>Ga0137388_10000026_pt1 | contig 105141 bp, 103 predicted proteins | sample 15con2h14AmetaG_FD_104644 | JGI IMG/M metagenome (GOLD analysis project Ga0137388, IMG submission 104644) | Vadose zone soil microbial communities from Angelo Coast Range Reserve, California, USA - 15con2h1.4A metaG | ecosystem: Environmental > Terrestrial > Soil > Vadose zone > Saprolite...
CGAAAAGAAACGCCAGCGGCGCAGCTACAAACGCGAGCGCGGGACGCGCGCCCCTGCTCAGCCATCCCACCGCCAGGCGCAGGGCAAAAACAGCGATGGCCGCGCGTTCGAATGTCGCCACCGGGGTCTTGCCGAATCCGATGTCGAGGAACGCGAAGTAGGCGGCCAGAAAAACGGGAAGAAGGACAACGTCGTCGCGCGAAAAGCGAGGTTGTAACTTTCGCGCGAGGACGATCCCGATTGCGACTGCGCCGTGGAGCAGGACGTGTCGCAGATTTCCGAAATGCATGAGCGGAAGCGGCGAAGCGAAGAGCGCGGCGCAATAGCTGACCGTCGCCCACCGAATCCCGCGAAGCGGGCGCGCGGCGATGTCGCCCAGAATCGCGAACGCGATCACGCACAGCAGCAGCGCCGCGAACTGCATCACCGGTCCCGACGGCGACAATCCCTCAGCCGGCAGCGCGCCGGGAAGCTCGCCCGGAGCGGCGCGAAACTGCAGCGACGGCCCGACTCCGATGGCGACGGCCGCGCCGAAGACGGCCGTCGCCGCGCGGACCGCCCAGCCGCGATCAGACAACGTACGCCACCGCGAATCCAATCTGAGCCGCCATCATCATCAGATACATGTGCCGCCAGGACGGATGATTTTCGGTGGCCGTCAGCTCATCGGGATTCCGGACGATCAGCCACAACGTGTACGCGCCCCACGCCGCCAGCAGGACGCCTAACACGATCAGCGCGACGCGATTGCCGGTGAGAATTCCGAGCTGCGCACCGAGCGGCATCAGCAGCCACGGCAGAAAAAAGAACGGCGCGATTGTGTACGCTGCCCGCCGGACTCCCAACGCGATCGGCAGCGTCCGCACGCCGCCGGCGCGATCGCCCTTGATGTCGGAAAAATCCTTGGTCGAGGCCGCGCCGAGGAGGAAAAACATGAAGATGGCGCCGATGAACCACGGCTCCAGCGTCGTCGCGCGCGCGACCATCGTCCATCCGGCGACTTTGAGCAGCAGCCCCCGCGGGATGGCGATGGTCAGGTTGGCGCCGATGGGATGGGCTTTCGTTCTGCCGAATGCAGGAACGGAATAGACAAAGGTCGAGATGAAGGCAGCGAAGTAGATGAAGAAGCATTCATGTTGAGCGAGCGGAGCAAAAAACTTCGCATGCCAGGTGTTGTAGGGAAAGGGAACCACCAGCCAGGTCGGGAGGAGTCCGATCGCGAACATGATCCACGTGAAGATCCAGGCCTGCCGCGGCGTCAGCTCGCCCGCCGGCAACGGACGCCTGGGCTTGTTGATGCGATCGATCTCCAGATCGTAGATCTGATTGAGTGTGTTGTTGGCCGCGTTGAGCAGCGCCGCACACGCCGATCCGAGGATGACCGTCAGGACGACCGAGGCCGTGATCGTGCGCGAGGGATCGGGATTGTGTGCCGAGCCCCACGCGCACACCGCTCCCGAGATGATGCCGAGGAGCGGGGGAAGAAGCGTAAACGGACGGGCGAGGGAGATGTAGTGTTTCACTCAGCCCGTCTGCTCCGGTCCGAAAAGCGCGGCCTGCACCGCCTCTTTCGTCACCGGTTTGGTGAGGTAGTGGTCGACGCCGAACTGCAGCTTCGCTTCGCTGCGATATCGCTGACTCTTGTAGACGGCTGTGACGATCACGATGCGCGGGCGATATTCGGGCGCCATGCTGCGGACGAAGCGCGCCACCTCGAATCCGTGCATCTCAGGCAGAAGGCCGTCCAGCAGCAGAACATCGGGGCGGCTCTCCTGCACCACTTTCACGGCCTCGTATCCCGTGGCGGCCTCGAGAGTCTCGCATCCGAGGCTTTGCACCATCTCGACGAGAATAGAACGCGTCTTTTTTTCGTCTTCTGCGATGAGCACGCGCATGCAGCGTAGCCCGTTAGTGTAAACTCAGCCGGACCCTCGAGAGAGTGCCGCCCACGGCAGGATGTCACGTAAGCCACATTTCGACACCGAACCGACCGAGATTGATGACGTCGGCAGCGCGGCGCCAAGAAATATGAACAATCATGAGAGAAGAATCGCCCTGTTCATCGACTTCGAGAACATCGCGATCGGCGTCACGGACGCCAAGTACAAGAAATTCGAAGTCGCCCTTCTGCTGGAACGCCTGCTCGAGAAGGGGAAGATCGTCGTCAAGCGGGCCTACTGCGACTGGGACAAGTTCCCCGACTCGAAGCGCGAGCTGCACGAAGCGGCCATCGAGCTGATCGAGATTCCCGGCCGGTCGTATTCCGGAAAAAACTCGGCCGACATTCGCATGGCCGTCGATGCCATGGATATGTGCTACTCCAAAGAGCACATCGACGTTTTCGTGGTGGCGTCGGGCGATTCCGATTTTTCCCCGCTGGTGTCGAAGCTCAAAGAGAACGACAAGTATGTCATCGGCGTGGGCGTGAAGAACTCGTCGAGCGATCTGTTGATCGACAACTGCGACGAGTTCATTTTTTACGAGGACCTGGTCCGCGGCACGCAGAAGGCGCCTAACGTCGCCTTCAAGGACAAAAAGCAGGCGGAAGTCTTCAAGCTGCTGATCGATTCGATCAAAGCGCTGATGCGCGAGAACAAGGAAATCCTGTGGGGCTCGATGGTCAAGCAGACCATGCAGCGCAAGAAGCCGACCTTCAACGAGGAGTATTACGGCTACAACACCTTCAGCGACTTGCTCGAAGATGCGCAGAATAACAATCTGATCCGCATCAAGAAGGACATCAAGTCGGGAAGCTACGTGATCACCGGGTTTGCCCAGCCGGTGGCGTGATGCGGTTGCTAGGTTGCTGGGTTGCTGGGTCCACCTAGCAACCCAGCAACCCGGCGACCGTACTAACACCTGTGCAGCCGCTAGTCGTCAGCAACATCGTTAAATCCTTCAACGGCCGTAAAGCGCTCGACGGCGTCTCGCTCGACCTTCGCGCCAGTGAAATCCTCGGACTCCTCGGGCCTAACGGCGCGGGGAAGAGCACGCTGGTGCGCACGATCATGGGCCGCGTGACGCCGAATTCGGGCGAAGTCACGATTTTCGGCCGTACCGCCCCGGCCGGCGACAATGCGGCGCGCGAGCAGGTGGGGATTGTCCCGCAAGAGATCGCGCTCTATCCCCTTCTCACCGCACGCGAAAACCTGACGGTGTTCGGCCGCTATTACGGGCTGCGCGGCGATGCGCTCGACGACGCGATCCAGGAATCGCTTTCGTGGGCCGGTCTCGAGGAACGCGCCTTCGATGCCACCAAACAACTGTCAGGCGGAATGAAGCGGCGCCTGAATATGGCCGCCGGCGTCATTCATAAGCCGAAGGTTTTGCTTCTTGACGAGCCGACGGTGGGCATCGATCCGCAATCGCGCGAGCGGATTTACCAGATGATCGAGACGCTTCGCGCAGGCGGCGTGTCGATGATCTACACCACGCACTACATGGAAGAAGCAGAGCGCCTGTGCGATCGCATTGCCATCATCGATCACGGGCGCATCATCGCGTGCGGAACGAAGGACGAGCTGGTGCGCTCGACCATCGGCGATAAGCGCGAAGTGGTGATGGTCGAGAAAGTCCCGTCACTGGAAGCTGTCTTCCTGCACCTGACCGGAAGGGAGCTGCGCGAATGATCGCCAACGTCGTGCGCACGGGATGGATGAATCTGCGCCGGGACCACGCCGCGTGGATGCTCAGCTTTGTCGTTCCAATCGTCTTTTTCTCGATCTTCGCGTCGGTCTTCGGCGGACGCCGCTCGTCCACGCCGCGAGTCACCGTGCTGATCGTCGACGAAGATCGCAGCGAGCGATCGAAGCGGCTGGTGGCCGCGCTCCACGCCGAAAGCGCGCTCAAGGTCATCGACAAAACCGATGCGCAATCGGCGGAGGCCGTCATCAAGAAAGGCGACGCGCCGGTCGCGGTGGTGATCCCGAAAGGATTCGGCGCGACGCAGATTTCGTTCGGACCGGCTAAGGCCGGTGCCCCGTCCTTTCGAATGCTGCGCGATCCGTCCGACATGATCGCGCCCCAAGTCGTGGCCGGCATGCTGCAGAAGACGTTGTTCGTCGGAATGCCGGACATGATGATCACCGGCGGCATGGACGCCCTCGAAAAGTTTGGCGGCCCGCTCACCCCGCAGCAACGTGAAAATCTTCAGAAGCAGGCCGGCAGTCTGCGGAGCCTCCCGCGTCAGGCGCAGCAACAGGGTGATCTCATCAAACTCGATGTCACCGACGTCGTCGGCTCAAAAGACAATCCGATCATCGCCTTCTACGGTGCGGGCGTGGGAGTGATGTTTCTGCTCTTCACGGCAACCGGCGCAGGCGGCGCGCTCCTCGACGAAGTGGAGAGCGGCACCCTCGATCGCATTCTTTCGACGCGCGTTTCGATGTCGAAGCTCCTGGCCGGAAAGCTGGTGTATCTGTGGAGCCTCGGAGTGGTGCAACTCATCGTGATGTTCGTGTGGGGCGCGCTGGTGTTCCGGCTTCCGCTGGTGCGTCATCTGGCCGGCTTCGCGATCATGACGGCCGCCACCGCGCTCACCTGCGCCACCTTCGGCCTGCTGCTGGCGTCACTCTCGCGCACGCGCGCGCAGCTCGGCGCGATCTCCACCCTGGCCGTTCTGTCGATCTCGGCCCTCGGCGGCAGCATGTTTCCGCGTTTTCTGATGTCGGAAAAACTGCAGCGCGCCAGCCTCGTGCTCTTCAACTCGTGGGCGCTCGACGGATTCATCAATGTCTTCTGGCGCGAGGCCCCGCTCTCGACGTTAGTGGCGCCGGTGGCGGTGCTGATTGGATGGGCGGTGGTGTTCTTCTTTGTGGCGCGACAACTGGCGCGGCGATGGGAAACTGTGTAGCCCTTACAATGCGCGCGTGCCTTTGCAGAACCGCGTGCACTACCCCGTCCTCGTCCTCGGTACCGGCATCGCCGGATTGACGACCGCGTTCTGCCTTGCCAGCGCGGGCATCAAGGTCCTTCTCGTCACCAAGACCGCCGATCCGAAGGACTGCAACACGTTCTGGGCGCAGGGGGGAATCATCTACGAGGGCGAAGGCGATTCGCCCGCAAAGTTGATCGCGGACGTGCTGCGCGCGGGCGCGGGACTGTCGAATGAAGAGGCGGTTCGCTTTCTGGCCGTCGAAGGTCCGCGCGTTGTCCGCGAGCTGCTGCTGGAGGAGATCAACGTTCCGTTCTCGACGAGCGAAGAGGGGGAGCTCGATCTGACGCAGGAAGGCGCGCACTCGATTCCGAGGATCATTCATGCCGGAGATGCCACGGGGAGGGCGATCGAGATCTCGCTCCTCAATCGCGTGAAGAGCGAGCCGAACATCACCCTGGCGACGGAGGTGACCGCCATCGATCTCCTGACCACGCAGCATCATCCGGCCGACATCCAGGTGCGCTACCGCCTCGACAACGAATGCGTCGGCGCGTATCTGCTCGACAATCGCACCAATGATGTCTACACGATCTTCGCCGACTACACCGTGCTCGCGACCGGCGGCGTCGGCCAGATTTTTCTGCACACGACCAACACGCGCAGCTCGATCGGCGACGGCGTGGTGATGGCGCGCCGCGCCGGCGCGCGGATCATGAACGCGGAGTATGTGCAGTTGCATCCCACCGCGCTGGCCGACAAGAAGGCGAATCATTTTCTGATTTCGGAAGCGCTGCGCGGAGAAGGGGCCCGGTTGCGCAACAAGCGCGGCGAGTACTTCATGGAGAAATATTCGCCACTCAAAGACCTCGCGCCGCGCGATATCGTGGCGCGCGCCATCGTCGAGGAGATGACCACCAACAAAGAGGAGTTCGTCTTCCTCGATCTCGCGAATTTCTACAAGGGGCATCAGCCGGTCAAAGAGCGCTTTCCGAATATCGCGAAAGCATGCGCGGACATCGGAATCGACATCGCGCGCGATCCGATCCCCGTCGTTCCGGCCGCGCACTATTTCTGCGGCGGCGTGCTGGCAGACACTTCGGGGCAGACGACGCTCAGCCGCCTCTACGCCATCGGGGAAACCTCGTGCACCGGCGTGCATGGCGGCAATCGATTAGCGTCGACATCACTGCTGGAAGGATTGACGTGGGGTTACTACGCCGCCGTTTCAATACGTAATAAGATGGCTGTCTTTAATACATCATTATTAGATTCCATTCCTGACTGGCAGCCGCCCGGGCGCCAGGACATGGAAGATCCCGCGCTGATCCTCCAGGATTGGACGACCATCCAGCACACGATGTGGAACTACGTCGGCATCGTGCGCACGTACGAGCGGCTGAAACGCGCGGTGGCCGACATGCGCGAGCTCGGAAATCGCCTCACCAAGTTCTACCACGAGTCGACGATCAGCAAATCGATCGTAGAGCTGTTTCACGGCCAGCAGATGGCGGCCATCGTCGCGGACGCGGCGATCAAGAATCCGGTGTCGCGGGGAGCCCATTTCCGCCGTGACTAAACTGCATCTCGGATGCGGCCCGCAGATTCTCGAGGGCTGGATCAACATCGACAACATGCAATATCCCGGCGTCGATCAAGTGCTCGACGTCACCAAGGGATTGCCCTTCCAGGATGTGTCATTCATCTTCTCGGAACACTTCATCGAGCATCTCGCCTATCCCGAAGCGCTCGGGCTGCTACGCGGATGCCGCCGCATTCTCCGCGACGATGGCATCCTGCGACTGTCGACGCCCAATCTCGACTGGGTCTGGGTCACCCACTACCGCCTCGGCATGGCGGATCACGAGGAAGTGCAAGCGTGCTTCGCCTTGAACCGCGCATTCCGCGGTTGGGGTCATCAATTTCTCTACAACGAGCGGACATTGCGCGCCACGCTGGCGGACGCCGGATTCGCCGACGTTGCTCGCTGCCAATATGGCGAAAGCACACATCGCGATTTGCTGGGCCTCGAGCGCCACGAGAAATCGCCCGACTACGGGACGCTCTCGCACATCCTGATCGTCGAGGCGTCCGGCCGGGGCGGCAAACCGCCGGAATACCTCGAGGCGCCGCGGGGGGATTTTCTGCGCGACGTGAACCTCAAATAAAATTGACCAGCCATGGCACGGACCCTCTCGTTGCTCTTTCTTTTCTTCGCTGCCGCCGTCGTAGCGCAGCCCAAGATCACGTCTGTGTCTCCCGCTTCCGGCCCGGTGGCCGGGGGGACCACGGTGATCATCCGCGGAAGCGACTTCGCCGCATGCACCGTCATCGGCTGCTTTCCGGTGTCCGTCACACTCGGACCATTGCCGGCAGCATCGGCGACGCTCGTCGACGGCAGCACGATTCAAGCAGTCGCGCCGCCCTCATTTCCTGGAACCGTCGACGTGGGCGTCTCCACATCGAGCGGTGCAACAAGCCTTCGGAGCGCGTTCACCTACACCGGGGAAATCACTGATGCATTCGACCGAATTCTCTTGCCGATTTTCACGCCGCCGGTAAAGGGTGCATTCGGATCGCAGTTCTATACGTTCTTCTCGATCTGGAACATCGTCGGGCCTGACATTCCTGTTTTTGCGTTCGCTGTTCCTCCATGTTCGTTCTTGTGCCCGCCTCCACCCAGTCCACAGCCGATCCTCCTGCAAACGCGGCAGGGGGCACCCGCATCTATTTTTCAATTTGATGGTGATCCTGGCCGGCTGGTATTCATTCCGAAGGGTGCGTTCGATCGCGTGGCGGCATCTCTGCGAGTTTCGGATCTCTCGCGATCGAAGGAATCATTCGGAACGCGGATTCCGATCGTTCCCGAGCGCGACTTCCGCAGCGATTTTCTGGCATTGCTCGATGTCCCCATGACCCCAGGTTTTCGTAACACGATGCGCATCTACTCGCTCGATCCGCAAACGTCGGTGCACGTGCGCGTGATCCGTTACGACAGCACGAAGATCTATGCGGAAAGCGACATTGCGTTACGCGATTCCGCCGACATGTTTCACCCCGGTTATGCGCAGGTTTCGGACTTCGGAAATGTCCCGCCCGACAGCGTGCGCATTGAAATCGAGCCGCGATCAGGCAAGAGGATCTGGGCGCTCGTGTCCGTAACGAACAACGAGACGCAGCACATTACAGTCGTAACGCCCCACTAGAGCACCTGAGAACGGGCGCAGGCCTATCTCGACGCTCCGCGCTCGGATTTCTACGCGACTCCGCGGTGCGTTGAAACTTGCCTGGCAGCACTGCGTATCTGAGCGGCATGGCTGACCGAATCGCGAGTTTCCTGTTCGACAACGCCACGCTGCTCATGCCGGCGATTGTGCTGCTATGCCTCGGCGCCATTGCCTTCGTCGTCCGCCGTTGGCCGAGGACCGCGTTGCGAAGAGTCGCTGCGACTGTGCCGGTGATTGTCCTCGTGGCGATCGCAGGCGTCGCGGGCGCTCTACTCTATGCGGAGCGCAATATCCGGACGATCATCGAACAGCGCGTCGCACGCCTGACGCTGCATCCGATGAAGGGAACCACTCCGGCGCGGGTCTCCGATCTTCACGGAAAGATCGTGGTGCTGAATTTCTGGGCGACCTGGTGCCCGCCGTGTCGCGCTGAAATGCCGGATCTGAATCAACTCGCCGATCGCTATCGCGCGGACAGCGTCGCAATCCTGACCATCATCGACGAGACGCCCGACCGCATCGCGCTCTTCGAAAGCAAAGTGACAGCGCTCCGAACCGTTGTCGCGACGTTTGAATCCGATGCGCCGCGCGGCGCGATGGAGACGTCGGCATATCAGGGCCGCCCGACGACGGTCGTGCTCGATGATGCCGGCCGCGTGCAGGACATCTTCATCGGCAAGCTGTCCTACGACAAAGTGCAGCGCGCGATCGAGCGGCAGCTTCGCCGGAGGGCTTAGCCCCGCCGGCGCAACCACAGTCCGATCGACGCGATCGCCAAAATCAACAGCAGCGGCGTGTAGATCAGCAGCGGCCACCCCATGTAGCCAGGGCCGTGGTTTTTGGCAATTGCACAGGCGAAGGCAAGGCCGTAGAGGAATGAAGGAGCAGCCAAAACGGGACCGGACCAATGTCCGCGCGACGACGGCCAGAAGCTGACAATTCCGAGGAACAGTGGCGCGAGCAGCTCGATCGCAGCTACTGCGCCTTCGGGCGCGTATGTGTACATGCGATCAGAACAGCGGCTTCTGCGTCCGGACTCCGCTGGTGGCGTAGCCGAGGTGATCGTAAGCCAGCTTGCTGGCCACGCGGCCGCGCGGCGTGCGCTGTAAAAATCCGATCTGGATCAGATACGGCTCGTAGAGATCCTCGATCGTGCCGCGATCTTCGCCGATCGACGATGCCAGCGCGTTCACGCCCGCCGGTCCGCCATTGAATCGCTCGATGATGGTGGTCAGAAGCTTGCGGTCGATCTCGTCGAGGCCGTAGTCATCGACTTCCAGCATCTGCAGCGCCTCGCGCGCGATCTTGGTGTCGACCTTCCCCTCGTGTTTGACCTCGGCGTAATCGCGGACGCGGCGCAGAAGGCGATTGGCGATGCGCGGCGTCCCGCGGGCGCGGCGCGCGATCTCGTCCGCGGCGTCGCTGGTGATCGGGATGCCGAGGATGTCGGCGGAGCGGCGCACGATGATGGCCAGCGACTCGACATCGTAAAAATCGAGTCGATGAACGATCCCGAATCGCGCGCGAAGCGGCGATGTGAGCAATCCCGCACGCGTCGTTGCGCCGACCAGCGTGAATCGCGGCACCTCGACTTTCAGCGTGCGCGCCGAAGGACCCTGGCCGATGACGACATCGACGTAGAAATCTTCCATGGCCGAGTACAAGACTTCTTCGACCGGCGCCGGCAGGCGGTGGATCTCGTCGATGAAGAGCATGTCGCCCGCTTCGAGATTGGTGACGATGGCGACCAGATCGCCCGGTTTCTCGAGAGCCGGGCCGGAGGTGGTGCGGATGGCGGTCTCCATCTCGTTGGCGAGAATGTTTGCCAGCGTCGTCTTGCCGAGACCGGGCGGACCGAAGAGCAGAACGTGATCGAGCGTCTCCTTGCGCCTCCGTGCCGCTTCGATCGAGATTTCGAGATTGGCCTTGACCTTATGCTGGCCGATGTATTCCTTCAGCCGCTTCGGCCGCAGCGAAAGCTCGGTCTGAAGTTCCTCCTCGAGGGGCTGCGCGGAGAGAACGCGAGCGTCGGCCATCGATTCATTGTAGATAATCCGCCTATACTTGGCGCGCCCGGAGGTTTCTAAATGCGAACCTTGATGGTCATTCTCGCGTTCGTTGTTGTGTCTTCCCTCGCCGCCCAGCCTCTGACCGTTGGCACGGGCATCGCGGATACGATTGCGTATTCGACCATCACGTCGGGCGCGCCGGTCAGCTTCGTCAATCTCAATAATGCTGCAAACGCCGCGGGAACAGTGAACAAGGCCAGCGTGCAGTGGAGCAACGCCTGCACGGGAGCGTTCAAGATCGTGTTCCTCCGAAACAACTTTACCTCTGCCTCGGCGTTCACGGTCGTCGCCACCCGCGGCCCATTCGATGCGGTCGCCGGGCGCAACGACGTGACACTGACTCCAGCGGTCACTCTGGCCTTGGGTGATCTGATCGGAGTCGTTCAACTGCAACCGGCGGCCGCCTGCGGCTCAGTCATGGTCCAGACCCATCCCAGGGACACTGGCTATCGTCTAATCACGACCAGCGACATCAGCGCAGCCGGAACGCTGGGTGTGAGTTCAAACTACGCCCCTGGTTCGGTTTTCGGGGCGATCGCATACGCCAATGACCCGCTGCTCGTGCGCGTGCTGCCGGCTGCCGGCGCGGTCCAGGGAACAACTGCGTTCTTCCGCACGTCGCTGCAGCTCCAGAACCCCAGCAGCTCGACGATCACCGGGAGGCTCGTCTTCCATCCGGCGGGTCAGTCGGGCAGCGCGAGCGATCCATCGCTCTCCTTCACGTTGAACAGCACTCAGGTCCTGTCGTACCCGGACGTCGTTGCAGCCATGGGGACCAGCGGTCTGGGCTCGCTCGACGTCCTCACCAACGGTGGCGCACTGCCCGTCGTCACCGCGCGTGTGTTCAGCGACGGCGGGAGAACCGGCACTTCTGGTTTCACCGAGGACGGACTTTCGCCTCAAGACACTTTGACCTTCTTCATCCGAGGTGTTCTCGTGATTCCTTCGGACTTGACGAATTTCCGGATGAATGTGGGCGTAAGGACTCTCGACGGCGGCGCGACGTTGAGTATCTACATGTACAGCGCTAATGGAGCGCTTCGTAGCTCGCGAACGGGAGTGAGCTATCCGCCGAACTACTTCGAACAGGTAACCGTCAGCCAGTTCACCGGTGCCGCAACGGTCGAGCCGGGCGGCTGGATCCTGATCAGGGTCGATGCTTTCCCGGGCACGGCAATCGTCTACGGGACCGTCATCGACAACCGGACCTCCGATAGCTCGTTCCGAATCGCTGCTATGAAGTGAACTAGCGCGACGCTGCACTGGCGACCGGCAACTGGGAACCAACCAGTTCGGCCGCGCGGCGCGGCAGCGACACCGTGATGGTGGTTCCGATGCCGGGACGCGACGCGACGTCGATGTTTCCGCCGTGCGCCTGCACGATGCGATACGAGATGGCCATGCCGAGACCGGTGCCGGTGGGAAAGTTGGTGCGGAACGGCTGGAACAAACGGCGCTGATCGACTTCCGACATTCCACGGCCGCTGTCGCTGAAGAAGATGCGATAAGTGTCGCCGACCACATCGGTGCTCACGCGCAGAATTCCGCCATTCGGCATCGCCTGAAAGGCATTGCGGGCGAGGTTCCAGAACACCTGGCGGATCTGATCGGCATCGCCGACCAGCGTGAACGCGGGCGGCGAAATCTGGCGCTCGATCCGATGATCGGGTCCCACCTCGGGTGAGTTGGCGAGAAGATCGAGCGTTTCGGAAAGGCTGGCAGCGACGTCGAACTCCGTCGGCCGGCGGTCCTGCGGCCGCACGAATCGGAGAAAGTCGGCGATCGATTTGTTGAGCCGCTCCGACTCCTTGAGGATGATCGACATCAACCGCTGCTCCTGCTGAGAGAGCGCATTCGATTTTTTCAGGACCTGAACCGAGCCTGCGATCGCGGCGAGCGGATTCCGGATTTCGTGCGCGATGCCGGCCGACAGCTCGCCGACCGCTGCCATGCGGTCCTTCAGCCGCAGCTCGGCTTCCATCTGCTTCATCTCGGTGAGGTCCTGGAAAATCAGCGTGTAGCCCGATTCTGATCCCTCCAGTGTGCGGAGCGGTGTGACGGCGTAGCCGAGACTTCGGTCTTCGTCGCCGACGCGGAAATTATTCTTCTCCACGCGCACAACGCTCTCCGAAGCGAGTGTTCGGCGCGCATCCTCCCATTCCTCGACGCGGAAGAATTCCAGCTCCGAGACATGATGTCCGATCACGCTGCGCGATTCGGTGCCCAGGATCTGACATCCGGCCGGATTTACAAATGAGGCGATTCCGTCCGGCGACAGCGTGATGAGTCCGGAAGGAATTGATTCGACGACGTTCTGATTGAGCGCGCGGAGCGCCGCCACGATCCTCCCCTTTTCATCGAGCTCCACGGATGCCTTCTGCAGCTTCTCGGAGATGTAAGAAGTCAGGAACGCGGTGGCGTAAAAGCCGGCGAAGTTGGTGGCGATATTCAGATAGAGGCGCGTGGGACTCCACAAGAAAGTTGGAACGATCCACGATTGCTCAGGCAACGGGATGAGGTGATACACCAGGAGGGCACCGAGCGCGCCGTACAGGATGGCCGCGCCGCTGGCCGCGAACAGGCCGCCGCGGCGATACAGCATCATCGAGGCGGTGATGATCGAAACGAGGTAGAGGAACGAGAACGGCGAATCGAGCGCGCCCGTGAAGTACACCAGCATCGTCTCGACCAGCAGGTCTCCGGTGAGCTGAATGGCGAGATTGATGATGCGCGAGCGGATCAGTTGTCCCGCGCCGATGTAAACGAGTGTCAGGACGTAAGTGACCGCCGCCGTCGCGTAGAGGTAGTCGATGGGCAGGACTTCCGCCACCGTGTACTGGATGATGAGCGCGGCCAGCAGCAGCGTGGTGACCACCACCACGCGGACCGCGATGAGCATCCGTGCGTCAGAAGGCATGTTCGCCGATGGCCGTTGGCCGTTCGCCGGGGCACTTCGGCCAGCGGCAAACGGCGTACGGCAAACGTTTAACCGATTTGTCCGATCAGCGAGAACATCGGCATGTACATCGCGATGACGATGCCGCCGATGGCGACGCCGAGGAATGCGATGAGCACGGGCTCGAGAAGCTTCATGAGGCCGGCCACCGCGGTATCGACTTCTTCTTCGTAGAATTCTGCGATCTTGGAGAGCATCGTGTCGAGCGCGCCGGTCTGCTCGCCGACCGCGATCATCTGCACGACCATCGACGGAAACACGTCGGTGTCGCCCAGCGGCTCGCTGATGGTCTTACCCTCTTCGACCGATTTGCGGGTCGCCATGATCGCGTCTTCGATGATGGCGTTGCCGGCCGTGCGCGCCGTGATCTGCAGTCCGTCCAGAATCGGAACGCCGGATGAGGTCAGGGTGGCCAACGTGCGGCAGAAGCGTGCAACAGCGATTTTGCGAAGAAGGAGGCCGAGGATCGGCATCCTCAGGAGCGTGCCGTCGATGACGCGGCGGCCCTTCTCAGTTCCGTGATACTGGCGCAGAAAATAGATGGTGCCGGTGATGGTGATGCCGATCAGCCACCAGTAGTCTGCGATGAAGTTGGACAGATGGATGACGATGACGGTCGGCATGGGGAGCTGCGCGCCCAGGCCTTTGAACAGCGCCGCGAACACCGGGATGACCTTCCACAGAATGACGGCCACCACGATGCACGCGATCGAGATGACGGCGACCGGATAGATCATCGCCGCCTTGACCTGGCCGTTCAGCTTGACCGCTTTTTCGATGTACTGCGCCAGGCGCTGAAGGATGGTGTCGAGAATACCGCCCGCTTCGCCGGCCGCCACCATGTTGGTGTAGAGGTCATTGAAGATCTTCGGATGCTTGCGCATCGAGTCGGCGAGATTCGAGCCCGATTCCACATCCTGACGGATCTGGATCAGGGCCTTCTTCATGGTCTTGTTTTCCTGCTGCGAAGCGAGGATCTCGAGGCACTGCACCAGCGGAAGGCCGGCGTCGATCATGACCGAGAACTGCCGGGTGAAGATCGCGATCAGTTGCGGCGGTACGCGTCCACCAAACTTCGGAACGGCGAACTCTTTCCCCTTCTCCTTGATCGAAGGAGCCTCGACGCGCTGACGGCGCAGCATGGCCTCGGCGGCTATCTTCGTTTCAGCGGTCAGAACTCCGCTGGCTGCCTGTCCCCCCCGGGTTCCCTTCCATTCAAATTGCGGCATGATGTCCTCCGTCGACTCTATCTACTATACGGTACGCGGCCGGGCACCGACGGGCTGAGCCGTACCCTGCGGCTGGAGCGCCCCTGCACCGCGCGAAATCATCTCCTGCAGCTCATCGGGATTGGATGAGCGCGACAGCGCAAGCTGCAGCGAAATCTGCTTCTTGAAGTACAGCGTGGCCAGCGACTGGTTGAAGGTCTGCATTCCGTACTTCGCCTGGCCGGTCTGCATCATCGAATAAATCTGATGCACTTTGTCTTCACGAATCAGGTTACGAATGGCGGCGTTGGGGACCAGGATCTCCATCGCCATCACGCGGCCCTTGCCGTTGGCCCTCGGCAGAAGGGCCTGGCACATGATCCCTTCCAGAACGAAGGAGAGCTGCGCGCGGATCTGCGGCTGCTGATGCGCCGGAAAGACGTCGACGATACGGTTGATGGTCTGGGCGGCCGAGTTGGTGTGCAGCGTGCCGAAGGTCAAGTGGCCGGTCTCGGCGATGCGCAGCGCGGACTCGATGGTCTCGAGGTCGCGCATCTCACCGATGAGCACCACGTCGGGATCTTGTCGCAGCGCTGACTTCAGCGAGTTCGCGAACGAATGCGTATCGGCGTGCAGCTCGCGCTGATTGACGATGCAGTTCTTGTGTTGATGAAGGAACTCGACCGGATCCTCGATGGTGATGATGTGCTCGTGACGCTCGCGGTTGATCTTGTCGATCATGGCGGCCAGCGTCGTCGATTTTCCAGAGCCGGTAGGCCCGGTGACCAACACCAGACCGCGAGGACGATCGCAGATTTCTTCGACCACACCGGGGAGGCCGAGCTCCTTGAAGGTCAGGATCTCGTACGGAATCTGCCGGTAGACGGCGGCCGTCGCGCCGCGCTGATTGAAGATGTTGGCGCGGAACCGGGCCAGGCCCTTGATGCCGAATGAAATGTCGAGCTCGAGATTTTCTTCGAAGCGATGCTTCTGAGCGTCGGTGAGCACCGAGTACGCCAGCTGTTTGGTCTCGGGAGCCGCCAGCGGCGGCATGTCGAGCGCGGTCAATTTGCCGTCGATGCGGATTTGGGGTGGCGAGTTCGTCGTGATGTGCAGGTCCGAACCGCCACGTTCGACCATCGTCTTGAGAAGTTGATGAAGGGTAACGGCCATGTTTTCTCCCGTTTACAGTACGGTTTCGCGGACCACTTCCTCGATCGTCGTGATGCCATCCTTGATTTTAATCAACCCTGAACGGCGGAGGCTGATCATTCCCGCTTCCGCTGCCGCTTTCTTGATGTCGATGGCCGTTCCTCCCGAGAGGATCAGCTCGCGGATGCTATCGTCGATGATCATGACCTCGACCAGGCCGACGCGGCCCTTGTAGCCGGTGTTGTTGCACTTGTCGCAACCGCGTCCCTTGTACACCTGAAAGGTGCCCACTTCCTCTTTCTTGTATCCGAGGTTGATGAGCGCCTGCGGGGCGATGTCGACCACCTCTTTGCAGTTCTGGCAAATGCGGCGCGCCAGTCGCTGGGCGGCGATGAGTTGTACCGACGTTGCCACCAGGAAGGGCTCGATGCCCATGTTCATCAGACGGTTGATCGTCGACGGTGCGTCGTTGGTGTGCAGTGTGGAGAGCACGAGATGGCCGGTGAGCGCGGCCTTGATCGCGATCTCGGCGGTCTCGAAGTCGCGGATCTCTCCCACCAGGATGATGTTCGGGTCCTGTCGCAGGAATGATCGCAGCGTGGCCGCGAAGTTGAGGCCGATCGACTCTTTCATCTGCACTTGATTGATTCCCGGAAGGTTGAACTCGACCGGATCTTCCGCGGTCAGAATGTTCACTTCCGGCGAATTCACTTTGGCCAGCGCTGAGTAAAGCGTATTTGTCTTGCCCGAGCCTGTGGGCCCCGTCACAAGAACCATTCCCCAGGGCTTGAAGATGGCCTCTTCGAATTTGGCCAGCGACTCCGGCTCGAAGCCGAGCTTGGTCATGTCGAGGCGCAGGTTGTCCTTGTCGAGGAGCCGCATGACGACCTTCTCGCCGAACAGCGTGGGTAGGACCGAAACGCGGAAGTCGAGCTCCTTGTTCTTCTCGTTGAGCTTCATCTTCAGCTTGATGCGTCCGTCCTGGGGAAGTCGCTTTTCCGAGATGTCCAGCTTGGCCAGAATTTTCAGGCGCGAGGTGATGGCATCCTTCAGCTTCAGAGGCGGGTTCATGATCTCGTAGAGGATCCCGTCGATCCGGAACCGCACCCGAAATTCCTTCTCGTACGGTTCAACGTGAATGTCGGACGCGCCGCGTTTGATGGCGTCGGTCAGAATCAAATTCACCAGCTTGACGACCGGCGCCTCTTCCGCACCCTCGGCCAGCGCCGCAACGTCGAGCTCTTCATCCTCTTCCAGGACTTCCAGATCGGCGCTCTCCGCCTGCTGCAGGTCTTCCATGACCTTCTTCAGCTCGAGCGCTGAGGTTGTTCCGTAGTAGTTGTCGATGGCCGCTTTGATGCCCAGCTCCGACGCCACCACCGGCTCGACGTTGTAGCCCGTCATGAACTTGATGTCGTCCATGGCGAACACGTTGGTCGGGTCGGCCATCGCGATGGTGATCGTCGCGCCGGTCTTGTTGACGGGAAGAATGTTGTACTTCCGGGCGACATCGGCATTGATCAGCTTGATCACCGAGGAGTCGATCTCGAAGTGGTCGAGGTTGATCGAGGGCACGCCGAACTGCTGTGAGAGGCACTCGGTGATGTCTTCCTCGGAAACGAAGCCGAGCTTGATCAGGGTCTCGCCCAATTTCGAGCCGGTGTCCTTCTGGACTTTCAGCGCGTCCTTGAGCTGATCCTGGGTGATCAGACTGGCTTTAGTTAGGAGCTCTCCGAGGCGTACGCTCATTTAAGGGTATTGCCGAGGAAGTACATAGATTTCCTAGAATTTGGATCGAACGGTCGAGTTTACCGTGGTCGCAAACAGCGGTCAACGCGCTTTTATTTTGAGAACTGCGGCTGGGGGCTCGATACGCCCGTTCGCACGCTGCGCAGGGTGGCCACAATCGATCCAACTTTGAGGTCGGATCTGATGCGGACCGGGATGTGACGTGGATCATCTGTGTACCAGATTGTCAGATCGCCCTCTCCACGGAAGAGTCCGCCGGCAAGCATCTTCGGTTGGACCACGACAGTGTTGAAATTGCCGGCCGGCGTCGAAAGAGATTCGCGTTTGGTGACCCTCGCCTCCAGCGTGTAGACCTTGCCATCGGCGAAAACCGTGAAGCGCTCAACCGTGCCGGGCTGCAGGGGCAAGTCGCGGAGGTGAAAAACAAGCGAGAGCGGATCGAAAACCGGCTTGGGAACGGGAACGACGTCGTTGTTGTGATTCGGTCGTCGGCGGGTGGCGATCTTCCGCCGCTCGTCGATGGTCGTGATGTCGTCCTTGTACCTTCCGCGCTCGTTGAGGTGTTTCTCGTATCGGATGGTCGAGAAGTCATCAACATTGACGATCGAGGTGATCTCGTCGCGGACCTTGAAGAGAAATGCGAATGAGGAGCTCGACTGCGCGACCGAGGTCATTTTGAAATGCGCAGGTTCCTGCGGCTGTGGACCGATGGTCATGCGCAGGTGGCCTCCAGCGACGCCGATCCAGCTCAATTCGTAATCGAGGGTTTCCCCGGCTGCGAAGATGTTCGTTATCAGGGTCGCGAACAGAAGCAAGCTCATTGTTCTATTTTTCGTAATATATTATCGATACTAATATCTAACATCGATTTAGTCGAGGAAAAAGTCGTGACGCAATTCTCAATCTGGCCATACGGTCCATTGCGGGCCGGATTTGTCGGTCCGTACAGCCCAACCACGCGAGTGCCGAGGGCGGCGGCGAGGTGCAGCGGGCCGGTGTCACCGCCGATCACGACGGATGCGTCCCGCAGGACGCGGGCCAGCTCGCGAAGCTTCGTCGGCGGAGCGAGCTCGGCTTCGATTGCCGCTGCGCGTTGGCGCTCGTTCGGACCCCAGGCCACCAGCGCTTTTGGACCGATTCGCTTGGCCAGCTCACGAAAGCGCTCGACCGGCCACTCCTTTTCCGGACGACCGGCTGATGGCAGCAGCACAACGCGCCCTTCGAATCCGCGCGGGCCGTCTGCGGCGAACGGCGAGAAGTCGACCCGCGGCATCGCGATTTCCGGAGCGAGGGCGCGCGCCAGTTGAAGATTCCATTCGACGACATGCTTTGCCGGATCGATCGCGACCGGACGATTGACGAACCACGACGCCGGCTTCTCACGAATGAAATCGCGCGCGAAACCGTAGCGATGGCGCGCACCTGAAATCCAGGCCAGAAAACCCGACTTGATCAGACCCTGAAAGTCGACCACGCGATCGTGATGCCGAAGCTCGCGAAACGCCGGCGCAATCGGACGCACGCCGGCGACGATCTCCACCATCTCGCGATAGGCCGATCGCACCGCCCACTCGATCTCGAAATGCGGGCGCAGCGCCACCACCGCCGGAATGGTGTGGATGACGTCGCCGAAGGCGGAGAGGCGAATGACGAGGAGGGATGAGGGCGGAGGGCGGAGGGATGGATCTTCCGCGTCATCCCTCATCCCTCAGCCCTCATCCCTCAACCTTCGAAGAATCGCGGTGGTCGAATGTTCCTTGGCATCGCCGCAGATCGCGATCCGGCCGCCGTACGCCAGCACGACTTCGCGCTCGGGCACAGTCTCGGCTGTGTAATCCGTCCCTTTGCAGTGCACGTCGGGTTTGAGCACCGCGATCAGCCGCGCCGGGCTGCTGTCGTGAAAGACCACGACGTACGAGACGCCGCGAATCGCGGAAACAACTTCCGCACGCTCGCGTTCATGCGTCACCGGCCTTCCCTCGCCCTTGAGCGCGCGCACCGATGCGTCGCCGTTCACGCCGACCACCAGGATGTCGGCTTGTCTCGACGCGTCCTGCAGATAGCGTACGTGCCCGACATGCAGCACATCGAACACGCCGTTCGCAAACGCGATCGTTTTGCCGGCGGCGCGCTCGTCATGGGCGACGCGCTGGAGAAGTTCCGTCTCGGTGAGGATGGGCGCGTTCACGATTTCAATTCTTCGTCGCGCTCGATGGCGTGTCGGAGCTCGTCGTTCGACACTGTCGCTGTTCCCATCTTCATCACCACGATGCCGCCGCCGTAATTCGCGAGCTTGGCCGCTTCGGCGTATGACGCGCCGGCCGCCAGCGCCAGCGTGAACGTCGCGATGACCGTGTCGCCCGCGCCAGTGACATCCGCGACCTGATCGGTCCCGTAAACCGGAATAAAAATCGGCGCGCGGCCATCCCCCTCGAACAGGGCCATGCCGCGGCTGCCTCGCGTGATGAGCACGGCATCGCAATCCAGACTTTGCCGCAGCGCGTCGGCCACTTCCTGAATACGATCGTCGTCGTTGTCGATCAGCGAGATCCCTGCCGCAGCGGCGGCCTCTTCCTCGTTCGGGGTGGCAGCGGAGACGTCGGGATATCGCAGGAGGTCGTAGCGCGAGTCGAGCGTGATGGGCCTCCGCGTCGCAAACGCGGTGAGGTTGGCGGCCAGCATCGGCGTGACGACGCCGTAGCCGTAATCGCTGATCAGTCCGGCGTGGCACACGCTCATTTGATCGCGAAGCAATGCCGCAAATCGCCGCGATTCTTCTTCCGTCACCACGAACGTGTCTTCGATGTCGTACCGCACGATCTGCTGTCGCGAGCTGTGCGGGAATCCGCCCAGGATTCGCACCTTGGTCGGCGTCTGATAGCGATCGACGCGAAGAATTCCGCTGCAGTCGATGCCCTGCGAAGTCATTGTCTCGATGAGTTGGTCCCCGTGCGTGTCGCGGCCGAGGACCGAGACCGGAATGGGGAGCCCGCCTAAGGCCAGGATGTTGTTGATGGCATTGCCGCCGCCGCCCAGGAGGATGTCTTCGCGGTATCGGCGAAGGATGAGGACGGGCGCTTCGCGCGAGATGCGCTTCGGAGTTCCATACACGAAGCGATCCGCGACGATGTCGCCATACACCACCACCAGCTTCCCCTGCATGGCCCTGGTGATCTGCAGCAGCCGCGTACGCGCGAACACGGGCGAAGAATACAAGGCGTCCGGCGTCAGGCGCCAGGCGTCAGACTGGCCAGCTGGCGCTGCTCGTCGCCGGTGAGCAGGTGATCGACGTCCAGCACGAGGAAAACTTCTTCGCCGTGCGGCGCGATCGCGACCAGAAATTCGCCGCGAACGCCGCGCACCGTCGCCGGCGCCGGCAGCAGCTCCTCACTGCTCAGCGTCACGATGCGGCGGACCTCGGACACTTTGAGGCCGATCACGCCCGCAATGGTATGCGTCAACAAGATCAACGTCCGCTCTCCGGCGGCCTGGCGCTGTGGATAGAGCCGGGCGTGAACGTCGACGACCGGGATCACTTCATTGCGATACACGATCACGCCTTCAATGAACGACGGCGCGGTGGGCACGCTGGTCGTCTTGCCGGCCATCACGATCTGACGGACGGCCATGATGTCGATGAGAAACGTCTCTGCTCCGACTCGGAACGCAATGAAGCGAAGAGCGCGCGCGCTCATGCGCGGACTCGGAATCTCCGCACTTCCTCGTCGAGGCTGCGGATGGCATCCGACAGCAGCGTCAGCGAATCGTTCATCTCGCTGGCCGACTTGCGATTCTCTTCCGCGACCGCGCGCACCTCCTGGACGGTCTTCATGATGGTCTCACTTTGGGTCGATTGGTTGGCGGCGGCCTGGAAAATCTGATGAATCCTCTCGATCATGTGTTCGGCCGACAACGAGATCATCGAGGATCCCGATTTCTGTTCCGTCATCGCCTGGCGCACGTAGCGCGCGACGTCGCGCATCGAATCGACGGCTTTGCGAATGTGCTCCGAGCCCTGCGCCTGCTGCGCCGTCGCAGCGTTGACTTGCTTCACCATCCCTTGCAATTTCTCCACGGCGCGCGTGACGGTCTCGCTTCCCTTGGCCTGCTGGTTTGTCGCGGCCGCGATTTCCTTCCCCATGTTGGATGACGTGGTGGCCGATTCCAGAATGTTCGTCAGCGCCTTGCCGGCTTCGTGCGACAGGCCGACACCTTCTTCCACCAGCTTGGTGCCCGTTTGCATCGAGACCAGGGCATTGCGCACTTCCTGCTGCACCGATTGAATGAGCGCGCCGATCTCTCGCGTCGACGATGCCGTGCGCTCGGCCAGCTCGCGGATCTCGCCGGCGACGACGGAAAAGCCCTTGCCATGCTCTCCTGCCTGCGCCGCCAAAATCGCGGCGTTCAACGCCAGCAGGTTCGTCTGTTCTGCGACATCCTCGATGACGTTGAGAATGCGTCCGATGGCGACCGAGCGCTCGCCCAGGCGCGCCACGACTCCGTTGGCGTCGACGACCGCCTTGCGAATGTGCTCCATCGCCTCGATCGTTTCCCGCACCGCCTTCATGCCCGATTCTGCGGCTTTCGCGGCCGCCAGCGACAGGTCGTAGGAGCGCGCGGCGTTCCCTTCCACCTGGCCGATCGAGGCCGTCATCTCGACCATCGACGATGACGTCTCGGTCACGAAGCTGGAGAGATATTCGATGTTGCGATCGACTTCGTTGATCGAGGAGACCATCTGCTCCGTCGCGGTGGCGGTCTCCTCGACCGAGCGAAAAAGAGTATCGGTCTGTTTGCTGACTTCCTCGATCGAGGCCGCCATCTCCAGCATCGATGCCGACGTCTCCTCCGATGCCGCCGACAGCGATTCGACGTTGTCGGTGATCTTTCCGACGCCGCTATTCAACTGATCGATGGAGCGATAGGCGTCGTCGACGATTGCGCGCTGGCCGTCGACGCGATCGACGACCGTCCCGCTGCGTGAGCTCACGGTTTCAAAAACGCTTTTTAATTGCTGCGATGACCGTTGGAGCTTGGTCAGCATTTTCTCGAGATTGGCCGTCATATCGTTGAAGGATTGCGCCAGCTCGCCGATCTCATCGCCGGTCGCAATCTTCGTGCGTTGGGTCAGATCGCCATCAGCAATGCGGGTGGCGGTTTCAGCGAGATCGAGGACCGGCCTGATGATCAATTTCGTAGCGACAGCCGCAAAAAGAAATGCGACGATCAGCGCGGTGATGCCGACCAGGATGTAATCGGAAGCCGGCGATCCGCGTCCGGCACGGATGCGCCACTCCTCGATCGCGACCGCCAGCAGCGTGATGAAGAAAGCCTGCACCACGAAGGCTGCGATGAATTTCGTCCGCAGCCGCACGGTGAGCGCGCGCCGCGTCGACGTGTCGCTGGTGGGCATGGACGAGCGAAAGTGTAACGCCTATCATCGGGCGTTAGTCATCCGGCGTCAGCTGTCAGGAGGTCCCATGCGATACCTGAGGCTGAACCTTCCTGCCGATCTGACCACCAAAGCGGGAAACGCAGCGGAGTTCACGCTCACCGACAAAGTCGCCAAGATCGAGCAACGTCCTTTCTCGATTCGCTGAAGAGCATCAGCAGCGTCGCCGGTCGCGCGCGCAACCGTCGCGTCGAGCGCGTTCGGGTTTGATCGCGGGTACCGCTGCTATCATCCGCGCATGCCTCTCATCCGCTGTCCGAAATGCGGCCAGGCATACGACGTTCCCGGCGCGATCGCGGTGCATCTCCCGAATGCGATCGCGACCTGCGTCTGCGGCGAATGGATCGCCGGCAGCAAGGCGGCCGTGCTGGCACGGCTGCTCAATCCCGACGAGGTCAAGGAAATCGATCTCAAGCCCTACAAAGTCGAAACCGAGAAACAATCGCAGGCGCCCCCAGCGCCGGAAGCCGAGCCTGGTACGCCGCGGTCGATTCGGGTGATCGCGAGGAGCGGCGGAAATTCGATCGATCGCGTCTTCACCATCGGCAAGCATCCTCTGTGGATCGGTCGCAAAGGCTGCCACATCGACATCGACGAAGCCGATCTCGATATCCGCCACTGCTCGATCACCCTGCATGGCGATCAGCTTGTGGTCCGCGACTCGGAATCGCACGTGGGAACCTTTCTGGACGGCCAGCGGATCACCGAGGTCGTGCTCAGCGATGGGGTGCATCTGCTTCGCGCCGGCGCGGCACTCATGACCGTCGAGCCGACCGAGGTTGCGGGCGAACAGGTGCAGCCGGTCCGATTGCGGACCACGGAGATACTCGATGAATCGATGCTCGCGAAAAAACTTCGCGACCGCGAGCAGGCCACCGAAGGTCCCAAGCGCAACATCCTGGTGTGCATCGACGGCCCGCTCAATGGACAGGAGTTCGAGATCCCGCCGTCGGGGCTGATCGTCGGGCGGGAAGGTCATGTGCGCGTGCCCGACGAATTCTTGTCGCGCAAGCATTTCGAAGTCGTCCCCGACCCTGAAGGCAACATCCGTGTCCGCGACCTGGGCAGCCGCAACGGAACTTTCCTCAACACCCTCCCGGCCCAAAACACGCGGGTGCACAGCGGCGACGAGATCCGCGCCGGCGTCAATCGATTTCGGATCGAGCAGCGCGCCTGATTGATGCCTTATTGCCGTCGTGGACATGCGTTTTTTTTGGGTATACTCCGCCGGAATTTCCGGGGGCCACTGCCATTCGAAGGATCGCCGAATCTGCCGGTCGGGTCCTGAGACCGTTATCCGCGATGCTCAATACCCGCCTCAAGCTCGAGAGCGGAACGGCCGCGGATGAGAACCGCTCGACGGTTCCGGTCGCGGGATCGAATCTGGTGGTTCGGGCATCCGACGGCCGAGGCTTCAGCGAGAATGAGCGCGAGTTTCTGCGCGAAGTCTTCGATCTCATCCGCTTGTCGGAGGAGAGCGACGCGCGATTGCGTGCCTTCGAGGACCGCGTCGCGAGGCTCGAATCGGAGAATCTCGATCTGCTCATGCAGAACCGCACGCTCTCGGAGATCTCGGCGCGCGACACCCTGACCGGCCTCTACAACCGCTGGTACGTGATGGAGAAGATCGATTCGGAGATGAATCGCGCGCTGCGCCATGGCGCGCCAATGTCGGTGCTGATGCTCGATCTCGATCATTTCAAGAACGTGAATGACTCGTTCGGCCACTCGGTCGGCGACCAGGTGCTCAAGAATGTCGGACAGGTGCTGCGCGAAAGCTGCCGCGTGTACGACGTGCCGGGCCGCTACGGCGGCGAGGAGTTCTGCATCGTCCTTCCCGAGACGCGCGTCGGCAATACCAGCGCAGTGGCAGAGCGCATTCGGAGCCGCCTGGCGCAGACGAAGATTCCGATCGGCAACACGTCGGTGACCGTGACGGCATCGATCGGCGTGGCGGGGATGGACTCCGTGCCGGACGAGGGCGTGGTGAGCGCCGCGGCGTTGCTCGATCGCGCCGATCGCGCGCTGTACTCCGCAAAACATCACGGGCGAAATCGCGTGGAGCTCTGGCTGCCGGAAGCGCCGCCGTCGTCCACCTCGCACTGACCCTCCCCCGCCCGCCCGGTTGGGACGTTGGGATGTTGGGAAGCAGGCCTTGCCTGCCAACATCCCAATATCCCAACGTCCTAACTGGACTGGCGGGCGGCGGTTACGCCCAACTTCCGCTTGACTTTCGCCCTATTACCGCCTATATTGCTCTTTTGCGAGGGAAAAGGAGCCATGAAGTACCTGACGGAACGACAGCGCGACATTTTGCAGTTCATTCGCGAGTTCCACCAGGACCGCGGGATCGCGCCCACGCACCGCGAGATCTGCGACCACTTCGGCTTCTCGTCTTATGGCACCGTCTATAAGCATCTCTCGCTCCTCGAGAAAAAAGGGCTGATCCGCCGCGACTGGAACCAGAAGCGCGGCGTTGAGCTGGTGGAAAAACCCGCGTCCGAGACTCCGCCTGGCGTTCGCGAGCTTCCCCTATTCGGCACCATCGCTGCCGGTCAACCGATCGAAGCGTACCAATCGGAGGAAACGGTCACCGTTCCCGAAAATCTGACCAGCCGCGGCGAGAACTACGTGCTCAAAGTCCGAGGCGACTCGATGATCGAGGACGGCATCCTCGACGGCGACTACGTGATCATCGCGCGGCGCGAGCGCGCCCAGAACGGCGAGATGGTCGTTGCCAACGTCAACGGAGAAGTGACACTCAAGCGGCTCTATAAGGAAGGCGAGCGCGTCCGCCTGCAGCCGGCGAATTCGCTCATGAATCCGATCTATGCCCATGCCCGCGACGTCGCGGTGCAGGGCGTGGTGGTGGGACTGATGCGTCGTTTCTAACAAAGTGAGGGTATATGGATCTCGTATTGAAGCTTCGTGAAATCCGCCGCATGCGAGGATTGAGTCAGAAGGATGTGGCGCGCTTGTCGGGTGTGGGTGAGAAAACGATCAGCTCATTCGAGACCGGCCAGCGCATCGGCTCACTCAAGCTGGCGCAGCTCAACCGCCTGCTCAAGGTCTACGGCCTCAGCGAAGCCGATTTCTTCGGCGCCTCGGTGGAGAAGGAGATCGCGCCATGGGAGCTCAACGACGAGCAGATGGCCACGGCACGCCTGCTCGATGGCTTGCACAATCTGCCCAAGCCGATTCAGAAAAACCTTCTGGCCAAGTTCCAGTTGACGGTCGAAGCGGTCGCCGATGTGCACCATCTCAAGGACAAACGCCCGCGCTACGTCCGTGAAGATCCCGAGTGGCACATGCTCACCTCGCGGAACTAATGCTGTAGGGACGCCTCGAGCGTCGGGTACGCGAATGTGAAGCCTTCTCTGGTCGCCCGCGACGGGACCACGCGCTGACCGCCGAGGAGAACTTCATCGGCCATGGAGCCGAAGACGAGCCGGAGCATGAAACCGGGTGTCGGCATGAACGCAGGCCTATGCAGTGCGCGGCCTAACGCGCGCGCAAATTCGCGGTTGCGCACCGGCTCCGGCGATGTGATGTTGTACGTCCCGCGAACCTCCGGCCGATCGATCGCCCACTCCATCGCGCGCAGCACATCCTCGCGATCGACCCACGACATCCACTGATCGCCGATGCCGATCGGACCGCCAACGCCGAGGCGGAACGGCAGCATCATCTTCTTCAGCGCGCCGCCGTCCTTGGCCAGGACGACACCGAATCGAAAGATGACGACCCGTGCGACGGATTCCGCCGCCCGCGCCGCCTCCTCCCACTTGCGCACCACCTCGGCCAGAAAACCTGAGCCGGTCGCCGAAGTTTCATCGACGATTGCGTCGCCGCGCAGGCCGTAGAAACCAACCGCCGACGCGTTGATCATCGTTCGCGATCCCGCGGGTGCGCGGCGCATCGCTTCGACCAGCGACGTCGTTGCGTCGAGGCGGCTGTTCAGAATTTTCTTCTTGCGTTCCGCGGTCCAGCGGCCCTCGCCGACATTTTCGCCGGCCAGGTTGATGACGACATCCGCTTCTCCGGCTTCACCGGCCGCATTCCACGGAATGCCGCGTCCAATGCGCACCATCGCTGGATTTCTGCTGAGGACCAGAACTTCCGCGCCGCGCTGCACCAGTCGCGCGACCAGTGGCTGGCCGAGGAAGCCGGTGCCGCCTGCGACAACGATCTTCACGGCCCCGGATTATGGCGCAAAAAAATGCCCCGCCTGAGCGAAGGCGGGGCAGTCGAAGAGAGGTAGGAGATCTGTCTGTCGCAGCGCTCACTATGTAAGACGCCATCCAGAGCAAAAAGTTGCTAGGCGATGCGTGAACGAGCTGTAACACGTCGCGGATCGGCCGGCACTGCCGAGCGCTGCAAACCGGCGAATGCAATCATGGCAGCGTTGTCGGTGCAGTAGCGCTTCTCGGGAAGCCGAACGGTCAGGCCGTGTTCGCGGCCCCACGCCAGCATCTTGTCGCGCAGCGTTCCGTTCGCGGCCACCCCACCCGCCACCGCCACCTCGGTCGGCATCGGCTTGTGCAGCGTCGACCAGATCGCGTCGAGACGGTCGAAGAGCTGCGCGAACAGCGCCTCCTGGAAGGTAGCGCAAAAATCTGACAGCGCTTTCGGATCGCCGTCGGCTCGAATGCGTTGCTGGCGCGCCATGCGGATCGCTTCCGCTTTGATCCCGGAATACGAAAAGTCCAGCGATTGATCTTTGAACTGCGGCATCGGAAACGGAAAACGTTTGCGATCGATCTCTCCCGTGCTGGCGTGTTTTTCGATCTGCGGTCCGCCGGGATACGGCAGTCCGATGAATTTAGCGACCTTGTCGAATGTTTCGCCGATGGCATCGTCGCGCGTGCGATTGAGCATCGCGACCTCGCCGCCCCGAACGTCGTAGATCGATGAGTGCCCGCCCGAGATGACCAGCGACAAGAATCGATCGGGAAGCGGGATGGCGGCCTGGTCGGGTTGCAGGTACGGCGAGAAGAGGTGGCCTTCGAGGTGATTGGCGGCGACCAGCGGGACGCCCAGGGCATAGCTGAGTCCCTGGGCACCGGCGACGCCCACCAGCAGGGCGCCGATCAATCCCGGACCGGCCGTGACGGCAATGGTCTCGATGTCGCTCCACGAGGCGTGCGCTTCGTCGAGAGCGCGGCTTACCAGAGGAAAAAGATGTTGCAGATGTTCACGCGATGCGATTTCAGGAACGACGCCGCCAAAGGGCCGGTGGCGTTCGATCTGCGACGCGATCAGGTTGACGCGAACCGTCCCATCGCGGTCGAGAAGCGCGACCGAGGTTTCATCGCACGATGTTTCGATTCCGAGGATCATTGCGGTTGCAAGGTCTCGCGGTTGCGGAGTCTGGCAGTACACCGCGCGAATTCGAGACCGCGCAACCTCGCAACCTCAACTTATAATCCCGCGCTCATCCCATGAAAGAGGAACTCGCCAAAAGATACGACCCTGCCGACTTCGAACAGCGGCTGTATGCGTCGTGGGAAAAAGGAGAATTCTTCACGCCGCTGCTCGACCGCGAGCGGCCGAAATTCTCGATCGTCATTCCGCCGCCTAACGTCACCGGCCGCCTGCACATCGGCCACGCCCTGGTGAACACGCTGCAAGACATCATCGTCCGCTGGAAGCGCATGAGCGGATTCAACACGCTGTGGCTGCCGGGAACCGATCACGCCGGCATCGGCACGCAGATGGTGGTGGACCGCGCCCTGAGCGCCCAGGGCATCTCGCGCTTCGACCTCGGCCGCGAGAAATTCGAGGAGAAAGTCTGGGAGTGGAAAGAAAAGTACGGCAACGAGATCATCGATCAACTGAAGCGCCTGGGCGCCTCCGCCGACTGGAGCCGCCTGCGCTTCACGATGGACGAAGGCCTCTCGCGCGCGGTGCGACGCGTCTTCGTCGAGCTTTATCGCGACGGGTTGATCTACCGCGATCTTCGCATGGTCAACTGGTGTCCATCCTGCCGGACTGCCATCTCCGACATCGAAGTCGAATTCCGCGAGCAGACCAGCAAGCTGTACGAGATTGATTATCCGGTCGTCAATTCGGATCGCCGCCTGACAGTCGCCACCACGCGTCCCGAGACGATGCTCGGCGACACCGCGCTGGCGGTCCATCCTGATGATGACCGTTACCGCGATCTCATCGGCAAGGAAGCGGTCCTGCCCATCGCGAATCGGCGCATTCCGATCATCGCGGATCCCATCCTCGTCGATCGCGAGTTCGGAACAGGGGTCGTGAAGGTCACGCCCTCGCACGATAAGGCCGATTACGAAGCGGGCGTACGCAACAAGCTTCCGCAGTTGCAGGTCATCGACGAAACCGGACGGATGACCGCGGCGGCCGGAAAAGAATTCGAAGGGCTCGACCGCTTCGACGCCCGCAAAAAAGTTCTGGATCAGTTGCGCGCCGCCGGTCTGCTGCGGAGCACGAAGGACTACGTCCACAGCCTTGGGGTTCACGGAAAGTGCGACACGATCATCGAGCCGATGGTGTCGCGGCAGTGGTTTGTGAAAATCAAGCCGCTGGCCGAGCCCGCGATCGACGCGGTGCGCAGCGGAAAAATCCAGATCCTCCCCCAGAGCTGGGAAGCGACGTACTTCAATTGGATGGAAAACATCTACGACTGGACGATCTCGCGCCAGCTGTGGTGGGGCCATCGCATTCCGGCGTACTACTGCGCGAACAATCACACCATGGTCGGCGAAAACGATCCGGTGAGGTGTCCGGAATGCGGCTCGACCGAGATTCGCCGCGAGACCGACGTTCTGGACACCTGGTTCTCGTCCGCGCTGTGGCCGTTCTCCACCATGGGATGGCCGGACGACACGCCCGACCTGCGGATTTTTTATCCGACCGACGTCCTCATCACCGGCTACGACATCCTCTTCTTCTGGGTCGCGCGCATGATCATGATGGGGTTGCGGTTCACCGGCCGCGTTCCGTTCAGTCAGGTGTTTCTGAACGGACTCGTGCGCGACGAATTCGGAAAGAAGATGTCGAAGACGAAAGGGAACGTCATCGATCCGCTGGAGGTGATCGACGAGCACGGCGCCGACGCGCTCCGCTTCACGCTGGCCATCTACGCCGCCGGCCGTGAGATTCCGCTCGCCAAGAGCCGCATTCAGGGGTACGCGGCCTTTGCCAACAAGATCTGGAACGCCTCACGCTTCGCGCTGATGCACATCGACTCCGAGCTCAAGTCGGCGAAAGCGATCGATCGCGACAAGCTGCGCACAGTCGAGCGTTGGATTCTTTCCCGATTGAACGTCACCACGCGCGAAGTGAACAAGTCGCTTTCCGGTTTCCGTTTCGACGAAGCCGCCAACACGCTCTATCACTTTTTCTGGCACGAGTTCTGTGACTGGTATATCGAGATGGTGAAGCCGGTGCTGCTCGACAAGCACGGCAACGAGAGCGACAAACAAAACGCCAGGCGGGTGCTGCTGGAGACGCTCGATCGGTCGCTGCGCCTCCTGCATCCCTTCATGCCGTTCATCACCGAGGAGATCTGGCAGAAGTTAGGCGGAGTGGAACCGTCGATCATGGTGTCGCCGTATCCGATCGCCGAGGAAGTGCTCGAGGATAGCGAAGCCGAGAGGTTGATCGTGGCGGTGAAGGCCATCACGACGGCCGTGCGCAACGTTCGCGCCGAACGCGGATTCGCGCCCAAGGATCGCTTCAAGCTGTTCATCAACGTCGAAAACACGCGCGACGCGAATTTTTTCAGCGAGTACAGCTACCTGCTGACCGAGCTCGCGCGTCTGACGGAACTGGTGGTGAACGGCCATCCGCCTGCCGACGCGCATCACGACGTCATCGAGGCTTTTGCGATCGCGGTCGAGATTCCCGAGAAAAAAGTGAGCCAAGAGCAGATCCAGAAGGCGCAGCGCGAGATCGAGAAGAGCCGCAAAGAGCTGGCGTCGCTCGAGGCCAAGCTCGCCAACACCCAATTCGTGCAGAACGCGCCGGCGGCGGTGGTGCAGCAGGCGCAGGCGCGGCATTCGGAACTGCGAGCGCGCATCGAGAAACTGATGCAGAACCAGTAGAGTTGCTGGGTTACTCGGTTACTGGGTTGCTGAGCAACCGAGCAACCCAGCAACCAAGCAACCCATGATCCACCTCGACACGCGGCGCATCGTCGAACACCTCAAGACCATCGAGTCTCTGGCGGTGATCCCGCGCGTCGCGTCCACGAATTTGATCGCGCGGCGCATCGTGGCGGAGTGTATCGAGAACGAACTGTCGCTGCCGCAGGCGATGATCATCGCCGAGGAACAGTTCGCGGGAATGGGACGGAACGCGCGATCGTGGTCCTCACCGGCCGGCAAAGGAATTTACGCGACCACGCTGCTGACCCGACCGACCGCCGAGCTGACGCTGATCCCTCTCGCAATCGCAAACATTGTTGTTACGTATTTACGTGATATATTTGCCATCGACGCGCGCATCAAGTGGCCGAACGACATCCTTGTCGACGGCCGGAAGATTGCCGGGATTCTCATCGAGGCGCGCGTACAGGACGATCGGACATTCCTCGTCATCGGGGTTGGAATCAACGTCGATCCGATTCGCGATGACACGCGGCCGAACGCCATCGCCATCCGCGAGGTTTCGAAGCGCACATTCGGCGGCGTCGCGCAGGCCATCGAGGCGTTCATCGAGCACCTCGACGCTCGCCTGAGCCGGCCCTTCGACCGCGAGGCGGTCCTGGCGGAGTGGCGTGCGCTGTCGGTGCACAAACCCGGCGATCGCATCGCATCGGTGGTCGGCGAACGCACCATCAACGGCACCTGGGTCGGCATCGACGATCAAGGGCGCGCGATGGTGCGCAACGGCGACGAAGTCATGACGATCAGCGCCGGCGACCTGATCATGCCGTAGTACCCTATCGTTGATGTCCAGTCTCCTGGTCGTCGATGTGGGCAACAGCAACATCGTCCTCGGCATCTATCGCGATGAGGATCTGGTCGGCTCGTGGAGGCTGGCGACCGCGCGCGAACGCACGGCCGACGAGTACGGCATCCTCACGCGACAGCTCATCGGCGATTCGGCCGGCAAACTCGACGGCGCGATCGTGTCGTCGGTCGTCCCGCCGCTCAACAGCGCGTTCGCAGCAATGATCCAGCACCACTTCGGAATCGAGCCGCTGTTCGTCGAGCCGGGCGTGAAAACCGGGATCGCGATTCATGTCGACAATCCCCAGGAGGTCGGCGCCGATCGAATCGTGAACTGCGTGGCAGCCTTCGAGCGTTACGGAGGCCCATCGATCATCGTCGATTTCGGGACCGCGACGACGTTTGATGTCGTGACCGCCAACGCCGAGTACGTCGGGGGCGTGATCGCACCCGGCCTCAACATCTCGGCCGAGGCGCTGTTCGCACGCGCATCGCGGTTGCCCCGCGTCGACATTCGACGGCCGCCGACGGTCATCGGCACCAACACCGTCGTCAACATGCAATCCGGCCTTTACTTCGGCTACCTCGGCCTGGTCGATGGAATCCTGGCGCGAATGAAGAGGGAATTGCCCCCGCTGAAAAAAATTCTCGCGACCGGAGGGCTGGCGACGCTGCTTGCGCGCGACAGCGAACACATCCAAGAAGTGCACGACGACCTGACGCTGGAGGGCCTGAAGATCATCTACGATCGCAACCGCAGCAAGCCCCGGAGCCGCGCACGGTGAAACGGCTCGCCATCGCGATGGCATTCGTGGCATGGCCGGCGTTGGCAGGATCCGTTGTTGTGGCCAGGCATGCGGCGCTGGCGACGGCCTCCCCTTACGCAACGCAGATCGGACTCGATGTCATGAAGAGCGGTGGGAACGCGATCGATGCCGCGGTTGCGGTCGCCTTCGCGCTGGCAGTCGCGCAACCGCAATCGGGCAACATCGGCGGCGGAGGATTTCTCACCTACTACGAAGCGAGCACGCGAGCGGTATGGACGCTCGATTTCCGGGAGGTGGCGCCTGCGGCCGCAACCCGCGACATGTTCGCGGGCGGAAGATCGTCGCGCGACGGGGCGCTGGCCGTCGGCGTTCCAGGCACGGTTGCCGGCCTCGCCGAGATGCATGAGCGATTCGGCCGACTGAAGTGGAAGGAGCTCGTCGCGCCTGCGATTCGCCTTGCCGAGAACGGCGTGAGCGTCTCCGAGGACTTGAAGATGGACGCGGCGCGTGCCACGGCCGAGCGAAAAATCGAATTCCTGAAATCGCCGTTGGTGCAGAAGGAGCTGGCAGCGACATTGACGCGCGTCGCAGAAAAGGGGCGGACGGATTTTTACGACGGCGAGACAGCCGCGCGTATCGTCGAGGGCCTGCGAGCCTCAGGCGGAATCGTTTCCCTTCGCGATCTTCGTGAATACAAACCGGTTTGGCGCGCCCCGATCCGTATCAAGTTTCGCGACTTCGATGTCTACTCGATTCCGCCGCCATCGGCCGCCGGAATGATGCTCACCGAAGAGCTCAACATTCTGGCCGGATTCGATCTCAAGGCCACCGGCTATCAGACCGCGTCGACCGTGCACCTGATCGCTGAAGCGTCGCGTCGAGCAGCCATCGATCGCGACCGTTATCTCGGCGATCCCACCACGTCGCGAACGCCTTATCGCGAATTGTTTTCGCCCGCGCGCGCGGCACAGTGGCGCTCATCGATCAATCCAACGCGGGTGACGCCAACCGTCACGTTGGCCGAGCCGGCCGCCACGATTGCGCAGAGTCTGCACACGACACATTTCACGGTCGCCGACACGGACGGCAACATCGTCGCGATCACCACCACACTCGGCGACACTTTCGGCAGCGGCTTCGTCGTGCCACGCTGCGGCTTTCTGCTCAACAACGCCATGCACGATTTCGCAGCCGGCGACCGATCGCCGAACGCGATCGCGTCGGGGCGCCGGATGGCCAGCTCGCTCGCGCCGACGATCGTCCTTCGCCACGATCAACCCTATCTGGCGCTCGGCTCTTCCGGCGGCGCGGCGATCCCTAACATCGTGCTGCAGACGTTCCTCGACGTGGCTCTGTTTGGAAAAACGTTGGGCGAAGCCGTTGCTGCACCGCGATATGACCAGCAGTCGCTGCCCGACGACATCACCTATGAGTTTCTAAAGACTCCCGTGGCGGTCGTCAATCAACTTCGCGCCATGGGTCATGGTCTTCGGCAACATGAACCGATCGGCGATGTTCACGCGCTGATGTTCGAGTCGGGTCGCATCACAGCGGTCTCCGATCCGCGCCATGGCGGCGCTGGCGGAGGCTATTAATGACCGAGATGAAGATTGCTGCTGCGCTCGCCGCGCTGGCCGAGGTGCGAAGCGGGATGTCGCTCGGCCTCGGCACCGGCAGCACGGCCCAGGAGTTCGTGCGACTGCTTGGCGATGCGATGGCGTCGGGCGCGCTACGCGATCTCCGCTGCACCAGCACCTCGGAAAAAACGGAGCAGCAGGCGCGATCGCTCGAGATTCCGATCGAGCCGCTCGCAAAGATCGCGCCGCTCGACCTGGCCGTTGACGGCGCCGATGAAATCGATCCGAAGCTGCGCCTGATCAAGGGACGCGGTGGCGCGCTGCTGCGCGAGAAGATCGTCGAGCAGTCGGCAAAACGCTTCATCGTGATCGCCGACGAATCGAAGCTCGTGGAACGGCTCGGCGTAGGCGTTCTGCCAGTTGAGGTCACGCCCTTCGCTCTCGATGTTCTGCGACGGCGATTTGAAGAGATGTCGCTGCAGCCCCAATTGCGGATGCGCGACGGCGCGCCGCGCGTCACCGACGAGGGCCATCGCATCCTCGATGTTCGCGTCCCGACCGACCGCGACATCGCAGACGTCGTCTCTCGCATTCGCGAGAACGCCGGCGTGGTCGAGACCGGATTCTTTCCAAGGGAAGCGACGGAAGCCATCATCGCCACCGCAGGCGGGATTCGAAGAATGCGACGATGAAAGAGCGCCGCGCCGCCATTGGCATTAAGTCGAAAACAGGACGCGCGATCGCCGTGGTGTTGAGCGAGTCAACCGCGCATCCTGAGTTCGTGTGCCGTCAGGAGCTGAAACTCAGCGACAAAAAGATTCCTGCCACCATGCAGCCGTACCACGAGGTCATGGAGATGCCGTGGAGCGAATCGGTGACGGCAGTGAAGCCCGCCATCGCCGCCATCGAAAAGATCGCGGCCGCCTCTCTGCGAAAACTCATGGATGTCGTCGAATCGCGCGGTTTGCGAGTGGCGTGTGTGGCGGTGGTCGGCCCGAAGGATCGACAGCTCGAGCGCATCGGCAATCCGCACATTCGCGCGCACGCCGCCGAGGGCGTGCTTTTTCGCGCCGTTGTCGAAAAGGCGGCGGCGGCCAACGACTGTCCATCGCGCGCCTTCGTCGATCCGACGACTGAGCTGCCAGAGCCGTCGGGAAGGGTCAAGAGCGTTTTGGCGGAATACGGAAAGGCCGCCGGATCGCCATGGCGCGCTGACGAAAAAACCGCGGCCATCGCGGCATGGGTGGCGCTCGCTACTCCAATTCGGCCTTCGGCACGGTGACGTCGAATTTCCACTCGTGATCCTTGAAGTAAAACGACACCAGCGACACGAAAGGCTTTTTCAGCGGCTTGTTGATCTTCGTTTCGAACAGCGGATACAGCTCGGTCGGATCGTCGTAATGCCAGATCAACTCCGCGCGTCCGACCGTCGGCTCATTGGGATGTCGTTGAAAGTTTCGGATGCCGTCATATTTCTTGTAGCAGATTAATCCCCGAAACGCCGGCCCGCGAAGACTCGGAGACGTTCCAATGATGCGGAAACCTTTCTCCGTAATTTTGCCGATGTAGATCGACCCGTGGTTGTCGTGCTTCTCGTCAACGGTGAGGTAGCCGGCGCGGGCGAGATTGTTGAGCGTGCGAACGGATTTCTCATCGAAGTCGTCCTTCGGATGTTGCTCGTCCCACCACACCTTCTGCGGTAACTCGGCATACACCGGCACACGGGAAAAGCTGTAAGCGCGCAGGATCTGCTCGGCCTTCTGCGCGGTCAGCGGCTCCGCCCGCTGGCACGCAATCAGGAGAAGTGCCGACGCGATTGCAAATCCTTGACTCGACCCACTGCGCATGTTATCCCCCGATGCTTCGCGCCGACACCATAACGCGAGAGACGACTTGATCGAAAAAATCCTCGACAGCCTCGCCAGCCTGTGTCTGCGCCGAAGCAAGCACATCATCGTGGTATCGGTGCTGGTCGCGATTGCAGCGGTGATGGCGGGGTCGCGGCTGACCTTCGATCCCGACCTCCTCAACCTGATCCCGCAGAAAAACAAGCAGGTAAACGATTTTCGAAAAGCTCTGCGCGACATGGGAACGATCGACTACCACATCGTGGTGGTGAACCTTCCGCCCGGCCGCGACGTCCACGACTACGAAACGTTGATCGAGGGGTTCGCCGACGGCTATCGCAGGAATCCGCGGATCGAGGACATTACGTATCGCATCCCGAATCCGCTCGACTTCGTGCAGGTGATTCTCCCGCGCGCGTTGCTCTTCCTCACGCCCGCAGAGTTGAGCGAGGTGGCGGAGAAACTTTCGGACGAAGGCATTCGCGAATCGGTGGCGCGCAATCGCGCGCTGCTCGAGACGCCGCAGGCGTTCGCGCTCAAGCAGCTGGTGCAGTACGACCCCTTCAACCTCGCACCGATCTTCATCCGCAAATTCCAGTCGGCCGGCGGCGGATTCAACATTGACGCCTCCAGCGGCTACTACGTTTCGGCGGATCACACCATGCTCCTCATGCTGATGAAGCCGAATCACCCGGCGCAGGATGTGCCATTCGCGAAGGAGCTGCTCGCTGAGGGCGCGATGATCGAGAAGAAGGCTCTGGAAAATTTTCGGAAGGACGCGCCGCGCGATCTGCCCATGCCGACCATCGACCACACCGGCGGATACGAGATTGCCGTCGGCGATGCCGACCTCATTCGCCAGGACATCATCGCCAACGTCCTCGGATCTTTCTTCGGCGTGCTGGCGCTTTTTCTTTATGCCTTTCGTCGCGGGGCGTCGATTGTTTACGCCGGAGCGCCGCTGGCGCTCGGACTCGCGCTGACGTTCGGAATCGCGGGCCTGGTTTACGGACAGCTTTCGCAGGCCAGCGCCGGATTCGCGGCATTGCTGGCCGGACTGGGCATCGATTTCATCACCGTCCTCTACGGCCGCTACGTCGACGAGCGGAATCGCGGGACCGATCTGGCCGGCGCGATCCGCACCATCATGCGGACCACCATGCCCGGCGTTTTTGTGGCCGCGATTACCACCGCCGGAACGTTCTATGCCTTTCTCGCGACCGATTTTCGGGGCATGACGCAACTCGGTTTCCTGACCGGCACCGGCATTCTGCTGTTTCTGCTGTGTGTCATGTTTCTGCTTCCGGCGCTGATTGTTTTTTCCGAGCGCAAGGAAGCGCGGAAATCGCCCAAGCTCTATCTGCATTCGTTCGGCGCCGGAAAACTGATCGACATTTCCGTTGCCAGGCCGACCGTGACGATCGCGGTGTGGGTAATTTTCATCGTCGTATGCGCCGCGTTGTCAACGCGCATCCACTTCAGCGACAACATCCAGGATCTGCGGGCGAAGGGAAATCCGGGCGTCGTGAATCAGGCGAAAGTCACCGCGAAATTCGGTCAGTCATTCGATTTCATGATGTACGTGTCGGAAGGACAGACGCTCGACGAGGTACTGACTAAAACGGATGCGGCCGCGCGCGATCTCGATGCGCTGGTGCGCGATCACACCATCGCGTCGTATCAGTCGATCTCCACCTTCCTGCCGCCGATTCCGCAACAGCGCGCCGCCATGGAAGAACTGCGGCGCGGAAAGGCGGATCGATTCAACGTCGCGCGCATTCAGAAGACATTTCTCGACGCTCTGGTCACGAACGGTTTTCGCCCCGAAGCCTACCAGGAATACGTGAGACTCTTCTCGCAGGCGCTGTCGCCGACACAGACTGTGACAATCGAAAACCTCGGCGATAAAGACCTGATGAAGCTCGCGTCCAGATTCGTAAAGCGGACGCCAGGCGGCTGGATGTCGGTGATCTACGTCTATCCGACCGGCGGCCGCTGGCCGCGCGAGGTTCCACCGAGTTTGATGGCGGTTGCCGACCGCCATCCCGGCGACGTTCTGACCGGCGTCAATCTGGTCAGTGGAACATTACGACGGATCGTGAAGGCCGACGCGACTCGCGCGACCATCATCGGATTCATCGCCGTTTTCATTCTCATGTTCGCGAGCTTCCGAACCGTGAAGATCACGGCCTTGACGTTCGTGCCCTTCGTCGCCGGTGCGACTGGAATGTTAGGCCTGATGGCGCTGCTGCACCTGGAATTCAACTTCATGAACATTTTCGTGGGGCTCATGATCATCGGCGTGGCCACCGACTATGCCATCTACATGCTGCAGCGGTATACCGAGAATCCGCTCACGTTCCGCGATGCCGCCCATGAAACCGGGAAGGCCATCATCATGGCGGCGCTGACCGCAATCGTCGGTTACGGCTCATTTGCTATTTCGCACTATCCCGGTCTTCGCTCGATTGGTTATGCTTCCACATTCGGAATCGGCTTGAGCGGGCTGGCCGCTGTCACGCTGCTTCCGGCGATTCTCGTTTTGAATGAGGGGGAACGGCATGTCGATACCGGCGACACTGGAACATAACCTCGTCCGCGGCCACGCCATCACAGGCGTTGCGCTCGTCATCGCAGGCAGCGTCATCATCGCGCTGGCCGCCCAAATCGCCGTTCCGATCCCGTTGACGCCGGTGCCGCTGACATTGTCGCCGCTGGCGGTCTTGATCGTCGGCGTCGTCCTGGGCGCACGACGCGGGGCCGCCGCAGCGATTCTCTATCTGCTGGAGGGTCTGTCCGGTCTTCCGGTCGGCGCGCAAGGGCACGGCGGACCGTTATGGCTCATCGGCCCGACGGCCGGTTATCTGTATGCCTATCCATTCGCGGCCTTCATCGCGGGTTGGTTTTCCGAGCGCGGCTGGGGCAGAAGCATTCCTCGCGCGTTTGTGGCGATGCTCATCGCCCTGGCGGTGATCTACGCCGGAGGCTGGTCGTGGCTCGCGATGTTCGCCGGACCGCGCGCGGCCTTCGGCATGGCCATCGTTCCGTTTGTGATCGCGGACTTGGTGAAGATCGCGATCGGCGCGGTGCTGCTTCCCTACGCCCAGCGACTCGTCAAGGTCTAGCTCGCCGCGGCAGGCGCCGGCTCGGGTTCCGGCAGCGGCTTCGATTCGCGACCGGCACGCTCGGTGGTCTTCTGCTCGGCGGCGCTTCGATCGAGCAAGGCCAGCTTCAAGACTTCCTCGACATGCTCGACGAAATGGAACTGCATGTCGCGCTTGATCGGCTCGGGCACGTCGATCAGATCGCGCTCGTTGAGCTTCGGCAGAATCAAGGTGTTGATCTTCGCGGCTCGCGCTGCCAGCACTTTCTCTTTCACGCCGCCGATGGGCAGCACATCACCGCGCAGCGTCACCTCTCCGGTCATCGCGACGTTGCGCTTGACGGGACGCCCGGTGATCATCGAGATGATGGCGGACGTAATGGTGATGCCCGCTGACGGTCCGTCTTTCGGTATCGCGCCCGCCGGAACGTGAATGTGCACGTCGTGATTCTCGAAGTAGTCGCTGGCGATCCCCTGCTCCTCGGAGTGCGCGCGCGCATACGTCAGCGCCGCCTGCGCCGACTCTTTCATCACTTCGCCGAGTTGCCCCGTCAGCACGAGTTTCCCTTTGCCGCGGACAGCAATGGCCTCGATGAAGAGAATGTCGCCGCCCACTGACGTCCACGCCAGGCCGGTGGCGACGCCAACCGAGTCGCGTTCCAGCAGCTCTTCCGCGAAGTGCTTCATCGGACCGAGGAACTTTTCGATGCTGGCGTCGGTGATGCGGTAGCTCTTGAGCTCCTTGCCTTCGGCAACTTCAACGGCGATCTTGCGGCAGATGGTGCCGATCTCGCGCTCCAGGTTCCGCAGGCCGGCCTCTTTGGTGTAGCCGGTGATGATCTTTGTGATTCCGGAGTCCGTCCAGATCACTTCGGTTTCGGTGATGCCGTTCTCCTCCATCTGCTTCGGGATGAGATGGACCTTGGCGATCTGGAGCTTCTCCTCATCGGTGTAACCGGAGAGGCGGATGACCTCCATGCGGTCGAGGAAGGCCGGCTGAATGGTGTCGAGCACGTTGGCGGTCACGATGAACATCACGTTCGACAAGTCGTACGCCACGCCCAGGTAGTGATCGCGGAAGGTGAAGTTCTGCTCGGGATCGAGAACTTCGAGCAATGCCGATGACGGATCGCCGCGATAATCGGCGCCGATTTTGTCGACCTCGTCGAGCATGAAGACCGGATTGGATGTCAAAGCCTGGTTGATTCCCTGAACGATGCGGCCGGGGAGCGCGCCCACGTAGGTGCGGCGGTGCCCGCGGATCTCGGCCTCATCGCGCACGCCGCCTAACGAGATGCGCACGAACTTGCGGTCGAGCGCGCGGGCGATGGAGCGTCCCAGCGAAGTCTTGCCGACGCCCGGCGGGCCGACGAAGCAGAGGATCGGACCCTTCATCTTCGCGCCGCGCAATTTCCGCACGGCCAGATACTCGAGAATCCGCTCCTTGATTTTTTCGAGATCGTAGTGGTCTTCATCGAGGATGGTGCGGGCGCGACTCAGCTCGTGGTTGTCCTGCGACATCACGCCCCAAGGCAGGCCGGTCATCCAGTCGAGATAGGTGCGAATGATCGAAGTCTCGGCGGAGTCGGGATGCGATCGCTCCAGGCGCTTGATCTGCTTCTCGATCTCCTCGCGCGCCTCCTGCGGGATCATCTTTTCTTCGATCTTCTTCCGATAGTTCTCGACTTCCTCGGTCAGCTCCTCGCCCTCACCGAGCTCGGACTGAATCGCTTTCAGTTGCTGGCGGAGGAAGTACTCGCGCTGACTCTTGTTCATCTCGCCCTGCGCGGCGGACGAAATTTCCTGCTGCATGGTGAGCAGATTGATTTCGCGGGTCAGAAGCTCGTTGACGCGCTTGAGCCGCTCGACCGGGTCGATGGTCTCGAGGATCTGTTGCGCTTCTTCGAGCTTGAGATCGAGATTGGATGCCGCCAGGTCGGTTAGGCGCGCCGGGTCGTCGAGATTGGCCGCGATGACCATCACTTCCGGCGAAATGTTCTTTCCGAGCGAGACCGCGCGATCGAGGTTCTGCTTGACCGCGCGCACCAGCGCTTCGATCTCCAGCGACTTGTCCTTGGTCACCGGCTCTTCGATGCGCGTGATCTTCGCTTTGAAGAACGGCGCGGTCTGGATGAAGTAATCGATCCGAGCGCGAGAGAGACCCTGAACCAGAATGCGGATGCGGCCGTCGGGCAGCTTCAGCATCCGCATGATGATGGCCACCGTGCCGACGCGATAGAGATCGTCTTCGCCGGGATCTTCGTTCTGAAAATCCTTCTGCGCCGTCAGCATGATCACGCGATTCTCGGCCAGCGCCTGATCGACGGCGTTGATCGATTTCTCGCGCGAGACCGACAGCGGAACGATGATGAACGGAAAGATCACCAGGTCCTTCAACGGAAGAACCGGAAGGACGTCAGGGATCTTAATTGCCTCTTCTTTCGAGGCTTCGTTTGGTTCCGTCATCGATTTCCCGAACTAGCAGGGTGCATGAAGCACCCTGCCAGGGCTGCAATGGCTGTTCCCGTATATCACGTTTGCTGAACGTGAGTCTCCTGCCTCAATTGCCGCCAATTCAGGCCTTCCCGCAGGAAGAGAATCAGACCGACAACCACCACCGGCAGCGTGCCGACGATGTGAAACAACACCGCCACCGCCACCGAAGAGTCGATGTCGAAGCCATAGAACGTCGTGAGAACGTATTGACACACTTTATGAAACCCGCCCACGCCGCCCGGCGTTGGAATCGCGACGCCGACCGTCGTCGCGGCGGTCAGAAAAAAGGACGAGTCGAATGGCAACGGCCGATGCGATGCGATCAATACGAACCAAAACTGCGCGCTGAGGCAGAACCAGATGCAGACCGTTGTCGCGATCACGCCGAAGAAAGCCATCGGCCTGCCCGTGATTTCGAGCGTTCCCGCGAAAGCGTCGAAGAATCGCATCCACGGCTCGTGGAAGCGCTGGGGCAGAAATCGTCCGAGCCAGGTGTGCAAACGGCGGATGTGATCGCCGAAAAATCGAAACCCCAGGATCAGCAGTACCAGCGCGGCCAGCATCGCCCCGGCGATCACGGCGCCGCCGTGCACCACGCCGTTGGGGAAGTCGTACCAGCGATAGAGGCAGAAAAATTCGAAAAGCAGAAGAATGCTGAGGAGGTCGAGGACGCGCTCGGTCAGAACGGTGCCCAGGGCTTCCGAGAAGCGGACGGAGGTGCGGCGCGCGAGAAGCGCGGGGCGCGCCACGTCCCCGGCACGAATCGGAAGAATCGTCGAGAGCATGTAGCCCATGGTGTTCGCGAAAAACGTCGGATAAAACGGCGGCGCGCTGCCGGCGTGAAGAAGAATCCGCCAGCGGATCGTTCGAAAAAAAAGCGCCCAGCCGTTGATGATGAAGCCGATCGCAAACCAGAAGATGTTTGTGGTCAGCAGGATTCTCCAGACGTCGCGCAGATTGCTTTTCCACAGAAACAGCCCGATGAAAAAGATGGTCAGAAGCGTGATCAGCGTAATCTGGAGAATGCGCTTCAAAGTCGAAGGGTTTTACCACAGCGACCGATGTTGAACGTCTACACCCATCCGATCTTCTACAAGCACCACACCGGCGAGGGACATCCCGAGAATGCCGCCCGCATCGACGCCGCCATCGAAGGTGTGCGCCGCTCCGGGATGCGCGACGGCATGGTGGGCCAGCCGGAAGCGCATCCCGACACGCAGCGCATCATCGCCAAGGTTCACTCCGCCGATTACGAGAAGGAGCTCGAGGACGCCTGCCGCGAAGGGTACAAATTGTTTCATTCGCTCGATAATCCGATTTCGTCGGATACATTCGCGGCTGCGCGTGCGGCGGTCTCGACGACGCTTCGCGCCGCCGACGACATGATGCGGAGCGGGCGACGCGCCTTCGTCATCGCGCGCCCGCCGGGCCATCACGCCGAACGTGTCGAAGCGATGGGCTTTTGTTTTTTCAACACCATCGCATGCGCGGCAGCCTGGCTTCGCGAGCAGAAATCCATCGAGCGCGTTTTCATCTTCGACTTCGACGTGCATCATGGCAACGGCACGCAACATCTCTTCGAAGAGCGCGATGACGTCTTCTACGCCTCCATGCATCGCTATCCGTTTTATCCGGGGACTGGCGCCGCCGGCGAGATCGGAGTCGGTGCCGGCCGGGGATTCACCAGAAACATCCCTTTCCCGGAGGGCACCGGCGATGCCCAATATCTTCGCGCGGTCGAGGACGACATCGTGCGCGTCATCGAGGACTATCGGCCTAACGCGATTCTCCTCTCCTCCGGCTTCGACGCCCACCGCCGCGATCCCCTCGGCGGCATGGCCGTCACCGAGCATGCCTACGGTGAGATCACCACACGGATCGTCGAAGCGGCCGAGCGCCACGCCGCCGGACGCGTGCTGTCGCTGTTGGAGGGCGGCTATGACATGGAAGGTCTCGCCGCCAGCGTCGACGAACACGTCCGAGCATTGGCGTAAACTGTTCGCGTGACGACCACACCGCCGCCCGTACCGGCCGTTGTGCCTCCGCCGAAAAAGAGCGGCTGTTTGAAGTGGGCCCTCATCGGCTGTCTTGCCATCATCGGCCTCGGCGCCGTCGGATTCGCGGCGCTGGTGCTGATTGTGTTCGGCGCGATCAAGTCCACCGATGCCTATCGCGGCGCTCGAGCGACCGCCGAACGCGATCCGCGGGTCATGGCCGCGTTAGGCAGTCCGATCGAACCCGGTTGGTGGGTCAGCGGCAATGTCAACGTCGACGCCAACGGCGGAAACGCGGACTTCGTCTTTCCCATCAGCGGTCCAAAGGGCAAAGGTCGCGTGCATGCGATTGCGACTCGCGACACCAGCGGCTGGCATTATCGCGAGCTGGTGGTGACGCCGAAGACCGGCCCGCCCATCGATCTGTTAAAACCGTAAGTCCAGAATCGACGAGTAGAGATTCTCCAGCCTCGAGATTCTCAGCTCCTTCGAAAATCCGCGTACGACGCGCCGTCGCGCGTTGCGGGCAACAGCTGCAGCGCGTTCGCGATGATCGATGACGTCGCGTATTGCCGCTGCCAGGGCCTTGACGCTGCGCGGGGGAACGAGCCAACCGACGTCCTGCGAAGACACTAACTCTCCGTTGCCGCCGCAATCCGTCGCGATCACCGGCTTCTGCATGGCCATGGCCTCGCGGATCGTTCCGGTGATCCCGGTCCCGGCCCACGAGGCATCGACGACCAGATCGCAGGACGCGAAAACATTCGGCATGTCGGTGCGATATTCGACCGCCGTCACGCCATCGCGGATTCCGCACATATTTGCGTAATCATTAACAGCACTGATTTCTCCGGGGTCGCGACATCCGATGAGCGCCAGATGGGCGTCGGGATGTCCCCCAGCAACTTCGGCGGTGGCATCGATCAGTTCTTTCCAGCCTTTCCAGTCGCGGACCCCGACCTGCGCGATGAGGAATTTGTTGAAATCGATATTCTTCTCGGTACGAAACGCGCGGGCGTCCCATCGCTCCGGGTCGAAGAGGTCGATGTCCGTTCCGGCATAGATCACGACCACCCTTTCGGGCGGCAGCATTGCCGACCGGATCACGATTCTGCGGATCTGCTCGCACACCGTCACGACTCGATCCACGCGGCGCGTGCGAAACTTTCCGCGATTCCAGATATCGAGCGGAAAAGAGACGCCACGATTGACCACGAATGCCGGTCCGGGGCGTGACCACACCGCGGCCAGCGCGAGGGCGTGCGCCACCCCCTTGTGGACGTGGATGACGTGGGGATCGCGCTCGCGGATCAACCGGCGCAGCTTGCGGGCGCTGTTGAGGTCGAACTGATTTCGCATCGGCAGGCCCACGAACGCCACACGCGACTCCTGGCAGCGACGTTCCAGTGTGTCATCGGGCCGGCTGACGACGGTGACGTCGTGACCGCGCTCGCGCAGTCCGCTCGCGGCCTGGAACATCTGGTGCACCGAGCCGGTGTTGAATTGGTTGAACTCGAGAATGTGAAAGATGCGCAAGCGCGTTGTCGGTTTTCAGTTGTCGGTTGTCAGAGGTCGCGGATTCTAGCGAATGACAACCGATAACCGACAACTGATCACGCAGATCGTCGCGGCGCTTGCCACGATGATCTGTCTCGCGTGCACCACCGACGCCACGCGCCGCGGCTACCTCCGCACGATCGCCGCGACTTACGACGCGCCGCCGCGGCCTGCCATCATCGTTCCCGGCTTCGGCGTCACGCGCCTCTTCGATCCGGTGACCCGTCGCTACGTTTGGGGAACGGGACGCGCGACCTTCCAAACCAGGTATGACGACGACCTCGATCTCCCCATCGACGACGCCGGCAACGTCGGACACGATCGGCTGATCCCGCAGGGTTACGTCGGATCGCGCGGGCCGGTCAACATCGGATGGCAACTGATGGAAGGCCTCCGCAAGTTCGGCCGCTACACACCCGATCGCGACGTTTTTCCGTTCTACTACGACTGGCGGCTGAGCGCGCGCGAGAATGCGAACAAACTCGATGCCCTCGTCGATCGCGTGCGCGGCACGGGCAAAGTCGACATCGTTGCCCATTCCGCAGGCGCGATCGTCGCGCTGACGTACCTGAAGTTAAGCGGAGGCGGCTCGAAGGTCGATCACCTGGTCATGATTGCGCCGACGCAGCGCGGCGTCGTCGACGCATTCCGCGTGGTCGTGCGGCCGGAGCGTTTCGTTCGCCGCGTTTTTACGACTGAGATGGTCGAAACCTGGCCATTCGTCGCGGAGTTGATGCCTGAGGACGGCCGATTCCTGGTTGACGAGAACGGACGCCCGATCGACCGCGATCTGTGGACGGCCGAAGGCTGGCAAGGAATTCGTGGCGTGCTTCCGCAGCAGCTCGTACGCGCGCGCATCTTGCGTCACGCGCTCCGTGACCATCCGATGCCGGTCGGTGTTCACGTCTCGGTCATCGCCGGCGATTGCGTCGCGACTGCACGACAGGTGTTGATGCGGCACGACCGAAGCTTCGCCTTTTATCCGGGCGAGCTGCTTCCTGATGAGAAAAAACTCGCGAGTCTGCTCTTCGACGCCGGCGATGGAACTGTGCCGATCAGCAGCGCAAACGTCGACGGCAACGCCATGATCGTCTGCGACGGACACCAGGGCATCGCCGCCGATCCGACCGTGCATCGCGCGATCATTCGCACGTTGCGCCAGTACCCGTAGCGCAGTATCGTCTCCACCGGCCGAAAGGAGCTCCACGCATGGCACGACGCGTGTCGTCGATCGCTTTCACGCTCTTCGCTCTTGTCGCTCTCAATGGTTTCGCACACCGGACAGTCTCATTTCCGTCCATGGGCGGAAAGGCGTCCGGCTACCTCGCCGACCCGGAGGGGAAAGGCAAACATCCGGGGCTGATTGTCATTCAGGAATGGTGGGGTTTGAACGATTGGATCCGCCAACAAGCGGATCGCTATGCCAAAGACGGATACGTCGCGCTGGCGCCCGATCTCTACCGCGGGAAAAGCACGTCCGACCCCAACGTGGCGCACGAGCTCATGCGCGGGATGCCACAAGATCGAGCGATGGCCGATCTGAAGGCTGCCTTCGACTATCTCGCGAAACGGAAAGATGTCGATCCGAAACGCATTGGCGTGATCGGCTGGTGCATGGGTGGTGGTTACGCTCTCGATTTCACGCTGGCGGAGCCGCGGCTGGCTGCGACGGTCATCAACTACGGTCACCTGGTGGCCGATCCGGCGTCCATCGCCAAAATCCATTCGCCGCTCCTCGGCAATTTCGGCGCTGAGGACCACGGAATTCCGCCGGCGGATGTGCGCGCGTTCGAGGCAGCACTCAAACAGAACGGGAAGTCGGGCGACATCAAGATCTACGACGGCGCGGGACACGCCTTCATGAATCCGAACAACAAAGGCGGCTATATCAAAGCGGCCGCGGACGACGCGCAGTCTAGAATCGACGCCTTCCTCAAGAAGACCCTGAAGCCGGCGTGATAAGATTCCAAACCGTTGATTCCAATGGAGATCGAGTTGCCCAAGGAAAAGAGTCCACAAAAAGAACAAATCAAGGTCACCGACAAACGGATCTTCACGCCGGAGGGGGAGATCCGCGAGGAATTTCGCAAAGACATTCGGCCGGCCGACCCGTCGATGCGAAAGCCGGAGCCTCCGCCTCCGGCGCCGGAAAAACCCGCGCCGAAACAGGCGGAGGAGCGGCGAACTCGAGCCGAGGAACCGCCGCTCGGCGGCGACCGGCGAAGAACGCTTGCTGACAAGGCCCAGAATCCCGGAACGGCGTTCGCGAACTTCCTCGAGCCGCTGATCGCGCAAGCCTACATGTCGCTGGGCATGTTGCGGAATCCGTATCAACCGAAAGTGACGGTCGATGCCCCGGCGGCGCGGGAGATGATCGAAATCCTGACCATGCTCCAGGAAAAGACGGCCGGAAATCTAACGCCGGACGAAGAGGACTTTCTGACCACACATCTGGGAGAATTGAAGCTCGCATTCGTCCAACGCACGAAAAGCTTGTAGATGAGACGGCGGCTGGCGGTTTGGGTACTGGCATTGGTGTGCCTCGGCGGAATCAGGGCACACGCCGACCAACCTGCGCCGCGTGACATCTGGCCCCAGGCCACCGCCGCGATTGACGCCGGCGACGTCGATGCCGCCAAGAAAAAAACAACGGAGCTGACCGAAGTCGGAAAGTCGTACGGGATCAAGGCCTATCCGTTGTACGCCGAATCGGCGGCCGCGCTGGCGCGACAGGCCAACAAGCGCGGCAACAAGGCAGTCGCCGATTGGGGAAATCAGACCGCCGATCAACTCGATCCGAATTCGGCGGCGGTTGCGTTCACCAAAGCAGAAGCGGCATCGGATCAGCAGAATTGGGCCAAGGCCATCCCAGCCGCTCTTCGCGGCTACGCCAGCATCTTCAAGGAATACCGCGCGCGAACGCTGAGCCGCTCCGACTCGCTGATCGTCATCCTGATGGCCCTCACGCTGACAGGAGTGATCTTCGCGCTGGTCCTATTCATCCGTTACGGGCGCGCAATGGCGCATGACTTCCGCGAAATGCTCAGCGCCCGGATGGGCGGGGGGACGGTGACCGTGCTGGCGGTTGCGCTGCTGTTCCTGCCGCTGTTCCTCTGGCTCGGTCCGATGTGGCTCCTGTTCTACTGGTTCATCATCTTTTTCAGCTACGCCGGAGCTGTGGAGCGCATTCTGATCCTCACCTTCGCGCTGATCATCGCGTCGGCGCCCGTCGTTCTCGATCTGACCGCACACTGGATCGCGGGCGTGGATGGACCGGTGGTGATGTCCGCGATCGCGAGTGAAGAGCAGAGCTATTACCCGGAAGCGCTGAAGCGTCTGCAGGAGCTCGCGACTCTTGTTCCTGACAGCGCAACGATCCATCTGCTCCTGGGCAATCTGCAACAACAAGACGGAAACGAGCCGGACGCCGCCGCGCATTACCGGAAATCCATCGAGCTGCGCGACAACGCCGGCGCGCACGTCAACCTGGGCAATCTTCATTTTCTGGAGGGCGATCTGGCCGCGGCCATCAACGAGTATCAGCGCGCCGAGCAGCTCGATCCGCATCTGGCCATCGCGTTTTACAACCATTCCGTGGCCAGCGGATCGTTCAACAAGTTCGACGAGCAGGCCCAGAAACTCGATCAGGCCAAACGCATCGATCGGGCCGCCATCGAACGCATCACCTCCAACCCCCCCACGCCCCCCGCCCCGATCGTGGTCATGTACCACCCGCCGATCTCGGAAGCATGGACGGTTTCATCGAGCATTGCGAAACGCGGCGTGGCGCGGACGCAGTTCGGCAACTACTCCTTCTTCGACATTTTCACCAGCGCGCAGAATCCGATCACGCTGGGAGGCGTGATTGCAGCGGTCTTCGCGCCGGCCATTTTCCTCAAGCGACGACGCGCCGGATTGGCAGGCTCATGCATCAAGTGCGGACGGACTTTCTGCCACCGATGCAAATCGGGCCGCGAAAGTGCGACCTACTGCACGCAATGCATTCACATTTATCTCAAGCGCGATGGCGTTTCGGTCGCGACCAAACGGAGCAAGCTCGAGGAAGTTGGACAGCATCAGACCGGCATGATGCGTCGGAACCGATTCTTCGCGACGCTGCTGCCGGGCTCGGCGCAACTTCTCGAGGGTCGGACCATCGCCGGCTTCATCGGTCTGTTCCTTTTTTTCCTGGCGGTCTGCCTGGCCATTCTGGTCGGGCATCTTGCGCCTGTACTCGCGCCGGGTGAATTGGCGAAAATGATCGTACGCGTCCTCGCGATTGCCACCGCGGTCGTAACATGGTTCCTGTTTACGGTCCCGATTTACCGCCGACGGGTGACAGCGTGATCTATGGCTCTTGAAGGAACCCTTCGCGACTTCAGCCTGGCCGACATCTTCCAACTGATCGGCTTGCAGCGAAAGACCGGCGTTCTCACGCTGAGCGGCAAAGATGACACCGTGACCGTGACGTTCCTGGACGGCAAAGTCGTTGGTGCCGACTCCGGAAGTCACCGCCTGGAAACGCGCCTGGGCCACGTCCTGATGAAGAGCGGAATGCTGACCCAGGACCAGCTGGCGCGCGCGCTCGAAATCCAGAAGGAGACGCTGCAGCGACTCGGGTTCATCCTCACGCACTACCAGATCATCTCGAACGATTCGCTGAAGCAGGCGCTGCAGCTCCAGATTCTGCAGATCGTCTACCGGCTCTTCCGCTGGAAGGACGGCGAATACCACTTTTCGCAGGAAACGACCATCGAGTACGACCGCGACAACGTCGTGCCGATCAGCGCCGAATCGATTCTGATGGAAGGCGCTCGCATGATCGACGAGTGGCCGATCATCGAGAAGCGGATCCGCTCGACCGATCAGGTTTTCCGCCGGAAGGGCGGCGGCCACGACATCGTGGTCGTGGGCGGCGAAGATGTCGACGAAGTCGACTTCGAGCCGGCCGGCGCGCCGAGGAAAAAGAAGGCCGGGGGCGGCGGCGAAAAGATCCGCATCGCCGAAGAAGAAAAACAGATTTACGACCTGCTCGATGGCAAGCGCACCGTCGGCGAGATCCTCGAGATGAGCCGCCTCTCGGAATTCGACACCAGCAAAGCGCTGTACGAGCTGCTGACGCGCGACATCATCGAGGAGGTCCGCGGTGCCGGTGAAGCGGCAGCCGCCCAGGCGGCCGCTCCCGTCGACGAGCTGGCGGTCGCCGAAACACCGGTTCCGCTTCCTCTGGTCATCCTGCTGGCGGGCATCGCCATCGGCTCGATCGTGACGTCCTTCAAAAATCCTCTGAATTCCATCGGTCCGATCGGCACGAAGGTGGCGCGGGCATCTGCTCCCATCGAGGCGCTCAAAGCGATCTCCCTGGAACGCATCCAGAGCCTCGGCGAGGCCATCGAGAAGTACAACGTCGTCAACGGGCATCTACCGGTGCGTCTACAGGACCTTGCGCCCTATTACATTTCGTCGTCGCTGCTCAGCGATCCGTGGGGCAACGCTTACAAGTACCTGCAGCAGCCGTCGCGCTATCTCGTGATCGGTTTCACGCCTGATGGAAAAGCGGATACCGATCTCTTTCTGTCGCGCGGAATTGACGCCGGCGTTGCCAGCGCGCCGACGAAACCGGCGCGCGGCGGCATCACTCTGATCGATTGACGACCATCCGCAGTTTCTGATCCGCCACCGAAAAACGCACGGGCGTGGTGGTCAGCGGCTCGCCGTCGGCGTAGACATCCATCGGCGATTCCGACTCGACCTGAAATTCGCGCGCCCGACGCGTCTCGACAAAAGTGCGCTTCACATGCGTGCCGTTGTACGCCAGCGGCAACGTCCTCAACAACTGGAAGCGCGATGTGCGATGCACGATGCAGGCATCGAGCTGATCGTCGTCCAGCACCGCATCGGGCGTGATTCGGATTCCGCCGCCGTACTGCGGCGAGTTGCCGAAGACGCAGAACATGATCTCCTCGTCGCGACCGTCGATGCGCACGCGACGCGGGCGAAAACTCGGAAGCACGCGCAAGATGGCGTAGAGATAGACCGCCGACCCGCGGAGATGCTTTACGCGCTCGTTGGCATAGCGCGCGACTTCGGAATCGAACCCCAGACCCGCCACGCCGGCGTAGCGCAGGTTGTTGGCGAGCGCCACGTCGACCTCGCGAACAACGCCCTTGACGGCGACCACACACGCTTGGCCGACTTCGCGCGGAATCCCGTTGACGCGCGCAAAATCGTCGCCTGACCCCAGCGGCACCAGCGCCAGCGTGCCGCGAGCGAGATCGAAATCGCGCAGCGCGAGATTCAGCGTGCCGTCGCCGCCGCAGATGACCACGCGGTCGTAGGCGCCGCGCGAACTCTCCCCCGCCGCCCGCGTCAAATCCGCAGGGCTCGTGCTGGCATACGGCTCGACGTCCGCTCCCAGGCTGCGGAGTTGGTGCTCGACTTCGCGGGCATGATGCTTCGCTCGACCGCGGCCGGCAGCAGGGTTGTAAATTAGTTTTAACTTCATGGATTGGTGGAAATGTAACATCACACGATGCAGCAATCCCGAGTCTCGCTCGTTCTTTTCGTCATCACGCTCGCGTGCAGGCCCATCGCGGAATCGCAGACTGTACGTCAAACTGGAAACCGGATACCTCCGACGGTCAGCGCCAGCAGGCGCACTCCAATCGTCGTCGTCGCGCACAATGTCCTCCCCTCGGTCGTCAACATTCAAACCGAGGCCACCATCCGGCGCCGCCAGATCGATCCGTTTTTTGATCCGTTCGGTTTCTTCGGCGGAGGCAATCGGACCTACACCTCACTCGGCTCGGGATTCGTATGGTCGAGCGATGGCATCATCGTCACGAACAACCATGTCGTCGAGGGTGCCTCGCGCATCAGGGTCATTTTCAGCGACAGCACGCAGGTCAGCGCAAAGCTGATCGGCGTCGATCCCGACAGTGATCTCGCCGTGCTGCGCATCGATACCAAGAATCTCGTGCCTGCTCCACTTGGTACGTCGTCGGATCTCATGATCGGCGAGACAGTCGTCGCCGTCGGAAACCCGTTTGGTCTGAGCGGCTCCGTGACCACCGGAGTCGTTTCTGCGCTCGGCCGCTCGGTGCCCTCGAAAGAAGAAGGCCGGACGTTCACCGACTTCATTCAGACCGATGCGTCGATCAATCCCGGAAATTCGGGCGGGCCGCTGCTCAACATCGAAGGCAAAGTCATCGGCATCAACACCGCCATTCTCGGAAATGCGCAGGGAATCGGCTTCGCGATCCCGGTCGATCGCGCCCGCAAGGTCATTCAGGACTTGTTGCGATACGGCCAGGTACGCAGCGCGTGGATCGGCGCCGTTACTGCCACCGTCACTCCCGAAGAAGCGAAGCGGCTCGGCATTCGCGCCACTCGCGGCGCGATCGTCTCGCGCATCTTTGCAGGCTCTCCCGCGTCGACCGCCGGCTTGCACACTGGCGACGTGATCACCGCGGTGGCGGGAAAAGCTGTCGACTCACGCGAAGCCTTCGCGACCTTCACGACCACGGTGCCGAGCGGCCAGCCGGTGCAGTTGACGGTCATCCGCGAAGGTGCAGCGCGATCGATGACTGTCAGGCCGTCGGATCCGCCCCCCGACCTCGGCCTGCGAATTCTTTGGGAGATTGCCGGACTGCGCGTCTCCGACTCACGGGGGGTGGTGGTCGAGCAGGTGGCCAGCGGCTCGCGCAGCGCCAACATCGGCCTCGAGCCCGGCGACGCCATCGTGGGCGTGAACGGCAATCAGATTCAGTCCGTCAGCGATTTGAACAAGGCCCTGATTGGCTCGACCGACCGCTCCTCGATCGTGCTCGACGTCGAACGCGGGCGATTCATCTACAGCCTGACCTTCCCAATGGCGGTGTGAATGGGGTCAGGTCTTTGATTCTCGCTCGGTTCTACAGGTAGAAGATCGACGTACGCGCGTCGACGCGGCGCAGGGGCGTGTTTTTTCGCGTTCCGGCGAACAACGATCGTTGCCGGACGACGCAAAGCTCCAGCCCGCTAAGAAGTGATTGAATGGCCTCCTTTGACTCTTCAGTCTCTACTCTTTGAAGAGTGAAGCGAGAATCAAAGACCTGACCCCATTAGAACAACACCAGTTGGGCGAAGGACACCCGCGCGATGCCGGCTCGCCGCGCGGCGGGGCGGCCAAGGAGCAGGAAAAGGTTGCGGCGAATCCACTCCTTCGACTCGCGGTGATATCGAAACTTCCGCTCCTGGGCGTGGAATCGCCGATTGTGGTTCGCTCCGAGCATATGATGTAAATATTCGTGATGAATTATTGATTGTATAAAAAATGCAGGAATATTAGCCGCATTTAGCGACGGGTGGATCCGGATCTCGTTGGTGACGTGATTGTAGGACCCCAGGCGGATGCTGCGTCGCGACTTGCGCTGGATCTTCTGTCCCCAGCGCACCAGAAGCGGCGGATGTTTGAGAAAGTAGGTCCGATGGACCTCGGCCGCCAGCGAGGAGAGGTGATGATGGCCGTGGTCGGGCAGCTCGAGCGGAAGCGGCTGCGTCTCCACCGCCGCCTATTTTACTCCGACGATCCTCCGAAACGCTCCATAGCGGCGCTGACATTCGACATGGCCGCGGCGGTGACCATCGACGTTCCGGCCGCGATCACCTCATCGCCTTTCTTCATGCCCAGCCAAACGCCGACGCCAAATCCGAGCACAACGGCGGCGATCGGAAATTGGGTGATGTGACCGCGCCACGATTCCGGAAGAAGGTTTTCGATCTCCTGGAAAAGCGCTTCCGGTCCGCTTTCCGCCAGCTTGCTGCCGAGCTTGGATGCCTTCTCTTTCATGGGAAAGTCGTAATCCATTCCTGCCGCCGAGCGCTCGTGATTGTCATCTGGGATTGCCATGAGGATCCTCGCTAATCTTCGTCCCTGTCACCGCGTCGCAAAAGCAGGCCGATCACAAATCCGACGCCGATCGAGATCAGAAGCGCTTTGCCGGGATTCGAGCGGACATAGCCGCGCACCTGGTCGGCGATCTCGCCGAAATCGACGTCGTCGACCTTTTCGCGTACGCGGTTGTACTGATTCTTCACGGCGTCCGAGGCCGAGGCGTACTTGTCGCTGACGTACTCCTTGGCGCGATTGAAACGGCCTTCGCTATCGTCAGCGCCTTCGGTGCCCGACCCCTTTCTGGTCGATTCGTCCATGGCGGTCCTCCTGGCGGCGGGAGCCTATCACGTGCCGGTAGAATCGCGCGCCGGATGCGAGTGCGCCTCGACCACGTCACCCATGTTTACGCCGGCAGCGACGAGTCGGCGTCGGTGCAGGTGCTCGACGATGTCACGCTCGAGATCGCGAGCGGCGCGTTCGCGGTTCTGATGGGGGCGTCGGGAAGCGGAAAATCGACGCTGCTCAATCTGATCGGCGCGGTCGACCGGCCGACTGGCGGGCGCATTTTCCTCGGCGATCGCGAGACGTCTTCGCTCGATGAGCAGGCTCTCACCATGCTGCGGCGCGCTTCGATCGGCTACGTCTTCCAATTCTTCAACCTCATCCCGACGCTGAATGTCTTCGAGAACATCGCGTTTCCGCTTTCGCTGGCACATGTTCCCCGCAGCGATGTCGAGAATCGTGTGCACGAAGTGCTCCATCGGATCGGATTGCCCGAGCGCGCGCGGCATTTCCCGAATGAGCTTTCCGGCGGCGAGATGCAGCGCGTCGCCATCGGACGCGCGATCATCCACCGCCCTCCCCTGCTGCTGGCGGACGAGCCGACCGGAAATCTCGATTCGCGAAACGGCGAGGTCGTTCTCGATTTGCTGGAAGCCATCCACAATCAGAACCGCCCCACGATCGTGCTGGCCACACATTCGGAGAGGGCCGCCGCGCGCGGCGACACGATCATTCACATCACCGACGGAAGAGTGGGCCGCTGATGGTGATCCGCGCGCTCGTGCTCCGTCCCATCGCGCGCGAGCGGATGCGCACGCTGCTGACAGTGTTCGGCATTGCCGTCGGCGTCGGCGTGGTGGTGGCAATCGCGCTTTCGAATCAGAGTGCGCTGCGCGCGTTTCGCGAATCGGTCGATGCTGTCTCGGGCCGTGCGAATTATCAAATCGCATCCGACTCGGGACTCGACGAGACGCTGCTTCTGAAATTGCAGCCGTTGTGGCGACGCGGCGTGCGGTTCGCGCCGGTCATCGACGTCGACGGCGTGATCGAGCCCGATCAGATTCCGATTCGACTGCTGGCGGTCGATCTGCTCAGCGACATCCACTTTCGCGATTACCGCTACGCCGCCATCCTCAGTGGAGGGCCGCCGACCTCGGCGGCGGTGTATCTCGATCTCTTCCGCGATGACTCGATCATTCTTCCGCTGACCTTCGCGCAGGACCATCACTTGCGACTCGGATCGCAGGTGGCCATCAACGTTCTGGGACGCGACACCACCATGACCGTGCGCGGTCTTCTGGAAGCGCGGGGGCCGGCCACGGCCTTCAACGGCGCCATTGGGATCGCCGACATCGGTGCGGCCCAGAAGCGATTCGGCTTGTCAGGCCGCCTCACGCGCGTCGATCTGCTCCTCCCCGACGATCGCGTTCTGGCGGAGATCGGACGCCTCCTCCCACCCGGCACGCGCCTGGAGCGGCCGTCGCGCCGCAATGAACGCGTCGAGAAAATGTTGCGCGCGTTTCGAGTGAACCTCTTCGCGCTGGCAGGCGTTGCGCTGCTGGTCGGAATGTTTCTCGTTTACAACACGGTGCTGATCTCGATTTTGCGGCGGCGAAAAGACGTCGGCGTTCTGAAGACTCTCGGCGCTTCGCCGCGGCAGATCCTCATGGCCTTTCTTCTGGAAGCGCTGATCTTCGGCGCGATCGGCTCCATCGCCGGCATCCTCCTCGGAAATGCGCTGGCGTTCGCGATCCTGCGCACGATCAGCCGGACCGTGAACGCGTTATACGTCATGTCACGGCCCGAATCGATCGCGCTGACGCCGGGCATCATCGGCGCCGGCGCCGCGGTGGGCATGCTGCTGTCGCTCATCTCCGCCATTCAACCGTCACTGGAGGCGGCCAGGGTGCGTCCGAATGTGCTGATTCAGCCCGGACTGCACCAACGCGTTGCGGTTCGGCGCCGGCGTGGTTTGGCGATCGCGGCCATCGTTTGCTTTGCATGCGCGGCTGCGGTGACCGCACTTCCGCCGATCAACGGCATCGCGATCGGCGGCTACGTCGCGGTGCTGCTGGTGGTCATTGCGTTTTCGTTTCTATCGCCAATGATCCTTACCTTCGCCGCATCGGCGCTCGGCAGACCTCTGCGCGCGGTCTACGGAACGGTCGGGCAACTGGCCGCGGCCTCGCTGCCGGCATCGCTGCGACGGACCGCGATCGCGACGGCCGCACTGGCGGTGGCCACCGGAATGATGATCGCGGTCGCGCTGATGGTGGGCAGTTTTCGCGAAACCGTCCGGGTGTGGGTCAATCAGACGGTGAGCTCGGACCTCTGGCTGCGTCCGGCCAAATTGCTCTCCAATGCCGACGCCGCTGTCTTTCCGCCGCAGATCGGGGAGGAACTGAAGCGCGTGCCGTTCATCGCGGCCATCGACCGTGTTCGCGGCAAGGACATGATCTATCGCGACAGCATCATCGCGGTCGGGAGCGGCGACTTCGATGTCGCGGCGCGCTACGGCACACTGCCGATGATCGCACCGCGATCGGAGGCCAAGTCGCTCGTCGATGCCATGCGGGCGGGCGGGGTGGTGGTCTCGGAGAGTTTCGCGGTGAAGTTTGGGATGCATCTCGGCGATTCGGTTGCCTTGCCCACTGCGCGCGGTGTCGAGCAATTTCCGATCACCGGAATTTACCGCGATTACTCCAACGATCGCGGCGTGGTGGTCATGGACCGCGCCCGTTACATCCAGGCCTTTGGAGACGATGCGATAAATACTGTCATTATATATATACGAAATGGAGTGAACATCGACGCAGCACGAAAGAAGCTGGAGGAAATGTTCGGCGCGAAGTATCACGCCTTCACGGTGACCAATCGCGAGATACGCACCGAAGTGATGCGCATTTTCGATCAGACATTCGTGATCACCTACGCGCTCCTGGCCATCGCGATCATCGTGGCAATCCTCGGAATCGTGAATACGCTGACTGCGCTGATTCTCGAGCGCAGGCGCGAGCTGGCCATGCTGCGCGTGATCGGCGTGACCGTCAGCGAGATCCGCACAATGATCGTGCTCGAATCCTCAATCCTCGGACTGACCTCAACCGTCATCGGCGTCGCGATGGGCTACGCCCTCTCCTGGATTCTCATCTACGTCATCAACAAGCAGTCGTTCGGCTGGACGATCGAGTTTCACACGCCGCTGCGCCTCATCGTCATGGCGCTGGCCGCGACGTTCGCGGCAGCGGTCGGCGCCGGTTTCGTGCCGGCACGACTGGCCGCACGGCTCGACATCGCCAGCGCCCTCAAAACTGAATAGCGGCCCTTGACGCCGCGGGGGCACGGAACAATATTATGAGCGTGCTCATATAAAATCCATGCGCGTTACAGCAGAAACCAAAGAGGCAACCCGGCTGGCGATCCTCCACACCACCCGCAAGCTCCTCCTCCAAGAGGGGTGGCAGAACCTCAGCACTCGCGAGATCGCCTCTGAGGCCGGGATCGCGAACGGCACGCTGTTCAACTACTTCCCAACCAAGGAAGCCATCGTGGGAACACTGGTTGCCGATGCGCTCGCAGACGTCAACGCCACACCCACCACGGGCAGTGTCGAAGAGCAGCTCTTTGCGCTGATCGCGAGCGGGTTGCGTCGCTTGCGCCCTCTCCGGTCGTTCCTTGCCTTCGTCGTCGATTCGATCCTGGCGCACGACTCGGAACGGATTCGCTCCGAACACATGGCCGCGGTCGAGCGCATCCTCGGACAGTCGCTAACGCCGATGCTCCGGCATCTCTATTGGAGTCTGTACGCCGGCGTGATCACATTCTGGATCGCCGACACATCGCGAAAGCACGAAGATACTCTGGCTTTCGTCGATCATAGCGTGGCGCTTTTCGCCGACGCACTCAGAAGAAAGGAAAGTGGCGCGTGAACGCAGATCTTGCGCAATTGATTGCCGCCCTGCCGCTCGAGGATTCGCCGGAGGAGGACTTCCAGCGTGTCATTCCCACCGGTCGCCTGGCGCGTCTCTGGACGCTCGGCACGATGCAGGCGCAGATCGCTGCCGCCTACGCCGCAATGTGGGTTCGATCATTCTTCGGAAGTGCGGACGCGAATGCGCAACAGCTCGTGGAAACACATATGGCCACAGCGATGCGTCTGGTGGGAGGGATGCTCTATCTCCGCGGTGCGGTCATGAAAGTCGGTCAGGCACTCGCCCTCTACCCAAACCTGGTGCCCGAGGAAATCGCGGCCACGCTGGCGCAGCTTCACTTCGACGCACCCCCGATGCACTTTGCAATGGTCCGCGAGCAGCTTTGCAACGAGCTCGATCACGATCTCCCCGAAGTCTTCTCCGAATTCGAGGAACAAGCCTTCGCAGCGGCGTCCCTCGGTCAGGTGCATCGGGCCCGATTGCGCAGCGGTGAACGCGTGGCCGTCAAGATTCAATATCCCGGAATCGGCCAGACGATCCGCTCCGACCTGCGCAATCTGGCCGCCGTACTCGCGCCGCTCCGCTTCACCCGAGACTGGGACAATCTGACTGCGCAACTTGACGAGATCCGCGACGTATTGACTTCCGAGGTTGATTACGAAGCAGAAGCGGATTCACTCGAACACGCGCGTTCATTGTTCACAGACGGCGATGGGGTCAGGGTTCCGCGAGTTTTCCGTGACGTTTCGACCGCCCGAGTGCTCACGATGGAATTCATCGACGGGCGCCATCTCGACGCCTGGCTTCGCAGGCAACCGTCGCAATCGGAACGCGACGCTTTCGGTTCCAAGCTCTACACCATCGCCTTCCGAATGTATTACGCAGGACGCTGCGCCTATGCCGACCCCCATCCCGGCAATTACCTTTTCTGTGACGACGGCCGCGTCGCGCTGCTCGATTTCGGCTGCGTGCCTCGATACGACGACGCAGCATGGGAGCTGCTCAGTCAAATGGATGCAGCGTTCTACCGCGACCGCGACAACATGCGCGCGACGCTGGCCCGCTACTGCGACCTCAGCCAGGAGGAATTGCGCGACGAATCGCGCATGGCGCTGCTGGAGGAATCGTTCCGATGGGCGGTCGAGCCTCTCCTTCACCAACCATTCGATTTCGGCAACGGTGAGCACCTGCGGGTCGGAATCGACATCATGGCGCGCTCGATTGCGAAGCGGTACACTCGCGCTCACCGGCTGCAGGTTTATTTGTCGCGAACCCTTCTCGGTTTGCGATCGCTTCTTTACAGGATGAGCTCGCGGGTTGATGTTCGCGCCATTCACGCTCGCGAGTTGCGCGCGAGCGGTTGGACCTGGGTGGAGGAAATCATCCGCAACGGCGGAGAGTTGTGAGGTCTATATGCAGAGGGGACTGAGGGGACTGAAACTCGTGGTGATCGCTGGTCTGGCGCTGGCAGCCGTCGGCGCGTCGCGCCATCGTGCCATCAATCCTCCTCCGCCGCAGGCAGGTCCGACCTTCAGCAAGGAAGTCGTACGCATCTTTCAGGCGAATTGCCAGACCTGTCACCATCCCGGCGACATCGGCCCGTTTTCGCTGATGACCTTCGCGGACGCGCACATCCGCGCGTCCGACATCAAATACATGACGTCGACGCGGCAGATGCCGCCGTGGAAGCCGGCCCAGAGCTGCGGGGTTTTCGACAGTCCGCGAATTCTTTCGCAGGCCGACGTCGACACGCTGGCGCGGTGGGCCGACAACGGCGCGCCTGAAGGAAATCCTGCCGATCTGCCGGCGCCGTTGAACTTCGAGGGCGGGTGGGCGCTCGGTCAACCCGATCTCACCCTTCAGAGCACGCAGGCCTACACGCCACCGGCCGTCGGCGATATGTATCGCTGCTTCTCGATGCCGACCAGGCTGACCGATAACCAGTACGTATCTGCGATCGACATCAAACCTGGCGACCGTCAGACCGTGCATCATGTCATCGCGTTCATCGACACGACCGGCGAGTCGCAAAGACTCGATGACGCCGATCCGGCGCCGGGATATCAATGCTTCGGCGGACCGGGATTCCAAATCACGAATCTGAATGCCACCACGTTGGGTGGCTGGGCGCCCGGCTATCGGCCGGTGATGCTGCCGCCGGAAGTGGCGTTCTCGCTGCCGGCGAATTCGCGCATCGTGCTGCAGGTGCACTATCACCCCCACGGACCGGCGCCGCTTCCCGATCAGACGCAGATCGGCATCTATTACGACAAGCGCAAGCCGAACAAGTTGATGCGCGTCCTCCCGCTGATCAACACCACCTTTACGATTCCGCCAGGCGATTCGCACTACCCCGTGACGGCCGACTTTTCGCTGCCGCTCTTCCCCCGCGTTGACGCGCACATTTGGCTGGTTGCGCCGCACATGCATCTTCTCGGACGAACGATGCGGGTCGATGCCACGCCGCTGGGTGCGTCGAGCCCGAATCAATGTCTGATCAACATCGACGACTGGGATTTCAACTGGCAGGGCATGTATCGATTCAAGGATCCGCTCGCGTTACCGGCCGGCACCAAGCTGTCGCTGGAAGCCTTCTACGACAATTCCGAGGGCAACTCGCGCAACCCGAACGATCCGCCGAAAGCCGTCTCGTGGGGTGAAGCGACCACCGACGAAATGTGCATCGCCTTCCTCGGATTCACGATCGACTCGGAAAACCTGGCGCAAGGCAACATCGCCGAGGTGAGCTGGTTGCCGAGGATTCCGGCAAGCCGGCCGCAGTAGCTACGGCGCGCGAAAGGCGCGATCGTAGCCGGTCAGCTCGACGTATCCCACGCCCGAGACGACGTTGTTGCCGAACGATCCGGTGACATCGACCGCCCCCTCCCAATACGTGACGTTGGTCGAGCTTCGCGTGATCAGCTCCTGATTGCGCATCACCGGCCGCAGCTCGACCGCGATTCCGAATGTCGGGACCGAAATGCGCCAACCCATCGGGTAGGTGGCGCCGCTTCGCGAGGAGCGCCAGCGGTCAATCGACTCGATGCGCATCTGCTCGCGGCGGATGTGAATGACTCCGCCATCGCTGGTGATGAGCGAGCCCGACGAGGCCGGATCGGGGTTTCCGTCGCGCTGCCGAATCTGGTACAGCATCAATTCGCTGTCGTTGTCGAACTGGATCGAAAACCAGTCCCACCCCTGCTGATCCTCTCGAAGTTTCGAGCTCCCGAATTCGTGGTCCATCCACGCGGTTCCGCGACATCGCTGGCGGTTGACGGTGCCGGCGACTTCGAGGCGCGTCATCGAGTAGTAGTGCGACGCGAATCCAACCCCTTCCGCCTTGACGCTGACGCCGTTCTCACCGTGGATGGCGGGCGGCTTGCGCGATCGCATGACGAGATCGACGGCGTCGCTGCCGTTGAAAGCGACCACATGCCACGATCCGTCGCGCTGCGTCGTTGCGCTCCATCCCTCGTTGAAGACATCGAGGAATTCGGATGCCGCCGAAGCCGTGAACGGCGAAGCGCGATTGAGCTTTTCGGCGTAGCGGAATCGCTGACGATCGACGTCCGTGATTGCGAAATGCGCCAATGCCAGATTGTGCAGGTCCCACCGGCTCTGCGAAGCACCGTCGGGCGGCACGACGCCCACGCGAAAGAACGTGACCTCGAATCCATAACGGTGCCCGCTGTCGGTTCGGAGATGTCCGGTGTAGTACCACCATTCCGTCTTGTACTCGTCATGCGAGCCGTGATCGCGCGGAAAGGAGAATTCGTAGCCGGGAAGGGCGGGGGCGAAGTCGGAAGGCAGAAGGCAGAAGGCAGAAGTGATCGCCGCGACGGCAAGGATGAACAATTTCGACATTTCGGCCTTCTGCCTTCTGCTTTCTGCTTTCTGCCTTTGCGATAATAATCAGGTACATGGCCGAACAGCCTGTCCCGCCAAGGTCGCGATTCCGCACCCTGGCAACGGAAAGCAGCATTCCGATCGAGGCCGACGACCTCATCGTCCTGGCGCGGCGCTACGCCGAACAGGGGATGTACGACGAGTCGATCCACCTGTACGAAATGGCGGAGAAGCTCAAGCCGGGCTCGGTGGCGCTGCGCATCAATCTCGCGCGCGTTCGCGACCTCAAGAAAGCGGCCGAGGAGTCGCGATACGTGGAGGTGCGACGGGAAGTCGCCGCCGAGCGCGCGCGCGATGAAATCGATTCGACCCAATACTCGGGGCTGGCGCAGTACTACATGGCCAAGGATCAGACCTCGAAGGCCATCGAGCTGCTCGAGATCGCGAAGCTGAAAACACCCAACAACTACCGCCCCTTCGAGATCCTGGGCCGCCTCTATTTTTCGCAAGGCGAATGGCAGCTCTCGCGGGAGGAGATCAAAGTCGCGCGCAAGCTAAATCCATTCGATCGCGGATTGGCGGAGATTTCGGGCCGCATCGAGTTCGAGCTGAAGAATTTCGACGTCGCGCTCGATGAGTTCATCGACGCATTTCTTCTCGCGACCGACCAGAAAGGCGAAAGCACCGAGCCGGTCCGCCGCATGATCAATACCCTGAAGCGGATGAAGAATCTCGACAACAAAGAGCTCAACGGCTTGATCAACACGCGCGTCGAGAATCTGCGCGTCTGCACCGAGCGCCTCGAGCTTCGCAAAGAGAATCTCTTCAAGTTCGAGACGCGCAAGGATCTGAAGGAGATCATCGACAAGATCACGCGCGATGCCGAGAAGCGCGGCAGCGTTGCGACCATGCAAATCGATCTGCGCAAGCTGACCGTTTTTCAACACATGAAGGACGAGCAGATCGCGCGGCTCTCGAAATTCACGCGCGTGGAAGAGCTGCAGCAGGGCTCTTACATCTTTCGGGAAGAAGATCGCTCCATGGATTTTTACGTGGTCAGGAGCGGTCGCATCGAGATCCGCAAGGACACGCCCTTCGGTCCGCAGATTCTCGGCTCGCTCGATCACGACACCATCTTCGGCGAGATGAACTTCATCGATCGCACCCATCGCTCCAGCGATGCCGTCGCGGTCGAGCCCTCGGCCTGCTACACCTTCTCGTTCAGCGCGCTCGATCAACTCATGGATCAGGAGAAAGAGCTGGCGGTCGGTCTGCACTGGGCATTCTGGCGCTCGCTCAGCCAAAAAGTCCGCGACGCCAACGAGCAGTTGAAGCTCTTCTTCCAGGAGGACGCCAAGAAAGGCGCCGGGCGCAAACGCGCGGAAGGAAAGCGCGAGACCCAGCAGATCATCGTCAAGTCGGAGGACAAGGTCGATCTCTTCAAAGAGCGCGGGCTGTCGGCGGCGGAAATGAAGCTGCTGGCGACCTTCTCGACCGAGGAAAAATTTCGCGAAGGATCGATGATCTTTCGCGAAGGCGAGAAGGGGGACAAGCTCTTCATCGTCCTCGATGGCCGCGTGCGCATCTCGAAATTCATTCCGGGCGTGGGCGAAGAAGCGCTGACGGTCCTCGATCGCGGCGATTTCTTCGGCGAGATGGCGCTCATCGACGACAAAGCGCGCTCCGCCGACGCCAAGGCGCATGAGGGCGACGCCACCGTTCTATCGATCGACCGCGCCACGCTCAATGAGATCCTCTCCATGGACCCGCACGCCGCGCTGCAGTTTCTCAATCTGCTGTGCCGCCTGATCAGCCGCCGGCTCCGCGAGATCAACGACAAGATCGTGCAGTGGAAGTACATGTCGGGCGGGTTCTGAGCTGCTGATCATCGGCGCCATCGCCGCACTTTTTTTCATTCTGTGGGGCCTCTTCATCGCGATCGCGCGGCCGGCGAGTCACCTGGTTGCGTTCATCGCCAATCGAACGGCACGGCTCCGCCATCGGGACTACCTTCCCGTGGCGGTGCTGGCGCTGGGCGGCGCGGCCATCACGATCTGGGCTGGCGACGCATTTATCGACGTCGCGGAGCTCGTACATTCGAGAAGCGTAGCGCTGCAGGAATTCGACTCGCGAATTCACGACCTGGCCATCACGGAGCGATCGCCGATCGCGACCGCGGTCCTGGTTGGGGCCACGACCATCGGCAGCCCGGTCAGCGTCGGCGTCATCGTCGCGATCGTCGCGACGGTACTGATCATTCAACACCGCTACCGGTGGGCGATCTATCTCGTCGGCACCACCGGCCTGGGTGCATTGATGCTGATCGAGCTGAAGCGCTATTTCGCGCGTGCGAGACCCGACCTCGCTGAAGCGCTGCGCCGCGCTTCGGGCTACTCGTTTCCGAGCGGGCACGCCATGGGCTCGACCATCGTCTTCGGCGCGCTGGGGTACCTGGCGTTGCGCTCGTTGCGAACGTGGCGCGCGAAAGCGGCTGCTCTGGCGGCAGCGTTCACGCTCGTCATCACCATCGCGCTTTCACGCGTCTACCTGGGCGTCCACTGGATTTCCGACGTCGGCGCAGGAGTGGCCGTCGGCGCGCTGTGGGTCGCGATTGCAACGGTCGCTTACGAGACGTCGCGACGCATCCGCATGATTCGCGCCCGGCGCGCCAGTTCTACCGCCCGGTAAAACGGTCCTCGACGAGTGTGGGAGAGCGCGGCGCGTAGAGATCGCGCACGATTTGCCCGATGGTCAGCCGGGCCAGCGTGTTCTTGGTCGCTTCGGCGAGTTTGCTGAACATTTCGCCAATGGCAGCGCGTTCGCGATCGTCCGGTCCGATATCGGGAAGAACGCGCAGCGCTCCCTCCAACTGCAGAATGATTTCTTCGATGGTGATGCGATCGGGATCGCAACCCGGAACGTAGCCCGTCCAATCGCCGCCGATTTCCTTGCACAGTTGCGCGTCTTCCAGTTTGCGCAGGATGCGCAGCATTTGCGAGTCGGTACAGCCGAATTGTTCGGCCAGCCGGTACGAGGATGGCGCATCCTCGCGCTTGTCGAATCGCCGCGCGATCTCGATCAGCGCCCGAAGACCGAAGTAGAGATCGAAGCGCGGCTCGTCCTGAATGCGCTGTTCGCTCGCGCGCAAGACGCCGTACAGGCCCTGGAAGACGTAGCTGATTTCGACGCCGAGGAGGATGACGACCCACATGATTTCAATGGCGATCAGGAAGATGATGGCCAGGCCGATCGCGCCGTAGATCAGATTGAATCGACCGTGGACCAGAAAGTCGGCGTACACGCCGAAGGCGTATCGGACGAGGGTGAACAGCGCCGTGGTCACCACCGCCCCCACCGCCGCCGCCTTGAACTTCACGTGCGTCGACGGGACGAGCCAGAACAGCATCGCGAAGGCCACGAAGAGGACCACCACCGGCACAATCCTGAAAATCACATCGTTCTGGAAGAGAAATCGCAGGAAGCGATTCTTCTCCAGCATGCTGGTGGTCGTGAATGAGAGGCCCATCAAGACCGGACCCCAGAAAAAGAGCATCGTGAAGGCCATGATTTTCTGGCGATAGCTGCGGCTCCCGGGCACCTTCCAGATCTGATTGACGGTGGCCTCGACAGCCAGGAAAAGGCGGAACGCGACGATGATGAAGACGATCACGCCGAACGTCGACGCCGCTTGCGCGTTCTCTGCGAACCGCGCCAGGTGATAGGTCAGCACCGGCGACTGATACGGGATGACGACGTTGAGGATGCTGTCGATCTGGCTCTGAAAATTCGGGAAGAGTGAGCGGAAGTACTGCTGCAGAACGTTGGTGAAAGCCACCAGCAGCGGAACGAGGGACAGCAGGGTGGTGTACGCCAGCGAAGCGGCTCGCGAAGTGCCTTCGACAAGGTAGAACTCGCGGCTGACCTCTCGGATGAAAAGGAAGAATTCGACGGTCAGGACGCGGGCGCGATGCCGGCCGTGGGCCTCGCGGCGATAGACCAGAACCGCAGGATCAGTGAGCCACGACCAGATGTAGGTGCGCGTCGCGACCAGCCGATGCTTGATCCGGGCACGCCGCTCGGCCTCGCGGATTTCCTCCGGCATTGCGCCACTATAAACGCAACTGCCAGGCCCGGCCCGTGACCTTTGGGCAAGTGCTTGCATACACTGCGCGTATGGCTCACCAATCGCCGATCATCCCGGAGGTGATCGAGCCCGACGAGAAACTTCCGCGCGATCTGGTGGCCATGCGGAAGTTCGCCTACCTGATGGACGAGGCCATCCGCATCCCCGGCACCGGCCGCGGAATCGGCCTCGATGCCGCCCTCGGATTCATCCCCGGAATCGGCGACATCATCGGGGCCGTGTTGTCGGCATGGATCATCATCGGCGGACTGCGGCACCGCGTGCCGATGCGTTATGTCGTCCGGATGATCGTCAACGTGCTCCTCGACATGGCCATCGGCGAGATCCCCATCGTGGGCGACATCTTCGACATCGCCTTCGAGGAAAACCTGATGAACATGCGGCTGCTGATCGCGCATCGCGATCGGGGGCGGCCGCCGCGCTCTTTTTCGACCATCGCTTTCACAGCGATTTTGATTATCGTTTTGATTGCGTCGGTGGGCGTGGCCTTCATCGTGCTTCTCCTGGCGGCCGCGGTGTGGATCGCCAATCAACGCTGATGCTTTTTCGAAAACGTAAACCGCCGCGTTATCCGCGCCGCCCGGCGCTGCCGATCATTCGCCGCAAGCTGCCGACCCGGTATCACATGAAGCATCAGTTCACGGTGCGCGACCTGGCCTTCCAGCAGACCATGCACGCGCTCACCGGTTCGCCGCTGATGCAGGGCAATCGCGTCGAGATCCTGCGCAACGGCGTGCAGATTTTCCCGTCCATGCTGGCAGCGATTCGCACTGCTCAGAAGACGATCAACCTCGAGTTCTACATCTACTGGGACGGCGAGATTGGCCGGCAATTCGCGGAAGCGCTGGCCGAACGCGCGCGGGCGGGCGTGGCGGTCAAGGTGATCCTCGACGCGGTCGGTTCTGCGCAGATGTCGCAATCGCTCATCGATTTCCTCCATCGCAACGGCATCGATCTGGAGTGGTATCACCCGCTGCGCTGGTACACGCTCTCGCGTTTCAACCACCGCACCCATCGAAAACTGATGGTCGTCGACGGCACAGTCGGATTCTCGGGTGGCGTTGGCATCGCCGACGAGTGGCTCGGTGACGCCGACTCGAAGGACCACTGGCGCGAGACTGTCGTCCGCGTGGAAGGACCGGCGGTCACGCAAATGCAGTTCGCATTCATGGACAACTGGGTGAAGAGCCGCGGAGAGCTGCTCACCGGTCTCGATTATTTTCCGCAGGTCGAGCCGCGCGGCCACCACTGCACGCAGGTCATCAAGTCGTCGCCGTCGGAGGGCAGCTCGGCGGTGAAGCTGCTCTACATCGTCTCGATCGTCAGCGCGTCGAAATCGATCTACATCAGCAACGCCTACTTCGTCCCCGATCGCGACACTCTCCGCGCCCTCGAGGGGGCGGTACGGCGCGGCGTCGACGTGCGCGTCATCGTACCCGGCGAATACACCGATGTGCCGATCGTGCGGGAAGCCAGCCGGATGCATTACGACCTGCTTCTGCGGCGCGGCATCCGCATCTTCGAATACCAACCGACGATGATGCACGCCAAGACCATGGTCGTGGACGGCATCTGGTCGACGGTCGGCTCATCGAACTTCGACGAGCGGAGTTTCCGGCTCAACGATGAAGTGAACGTGAATATCTACGACGACCAGATCGCCCAGCAGATGGAAACGATGTTCTTTCAGGACCTCGGCAAATGCGAGGAGATCACGCTGCGCAAATGGTTCCGACGTCCGCGATGGGCGCGCATCAAGGAAAAATTTGCGGACGTGCTGAAACCGCAGCTATGAGGATGAGATCGCGACCAATTTTTGTTACGCTTATTCGTATGGGCTGGTATCAAAAAATCGTCGGTGAGCAGAATGTCATTCGCGACCGTTCCTACACCCGCTGGAACGAGTTGAATGAGGCCGCTCTGGTCGAAGAGAAAAAGAAAGAGATCAATCGCATCGGCGAGAAGGACAAGCCGCAGCCGGCGAACCCGAAGACTGCCAGTCAGTGATCTCCCTTCTCCTGGTCGGCTTCATCATCTATCTCTACACCCCGCATCTCCTCTTCAAAGCCGCAGCGGCCACGCGTTACGAATTCATGGACCGAAAAGGTCTGCCGCAAATTGAAGAATTCTTTTCCGCGGCTCTGCCCAGCTTCTTCCTGAACCTGAAGACGGTCTTCCTGATCAACGCCATCACCTGGATTTTTGACCGGTCGTGGTTCACGATCGACCGCCACGCCCTGTCGCAGATTTTCGTGCAGGAACCTCAGCTCAAGGACTTTGTTGCGGGTGGCAAACTGGGGCCGCTGCTGTGGTATCTCGTGCTGCTGGCCGCGATTTCGTGGCAAACCGGTCTGGCGTACGCCAAGACTCTGGTCGGCGTGGCGCGGGCGGGCGGTCCGGAACTGTACTTCGATACCGGATGGCGCACCGCGCGGAAAGCCTTCCAATATTTTTTCTGGCGGACGTTTTACTGGCGTTACGAAGCTCCACACTACCCACCGATCCTGCGCCAGGACTTCGCGTTCGTGCGCACCGGCTATGGACTCTTCCACGGCCTGCTGTACGCCGCCGACAAGAACGCCGACGGCGACATCGAAGGCATCACGCTTGTCGGCGCAACGAAGATCAATTTTCTCGATGAGGACCGCCTCATCCGCCGCGGAAAGGTGCCGATGACTGAGCTTTCCGGGCCTATCTTTCTTCGCTGGAATCAGGTGACCGACATCAACTACCCGACCGAGAGCGACATCATCGAGCGCATGCGCGCGGAATTCGAAGCACGCATCGAACGCTCGCGAGAGCGGCGCACCTTAGCGGGGCGCCTCTCGGCGTCGCTTCGTGCGCTGCTGTGACGCTCACATGTGCACCCAATCCGTGTGCACGAAGGGCGCGTCGGCCCCTTTGTCGTTGCGTTGATAGGTGTGCGAGCCGAAGTAGTCGCGCTGCGCCTGCGTCAGATTTTGGGGCAGCTCGGCGCTGCGATAGGCGTCGAAGTAGGCCAGGCTCGATGACATCGCCGGCGCGGCGATGCCGTTCGATTGCGCGAACGCGACTGCGCGGCGCCATGCGCCCTCCGACTGCCTCACAGCGCCGCTGAATTCTTTCGCCAGCAGCAGGTTCGACAGGTCCGGCTTCTCCTCGTAGGCGCGCATGATCGAGTCGAGGAATTTCGCCCGGATGATGCAGCCCGCCTTCCAGATCCGCGCCATCTCGCGCATCCGGATGTTCCATTTCCACTCCGCCGATCCCGCCTGAATCAGCGCCATCCCCTGCGCGTAGGAGCAGATTTTCGAGGCGTAAAGCGCGTCGTGCACGTCCTGGATGAACTGCTTGCGATCGCCCTTGGCCGCCGAGGTCGGCGGCGTTCCCCCCAGGATTTTCGAGGCCGCCATGCGCTCGTCCTTCATGGAAGAGAGAACGCGCGCGTCGATCGCGGCGGCGATGGTCGGAACTGGAACGGCCAGATCGAGCGCGACCTGCGCCGTCCATTTGCCCGTGCCCTTCTGTCCCGCTTTATCGAGGACTTTTTCAACAAGCGGCGCCTTGGTGTCCGGATCTTTTATACGAAAAATATGCGCGGTGATCTCTATGAGAAATGATTCTAATTTCCCGTGGTTCCATTGATCGAAGATTCCCGCAAGCTCGTCCGGGGTCGCCCCGATCCCCTTCTTCAGCATCCAGTAGGCTTCGGCAATCAACTGCATGTCACCGTACTCGATGCCGTTGTGGACCATCTTCACGTAGTGGCCCGCGCCGTCGGGACCGACGTGTGTGACGCATGGACCGGAATCGCTTTTGGCAGCGATCGATTCGAAAACCGGCTTGATGGCGTTCCACGATTCCACCGACCCGCCCGGCATCAGCGAGGGGCCGTGGCGCGCGCCTTCCTCCCCACCCGACACGCCCGACCCGACGAAGTGCAGTCGCTTCGATTCGAGCCGCTTCGTTCGCTCCTGCGTGTCTTTGAACCACGAGTTGCCACCGTCGATGATGACGTCGCCTTCCTCGAGATAGGGCGTGATCTTCTCGATGGTCTGATCGACCGGTGCGCCGGCCTTGATCATCATCATGATGCGGCGCGGCCGCGCCAGCGCTTTCGTGAAATCCGCGAAAGTCTTCGTGCCGGTGAACCGCTTGCCGCGGTTCTTGCCCACGAACTCGTCGACCTTCTCGGGCTCGAGATTCCAGACCGCCACCGGAAATCCATGCTCCTCGATGTTGAGCGCGAGGTTCATGCCCATGACAGCGAGGCCGATCATTCCGAACTGCGCTTGCGCCATCGTTACACCTTTCTGAATTGTCATTCCGAGCGTGAGAGAGGAATCGGTGTGGGGCGCGGTACGAATCTCCTGCTACCTGCCTCCCACCCACACCGTTCCGTCGCTACGCTCGGGATGACACAGTTTTCGCAATTGCCTGTTTCACGGTCTGCGCGAGCTTTTCGAGCCCGCGGTCGACATCCTCCCCCAGAGCGATGCTGACGGCGCGGCGCTTGCGGCTGGCCAGCGATTGGAAATCGCCGATCGCCTGCGCGCGCACCAGAATGCCAAACGAGAATTTCTCGCCCGGAATCGCCACATCCTGGTTCGGCCCGCCGGTGAGCTGCAGGAACTTTCCGCTCGGCGGTCCACCTTTGTGGAACTGTCCGGTCGAGTGGAGGAATCGCGGGCCGTAGCCGGTGGTCGTTGCGACATGCAGCGATCGGGCGATGGCCTCGCGAATCTCGGCGATCAACTTGTCGCGCCTGGGAGTCTCTCCGAAGTATTCGGTGAGCGCGACGTAGTCGCCCGGCTTTGCTTCGCTGAGGAGCTTCGCGACCGCCGGATCATCGGGCTTCACCTGCGCTGCGGAGTAAGTCATCTTGCCGGTCGACTTGAATTCTTCGAGAAGTTTCCTGGTGTTGTCTTTCGACTCCTGCACGTTGGGCTGATCGAATGCGTCGATCCCCAGAAGTGCTCCCGCGACCGCAGTTGCAAATTCCCAGGTGAAGAAAATCTCGCCGAGGTCGAGAGGATCGGCGAGGACCTGATCGACCACCGGATGGCCGGCGTCGGAGAGCTCCTTGAGGCGGCGAACGTCGTCCGATCCGCGCAGACGCACTGCCACGAATAAACGATCCTTGCCATAGTCAAGTGCGTCGAGAGGCGGCTCGCCGGCGAGGGGCAGCACACCCTTCCCTTCCTTGCCGGTGCTCTCCGCGATGAGCTGTTCGATCCACAGCCCGAGCGTGTCGAGGGGCGGGGGCGTGATCAGCGTGAGCTTGTCGCGTCCCTGCGCGGCCAGGGCTCCCATGACCGCGCCTAACATCGCCGCCGGATTTTTTCGCGGCGACGGAACAATCGCGACGTGGGCGGCGTGCACCGCGCGATCGAGCAGCGTTTCGATGTCGACGCCTGAGATGGCGGCGGGGACCATTCCGAAATACGACAGGGCGGAGTAGCGGCCGCCGATGTCGGCGGGATTGATGAAGACTTTGCGGAACTTGTCGCGCTCGGCGTCGCGCTGCAGCTGTGTGTCGGGATCGGTGACTGCGATGAAGTTCTCGCCGGCGCGATCGCGCTTGACCGATTTCACGCGATCGTAGAAGTAGCGATGAAACATCATGGGCTCGGTGGTCGTGCCCGACTTCGAAGCGACCATGAACAGCGTTCGCTCGAGCTTCAGCTTCGACTCGAGGGCGCGAATTGCCTCCGGAACCGTCGAATCGAGCACCGACAGCGCCGGATAGCCGTCGCGCTTGCCGAACACGCGGCGGGTGACTTCCGAACAGAGACTCGAGCCGCCCATGCCTAGAACGACGACATCGTCGAAGTCGCGGCGGACCGATTCCGCGAAAGTGCGGATCTCCTTCGCGTTTTTCGCCATCTGATCGACCACCGTGAGCCAGCCCAGCGCGTTGCCGATGATCTTCTTGTGCGCGTCGTCGCTCTTCCACAGCGTGGCGTCTTTCTTCCAGATGCGTTCCACGAATTTTTCTTTCTCGACGCGCGAGATTGCCGCGTCCACCGCCGCCTGATGCGGGCCGAGATGCTCGGTCTGGCGATCGTCGAGTCCGCGCGTGACGGCGTCACGGCGCGCTTCCAGCACCGACATCAGCGAGACGAAAGAGGCCTCGAACGATTTCACGCCGTCGAGCGTGAGCTGATCGGTGATTTTTGTCAGGCTGAAACCCTTGGCCTCGAATTTCCGCAGCACTTCGCGCGCTGCGTCGAGATCGTCCTCGATGGCGATGCGAACTTTCCCGTGATCGCGGAAAGCGTCGTACGTCGCGGGGGGAAGCGTGTTGATGGTGTCGCGGGCGATCAGCGACTCGACATACATCACGTCGCTGTATTTCGGATTCTTCGTTCCCGTCGACGCCCACAGCGGCCGCTGCACGTGCGCCCCTTTGGCCTGCAGCTTCTTGAATCGATCGGAGGTGATGACTTTCTTGAATTGCTGATAGGCAAGCTTGGCGTTCGCGATGGCGATTTTTCCCAGCAGCGATTCCAGCTCGCGATCGCCGCTCTGCTTCAGCTTCTCTTCGATCTGTTTGTCGGCCTGTGTGTCGATGCGGCTGACGAAGAAGCTGGCCACCGACCGAATATGGTCAATAGCTTGACCTTTCTCGACGCGGCGCTCCAGACCGCGCAAGTAGGCTTCCATCACCTGTGCGTAGACGTCGTTCGAGAACAGTAGCGTGATGTTGATGTTGATGCCGTTGAATAGCGACTCCTCGATGGCGGGAATCCCCGCTGGAGTCGCGGGAATCTTCACCATCACGTTCGGACGCTGCAACCTCCCGAACAGCCGCTTGGCCTCGGCGATCGTCCCCTGCGTATCGTTGGCCAGCGTCGGGCTGACCTCGATGCTGATGAAGCCATCGGTTCGGTCGGTGCGATCGTAAACCGGACCGAAAATCGCGGCCGCGTCTGAGATGTCTTTGAGGACCAGCTCGTCGTAGATCTCGTCGCGCGATTTGTTCTGCCCCGCCAGCTGTCGCAGCTGCGCATCGTAGTCTTCACTGCCGCCGATGGCCTTCTCGAAAATGGTGGGATTGGACGTCATGCCGCGCAGATCGTCCTGCTCGATCATCTTCTTCAGCGCGCCGGTCGTGATCAGCCTGCGCTCCATCTGGTCGTACCAGACGCTCTGACCAATTTTGGCAAGTTCGGCAAGTGGATTGCTCATGAGGGTCCTCCGCTCAGAACTGGAAAGCATACCCTCGCCTTCGCGGGTCGGGTAGGCCTACAATTTGCGCCGGTCTGAGATGGTGGAACCTCCGGTGAATGTCGCTCAAGCTGTAAACGCAGGCATTGCTGCAACCGAACGCGGCGATTATGAAAACGCGCTGCGGGTTTTTTCGGCAATCTATCAATCCGTTCCGGCGGACAAGATGCCCGACGGCCTTTCGAGCTACGGCCTCTGTCTCGCGCGAGTGGAAGGCAAACGCAAGATGGCCGCCGATCTGTGTCAGCGTGCGATCAAGCTTCAGGCCTACGAAGGGAAGCACTGGGCCAACCTGGTCCGCGTCTACGTCGTGGCGAAGAATCGAAAGAAGGCTGTCGAAACTCTCGACGGCAGCATGAAGAAGCTTCGCAATGATCCCGAGCTGATGCGCGTGCGCGAGGAAATCGGCTATCGAAAGGCGCCCATGCTCACCTTTCTGCCGCGGCGGAATCCGATCAACAAAGCCTTCGGGCTCTACGCAGCCAGGCTGGCCCGGCGAGGCAAAATCATCGTGATCGTGGTCGCTTCATTGCTTTATGTCGGGATGATCGCCGGCATCTTCAAGCTCATCGTGAAATAGAGCGCGCTTGGCGATTCTGCCGACGTAGATCGAAACAGCAAACGCGATCACGACCCCCGCGATCATGAAGATCGTCCTGGTTCTGCTTTGGGTCGCAGCCGCCGCCCCCGCCGCGCCGAGATAGACGAAGGCGATCGCCCCCGGAAGAATGCCGATGAACGTCGCGACGACGTAGGGCACCAGTCGGATCCCTGTGAGTCCGAATGCGTAGTTCACGAAAAGGAACGGAAACACCGCAGCCAGACGAACCAGGACCACGATCTTCGACCCTTCGCGCGCGATGGCGCGGTCGACGGCCACGAATTTGGGATTCCTGGCAACCCAACCCTCGATCCGCTTGCGCAAGACCGTACGGGCGAGCAGGAATGCCAGGGTGGCGGTGAGCGTCGCGCCGATGACGACCACGATCGTCCCGCCGATCACACCGAAGAGCGCACCCGCCCCGATCGTCAGGACCGAGGCCGGAACGAAGAGCCCGATGACGGCGTAGCCGAGCGTGTAGACGACGTAGCCGAGCGCGCCGAGGCCGCGGACGTAGTCAATGAACTGTTGCACGCCGGCAAGTCTAAGTGAGTGGAGCCGTCTTAGAACTCGGTGATCGTCCGTGTTTCGCGATCAGCGGACGCTCGAAAAACCAGAGAAAGCCCGCCCAGTCGGATGCGATCGCCATCCTGCAGGTCGACCGGGCTCTTGACCAGCTCCTCATTGCGCCACGTCCCATTCTTGCTGCCGAGGTCCTCGATCACGAAGCGATCGCCGCTGATGCGAATCAAGGCGTGTCGCCGCGAGACTCCCCCGAGGTCGAGTACGACCGAGCACGCCTGATCGCGGCCGATGACGTTCTCGCCGGATTTCAACCTGTGAATCGTGTCTCCCTGAATCAAGCGCGCTGCCGTTGCGGGCTCGCACGACTCTTCACCGGCGAAGGCATATCCGAATCGAGGAATCGTGCGAATGACGCGCGCGTCGCGATCATCGAGCGCGGCCCGGATCTCCACCACCAGGTTCTTGAGGTTGGCGTCCTCCACGACCACGTCCGGCCAGAGCTGATCGCGCAGCTCGTTCTTGGAGACTGCGCGCGGCCGCTGATCGATCAGAATCTTGAGGAGCTCGAACGCTTTCGGCGTGAGATGGACCGGCGAGTCGTTGCGTGCGACTCGCCGTGTTGCAGCGTCGAAAACGAATTCGCCGAAACGAACCTGCACGACCAGAGCACCTGCCGAAATCCTACCGATTGATTATGTCTTCTGCGCGCTGGGGGCCGAACCTGATTCTAAAGGAGGCCCACCCTGTACTCACTGCTCACGGTCCTGGTTCTCTCGACCGCTTCTTCCGGGGCGGGCTTCCTTTCCGACCGAGCGGTTCGCGTTTTCTTCGCCGAGATTCTTGCCAAGGGAGGCTTTGGCATGCGGGAGTCCGAGACGGCCGCCTTCATCGTTGCAGAGGAAGGCGGCCACTTTCGGTGCGTCGCGTGGCCGTTCTATGGCGGCCGCCGCGTCCAACATTTCCCGGGGAGAATCCCCGAGGGCACGGTGGGGATCGTGCACACGCATCCTAACCACTTGCCATTCCCGTCACAGCATGACAGCACGACCGCCATACGGCTCGGGCTTCCGATCATCGTCCTGACGACGTACAACATCGTCGTCGCTACTGCCGAAGGTCAGACGATTCCGGTGGTCAGAGGTGAATCGTGGTCGCGCTTCAACGGCCTCGCATCCAGTCAATGCAGAGTGCCAGGTTCGCTCGCATCTCGCTGGGCGGCAGATTGACCGGCCGGCCGTGGCCGGGAAGGACCCATTCGAATCGATAGTCGAGCAGCCGCTCCATCGACTTGATCTGCTCGCTCCACGAATACCAGCACGCGTTGCGAAATGCGATCAGCATTGCCTGGTCGGGATCCCAGGCCAGGTGGTCGCCGGTGAAGAGGAACTTGTCGCGGTAGAGAAAAACGGAGTGACCCTTTGTGTGACCGGGCGTGGGAATCATGACGATTTCGTCATCGACGCGAACCGGATCGAGTCCCGATGGCTGCCGCTCGACGGAGGCCGTGCGAGTGCGAACGTCGTCGCGATGCAGGACGCGCTCACATCCAAAGCGCTCGTGAAATTTCTGATGATCCGCGACGTCGTCCTGATGCGTGAGCAGCATGCGACGCACTCCGCCTAACGCGTCGATGTTCCTGACCAGCGGATTTGCGTAGCGGGGCGAGTCGACCATGGTCTTCACGTCGCGCACGTAATAGCTGATCGCGCCGAATGACGACTCCGACGTGTAGCCACAGCGGTAGACATCTTCGGTGATCGGTTCGGGAAGGCTGGCCACCGCCGGTCGCATGTCGCGCTTGGCAAGATCGCCGATCGAAGCGGTCGGACAGGAAATGAGTGCCCGTTGCGCCGCCAGAAGCTCCGCTGCATTCCCGGGCTGATGAAAAACAGCCGATTGATCGCCGATGTCGTGAAAGACCGCCGGCGCGATCAGGCGACAGGCGTCGCAGTCGATGCAGGTGGAATCGACGAAGAAATCGCCCGCGACGTTTTCTGCGATTCTGAGAGCAGCCCGCGCCATGTGGAACCGAGAACTGAGAACCGGGAACTAATCTGCGATATTTTCGCTTTAGGTCAAACGATGTTCGACAACCTGCAGGAAAAAATGGACCGGGTCTTCAAGACCCTGCGCGGCGAGGCCTCGCTCAACGAGTGGCACATCGACAACGCGCTGAAGGAGATCCGCGTCGCGCTGCTCGAAGCCGATGTCCATTTCAAGGTCGTCAAGGAGTTCACCAATCGCGTCCGCGAGAAAGCGGTCGGCGAAAATGTCTTGACCGCTTTTTCAACGGCACAGCAGGTCACCAAGATCGTCCGCGACGAGCTGCAGCAACTGCTGGGCGGCTCCCAGGTCGGGCTGGCGCTGGTTGGCAGTCCGGCGGTCGTGATGATGGCCGGCCTGCAAGGCTCGGGCAAGACCACCACCTCGGGCAAGCTCGCGCTGCATCTGAAAAATCGCGGCCGCCGTCCGCTGCTCGTCCCCTGCGACGTTTACCGTCCCGCGGCAATCGATCAGCTCCACATCGTCGCCACCAACGTCAAGGTGCCTTTCTTCGAAATCGGCGACAACCGCGACCCGATCGACATCGCCAGGAGGGCGGCGCAGGAAGCCAAGACACTTCTCTACGACACCGTCATTCTCGACACGGCCGGCCGCCTGCACATCGACGATGCGTTGATGCTGGAGCTCGAAGCGATCAAAGCCGAGACGCGGCCCAGCGAAATTCTCTTCGTCGCCGACGCGATGACAGGCCAGGACGCCGTGAAGTCCGCCAAAGAATTCGACGATCGCCTGGGCGTCACCGGCATCGTGCTGACCAAGCTCGACGGCGATGCCCGCGGCGGCGCCGCCCTGTCCATCAAATCGGTCGTCAACCGGCCCATCAAACTGGTCGGCACCGGCGAAAAGTACGAGGACCTCGACGTCTTCCATCCCGACCGCATGGCCCACCGCATCCTCGGCATGGGCGACGTGCTGACTCTGATCGAGAAGGTCGAATCGGAAGTCGACCGCAAAGAGGCGGAGAAGCTCGCGCATCGCGTCGCGAAAGACAAATTCACGCTCGAGGATCTGCGGTCGCAATTGCAGCAGGTCAAAAAGATGGGGCCGCTATCGCAAATCGTCGGCATGCTGCCAGGCGGCGCGAAAATCAGCGAGGATCAGATCGATGAGAAGGCGATCGTGCGGATGCAGGCAATCCTCGATTCGATGACCCGCAAGGAGCGCGAATACCCGCAGGTCATCAACGGCGCCCGCAAAAAACGGATCGCGAAGGGCTCAGGGACGACGGTTCAGGAGATCAACCGTCTGCTCAAGCAGTATCTGGCCATGAAGAAGATGATGCGGACCTTCTCGAAGGGTTTTGGCGCCAGGCGTTTCGGGAAGATGATGAAGGGGCTTCCCCCCGAATTCCTGCAATGATTCACCACAGAGCTCACAGAGAGCACAGAGACGGTGATAATCGGAATTCCTGCAGTAGGGTCAGCCGTTTCGCGGTAGTCTAGAAAGAGGAGTGTTGGAATGCTGAAGATTCGTTTACGCCGAGGAGGAATGACGCACGCCCCGTTTTACCGGGTGGTGGTCTCCGACTCGCAGCGGACCCCCCGGGCCTCGGTTGTCGAACAGATCGGCCATTACGACCCGAAAAAGAAGCCGGCCGATGTCAAGATCGACCGCGAACGCGTCGATTACTGGGTGAGCAAGGGCGCGCAGCTCTCGCCCACCGTGAAGTCCCTTCTCAAGAAACTGAAGTGAAAGAGCTGGTCGAGTTCGTCGCCAAATCGCTCGTCGACAATGCCGACTCCGTGAGAGTCCGCACGCACGACCGCGATCAGGCGACGATCATTGAGCTGGAGGTCGCCCCTCCCGACCTCGGCAAAGTCATCGGCCGTCAGGGCCGCACCGCCCGCGCCATTCGAACGCTCCTGACGGCGGCCGGACAGAAGACGCGGCGCCGTTACATCCTCGATATTCTTGACTAGCCGCATCGCCGTCGGCGTCATTCGAAAAGCGCACGGAGTTCGCGGCGAAGCAAATGTGGAGCCGTGGACCGATGCGTTCGAGCGCTTCGAAGAGCTGTCGAATGTCATCCTGGTTTCGCCGGATGAATCGCAGACGCGCAAGGCGAGAATCGCGTCGGCCCGCGAACATCGCGATCGCGTGCTGCTCAAGTTCGCGGAGTTCAATACGCCCGAAGAAATCGAGCTCCTCCGCCAATGGACGATCGAGATACCGGAACAGCAAGCACGCGCTCTCAATCGAAATGAGTTTTTCCTGCACGATCTCATCGGCCTCCACCTCGTCGACGCGAACGGTCGCGATCGCGGTGAGACGATCGATGCCTACGAAGGCGGCGGCGGAGTGCTGCTGAACGTGCGACGCTCAGACGGCAAGACTTACGAGGTGCCATTCGCGGAATCGATCTGCACCGAAATCGATCTGCCCGGCAGGAAAATCGTGGTGGATTTGCCCGAGGGCATCGATGAGGATTGACTTCGTCACGATCTTCCCGCGCATGTTCGATCCGCTGCTCTCCGAGGGCGTCGTCGCGCGGGGAATCAAGCAGGGGCTGATCGACGCGCGTGTGTGGGACCTTCGCGAATTTGCCACCGACAAACACCGCTCGACCGACGATGAAGCTTACGGCGGGGGGCCTGGGATGGTGATGCTTGCTGAACCAGTGTTGCGTTGCGTGGATCAGATCAGGGATGAGGGCGGAGGGATGAGTGATGAACGCCTCAGCCCTCAGCCCTCATCCCTCAGCCCTAAGATCATCATGACCTCACCAGCGGGACGCCGATTCGATCAACGCGTTGCCCACGAGCTGCGCGAGAACAACTGGCTCGTCTTTCTCTGCGGCCGATATGAAGGCTTTGACGAGCGCCTCCGCGAGATCCTGCATCCGGAGGAGCTCTCCATTGGCGATTTCGTCGTCTCGGGCGGCGAGCTGCCCGGCATGCTGATGGCGGACGCGATCAGCCGTCTCGTGGAAGGCGTCGTCGGAAATGCCGATTCGGTGGTCGCCGACTCGTTTTACGAGGGCCTGCTCGACTATCCGCATTACACGCGTCCGGAGGAAATCCGTGGCCGCCGAGTACCCGATGTTTTGCTCTCCGGGCATCACGAGAACATTCGGAAGTGGCGAAAGGAGCAGTCGCTCCGTGAAACGGTTCAAAAGCGGCCTGATCTGCTGAAAACGGCCGAATTGGACGACGAAGCTAAGGAGATCCTGCGGCGCATCGAGAATGAATCGTAGCGCCGGGTGGTTCTACGGGCGCGCGAACCAAGGTAAAATATAGGTGCTCGCTGTCGAACCGACGAGGTACAACATGCCTGAAATCATGAAATTAGTCGAGTCGCGGGAGGCTCGCACAGACATCCCGAACTTCGAGCCCGGCGACACCGTCAGGGTGCATGTGAAGGTCAAGGAAGGCGACAAAGAGCGCATCCAGATCTTCCAGGGCATCGTCATCTCGCGCAAGGGAGGCGGAACCCGTCAGATGTTCACGGTCCGCAAAGTCTCGGGAGGGGTGGGCGTGGAGAGAATGTTCCCTCTCTATTCACCGTCGATCGATCGTATCGAGGTTGAACGCCATGGCCGGGTCCGTCGCGCAAAGCTCTACTACCTCCGGGATCTCCGCGGAAAAGCCGCTCGCATCGAAGAAAAGCGGGAAGCCTAAGAAGCGGAACGTCTACGACAAACTCTTCGCGGAGTTGGCGCGCATCGCCGAGATGTCGGTGATCGAGCGGCGGCTCCGCGATTTTGGTTTTCGCGCGATCGCGGGCACCGATGAAGTCGGACGCGGTTGCCTGGCCGGGCCGGTGGTGGCGGCCTGCGTCATTCTCGACCTCGAGCCCACCCTGCTGGGCGTCAACGACTCCAAAATGCTCGATGGCATCGATCGCCTGGCCGTCTGCCGTCACATCGTCGCGCGTGCCCGCGCCGTTTCGGTCGGCGTTGTCGAGCCCCACACCATCGACTCGATCAATATCCTGCGCGCCAGCAAGCTCGCCATGGCCGAAGCGGTCGAGCAGATGCCGGTGCGTCCCGACATCCTGCTGCTGGACGCCGTGATGCTCGAGTCATTGGAGATGCCGCAGATCCCCCTGATCGAGGGAGACAAGCGCAGCGTCTCGATCGCGGCCGCCTCGGTAGTCGCGAAGGTCTATCGCGATTTGCTGATGGAGTCGTATCATGACCGTTACCCCCTTTATGATTTTCGCCACAACCGGGGGTATGCGACGGAAGGCCATCAGGCCGCATTGAGGGTTCATGGCCCGAGTCCAATTCACAGGAAATCATTCGAAGGGGTAGAAGAATCGATGCTACTGTTCGGGCGGGATCAGGATGGCGATCAAGCGCGATAAGGTGATCGCCGATGCCGAGAAGCTCGTTGCCAAAGGCAAGATCGAGCCGGCCATCAAAGAGTACGAGCGGCTTCTCGACGACAATCCCAACGATGTCAACACGCTGAATCGCATCGGCGATCTGTGGGTGCGCATCAACCGCACCGACGAAGCAGTCAAGACCTTCGCCAAGATCGCCGATCACTACGGCAAGGACGGCTTCTTCCTCAAAGCCATCGCGATCTACAAAAAGATCAACAAGCTCGATCCCTCCAAGCTCGACGTCTACGCCAAGCTCGCCGATCTCTACGCCAAGCAGGGCCTGGCCATGGAGGCCAAGAGTCAGTACCAGGTTCTCGCCGACTACTACATCAAGCACGGAGATCCCGGCAATGCGCTGATGATCTACCGCAAGATCTCCGAGCTCGACCCGAATGCCATCAACGTTCACGTCAAGCTCGCCGATCTCCATTCGCAGGCCGGCCAGACCGCCGAAGCGCTGAAAGAGTACGACCGCGTGGGCCGCATGCTGCTGAAGCGCGGCATGCTCGACGAAGCCGTGCAAGTCTTCAAGAAAGCGCTGAAGATCGACGCGAAGAATGTCGATCTCGTGGAATCGCTGGTGGTGGCGCTGATCGAAGCGAAGGACTTCAACAGCGCACAGTCGATCGTCGAGACGGCTCTCGAAACCAACAAGAACAGTCCGAAGCTGCTCGCGATGTGGTCGCGGATCCTGATTGGGAAGGGCGATCTGGCGTCGGCGAAGAGCTCACTCGAGCGTGCGCTGGCAGCCGATCCCAACGAACCGGCGACTCGCGAGGCGCTGGCCGACCTCTATCTCAAGCAGAACAATCTCGACAAAGCGCTCGAGATGATCGCGTTCATCGTCGACAAGGCCATCGGGCGCGGCGAGCGCAATGCGGCGGTCGAGGCGCTGAACCGCATTCTCAAAGTCGACGCCGGGCACGTTCCGACTCTCGAGCGCCTTGTGGCGACCTACACACGGCTGAACGAAGAGACGAACATTCTCGCCTCGATGAACAGCCTGGCCGAGGCCCACATCGCGAAGAGTCAGTACGACAAAGCGTCGGTCGTGCTCGAGAAGTTGATCCAGCGCGAGCCGCAGAACGCGCAGCACCGCAACAAACTGCAGTTCGTGAAGTCGAAGACCGGAGGCGGACGTGGCGTCGAGAGTGCACCGCCACGCCGCGAAGCACCCGCACCGCCGCCGCGTCGCGAGGCGCCATCGCCTCCGCCGATCATGGAAATCGAAGAGCCCGTGCCGACGATGGAGAGCCTCGAAGAAGAGGCGCCGTCGATTTCGCTCGACGATCTCAATGCCTCTCCTTCCATGGATCTCGATCTCGGCGGCTTTACAACGGCGCCCGGCCCGCCGCTGGCGATGGAGTCGGCAGAACCCGAGGTTTCTGTGTCGGAGGAGGGCGGTGACGATCTCGACTTCATCACCGAGCATCTGACCGAAGCCGAAGTCTTCGCGAAATACGGTCTGGCCGAAAAGGCAACCGAACATCTGCGCGCGGTCATCGATCGTTCCCCCAAGCATCTGGCCGCGCACGACAAGCTTTTCCGAATCCTGCTCGACGAGGGCGACACGGAGGCTGCCAGATCGGCGGCCAATCAATACGTCGCGCTTCTGCAGGAAAGGGGCGACGCCGAGACGATCGACGTCGTGAAGCATGAGTTCTCGCTCCGCGGCCACTCGTTGGGCACGGCGGGTGCTGCCAAGCGTGCCCTGGCAGCCGAGCGCCCCGCTGCCGCTCCGCCGCCACCAAAGCCGGCTGCCGAAGAAGAGCTCAGCCTCGAAGTCGAGCCGAGCGTCGATCTCGAGATTGAAGCGGCTGCCCCTGAACCGGCAGAAGAAACAGTCATCACGTTCGATAGCGGTCCGGACCTTTCGCTCGGCGAAGAACCGGCGGCCGAGGAGCAACCGTTCTTCGGGGTCGAGGCGGTCGCGTCACCGGAGCCCGAGCCGGAAGCGCAAATCGAGTTCGAAGAGGAAACGCTCAAGCCCGAGGATCTGGGTGGGCTCGATCAACTGATCGGAGGCGGCAAGCTCAAGGAAGCGCGGGCGAAGTTCGACGAGCTCGATGCGCGTTTCCCGGGCAACGGCGATCTTGCGAAGCGCAAGAAGCGTCTCGATACGGCCATCGCGGCAGCCGAAGCGATTGCCGCGGCCGCCAAAGCGAAGGCTGCACCGCCACCAAAGGCCGCCCCGCCCAAGGCCGCGCCACCGCCCCCACCTCCCAAGCCGGCCCCCAAACCGCCTGCGCTTTCGCGGACCGAAATCGAAAGCGAACTGTTGTCCGCACTTCCCGACGAGGACGAGTTCCCCGCCGCCCCACCCCCACCACCACCTCCACCCCCCACCGCTCCCCCACCACCCGCACCGGTGGTATCGGCGGCGCAAGAGGAGAATCTTTTCACCGACGAGGAAAACTTTTTCGATCTCGCTGCCGAGCTCGAATCAGAACTCGTCGCCGAAGGGGCCGAGCAGATTTCGATTTCGGAAGAGGAGCAATCGCTCGAAGAAATCTTCAAGGAATTCAAGAAGGGCGTCGAGCAGCAGCTTGACAGTGAAGACTACGACACGCACTACAACCTCGGCATCGCATACAAGGAGATGGGGCTGATCGACGAAGCGATCGGCGAGTTCCAACTCGCGTCGAAAGATCAAAAGCGCGCCGTCGAATGCGCGTCGATGTTGGGCCTCTGCTTCCTCGAAAAAGGCATGCCGCAGCTCGCCATCAAGTGGTATCGCAAAGGCCTCGAGATGCCCGAGATCAAGGAAGAGGAGCACCTCGGCCTGCTCTACGACCTCGGGTCCGCGTACGTGGAGGTCGGCGACTCCGAGAATGCCCAGAAGGCCTTCATGGAGGTCTACGGCCTCAACACCGGCTACCGTGACGTCGCCACGCGCATCAAGCAGCTGCAGGACGCGCGCTAGTTCGTTGGGATGTTGGGTTGTTAGGCGGTTAGGATGCCACCAGCTTAATCAAAGAGCCCGTCCGGGCCGAACCATGCCAAGAGAACGACGCAAATAATCGGCCCGATGAATATTAAGCTCCGGATCCCAACGACTGAGCAACGTCGCTGAAGCAACAGCCAGAAGCTTGTCAAACAAATACTGGCGCGCCGAGTAACATCATTTGATTTCCGGCGGCCAACACAATCGACACCACTGTCGTAACGTCCGGAAACGGCCCGCCGATCGCATTGAAGTCGACTATCGCCACAGATAGAGCTACCAACACGAGGAACGAGCCGCTCAAAGACAGGGCGTTTAGACGGCCCGCAACGTCTGGTTTGCCGATTTCGATTCGTTGAGGCATGAGACCTAACTCCAATACGGATTTGATTAGCGCCCCTATCCAACATCCCAACCGACGCGCGCAGCTAGTTAGGAGGTTGGGATGTTCCCATCCACCTCTCTAATCGAACCACCATTCCCAGACGTGACCCGGGTCGAGTCGGGGGAGAACAACAAAGAGAAGGGCGTAGCCCGACGCGAAGAGCGTCAGCCGCACCCAATAAGTCGTCGGACTGCGGAGGAAACGCCAGTTCTTGATTACAAGGGCTAATACGAGAATGGGCATTGGAAAAGAAGAAAGAAGCAAAATCGTTGAAAAAGCATGCAACGGCCAAGTCAACAAATCCTTCGGGTCGTTCAAGCTCGGAACTGGCCAATGCCCGAGAGCAATTGCAGCGGCCACCGCTTCGAAGTAAACAAAACCCAGCGTGGTGAGCGGCATTGCGCAAACCGCTGAGAACCAACGCTCAACGCGGATTGACTTGAGCACAGTTGGAATACGCATCAGAACTGCAGGCCGTCTGTCCAACATCCCAACATCCCAACCGGGTGGGCGGGGGAAGCGGGAACCAAATCCCAACTCGAGCGTAGTCTCCTCAGATGGAGCCTGAGGACGACGGCGCGCTGATCAGGCGCATTCGGGCGGGCGATGAGGATGCCTTCGCGATTTTTGTCGAGCGGCATCAGCACTCGCTGATCAACTACCTGACGCACCTCACGCGTTCGCGCGAGCGTGCGGAAGAAGTGGCGCAGGATGCGTTGGTCAGGTTTTATCGCAGCGCCGCCAGATGTCGCGACGAGCAGAAGCTGACGCCGTATCTGTTTCGGATCGCGACCAACCTGGTGGTGACCGAAGTCAGGAGGCAGCAGCGTTGGAGAAGAATTTTGCCGATGCTGACTGCGGCGCAACCGCGCAGCGCACCGCCGTCGGACCGGCCGTTGTTGACCGATGAGATCCAGCGAAAGGTCGCGGAGGCGCTCGAGCAGCTCCCGATCAAGTTCCGCGCGCCGCTGGTGCTGTTTGAAATCGAGGAGTGGTCGTACGACGCGATCGCCCGTGCACTCGGATGCCGCATCGGAACGATCAAATCGCGCATCTCGCGGGCGAGAAAATTGATGCGAGTGCAGTTGGAATCGTGGTGGATCGGAGGCAATGATGACGGACGAAGAAGTTGGCAAGGCCCTGCGGCGACTGCCGCGAGCAGCGGCGTTGCAACACTTCAAGTCTGACGTCCTGCGCGCGATTCGCGTGCAACCGCGTCCTCGCGTCGCATGGCGGATGGTCATGGCCACCGCCATGACGCTGCTGCTCGTGGTCGGAACGTACGGCGCTTCGGTCCGCCATCAGCGGCAGCAGCGCATCAAAGCATTGCGCGCCGAGAGCCGGCAGATTGCATCCGAATTGCGGCGCGTGAAGGCCAAAGCCGATGAGTCTGAGCCGATCGTCGTACTCGAAAACGGCGACACGCGCGTCATCGTTTCCAATGAGCAGTCAAAACCCATTTACTACTGAGGAGTGTCATGGTGAAAAAAGTCTCGATGTTCGCAGTGCTCGTTATTGCCGCCACGTCGCTGATGGCGTTTGATGAGCCGGTCCGCCGGACGGTGGTCGTTCGCGACGGAAACGTCGTGTTCGACGACAAGGATTTCTTCTACGACGGCGGCAAACGCGCCTATCTCGGCGTCTCTCCGACGGACATGACCCCCGAGCTACGCGAGTTCTTTGGAGCACCGAAAGACGCCGGCGTGCTCGTTTCGTCGGTCGCAGAAAACGGACCGGCCGCCAAGGCGGGCGTGCGGGTGGGCGACGTGATCACGTCGGTGAACGGGAAGCCGGTCGCCAGCTATCGCGACCTGCGCCAGGCGATGAAGGACAACAAATCCGGCGACAGCATCCGCGTTGAGCTTGTCCGCAGCAAGAATCGGCAGACGGTCGTGGCGACGGCTGAGGCGCGGGAGATGCCGGAGTTTCGGTTCAATCTGAAGGAGCTTCCCCCCGGTTTCCCGCTGGGGGAGGGCGTCTGGAAGAAGCATCTTCTGGAGTCGCCGGAGAATGAAGATCTTCGCGCCCAGATTCGCGCGCTGGAGAAGCGCCTGCAGGAGCTCGAAAAGCGGCTCCAGAAGTAGGTTTGGGGTCAGACCCCAATTACGTATACAAATAGTGTTACTATTTTCCCGGCATGAATCGATCGGTGGAATCGATTCTCCGGTTCATCAACCTCACGACCTCAGGCCTCCTGGCGGGCTCGCTCGGGTTCGGCGACGCCGCTCTTGTGCCCGGGTGGGAACTCGAGTTGCCGAGCACCCGGCGCGGGGCGGCCGATTTCGCGATCAAGAGCTACTTCAACGCCATCGGTCCGGTCGCGTTGGGCACGGCGGTCACGCTGGCGGTCGGATCGCGAGGCGTGCGGCCGATGAAGCGCGCCCTCGACATGGCCACCGCAGTCGGCCTGGCGGGCGTGCTGGCCGCCACGATCATGGTGACCGTTCCGATCAACAAAGAGCTGGAGGCTCAGCCGCCGACCGATTATCCGAGCGACCGTTCGCAGTCGCTCGCGCGCAACTGGAGCCGCGCGCACGCCGTTCGCACCACGCTGGGCATCGGCGCGTTTGTTTGCGCCGTGGCGTCCAATCTTGCCCATCACCGCCGTTAATCCCTGGATCATCCTCGAAGCAGCGGCGGTCGTGCTGACGTTTGCCAGCGTCATTTTTCAGATCTTCGAGAACATCTGGGGCTGGCCGACGACGATCGCGGGCGTGGCGTGCTACTCGTTCCTCTTTTTTCACGAGCGCTTGTACGCCGATATGTGCCTGCAGGCGGTCTACATCGCGCTCGCCATCTACGGCTGGTACGAATGGCTGCACGGCGGCGAAGCGAAAACGGAGCGCAAAGTCTCGAATGCGGGGTTCAAAGTGCAGGCGACCGCCTTCCTCATCGGCGCCATCAGTTCCATCATGCTGGGGTTCACATTCCGATACGCAACCAACGCCGCTCTTCCATTTCTGGATTCGACGCTGACGTCGTACAGCCTGGTCGCGCAATGGATGTTGACGAGGAAGTACCTCGAGAACTGGATCGTCTGGATTGCAGTCGACGTCGTCTACGTCGGCATGTTCATCTTCAAACATCTCTATATGACGGCCGGGTTGTACGTCATCTTCATCGCATCGTGCACGTGGGGCTACCGGCAGTGGAAGCGCTCACGCGAAGTGGTCGAAGCCGCCCGGTAGGAGCGATTCGCCGTCGAGGCGCATTCCTTTTTCCTTCACGACGCGGCCGATGGCGTAGACCGGGCGGCCGACGCGCGCACTCAACTCCGATTCGCGCAGCGACGCCGTGAACAACAGCGCGAATTCCTCACCACCGTGCAGCACTGCGTTGCGGACATCGATTCCAAGAAGTGGCCCGGCGCTGCGGAGATCGGGGAAGGCCGGAATGCGTTCGCGCTCGATCTCGGCACCAACGCCCGAGGCCTCGCACAAATGATTCAAATCCGTCGACAGCCCGTCGGAAATGTCGATGCACGCGGTCACTTCCGCGATCGATGCCAACGCGATTCCGAGGGCGACTTCAGGCTCGGGATCGATGTGGCGGCGAATGACGGCGGCCGCGAATTCGCGCTGGCCGTAAGGGAGGTCGGGCGGCGGCTCGAGCGACCATCCGCGCTTCAAAAGTTCCAATCCCGCCCGCGCCGCGCCGAGCGGACGACTGACGTAGATTCGATCGCCCGCTCTTGCGCCGCTCCGGAGCAGCGGACGCTTTGCGCGGCCGACCGCGGTGATCGACACGATGATCTTCTCCGCGCGCGACAAATCGCCGCCGACGATCTCGATCTTGTGGTCCCTGGCGGCAGCCGCCATCGCGGACATGAATGCCTCGACGTCCAGGTATGGCGGCGCTCCGAGGGCCACCACGGCGTACGCGGGTGTGGCGCCCATGGCGGCGAGATCGGAAAGGTTCGCCGCCAGGCTCTTGCGCGCGGCGAACTCGATCGGGATCGCCCGCGTGAAATCGACATCCTCGACCAGCATGTCGGTGGTGATCACCAGATCATCGAGTACCGCAGCGTCGTCGCCGATGCGTGGAAAGAGACGGCTGAGGCGGGCGATGATCTCGTTCTCGCTCATCGCCTGCTGAACACCGGCACGATTGAGGCGAGCGGTCTCGCGAATGGCTCGCCGTACGTGATGGCCTCGAGAAAGAGACCCGACGGCGGTGCGGTCGGCTGAAACACCACCCCGTCTTCGCGCAATCGAGTTTCGAGATCGATCGATGCGCCCCGGCCGATCTCGACCAGATACGCGACCAGTTTGCGCACCATCTTCCACAGAAAATGCGATGCCATGATGCGGATGAGAATGAGCTCGTCCTGCTGCCCGACTTCACAGGCGTTGACGACAACGACGCGTGATTCATCTGCCTTCAGGCGGCGATCCGTGAATGCGGTGAAATCGTGTCTGCCCGAGATGATGATGGCGGCGTTGCGCATGGCCTCGACGTCGAGCCGATCCTTGATCCACCACACGAACGATTTCGCGAACGCCGTGCGGCGCGTCGCGATCTGATAAAGGTAGACGCGCGAAACCGCATCGTGACGCGCGTGGAACCGATCGCTCGCTCGAACCGCTTCCAGGATGTTGATGTCGTGCGGCAGCAGGTCGTTCATCTTGCGCGTCATCACAATCGGATCGACCGCTTTATGAATCCGAAGGTGCGCGACCTGACCGGCCGCGTGCACGCCGGCGTCGGTCCGACCAGCGCCGCCGATGTCGACCTCGCCAAACAGCTCGCCGGCCACACGCATCAGCCGTCCCTGAATCGTTTTCGGCGTGTTACCCTGCGCCTGCCAACCGGAATATCGAGTGCCCTCGTACTCGATCGTTAATTTGAAAGTCGGCATGGCTCGAGGGATGAGGGATGAAGGATGAGGGATGAATCAAGTGTCCAAGATTTTGATGCTGCCCTCATCCCTCAGCCCTCATCCCTTCTTCGTTGATGGCGCGCCCTAGATCCTGGCAGGTACTCGGAAACGAACTCGTCGTCGTCTGGGATGACGGCCACGAATCATACTATCCGCTCGAGGATCTCCGCCGCGCCTGCCCGTGCGCCGGATGTTCCGGCGAGCCCGATCTCTTCGGCCGGATGGCCATGGGACCGAAGCCGCGGTACGCGCCGTCTTCCTTTCAGCTGACCAGCGTTACGCCGGTCGGCAATTACGCGCTGCAGCCGCATTGGGCCGATGGCCACAATTACGGGATCTGGACGTACGAGCGATTGCGTGAAACGTGTTCGTGCGATCAGTGCCGCGCGTCACGCTGAGCACAGCGAAGCGTCTCGCCGACGAGATCTTTCGCAACGCTCAGGATGACGCAACGATCCGCGTCCCCCCCTGCCCCTCCAGTGCCTCCCGCAGATGTTCGACATCGGTGATCAGCACTTCCCTTCCACCTTTGCGCACGAATTGGATCGCCGCTTCGATCTTCGGACCCATCGAGCCGGGCGGAAACTGTCCTTCACGCAAATGGCGCTCGGCTTCCTCGGCTGTCACGCGATCGAGCGCGCGCTCAGTAGGCTTGCCGAAGTCGAGCGACACCTTTGGCACCCCGGTGAGGATGACGTACAACTGCGCTTTCAACTCGGTGGCCAGCAACGCCGACGCGTAATCCTTGTCGATGACCGCTTCGATGCCGCGCCATTGACCGTCACGGCCGCGCACGACCGGAATTCCTCCCCCGCCCGCGGCAATCACGACCCTGGCGTCCTCCAGCATGTGCGTGATGACGCCGGTATTGAGAATTCGCAGCGGTCGCGGCGATGGAACGACGTGGCGCCAGCCGCGGCCGGCGTCCTCGCGCATGGTCCATCCGAGGTCGCGTTCGAGGGCTTCGGCGCGATAGCGCGTGAAGAACGGACCGATCGGCTTGGTCGGACGCTTGAATGCCGGATCGTTGGCATCCACTTCGACTTCGGTGAGCAGGGTCGCGACCTGCCCTCCTGATCCGATGCTCTCCAGGCGATTGCGAATTGCCTGTTGGAGCAGAAATCCCATCGAGCCTTCCGTCTGCGCGACCGCGACGTCGAGCGTCTGCGGCGGAACTTTCGTCGACGCTTCCTCTGCCTGAATCAGGATGTTGCCGACCTGCGGGCCATTTCCGTGGACGACGATCACGTGATAGCCGCGCACCACCAGCTCCGCCAGCCAGCGCGCGGCCTGCTTCGCGCGCGCGATCTGCTCCTCGTGCGTTCCGCGATCCTCCGGGCGCAGCAGGGCGTTTCCGCCGAAGGCGACCACGGCGAGTTTTGTGCCTTCTGTCATGGGCGCAGCACCATGGCGTAGAACACTACCCTCCCGGGAGGGCCCTCGCCCCGCGCGAGCGGGGAGAGGGTGGCCCGCAGGGCCGGGTGAGGGGCGTCAGGCGTCATCGCGCTCGAGCGGCATCGTCATGCACCGCGGGCCGCCGCGCGCACGCGAGAGCTCGTGACCTTGGATCTGGATGGCGTACTTCTTCTTGGTCCACGTTTCGAGCTCGGCGCGGCCGAGGAGCAGATCATCCTCATACACGATCTGATATCCGTGCGACGCCAGCTCCTCGGCCGTCCGTACGTTCCGTTCGTACAGCATGACGATTCCCGGCGCGAGCGTGAAAGCGTTAGCGCCGTCAGTCCACTGCTCGCGCTGCTGATCGATCGCTTTCTTCCCGCCGCAGTAGATCGGATCGAGATCGATGCCACGGCGGCGCAGTGTCGCCAGAAGCGATTTCTGCGATGCATACGAGATCGATTTCTTCGTCAAGTCGATCGACGTCACTTTCGCTGCCTGCCCACCGCCCGGAAGTATTACAGGCGGGTAAATCAGGCATTCATCAGTGTTTGTGAATGTGAACACGGTATCGAGGTGCATGAACGAGCGCTGCTTCGGGAGCTCGACGACGATGACGGTCGTCACGGGCGAATTCACATCGCGCAGGGATTGTGCGAGCTGCCGGATGGCGATGCTGTTCGTGCGCTCAGTCTGTCCGACGATGATCAGATCGCGGCGTGCGACCAGGATGTCGCCACCTTCGATGGTCGGAGAATTCTTGCGGGGGGTTTCTCCGGCCATGAAGTCGACTTTGTAGAGGCAGCAGTCGCGAAAGGTCGCATGGTTTTCGAAGATGTACTTTGACAGCAGTGCCTCGCGACGGCGCGCGCGCGTGGCCATGCCGCACAGGACCACGCCCGATCCGAGGACCACTTGCGGATCGCGGGTGAAGAAATAGTTCGGGATGGGCGGGAGATCGAATCGGGGCAGCTCACCCGAATTCTGTTTTTCGCGCGGGATCCCTCCGATCAAAATCTCCGCCAGAGCCGCCGGCTTCTCATCGGCCAGCGACGCCGTAAGCCGCCGTCCGAGTTTGTTGCGCTTGGCGAAATCGCGAACGATGGCGCGTTTGGTCTCCTCGTCCGCAAAAATCTCTTCGAGAAGGTCCTGGACGTCGTAGACCTCTTCGGCGACGAAACGCATCAACTGCTGAAAACGCCGGTGTTCCTCGCGCGCGACCTGACCGAAGAGGATGTCGTCGAACAGAAGCTGCGCCATCATGGGCGGGACCATGACGTCGATTTCCCGCCCCGGCAGATGCACCAGCACGCTCTTCAACTTCCCGATCTCGCTGGTCACGTTGAGGCGCATGCGCGCGGCATTCTACCGTCTGCTAGAATCGCGACATTCCCCATGATTCGGAGCTGCACCGCGGCGCTTGTTCTTCAGGCCACCGCCGCGTTCGCGTTAGGCCCGTATGTCTCCTTCAACCGGCTCGTGCCCGCGCCGCATGACCTGGCGCCCGCGAAGAGCATCGCGGTGGTCTATGCCATCGGCGACAATCAAAAGATCACCAAGTTCGTCGAAGATTTCGTCGAATACGTCGACCGCAGCGGAACGATGCGCGTCGAGAATGCCGTAGAAGAGAACCAGCATCTCTCCAACTTCGACGGCGCAGCCATGCGGCGTTTGCGTCGCGAGCATCCGGCCGATGCTTACGTTGGTGTGAGTCTGTTCACATGCGACGGCGCCGAACGTTCCGCCGAAGGCAGCGAACGCGATGTCGACGGTACGCGCGTCAGGCGCGTGCATCATTGGGTTGACGCCAGCTGCCTGGCCAGACTCGACATTCGCAGCGACAGCGGCAAGCGGCTTTACTCGCTCACCGCGCACGGCGAAGGGACTTCTCCGCGAGGCGTGTCACTCAGCGCGGAGGAAAAGGATGTGGCCTATGACCAGGCCGCGCGATACACGGCGCTCAGCGCGGCGGAGATGATCACGCCGCGCGTCGTTCGCGAAACCGTCGAACTGGACGACAGCGCCCCGTCGTTCGATGAAGGCATGTCCATGATTCGCTCCGATCGCCTCGAGGACGCGCGCGCGATCTGGGAGATCGCGTTGCGCCAGCATCGCGATTCCGCTCCGCTTTACTACAACCTCGGAGCGCTGTGCGAAGCGATCGGCGATGTCCCGGCTGCGCATCGCTACCTGCAGTCGGCGGTTAGGCTCCTGCCCAACGAACGTCGCTACCGCCAGGAGCTGCAGCTCTTGCAGCGCCGCACGCGGAAATGAACGCCGGTCATCCTGAGCCGCGAAGACGGCGAAGGATCTCGCTGAGGAGATCCTTCCCCCGCTCGGCGGGGTCAGGATGACGAATCGACCGTAACTGCGGTCGATGCGGTGATAATTGCGGGTGTCTTTCTGCTCGAAATGCGCTCGCCGCTGATGGTGAGCAGGCCCTCTTCGTAGTGGACCTTCAGATCCCTTTCGTCCATGCCGGGCTAGTCAGCTCTTGAGCTATTTTGACTCATTCCTTAGTGGACTAGGCTCAAATCGTAGGAGGATCATTCGGAATCGCGGGAGGGCCCAATTGCGCTCAAGTTTATATTTTTCAGTCAGATAGCGCCATAAGCGAAGGTCGTAGTCGACGCCGAAGCCGCGATAGCCGTACTCGGTCACGTCACGATCCACGATTGCGACGCGCTGTGGCGGCTCCTTTGCGAATGCACCAATGATGGCATCTTCAATCTCTGGAGAGGCGGTCTCGACTGGCGTGAAGGTGTGAAACGCCAGCGTCGTCCGCGACTGCGCGAGGTAGTTCAGCGTGATGCCCTCCGGAAGCACCGCCAGCGTCCCGCCGTGGACGTGTTGCAGGAAGGCATTCAACACTCGCGCACGATCGGCATTCGCGTCGTAAAAAGTTCCGCGAACTGACTCGATCGGATAGGCCTTCACGGAGTAGCGCACGCGCTGTTCGGCGAGATCGCGTCCGCAGATGAACGCCACCACAAAGACCCACCAGACCGAGTTGCCGCGCAGGTATCCGAAGAGCACGTACGCGATGAGCGCGTAGGCGGGGACGATCAGGACGAATCCGTACCACGCCGGCGACACGTTCAACACGACTCGCAGCGTGGAGGCGATCGAAAATGCGGCCAGCGTCAGCAGGGTGGCGTTGCGGGTCCGAAATCCCTGCACCAAAGCAACGAGCTGAAGAAACCCCCACGCGCGGAAAAAGGCGTGGCCGGCCAGCAGGAAGCTGACCACGATGACGATGGGAAGGGCGATCGGAAGCCTAACCGACCGCAGCAGCCATGCGATGAGAATGATGCCCGCGATCGCGACCACGCCCGTCAACACGTTGTATCGCCACAGCGCGACACCGGACACGAACCGAAAGAACTCGCGCGCGCTCTCCCCGCGGGTCAACGCCTCGGACAGGACGTTCTCGCGAAGATTCGGGAAGTACAGGAGCGCCATTCCGATCGCGATCGCTTCCGCGAGCACAAATGCGGCCATAGCGCGGATCGTGATGCGCCTGGCGATTCCCAGAACCGACAGGATGATGACCGCTCCGATGGCGTATTCCACCTTGCACCACGACGCAGCGAACAGCGCCACCAGCGCCCAGGCAGCGCACTCGTATACAAACAGCGCAAGGGAAATCATCAGCAACGCCATCCCGATGGTGGCGGCATAGCTGTACGGAAAAAGAAAATTCGCGCCCCACGTCGACGCACCGCAGAAGCTCAGCGCCACAAAAAAGAGTGAGGCCACGAAACCGGCAATCGGGCCGGCCACCCGCCGCCCCACCGCCCACAACGCGGCGGCGATCACCAGCGACTGCACCAGCCCGATGGCGGTGTACGCGGCCAGCGAATGTCCGATGATGGCCGTGACCGCCGCGAGGAGATATGGCACCAGCGGCGGATACTGATATCGAATGTCGCGATACAACTTCGCGCCATGATCGATCTGCTCCGGGATGTACAGATCGCGGCCGGTGTCGATGATGGGATCGAGCCAGCGCTGATACGACTGAAGGAAAGCGAGAGCGGCGATCGCGACCAGAAGCGAGATCAGCGCGATGCTCGCGGTCCGCGAACTCACTCGCGCATCGTCTCCGGATCCACGCCGATCTTGGCGCACCAGTCGCGATACGCGATCGGCGAAATCTCCGACGGCTTGATCTCGCTGCGTCCGCCCCAGAAGACATTGGTGTAGCTCACCGGAATCCCGACCGACGCCAGATGGGCATCGATGGCGCGCTTGTGATCCAGGACGGCGTTCTTTTCCGTTCCGTGCGCGACGGCCATGATGTTGACGTTGCGAAATTCGGGACCACCTTCACGCCAGTAACAATGCGTGAGGATGTGAAAGCGTCCGACCTGACGGCCGGCTTCCATCTCGCGCCCCGCCGGGACCGCCCAGTGAAAGAGGGCGTTGAAACGCGTGACACGCTCTCCGGTCGCCAGCGGCTTGACGTGTTCCAGAAACGTCGAAAACCGTCCGATCACTCCTCGCCCATTGAGATCCTCGGCGACTTCGAAGAGTTTCTCGAGGGGCACGCCGGCCTCTGAAGCTCGCGCCCGCCAGAGATCGCGGACGATTTCCTCAGGCGTGAATTCGCGCTTGAGCGCCGTCAGCACGCGCCATTCCAGCTCGTTCAGCTCGACTTTCTCGGTGTCCTTCGCGACTGCCAACGCATCCGATTTGCTTCCCGGCGGAATTTCCTTGCGCCTGACATGGCCGACGCCGAGGGCGAAGATGCGTTTTGCGGGCATGACGCGGAAACGTTCGGCGCCGGTGAGCCGTGCCAGTTGCATGCAATGCCGATCGATCGAAAACCCCTGAGGGACTTTCACGGTCGTCCACAGACGATAGTTCGAACCCGGTGTGGCAGCGTCCGTCGAGCGGATGACGACGTGACCGGAGAACGGATCGTGCTGGAACATGAAATCGAATGCCGGGTCGACCTTCTCGGGCGGAAATTGCCACGCCACCAGCGCGCCTTCGGCGAGATTGGTCGCCATGAGCGTCTGCCGGACGCGACGAATCGTTCCCGCCCGCAGCATGGCGCGAATGCGCTCGAGGACAATATCGACGTCGATGCCCGATCGCTGTGCGATCTCGCCGATCGGATCGCGCACAAAGCCCTGAATCCGATCTTCGGAAATCGCCAGGATCCGGGCGTTGGTCGGATCGGTGTGCGCGATGGGCGTCTCGGCGACGGTGGACATTCCGCTTCGAAGATAGCATGCTAATTAACTTGGCTCACAGCCATGTCGCGGATCATTTTTCTGGCGCTGCAGACCTTAGGCATTGCGCTGTTCGCGACCGGCTTGGTCACGAGTGCTCGTGATCCCTGGGACCCGGGATGCGGTACGACCGGCTTCTGGATCCTTGGTCTCGGCTTCTTGCTGATTTCGATTGCGCCGGCGGCCGTGATGTTCAAGCGACCGATCATGTTCGTTGTGATTGCCTTAACCTTGATCGAGGTCGCAGCCGGCTTTGGCGTGGCGCGACTCTTTTACACACGCGTCATCATTCCAAAGCGGCAAGTACTTGTTCTGTCGGACCCGGCACGATTCGTCGCCGATGCGCGGCAGCTCATGGCGGCCACCAAAGAGGAAGATCAAAAGGGCTCACAAGCAGCTTACGAATTCCCCATTTGCGATATGCCATCATCTTTCCTGATCATGTAAGTCTCGTGATTTGGAGAACTCCTGATGAACAAGAAGGGTTTCGGGTTTGGAGCCCAACCTCTCAGCGCGTTCATCATGATCGTCCGACGCGATACCGCGACATCTTTACTTACAGTCACCACAGCGAGGGGAGAGAATCGCCCGACAACATCCCCTGACCGATGAAACCTGCGCGGCATCGGCCGGGTAAAGCAGCCTGAAGGAGGTCGTCATGCTGACCCGACGCGCTTTCGCCCTGCTCCGCACCTTGATCGTCGCCCCGGCCTTCGTTTCGCTGTGGATGTACTTCGTGCCCAAATGGATCATTGGGGGCCATGCCTTTGAAAACGCCCGACCGCTTGGTTGGTTTGTGGTCGCGATCGGCGCAGTGATCGGATTGCCATGCGTCTGGCAGTTCGCATGGAGAGGACTCGGCACGCCGGCGCCGTTCGATCCGCCGCGACGACTCGTGATTTCCGGTCCCTATCGCTGGGTGCGCAATCCGATGTACATCGGGATGGGCATCGCTGTGCTGGGAGAGGGAGTCGTCTATCCAAACATCACCGGGCTGATGCTCGCGATGGTGGCGGCGATGTTCGTCTTCGTGAGTTTGTTCGTGATCGGTTACGAAGAGCCGACGCTGCGGCGAACATTCGGAGCGGATTACGAAAACTACTGACGCGCGGTTCATCGATGGCTGCCGCGGCTGCGGCCGTTTGACAACCATCCTGCCCTGCTTTAGAGTGACCGGCACCTGGATTGATTTGGGGGCCGCTTGCAACCAGGTAAAAAAAAGCTAAAGAGCCGGCAAGAGTTCGTCCCGCGCGGCGGGACGGCGGCCCCCGCACCCGCGGGGTTTTTTGTTTTATGCAAGAGCTTCTCGAGGCACTCGAGCGACGCATCCTGATCATCGACGGCGCGATGGGAACGATGATCCAGCGCTACAAGCTGGACGAGAAGTCGTATCGCGGCACGCGGTTCGCGAATCATCCTCGCGATCTCAAGGGGGCGGCCGATGTGCTGAATCTCACCGCGCCGCACATTGTCGAAGAAGTCCATCGCGCCTATCTCGAGGCCGGCGCCGACATCATCGAGACCAACACCTTCAACGCGCAGGCGATCTCGATGGCGGATTACGGGCTCGAGCCGCACGTCTACGAGATGAACGTGGCCGCGGCCAAGATTGCGCGCAAGGCGGCCGCGCAGTACTCGACTGCCGAGCGTCCCCGATTCGTGGCCGGCTCGATCGGACCGACGAATCGAACGTCGTCGCTGTCGCCGGACGTCAACAATCCCGCATTCCGGGCCGTGACTTTCGATGCGCTGGTCAACGCGTATTACGAGCAGGTTCGCGGCCTCGCCGACGGCGGCGCCGACATCCTTCTCCCGGAGACGACCTTCGATACGCTCAATCTGAAGGCGGCGCTCTTCGCGATTCAGAAGCTTTTCGACGAGCGCGGGGTGCGCCTTCCCGTGATGGCGTCGCTGACGATCACGGATGCCTCGGGCCGCACGCTTTCTGGTCAGACGGTCGAGGCGGCGTGGAATTCGATCTCGCACGCGCCGCTGCTCAGCGTGGGCATCAACTGCGCGTTAGGCGCGCGCGAGATGCGGCCGTACATCGAAGAGCTGGCGCGCATCGCGCCCATCTTCATCTCCTGCTATCCCAATGCCGGACTTCCCAACCCGCTCGGCGAATACGACGAGACGCCGCAATCGATGTCGGCGCTGCTCCGCGATTTCGCCGAAAACAACTGGCTCAACATGGTCGGCGGATGCTGCGGCACGACCCCCGATCACATTCGCGCCATTGCCCAGGTCGTCAAAGACCTGCCGACGCGCGTGCCGTCGCAGATCGAGAAGCACCTGCGGCTGAGCGGCCTCGAGCCGTTGACGGTGCGACCCGATTCCATCGGATCGAACTTCATCATGGTCGGCGAACGGACCAACATCACCGGCTCCCCGAAATTCGCGCAGCGCATCAAGGCCGGCGATCTCGACGGGGCCCTCGGAATCGCAAAGCAGCAGATCGACGGCGGCGCGAACATTCTCGATGTCAACATGGACGAAGGCCTTCTCGATTCGGAGAAGGTCATGGCGGAGTTTCTCAACCTGGTGGCGTCGGAACCCGACATCGCGCGCGTTCCGTTGATGATCGACAGCTCGAAATGGAGCGTGATCGAAGCGGGACTGAAATGCACGCAGGGTAAATCGGTCGTCAATTCGATTTCGCTGAAGGAAGGCGAGCAGAAGTTTCGCGAGCAGGCGCGGCTGGTCAAGCGCTACGGCGCCGCAGTGGTGGTGATGGCCTTCGACGAACAAGGGCAGGCCGATTCGATCGAGCGCAAAATCGCGATCTGCTCACGAGCCTACGACATCCTCGTCAACGATGTCGGCTTCGATCCCACCGACATCATTTTCGATCCCAATGTCCTCACCGTCGCGACGGGCATCGAGGAGCACAACAACTACGGCCTGGCGTTCATCGAAGCGGTCCGGCGGCTTCGCAAGAAGTTGCCGCTCGCGAACGCGTCGGGCGGGATCAGCAATGTGTCGTTTTCGTTTCGTGGAAACAAAGTCGTGCGCGAGGCCATGCACGCCGCATTTCTCTATCACGCCATTCAGGCCGGACTCACCATGGGAATCGTCAACGCCGGACAGCTCGCGATTTACGAGGAGATCCCCAAGGATCTGCTCGAGCTTGTCGAGGACGTCCTCCTGAATCGACGGCCCGATGCCACCGAACGGCTTCTCGCATTTGCCGCCACGGCGGGCGAGGGCGCCCGCCGCCACACCAGGGAGGAGGAAGCGTGGAGAAGCGGAAGCGTGGATGAGCGGCTTTCGCACGCGCTCGTCAAAGGCATCATCGATCATCTCGAAACGGATCTGGAAGAGGCCCGCAGGCAGTATCCGAGCGCCTTATCGATCATCGAAGGCCCGCTGATGGCGGGCATGAACATCGTCGGCGATCTCTTCGGCTCCGGAAAGATGTTTCTTCCGCAGGTGGTGAAGAGCGCGCGCGTGATGAAGAAAGCGGTCGCGCATCTGCTGCCCTACATGGAGGCCGAGAAAGCGAAGGCGGGAGATCTCTCCGTCCGCGGAAAAGTGTTGCTGGCGACAGTGAAGGGCGATGTTCATGACATTGGCAAGAACATCGTAGGAGTCGTCCTGGGCTGCAACAACTACGAAGTCATCGACCTCGGCGTGATGGTGAGTGCGGAAAAGATCCTCGACACTGCCACCAACGAGAAGGTCGACATCGTCGGACTGTCGGGCCTCATCACGCCGTCGCTCGACGAGATGGTCCACGTCGCGCGCGAGATGGAGCGCCGCCAGATCCGGAAGCCGCTGCTGATAGGCGGAGCCACCACCTCCAAGCTGCACACGGCGGTGAAGATCGCACCGCGCTATTCCAACGCCACCGTGCACGTTCTCGACGCTTCGCGCTGCGTCGGCGTGGTGAGCTCGCTTCTCACCGACAAAAAGGCCGAATTCGTCGCAGCGACGCAGCGCGAATACGAGAAGCTTCGCGAGACGCAGAAGACGCGCGACGTGACGTTGCTATCGATCGAAGAAGCGCGGCGACGCAAACCGGTGCTCGATTACGGAACGCCGGCGCGCCCGACTTTTCTCGGCGTCCGCACCTACGACGACTTTCCGCTCGATCGCATCGAGCCCTTCATCGATTGGACGCCGTTCTTTCAGGCGTGGGAGCTTCGCGGACGCTATCCCCACATTCTCCAGGAACCGCGCGCGCGCGAGCTCTTCGACGACGCACAAAAATTGTTACGAGAAATCATTACGAAACGCCTCCTGACCGCTCGCGCCGCCTACGGCTTCTGGCGCGCAAATGCCGTCGGCGACGACATCGAGCTGTACGCCGACGATTCCCGGCGCAATGCTCTCGGCCACATCCACACTTTGCGTCAACAGCAGGAAACGAACACCGGTCAAAATCTCGCCATCGCCGATTTCATAGCGCCAAAGCAAAGCGGGATTTCGGATTACGTCGGCGCGTTTGCCGTGACTGCCGGCATCGGCGTGACGGAGCTGGTGGCGCGTTTCGAACGCGATCACGACGATTACAACTCGATCATGACCAAAGCTCTCGCCGATCGCCTGGCGGAAGCGTTGGCGGAAGTGATTCATCGGGAAGCGCGGCGCGCGTGGTACGCCCCCGATGAGAATCTGTCGAACGAAGACCTCGTCGCTGAGAAGTATCGCGGCATTCGCCCCGCGCCCGGCTATCCCGCCTGTCCCGATCACACCGAGAAGGGCACGCTGTTCAATCTTCTCGGCGCGGATCGCATCGGCATGAAGCTGACGGAGACGTTCGCGATGATGCCGGCCGCCTCGGTCAGCGGAATCTACTTCGGGCATCCCGAGTCGCATTACTTCGCGGTCGGCAAAATCGGACGCGATCAGGTGGTCGATTATCAGCGCCGAAAAAATCTTCCGCTGCCGGCGGTCGAGCGATGGCTGGCGCCGAATCTGGCATACGAACCGGAAACGGCCGCTAGTACGCCGACGTATTGACCTGCTGCACGACGATCGACTGCGATGTGCCGAGCGGTGAATCGTAGTAGACGGTCGCTCGCACAGTGACAGGACCGTTTGCGCCGATGATGGTCGGATTATCGATGAACGCCGGAGCCCATATCTGCACTGCCCGCGTCTCGCCGGGATTCAACTGCTCGCTGAAGGGCGCAGATGTCGGACGCAGGTTGTAGGCGCCGGCGCCGAGGGACACGATGTCGATGCGCTTGAGGGTGATGGGAACTTTGGCGCGATTCTCGACATCGACGCGATATTGCACCGAGATGTTTCCGGTCATGTGCCGCGCCGCCTCGGCGATGTTGGAGAGCTGCGTGATCTGAATCTGCGGCTCGTCCAGCGCCGCCTTTTTCGAATCCGGCACCGCCGAAGCGCAGCTGACCATCGTCATCCCGACACTGAGTGCAGCGAAGTGGAAGGATCTCAAAGAACGCAATCTAAACATCTTGAGTTCCTTCGTCGCTCCGCTCCTCAAGATGACGCTTCGCGTCATTTAACGTACTTCAGCATCTCCTTGGCCGTGGCGGCGTCTTTGCCGTTGGGCTCGAGATCGAGGTACTTCAGCAGATTCGCTTTCGCGTCCGCATTTTTTCCCTGCCGCACGTAGACCATTCCCAGCTCGTAGTAGGCCTGCGCGAATTTTTCATCCGCCACGATCGCCTGTTTGAGCAGCGGCTCGGCGTCCGCGTCCTTGCCGGAATTGATGAGCTTGGCGGCATCATTGAACAGCGATCCCGCGTTGGCGGGCAGCTTTTTCTTGGCCTCGGCCGCCTTCACTTTGTCGCCGGTCTTGGTGTACGCCTCGTAGAGAACGGCGTACATGTCGGTCTCATCAGGGTCAGCGGCCAGCGCTTTGTTCGCGGCCTCGATGGCTTTCGGATACTCCTTGGTTTGAATCTCCGTGCGTGCGAGCGCCTGCCATCCCGCGATCAGATCGGGCTTTGCGCTCACGGCCTCGGTGAACTTCGCGGCGGCTTCGGAATACTTGGCGGCATTGAAGAGCTGCGCACCTTCGTTGTAGGCGGTCGTCGCAGGATCCGGCTTGGCTTCAGCGGCGGGAGCGCCCGATGCGGCTCTTGCGTTGGCCGGAGTCAGGGTGACGTCCTTGGTGGTGACGTCGCCGAGTTTCAGCTTCATCGGCTCGGTGTAGGGCTGATACCCGGGCGCCCACCAGGTCATCTCGTACTTCAGCGTCGCGTCGATCAGCAGAATGCGATATGTGCCGTCTTTCTCGGCTTTGAATTCCTGCCTGAAGTTCCGCGCGCCCGTCGACGTGACGAGGATTGTGGCGTTCGGAATGGGATTCTTGGTAACTGCATCGATGATTTTTCCGGTGAGCCGCCCCTCGCCCATAGCGAAGAGGTTGGCGACCACAGCAGCAATGACGATCAATGACATCGCAACTGTTTTTCGCATCATGGTCTCCCCTGTGATTTTGGTAGTTCTTTCAACCGGCTGGCCACGATCGCCATTCCGCGCCAAGACTAGTCGAAACTGAGGTAGGTCTGGTCCTTGAGACCGCGCTCGAAGTCCTGAAGCAGCCGCATCCCTTCAGTCGGCTTGAGGCGATCGGCCTTGATAGCGGCATCGATTTGCGCCTTCATCCGCTTCTCGGTGTCGCGCCAGTCGTACTGCGTCATTGCCAGGACTTCACCGATGCTCTGCCCCGGGATCTCCTCCTCGATATAGAAGCCGCTGTCCTCGTCGGGGTCGAGGAACACGTGGACCTCGTTGACGCGGCCGAAGAGATTGTGAATGTCGCCCATGATGTCCTGGTACGCGCCGGTGAGGAAGATGCCGAGGAAGTAGGGCTCGCCATTGCGCAGCTCGTGGAGTGGCAGCGTTTCGCGTACATCGTAGAGGTCGATGTACTTCTGGACCTTGCCGTCGGAATCGCATGTGATGTCGACGAGTGTCGACTCGAGCTGCGGCTTCTCGTTGAGCCGGTGAATCGGCACGATCGGGAAGAGCTGTCCCAGGGCCCAGTGATCGAGCAGCGATTGGAAGACCGAGAAATTGCAGATGTGCTGATCGGCGAGCTCCGTCTTGAGGGTTTTCAAGTCTTCCGGAACTTCCTCGGTGTCCATCTGACGGACGACGAGCTCGAGTTTTTCGGCAACCTGCCAGAAGAGATTCTCGACCCGAGCCTTGACATCGAGATTCAGCAGGCCCAACTCGAACATCGTCTGTGCCTGCTCTTTGATCTGCTCGAGGTCATGCCACGATTCGTTGAGCGTATCCTCGCTGACGCGCCGGTCGATTTCGAGGATTTCGCGGATCAGCTTGTGATCCGATGCCAGGATGGTGTGCGGCTCGGTGGGAGTCTTTTCGATCGCGCCGAAGGCCTGGATGACGAGTACGGAGTGATGCGCCACGATCGCGCGTCCCGATTCCGAGACGATATGCGGATGCGGCACGCGCTCGTCGTCGCAGACATCCATGATGTTGTAGACGATGTCGTTGGCGTACTCCTCGATGGTGTAATTCATCGAGGAGTGGAACGTGGAACGGGAGCCGTCGTAGTCGATCGCCAGTCCGCCGCCGACATCGAGGTATTCCAGCGGATGCCCGAGCTTGTGCAGCTTGGTGTAGTACATGGCCGCTTCGCGGACGGCGCGCTTGATGGTTTGGATGTCGGGGATCTGCGAGCCGATGTGGAAGTGCAGAAGCTTGAACGCCGACTCCATCTTCGCCTCGCGGAGAATCTCGATCGCCTCCAGGATCTCGGCGGTCGACAACCCGAACTTGGCATGCTCGCCGCCTGAAGTTGCCCACTTGCCCGAGCCCTTGGAGAGCAGGCGAACTCGGATTCCGATCCACGGCTCGACGTTCATCTCGGCCGCGATCTTGGTGATCGCGCGAAGCTCCGAGAGTTTTTCTGCGATCAGGATGATTTTCTTGTCGAGCTTGCGGCCCAGCATCGCCATGCGGATGAATGCCGCGTCCTTGTATCCGTTGCAGACCATCAGCGATTCCGGATCGTTGTGCACCGCCAGGCCGGCATAGATCTCCGGTTTCGAGCCGACTTCCAGGCCGTAGTTGAAGGGCTTGCCGGCGTCGAGAATCTCCTCGACCACTTCCCGCAGTTGATTGACCTTGATCGGAAAGACGCCGCGATAGCTGCCCTTGTAGTTGTGATCCGCGATTGCTTTGTTGAAGGCAGTGTTCAAACCCTCGACACGGTGTCGGAGCAAATCCTGAAAGCGAATCAGCAGCGGAGCGTTGAGGTTGAGCGCTTGCGCTTCGCGCAGCGCGTCGATGATCGGAATCGCGATGCCGGCTTCCTGCAGCGGAGAGACCGTCAGATCGCCGTTGGCGTTGACGCCGAAATAGCCGGCGCCCCACCGGTCGATCATGTACAGCGCGGCTGAATCGTCGGCAGTCCAGTGGTGGCGGTCGTCAAAGAGCTGTGGGTGTGCTTCCATCGTCCTGGAGAAGAATAGAACAAATTACGCGCGAGAGAATTCGGTTTTGTCGATTTCCGCGATCTCGTCGCCATTCAGCACCACCTCGACCGCCCACGCGCTGTCGACGGCATGCTCGATCGTCCTGGCACCCGGAATCGGAATCACCGTTTCGCCCTTCGATCGCACCCACGCCAGAACGACCGCGTGCGGCGAGCACCCGCGTTCCGCGGCGATGCTCTGAAGGACCGAAAACTGCGGGATTTTTTTTGCCAGACGTCCGCCGCCGACCGGGCTGTAAGCGAGAAAGGCGATCTTCCGGCGGGCGCACTCCTGCGCCACGTCGATGGATTCGCGGAAGTACGGATTCAGTCGATTCTGAACCGATTGGACCTCGACGATCGCCCCGGCCGCCTCGATTTGCGCGACATCGACGTTGCTGAGGCCGACATAGCGGCATTTTCCCGCGCGTTGCAGCTCGGCAAACGCCTCGACGCTCTTCTCGAACGGCACGCTCGGGTCGGGAGTGTGAAACTGATACAGCCAGATTTGCTCGACGCCGAGGGCGCGGAGGCTTTTTTCGCAGGCTTCGCGAATCCGTTTCGGCGTGCCGTCTCGCGTCCAATTGCCTCCTGGCCGCCGCATGCCGGCTTTGGTTGCGATTTTGATGCGGTCGCGATCGGGGCGATCGCGAATGGCCGACGCGATCAGCCGTTCGTTGTGCCCGAGGTCGCCGTCGTTGAGGCAGTAGACGTCGGCGGTGTCGATGAGCGTGATGCCGGCGTCGATCGCGGCCTTGATTACCGCGCGGCCGACGTCCTCGGGCGGCCGTCCCTGAATCGAGAGCGGCATGCCGCCGAATCCGATGGCGGAGATCTCGTCCCTGATGTTCATAGCTGTGTCATCCCGAGCGTAGCGAGGGACCTGGGGGGTTGGGCGGCGCGCAAATGTAGTTCAGCTCACCTCCCTGCCACACCGATTCCTCGCCACGCTCGGAATGACATCCGTGCCTCATCGCATCACCTTCGTCACGACTTTGCCGGGCGGGGTGTCGTGCGTGAACATCTCCAGCGCAGCGCGGACGACCTTCTTGTGAAACTCGCGATCTCCGGCGCGGCCGATGATGCGGCCGATCTCGGAGCCGTCGAACGTCATGGCG
>Ga0137388_10000035_pt1 | contig 88491 bp, 74 predicted proteins | sample 15con2h14AmetaG_FD_104644 | JGI IMG/M metagenome (GOLD analysis project Ga0137388, IMG submission 104644) | Vadose zone soil microbial communities from Angelo Coast Range Reserve, California, USA - 15con2h1.4A metaG | ecosystem: Environmental > Terrestrial > Soil > Vadose zone > Saprolite...
AATACGGCGGGTCGACGGCCACCATCACGCGTGACCAGCAGCTGTCGTTCGTTGCGCCAACCTGGAGCGGCGAGACCGGTCTCTTCACCACGATCACGGGCGACACGCTTCGCCGGGGTGATCTGTCGTTCGGCATCTACTATCAGGATTGGCGGCTCCTCGCTGGACCGGCGCGCGATTTCGTACCTCCTTCCCGGCGATCGTACAAGGACATGAGCTACGCGCTCACGCGCCTTGGTCTCTCAGCCGGCTTCGGATTGACCGACCGGTGGGAAGTATCCGGGATGGTGCCGTTCGATAAACTCACCGGCAAAGGCGGCGATCGCGCGGGCTTCATCAATGGCTGGCTCTATCGAGGCCGCTTCAGCGACAGCGGCGTGGGCAATGTCCACCTGGCCACGAAGTTCGGGTTCACTGCTCTCGATTCCCCCAGTAAGTTGGCGATGTCGGTGTTCACCGATCTGCCGACCGGCGACAAGAACAGCGGCATCTCGAGCGGCAACGCGAACTACGGCGTCGGTCTCCACTGGACGCACGGAGTGGCATCGCTGGCCGGCACGTACGCCATCGTCGGCAAGAGAGATGCGACCCACTCCAACATTCCACCCGCCGGCAGCACGGCGATCGATCTGTCCAACGAATTCCGCGTTGACGCCGGTCTCAACGTGCCGATGCACTTCTGGCGCACGACGAACTGGATCAGCGAGGCGAACGCGGTCTTCTACAACGGCGGCGACCGCAAGCCGAAGGCTCCGATCAATCTGGTCACCGGCTTCCGCCATTGGTTCGGGACGAGCGGATGGGCTCTCAACGCCGCGGCGCGCTGGAACGCAGCAAAGTTTTCGAAGGATCACCAAGACTGCCGAGTCACCGAGCTCGCGGACTGCGGCCTCGGCGGACTGGTCGGTCTGACCTTCGCCCCGTTGCATCTGGCGCGGCTCGCTCCGCCGCCACCTCCGGCGCCGGCTCCGGTTCCGATGCCGCCGCCTCCGCCTCCGGCGCCCATCGCGCCGCCTGAGGCGCCGCCGGTCACGCCGCCGCGCGTGCCGACAGAGATTCGTACGGACGAGATCCACTTCGAGATCGGCTCGGCGCGTCTCACCAACATCGCCAAAGCCATCCTCGACGATGTGGCCCTGCGCATGAAGCAGGAACCGACATCGACGGCCATCGTCATCGGCTACACCGACAATCGTGAAAACACCGGAGCAAACGCCGATCTCGATGTGCGGCGCGCGCAAGCGGTGAAGGATTACCTGGTCAGCCGTCACGGCATCGATCCGTCGCGCATCACCATCGAAGGTCGCGACGCACGCGAGCCGGTCGGCGACAACAACACGGCCGAAGGGCGGCTCAAGAACCGCCGGGTCGTGATCCGTCTCCTGCTTCCGTAAGCAGCTCCAACTCGGAGTGAGGAAGGGCAGCCCGCGTGGCTGCCCTTTTTCGTTGGCCGTTCTCCGTTCGGAGAACCGATCAACTCGCTACCGCGACAGGCGCGAATCTTGCGGCAACCATCGGCAACTGGCGATTCTTTACTTGGCCCGAGCAGAGAAGCCAACCATCAAACTGCCGAAGTAGAAAGAGGCTGAGATGAAGAAATTTCAGGTTGTTCTGTTTTCGCTCCTGATCGCTGTCTGCGCGTCTCCGGTGCTCGGCGAGACACAGGCGCAGTTGCAGAAGGAAGCCAAGATCTCGATGAAGAAGGCGCGCAGCATCGCGCTCAAGAAAGCGCCGGGAAAAATCTCCAGCGCCGAGCTCGAGCGCGAAAACGGGAAGCTGATCTACTCGTTCGACATCAAGAAGAGCGGGCAGACAGGAGTGACCGAGGTCGCCGTCGACGCCATCAGCGGCGAGGTCGTCGATGTCCACCACGAAACGCCGGCGAAGGAAGCTGCCGAGAAAAAGAAGGAAGCGACGGAAAAGTCACCGACCAAGCATCGGTAGGCTAATTTTGCAGTCGAGGTGCAGCGACGGAGCGGGGAGTGCTCGCCGCTCCCGCTGCACCACCGGTCTGCGCAGGATGTTGTGCGATCACGATCGGATCGACGGCCGGACAAAAAGCCGGATCGCCGAAGACGTCCGGCAGCCGGAATGTCCAGGTCGCTTCGACGCGGCGTCCCGATTTTTTCTCAGTCGCCCAGACTAGCGCGCGCTGCAAAGTTCCCTGCAATCCTTCGTTGACCATCAGCGAGATCCAGCCGTTTTTCGCGTCGTAGGAGTAGGGAAGCGTTCCGGCCATGGAGAGGAGCGCCATGCCGACCGACTTCGGATCGAGACGCTGATAATCGGGAATGTGCGCGGCAATCGTCATCTGCCCCGGATCGAGCAACTGGCCCGGCAGCGGCGTCATCTCCTGCAGCGGCAGCGGACGGGCGCCGAGGTAGTAGCGAAATGTGGCGAAGTCCATCTGTTTTTCGATGACGACGCGCTTGAACCGATAAGGATTCGTCCCGCGGCTCACTCGGCCGTAGTCGCACGTCAGCGCCCCGTCATAGCCGGCTTTGGCGACGTCGGCGGTCAGATAGTGGTCGTAATCCCCGTAGGGATAGGCAAGAAACCGCACCGGATGCCCTGTCTCTTTCTCGAGGATGCGGCGGCTGTTGACCAGCTCTTTCTGCAGCCAGTCGGCGTACTGCTTGGCGTCGAACGTCTCGTGCCGCCGCTTGGTCAGAAAGGGATGCGACAGCGAGTGACTCTCGATATCGGCTCCGGCCTCGGCCATCTCTTTTACCTGTTTCCAGGTCAGCGCATAAGGCGTCATTCCGATGATCTTGGGATAGATGAAGAGCGTGAACGGGAAATGCCGTTTCTTGAGCTCGGGGAACGCTTCCGTGTACGCGCTGCGCCAGCCGTCATCGAGCGTGATTGCGATTGCGTTCTTGGGCAGGGTGGAACGCTTGCCGGTGGCGTATTCGTAGATGTCGCGGAGAGGAACGACCGTGTAGCCGGTGGTGGAGAGGTAACGCATCTGCTGCTGGAAGGCGTCGCGGCTGATCTCCATGCGGGGATCGGCGGGATACTCGACGATGTGATAGCAGAGGATTGTGCCGCCGGAAGGATCGAGCTCGGGAAAAGGCTTCGCGAACAACGCCGCCGTCGTCAGAACCGACGCCGCCATCATTGCCCGGAGCGCCTTCGATGTCATGGTTGTCCCCGCCGTGCTCAGCCCGCCCGACGCGGTGCAATGTCAATGCCTCGTCAGTGGGGTGAATGTTAGCAGTTCCACCGAGGAATCGATGTGACGGATTGACCGTTCCTAATGCCTAAGTTAGAGTCTCGCACCCTCACCCGGAGGTCCTTCGAGCATGCGTCGCGAACATCGCAGAGAACTGAAACACGACAGGTTTGTCGACGAAATCGGCACCCTGTCGAGCCGAGCCCGAGAGAATCAGCGATTTCTCCTCATGGTGACGCTTGCCGTCGCGGCGACCATACTCATCGTCTGGGGCATCTTCTTCTACCGAAGCACGCGCGAGCAAAAGGCCCAGGACGCGCTGGCAGTCGCCATCGACACCATCGAGTCTCCGCTTCTTCCAGCTGCCGGAACGCAGCAGCAGGCGGCGCCGGGCGCCAAGTACAAAACCGAAGCGGAGCGCAACACCGCCGCCGAAAAGCAATTCAAAGATCTGGAAGCAAAGTACGGCGGAACGGATGCCGCCGATGTCGGGAATCTCTATCTGGCACGCCTCGACGCGGGACGCGGCGACATCGCCGAAGCGCGGAAGCTTCTGAATGGCTTCATCAGCGAGCATCCGAAACACGTGTTGGTCGGCTCAGCACGGTTCAGCCTCTATCAGCTTCGAATCGAGAACGGGGAAGCGGCGCAGGTCGCGAACGAGCTGCAGACCGAGGTCAACAAGACCGATCCGATCCTGCCCGGCGATTCACTGCTGGTCCTGATGGCCCACGCCTACACCACACAAGGGAACGTTCAGAAATCGAAGGAAGCGTATCGCCGCATCACGACCGAATTCCCCGACTCGCCCTACGCGGTCGAGGCGCAGCGGCGAATCGGTCCGGCATAGCGCGCCCAGTTGCTACACGCACTCGCAGTCTTTGCGCTGGTGGTCTGGCTGCTGGCGTTCGTCCAAACCCTGGTCAACCTTCGCCTCACTCCGCGACTGACCGCTGACGCGCGACCGCGCGTCATGCCGCTGGTCTCGATCGTGATTCCCGCGCGCAACGAGGCACACGTCATCGAACGTAGCGTGCGCGCGTTTCTGGCCCAGGACTATGACAACTTCGAGGTCATCGTGGTCAACGATCGCTCGACCGACGGCACCGGCGAAATCGCTCGCAGCATCGTCGATCGGCGTCTGAGAGTCATCGATGGCATGGAAACGCCGGCAGGGTGGCTCGGCAAAACGTGGGCCTTGCAACAGGGAGCCGAGCGCGCGCGCGGCGACCTTCTACTGATTGTAGACGCCGATCTGATCTATGCACCGCCCGCGATTCGGGCTGCTGTTGCATATCTCGAGGGTAGCGAATCAGGGCTGATCGCGCTTCTGCCGCATTTCGAGATGCCGACATTCGCAGAACAGGTTGCGATGCCGATGCTCGGGTTCTTCGTCTTTTCGGGCATGCCGGTCTGGTATTCCAACCGATCGAAGCGATTGGGAGTCGCCATCGGGGGCGGCGCAGGTAATCTGATTCGTAAAGAGATCCTCGGTGCCGTCGGCGGTTTCGCTCGGTTGAAAGATGCGGTTGTCGATGATGTCGGCCTGGCGCGCCTGGCGCGGAAACATGGCTACGCAACGCGCGCGGTTCGAGCCGACGATCTGCTGACGGTACGGATGTACGACAGCGCACGCGCGATCGTCGACGGGTTCACGAAGAACGCGTTCTTCGCGGTCGGCCGCAACTTCGCCGGCGGCATGCTGCTGCTCGTGCTCATTGTCATCCTGCACCTTCTTCCCTACGTTCTCGCGTTCGCTCGCGATTGGGTTGCGATCGCGACCGTGATTCTGATCAGCATCACGCGCATCGCGATCTTCCGTTCGATCCGCTATCCGCTGCTCAACGCGATTTTTCTGCATCCGCTCATGGTGAGCTTCTGGTTTTACATTTTTCTGCGTTCGATCTGGTTTACCGGCGTGCGAAGACAGGTCCGATGGCGCGGCCGCGTCTACGATCGCGAGCCGACACCGTTCGGCAGCGAGCGGTGATATAAGGGCGCGCATGGCTAGCAAACCTTTTCTCACCGACATCAAGGAGATCCGGAGCCGCGCGCGCAAGCACATCGAAGAAGGAGCCGTCACCGAGGGGTATCAGGCCGATCGGGAGACGGTGATTCGGCTTCTCAATGAGGCGCTGGCGACGGAGATCGTCTGCGTTCTGCGCTACAAGCGGCATTACTTCATGGCGCAGGGGATCCACTCCGATCCCATCGCGCAGGAGTTCCTGCAGCATGCGAATGACGAGCAGGGACACGCCGATCAGATCGCGGCGCGCATCATTCAACTCGGCGGCGCGCCGAATTTCAGTCCCGAGGGCCTTCTGACGCGATCGCATTCGGAGTACGTCGAAGGCACCACCCTCGTCGACATGATCAAGGAGGATCTGGTCGCCGAACGCGTCGCGATCGATTCCTATACCGAGATGATCCATTACATCGCCGAAAAGGACATCACCACGCGCCGCATGCTCGAGTCGATTCTGGCGGTGGAGGAGGAGCACGCCGACGATCTGGCGAGCTTCCTCGCGGACATCGAGAAGGACTGGAAGACACGCGAACGCAAGACGGGATGATTTCGGGAATAGGCGCTTGTTGTATTGAGCGCAATGGACTCAGATCTTGAACTTCTGGACGCCTACTCCCACGCCGTCAGCACCGCCGCGGCCCGGATCACTCCCTCAGTAGTCAATGTCGAGATCCGACAGCAGCGCAAACGCGGTGAGGTTCGCGGCGGTGGATCGGGATTCTTCTTCACGCCGGACGGATTCATTCTCACCAACAGCCATGTCGTCAGCGATGCGTCACAAGTCGACGTCACGCTGCTCGATGGCTCCCGCTACACCGCCACGGTGGTGGGCGACGATCCGCACACCGATCTCGCTGTCGTGCGGATCTCGGCTCCGAATCAGACCGCGGGTGCGTTCGGCGATTCCAGCGCGATCCGGCCCGGGCAGGTCGTGGTGGCGGTCGGCAATCCCTACGGATTCCAGTGCACCGTCACGGCCGGCGTTGTCAGCGCGCTCGGTCGTACGATGCGCGCGAAGAGCGGGCGGCTGATCGACAACGTCATTCAAACCGACGCCGCGCTCAATCCCGGCAACTCGGGAGGTCCGCTGGTCGATTCGCGGGGTAACGTGATCGGCGTCAACACTGCCGTCATTCTGCCGGCGCAGGGGATTTGCTTCGCGATCGGCATCAACACCGCGAAGTTTGTAGCAGGGCGGTTGATTCGCGACGGCAGCATCACCCGTGGTTACATCGGCGTGGCCGGACAAACGGTGGCGCTGCATCGGCGCGTCATCCGTTACTACGATCTTCCGCTCCAGTCGGGAGTGCTGGTGATGTCGGTCGAGAAGGGGAGTCCGGCCGATCGCGCCGGTTTGCGCGAAGGCGACATCATCATCGCGTACGGTGACAAATCGATCGGCAGCGTCGACGATCTGCATCGCCTGCTGACCGAGGAGCAGCTCGGCGTGCCGGCGCCGGTGACGGCCATGCGTCTCACCGAAAAGTTCGAGGTGACGATCGTCCCGGCGCGCGCACCCGGCGATTGATGAGTTGGGACGTTGGGATGTTGGAAATCCAAACCGTTCACATCCCAACATCCTTACGTCCCAACCGGGCGGGCGGGGCAGAGGAATATGATAGTGTCGTAACGATCTTGTTCTGATCGTCGAGACCATGTCCAAACCGGCCGAACGCTACGCGCAGCTCCTCGATCAGATCATCCGACCGTTCGATCTGACCCACGATTTCGGGCGCAAACGCGCGTACGAAGCCGCCATCGAGTATGCGCGGCAGCACCTGGTCGAAGATCCGCACTGCAACGACTTCCTCAAAGTCGCCGCCACGCGGCTCGGCTTCGCTCCCATCACGTTCGATACGCTGGAGAGCCGCGTCAAGCTGCCGAAGAATGCCTGGCTGGACGTCTGGATCTCCGACGAAGACGACGAAGTCGCGCTGACCGGGACTCGCGAGGGGATTCAGTACCTCATCGATCTGCTGTCGGCGCTTCGCGATGCCGCCGATCCCGAGCAGCACATCCATCTCGATCGCGCCGTTCTCCCCATGACCGAGAACTCCGCGAACCTGGTGCTGTTCAAAGAGGAGGAAACGTGGTTCACCGGCGCCTCGACCGAGGGGATGCCGGAGTCGTATCCCGAACGGCAAGTCGATCCGAAATCGATCTACGCCATCCAGTTCATTCACTATCCGCCCGAAGATCTTCCCATCAGCGCGCACCGGCTGTATCGCGTGCTGAAGGTCGAGCCGGATGACGGATATTCATCGAGCATCAAGGAATTCGGGGACGGCAACGAGAGCCGCTACTTCAAGTTCACTTTCATCGCAGATAGTGACGATAAATTTACGTACACATTTCATCTCGATGATCCGGCCGTGAACTTCTTCACGCATCGCGAGATCCTCAAGCTGGCGATGCGCTCGGTGTAGCTTCAGTCCGACACTGAACGTGTTTCACCACAGAGCCACAGAGATCACAGAGAAATCTCCGTGTCCTCTGGGCCTCTGTGGTGAGAGACAATCCTCAAGCTGGCGATGCGCTCGGTGCAGCGACCGGCTGCGTACAAAACTTACAGCGCGCGGCCTTCACCGGAATCGGTGACAAGCACTGCGGGCAATCGCGGGTCACCTTATCGGCCGGCTTCCGCATCATCTTGATCATCTGGTGGACGAGCAGGAAAATCGCCAGCGCGACGATCACAAAATTGATCACCGTGTTGAGGAACATGCCGTAATTCAGGGTGGCCGCTCCAGCAGCCTTGGCCTGAGCCAGCGACTCGTAGTGTCCGGGCGATAGCGTCACGAAGTAATCGGAGAGATCGTGCTTCCCGATCACGGCGCCGAGAAGCGGCGTCAGGATGTCCTCGACGAATGAAGTGACGATCTTTCCAAACGCTCCTCCGATCACGACCGCAATCGCCAGGTCGATCACGTTTCCCTTCAGCGCGAACTCTTTGAACTCTTTCACCATGCCCATGGCGTCCTCCTTGACCATCATCGTATAGTCCGCGCCGATGATTCGTCAGGTGGCCGTGATCGGCACCGGCACCATGGGGCGGGGCATCGCGTATCTCTCGGCCGTCGCCGGTTACGAAACAGTACTTCACGACGTCGAATCGGCGGCCCTCGACGCCGCGAAAGCGAACATCGACTCGACGCTGCGGAAGGGCGTGGAGAGGGGGAAAGTCGATGCCGCTGCTGCCGAGGCCGCTTCGAAAAGAATCCGTCTGGCCAATGATCTCGAGCCTGCCGTTCGCGAGGCCGACCTGATCATCGAAGCCGTGCCGGAAGACTTCGACCTCAAGCAGAATCTTTTCTCGCAAGCGGATCTGTTCTGCGGCGAAGAGACCATCCTGGCTTCGAACACTTCTTCGATTTCGATCACCCGGCTGGCAGGCGCCGTCGAGCGTCGCGATCGGTTCGCGGGCATGCACTTCTTCAATCCGCCCCACGCGATGAAGCTGATCGAAATCGTCCGCGGCGAACGAACATCGGACGACACCATCGCGCAAATCCGCGAGGTCGCCGAAAAGATGGGCAAGGAACCGGTGATCGTTCGCGATACTCCCGGCTTCGCGACCTCGCGCCTTGGAATCGCCATCGGCCTCGAGGCGATGCGGATGCTCGAAGATGGCGTCGCGAGCGCCGCGGACATCGATCGCGCCATGGAGCTGGGATACAACCATCCCATGGGACCGCTGAAGCTCTCGGATCTGGTCGGCCTCGATGTGCGGCTTGGCATCGCCGAATATCTGGCCGCCAACCTGGGACCGCGATTCGAGCCGCCGGAAATCCTGCGCCGCATGGTTCGCGAAGGAAAACTGGGGAAAAAGACCGGCGAAGGCTTTTATCGGTGGTGAAGAACGGTTGAGCGAATCCTACGGCGCCTTCGCTTACGCCTACGATCAAGCCCTCGGACACCGCTTCTTCCGCGCCCTCCGCCGGATTCTGACGACGCTCCTCGATCGATTTCCCACGCCGAAGAAAACGCACCTCGACATCGCGTGCGGCACCGGTCTGGTCATCGACTTTTTCACGACGCGCGGATTCCGGTCGGTCGGCGTCGATTTGTCGCTGCCGATGTTGCAACTCGCGCGGCGTCGCGCCCGCTATCGCATCGCCGGCGACATGCGCGCGCTTCCGGTGCGCGGCCTTTTCTCGCGCGTCACCTGTCTGTACGACAGCCTCAATCATCTGAAAAACATGCAGGATTTACGTATAACATTTCGCGCCATCGCAGACGTGATGGAGGACGATGCCCTGTTATTGTTCGACGTCAATCATCCCGACATTTATCCCGCCATCTGGGGCAACGACGATCCCTTCGTGGCCGACGGCGAGGGCTATCACCTCGAGATGGCGACGAGGTACCGATCGCGCGACCGAATTGCGCATGCCATGGTCACGGGTTGGGCGAGGCTGCCAACCGGGGAGCGCGTCGAAATTCGCGAGCAGCGCGAACAGCGCGCGTACAGCGAGCGCCAGATCATCGATGCTCTGGCAGCCGCGGCGCTCGTCCCGGCCGAAGTCATCGAGTTCGACCCCTTCGGCGAGGGGCGCAACGTGAAATTGTTCTTCGTGTGTCAGCATTGTAAAGCGCGATCATGAAGCCCTTCTCCATCGGCAATGTCCGCATCGATCCGCCGCTGGCGCTCGCGCCGATGGCGGAGGTGACGGATACCTACTACCGTTCGCTCATCAAAGAGCTCGGCGGCGCGGGGCTGGTCGTGTCCGAATTCATCTCGGCCGAGGGGCTGACGCGCGACAACGCGCGGACGAAGCAGATGCTGGCGTTTTCCGAGGTCGAGCGGCCGGTCGCGATTCAGATTTATGGCGGCGATCCCGATCGCATGGATGACGCCGCCGCGATCGTCGAAGCGGAAGGCGTCGACATCGTCGACGTCAACATGGGTTGTCCCGTCCGCAAGGTCGTCAACAGCGGCGCCGGGTCGGCGCTGCTCAAGGATTTCGATCGCGCTGCGAAAGTGGTGGAGAAAATTCGCAAGCGCGTGAAGATTCCCCTGACCGTGAAAGTACGCAAGGGGTGGGAAAGCGATGACGTCCTTCCGCTGCTCAAGCGATTCGAGGAGATCGGCGTGGCGGCCATCGCGATTCACGGTCGCACGCGGAACGAAGCGTATTCCGGCGCCAGCGACTGGGATTACATCGCGCATGTGAAGAGCGAGATGCGCATTCCGGTGTGGGGCAACGGCGATGTGAAGGTGGCCTCCGATGCGCGGAGGATGTTGGAGCAGACCGGCGTCGACGGCGTGATGATCGGCCGGGCCGCGCTGCACAATCCCTTCATCTTTCGCGACATCGTCTCGGGAACGGACGGGGCGGACGAGCTCGAGAGACGCATCGACGCGATGCAGCGCTATCTGCTCAAGATCGACGGCGCGGCGCAGCCGGACAAATGGAAATTGCACAAGGCGCGGACTGTCATCGGATGGTTCTCGAAGGGAATCGCGCACGGCAAAGATATCCGGACCGGGCTCGCGGATATCACGGCCGTTTCTGATGTTCAGCGTTTACTCGATAACGCACGACTGAGGCTCGCGGCATGAGTCCTGAGTGCTGAGTCCTGAGTCCCGCCCGTCCCCTCAGCACTCAGGACTCAGGACTCAGGACTCAGGACTTTTTATGGCTTTCCCGGCCCACATCGAACGCGTCTTCGAAGCCTTCGGCGTTCCTCCCGACACCAAGAACGCGATCTACGAGCTGTATGTCACGATGGGGGAGGACGCCCTCGACGTTTTCGGCGAGATCGCGGAGTCGGTCCCATCGCCATCGGATCTTCGGCCCGAGCACACCGTCACGATTCGCTCCCGCGTGGTCGAGCGCTATCTGAAGCGCAATCATCCGCGCTGGCTCGAAGGAACGCCGACCGGCAGCTTCTACCGGCCGCGTGCGCTGGAGGGCCGCGCGGCGGGCGTCGCGCTGCCACTCGGGCCAGTCGAGCCGAAATTGTTAGCCGACGATCAGCCGGTGCCGAAGGGCATCCTGATGCAGGGCCGCAACGCACATTTCGGCGGCCGCCAGGAAACGATCTCGTTCGACTTCATCGCGTTCGAGCTGGACGACGCCATCGCAATCGGGCAGGCGGCCGGCCAGCAGCACACCTTGCCCGGCTCGGTCGGCGAGACCAGCGGCTCGATCGACGGCGCGAATTCGCTGGCGCTGATCTGGGAGATCCAGCCCAACGTCTACAAGCCGGCCGGCGATCGCAATCGCAACATCGCGAAGATCTACCGCCGCCACCGCAATTGGCACATCATCACGCTGGTGGCGGCGCTGGAATGGCTTCGCACCAGGCACTTCCGAACCTACATCGTCCGAGGCGAAGCATTGTCAGCGACGCACGAGGTGAATCCTGCCAAACCTCTTTCCGACACCATCATCGCCCTGCACAACCGCACCGTTACGAATGTCACGGCCGGCTTGAACATGAAGCTGACTCCCGCCAGCCGCGATGACGAGCAGTTGCTTCTCGAGAGCGACGTCATGAACGTCGGGCTCTACTCTCACGTGACGCTTTACGGCGCCGCGGGCGCCATCTGGCGGGCAGAATAGGCTCGCCGCCGCAGGTGTTTCGCACGCCGTGACCAAACGTGTCGGGATGATCTCCCTCGGATGCCCCAAGAATCTCGTCGATGCCGAGATCATGCTGGGGCAGCTTCGGGAACAGTCGGATGTCGCGATCACCAACGACCTCGGCGAGGCCGATGTCGTGATCGTGAACACCTGCGGCTTCATCGACGCCGCAAAGCAGGAGTCGATCGATACGATCCTCGAAATTGCCGAGCGGAAGAACAAAGGCGTCGAACGGCTGATCGTCACCGGCTGCATGGTGCAGAAGTACCGGGCCGATCTGCAGCACTCGATTCCGGAGATCGACGCCTTCGTGGGACTCGATCATCTCGAAGCGATTGCGCAGGCGGTCAACGGCGACGTCGATGCCGCTCCAGTCAAGCGAAAGATGTCGGTGCGGCTTTACGAAGATCTGCCGCGCGTGCTGACGCACGGAACGGCGCATGCGTATCTGAAAGTTTCGGAAGGCTGCTCGAATCCGTGCACGTTCTGCGCGATTCCGCAGATGCGCGGCAAATTCCGTTCGCGATCGATCGAATCGCTCGTCCGTGAAGCGCAATCGCTGCAGCAGCAGGGCGTGAAAGAGCTCTGCCTGGTCGCCCAGGACACAACTCGCTACGGCGCAGACATTGGATTGCAACACGGCCTGACGCAGCTCGTCCGCGCGCTGCTCGATCAAACCGACTTTCCGTGGATCCGTTTTCTCTACGCCTATCCCGGATCGCTGGACTGGACGCTGTTCGAGTTGATGGGACGCGAGAAGCGCTTCGTGTCGTACTGCGATATTCCGCTGCAGCACGTCTCCGCGAGCGTGCTCGCGAAAATGCGACGCCCCGGATCGCCGAGGGAGTACCGCCAGATCGTGACGCGCATGCGCGAGCTCGCTCCCGACATTTCGCTGCGCACGACTTTCATCACCGGTCACCCCGGCGAGACGCCGAAGGATTTCGGAGAGCTGTACGACTTCGTGCGGTGGGCGCAGTTCGATCAGATGGGCGCATTCGTCTACTCTCCGGAGGAATTCACGCCGGCGTCGAAGATGGATGACATCCCGTCCCGAAAAACCGCCGAGCGCCGCCGCGCCAAGCTGATGGAGCTGCAACAGAAAATCTCGCTGGCGCGCAACGCCGCCAAGGTCGGTCAGACCTTGGATGCCATCATCACCGGTTCGTGCGAAGAGACCGAACATCTCCTGGAGGGACGCCTGGTCGGACAGGCGCCCGAGATCGACGGCCGATTGCTGATCAACGATGGCATCGATCTGCTTCCGCGCCAGCTGCCGGCGTTGGCGCGCGTCGCGATCAGCGATGCCCACCCTTACGATCTGGTCGGAGCGGTTGTCGGCGCGTAGCATCCGGTAGCATGGCGTCATGCAGCTCGGCCGTCGCGGCGCGCGACGTGTGCTCATCGCCGTCATCGTTCTCGGTTTCGCGCTGCGATTGAGCGTGTGGCCGCGCGTCTTCAGCGGCGGGCGCACCTGTCTCGACGGTCCCGATGGTTACTACCACCTTCGCCGCGCTGCCATGACGATGCAGCATTGGCCGGTGGTGCCGCAATTCGATCCTGCCATCAACTATCCCGCCGGCGGAACGATCAGTTGGCCGCCGCTGTTTGACGGTTTGCTGGCCACGCTGGCGCTTCCATTCCGATCCGACCACGCACTCGAGATCATCGGCGCGCTGCTGCCGCCGATTCTTGGAGCGCTGCAACTCATCGTTCTGTACATGCTGGTGCATTCGCTCCGCGGCCGGCGTGCGGCGCTGGTGGCGGTGATGGTCGCGGCAATCCTCCCGGCCGTCGTCCGCTACACGCTCCTGGGCAACCTCGATCACGATCCATTCTTCTCGCTATGTCTTCTGGTCGCAATCCTCGGTGTCGCTCGAGAGAATGCATGGTTGGTCGCGGCCGGATTGTCATGTGCAGTCCTCGGTTGGGCGGGCGCGATCGTTGGAGTGGCGATCGTCACAGTTGTTTTCTTGGTTGCTCGGGAGCGAAGCAACGCCCTCGCGATCGGATCAACGATCGCGGCCCTGATCGTTTTGCCGTTCGTGTTAGGCAGCGCGTGGCGCGGTGCGACCTTCGAAGGCTTGTCGTGGCTGCACGTCGGCGCCCTAGCGGTTGCCGGGTTCCTGGGTTCTTTGGTTGCTCGGTTGCGTGCACTGGCGATCGTACACGGAATCGCGCTGCTGATCCTCGCGCCGATTTGCATCCGGCCGTTCATCGCCGGTGCCCGCTATGCCGCCGGCGACGCGCCGATCCTGGCCATGGTGGCCGAGGCGCAGCCGCTGTTGCGACTGTTTGGGACGTTTGACGTGCGGCCCATGCTGATCCGCTTCGGATTTCTGCCGCTTCTCGCCATCGCGATTGCCGCAATCAAGCTGCGAGACCGCGAGACTCCGAGACCGCGCGACCTCGCTTTCATCGCGCCGTGGGCCGCCATCACGTTCGTTCTCGCCCTTCTGCATTCGCGCTTCAGCTTCGACGCAGGGCTGGCGCTGGCGGCCTTTGGCGGCATCGCATTCGAGGCCGTCAAGCCGCAGATCTTCGCGATGGCGTTGCTGCCGATTCTTCCGGCGTACATTCCAACGCCGTCGCTGGAAGGCTTCAATTTCTATCTTCGTCCGAATGCACTGCGCGATTACCAGATGGATGGCATCTGCAACTGGCTTCGAACCCGCCCCCCCGGCGCGGTCATCGCGCCGTGGTCGTTCGGTCACTGGATCGTCTGGATCGCAAAGAAGCCGGTCGTGATCGGGCCGATGTTGTCGGTTGGACAATCCGAGTTCGCGGATGGCCTACGATTTTTCTTTCTTGAAGATCCCGCCGCGGCGCGGCAATTCCTTAAAACGCATGGCGTGCGCTACGTCATGGCCTCGCCGGAGCTCTCCTCGATCGAGGCGCGCGCTCGCGTGGCCGGACTCGATCCGGCGCGTTATCGCGATCCGCGGACCTACGCAAAAACAATCGGCGCGCGGTTGACATTCGATGGCCCCGTTGCCGGTTTCACCGAAGTCGTCCGCGCGCCGATGGTGCGTGTGTGGCGCGTTGACTAGAAGCTGAGGCGCAGTCCGAGTCGCGCCTGCCACCGCGAACGCAGATCAGCGACCTGGAACTGCTTGCCAGGCGTGAGTGAACCGAAATTGCGAGTGCCATCGGCGTTCAACGTGGTGGAGGCCTCGCGATACACCGGTTTGCCGGTTCCCGGATCCTGACCGAGGTACGTGACCGGGCTCGTGTTCTGGTTCGAGATGAAGTAGACGTTGCCCCAATCCTTGTTCAGCATGTGGAGCAAGTTGAGGATGTCGGCGTCGATCTGGGCTCGCACCGTTCGCACGGGCAGCGCCAGCGAATAGTGAAAGTCGACTGTGCGCGACCACGGCTCGAACGATTCGTACTTGTTGAGAATCCGAGCCTGATTCGGATTGATGCCGGCCGACGAGACGAAATTCGAAAAGATGCTCGCGTCGAGCGCCGTGCGTCCGGTGCCGCAGGGAGCGGCTGCCGTCGGCACTGTCGATCCCGGCGTCTGGGAGGGACAGAGGATCATCTTGTCGGCGCCGCCGGGGATGTACAGCAAGTCATTGGTGGCGTACTGATCCTTGTTGATGTCGGTGCCGAACAGCAGCGAGTACGGACGGCCGGACTGTGCATTCCAGTAAAGGCCGAATGTGTGCGTGACCGGTCCGGTCGGCAGATCGTACGTGACCGAGGCATTGAAGCGGTGCTTCTGGAGGAAGACGGAATTGGCGACGGCGGGAGTGAAAATATCGCCTTTGGTGTGCTCGAAGCGCCAGTTCGAGATCGCGCGGCTGGAAGTTCCCTCGAATGCCGACTTGGCGTCCTGATGCGCATACGAGGCGCCCATCGTCAGTCCATGCGTGAAGGGACGGATGAATTGAAGTGTTTGCGTGAATTCATGGCCCTTGGTGGTGTTGGTCAGGAAGGTCGCGTCGAAAATCTGAGTGCTGACCAGTGAGTACGTCGGTCGCCCGTCGAGCGCACTGGTGCCGCTCTGCGTTCGATTGGCGTTGATGTAGTAGATGTCTTCCTGGACCTTCGAGTAGAGAGCCTCGACCGTTCCACGGATCCCAAAGATGAGGTCGCGGTCGTATCCGAGAGTGCCGCGAAGGACGCGCGGGAACTTGAAGTTTGGATCGACCATGTCGACCGATACCGCGCCGCCTCCCGTTACATTCAGGTTCCTCGGCTGATTGTTCGGGTCGGGATTGAACGCTGGACGCGTGCAGTTGGTCGCTGCCGTGCATACCAGCGCCACCGTCGCGATGCCTGTTCCGCCATAGGCGTTGGAAATCCAGACATAAGGAGCGCGTCCGGAGAAGATGCCGAGGCCGCCGCGAACCTGCTGGTTGCCGCCGACGAGCGGATTCCAGTTGAAGCCGAGTCGAGGCGACCAGACGATCGTGTTCTTCGGCTTGAATGACGTGCTGTAACCGGGCAGCGCGCTCGAGACCAGCGGGTTGAAGACCGGAGTGTCGGGGAACTGCGGCCGGTCGGCGCGCAATCCCAGGACCAGCGACAGGTTGTTGTTCACGTGCCAGGTGTCGCTGCCATACAGGCCGTACTGGCTGGCCTTGAAAGCGACGGGTGCCCTCGGATTCGATCCATTCGCGAAGCTGATGCGGTATTCGGTCGGCTGGGCGCCCTGCTCGAACGCCGCCACGGTCGGGAAGAAGTAGTAGCCGTAGAACTCGGAGAGAAAGAGATTCTTGAACTTGAAGATCTCGTTGTGCGTGCCGAAGACGAACTGGTGATTGCCGCGGACGAGCGTGAAATCATCGGTCAGCTCGGTGATCTTCTGATCGAGCGCGTTGGCACCCGAGAATCGCTCGGTGCCGGCGTTCAGTGTCGCGTTCTGATTTGCGCCGCCGATCTCGATGCTGGGGAAGATCACGGGCGTGGTGCGATGCTCGCGAATGGTCTGATATCCGATGCGCGCCTCGTTGAACATCGTCGCGCTGAACACGCTGTTGGCCTGCGCCACCGACGAGTTGGTTTTGCTTTCGAACGAATAAATGGAGCTTGGGAAGCGGAAGCGCGAGGCGGAACGGTCCGCGATGACGTCGTTGCTGGCGCTGACGTAGTTGTGACGCACGGTGACCGAGTTGGAGTTGTTGGCGTTGAAATCGAGGCGGCCGAAGAACAGATCGCTCGGATTGTTCTTGGTGATGTCGCCCAGCGGGCCGGGATCGTAGTTGTACTTGGTCTTCAGAATGCTACCGAGACGCGCAGCGCTGCAGCTCGCGACGCCTCCGCACACCGCATCCTGCGTCGCATTCGCGTAATTCGTGGCGGCACTGCCGTCGGCTGAGGTTCCGTTGGGCTGATTGAGACGATTGCGCTCGCCGCTGGTGAAGAAGAACAGCCGATCGCGCAGGATCGGTCCGCCGATACGCCCGCCGTATTGGCTTTGCTTGAAGGTCGTGAACGGTTTGTTCACGTCCACGAAGCCGGGAGCGCTGGTGTTCTGACCCTTGACCCACTTGCCGACGTAGCTGGGATTGCGCTTGGTGCCGAAAACCGAGCCTTCGAAGCGATTCGCTCCCGAGCGCGTCACAGCGTTGATGCCGCCACCGGTGAAGCCGCCCTGACGCACGTCATACGGTGAAACGACGAGCTGGAGCTGCTGAATGGCATCGAGCGAAATCGGCTGCGTGTTGGCCTGCCCTCCCGGAGTGCCGGTGCCGGCCAGACCGAACAGATCATTGTTGACCGCGCCGTCGATCTGGATGTTGTTGTAGCGATTGTTGCGGCCGGCGACGTTGACGACCGTCGCCGTCGCATCGCTGGCATCGACGGTGAAGTACGGGTTGGTCCGCGCGAAGTCCTGCAGCGAGCGATTGACCGTCGGCAGGTTTTCGATCTGTTTTGTCGAGACCTGCGACTCTGACCCGGTATGGTTTGGATTGATGATCGGATCCGAAACCGCCGTGACGGTAATGGCTTCCGACACCGTCGCGAGGCCTAGCGCGAGCGGAACGTTGGTGGTCTCGCCGATGCGAACTTCGACGTTCTCGGCGGTGGTGGGCTTGAATCCTTCCAGCGTGGCCGTCACACGGTATGGCCCACCGACGCGCGCATTCGGAATCAGGTAATAGCCGTTTGCGCCGGCTACTGTCGAATAGCGCGTGCCGGTCGGCGTGTGAACCGCTTCCACAGTGACGCCGGGAAGCGCCGAGTTGTCCTGCCTTGTCGTGACGTTGCCTGCGATGTTGCCGGTCGTCACCTGCGCGATGGCTGCCGGAGCAAGCGCGACCAGCGCCAGCAGGGAAAGACACAACAGAAATCGAAACTTGGGCATAGCTCCTCCTACTTGCGAATCGTGAGTTGGACCCGCTGCGGGCATGAACAGCGTCGTAGTTCTATCACTTTGATCGGGGAAATCGCGTCAAGTGTATGCGAAGTTCTGACCAAGAAACAGCAGAAATGCAAGACTATTTTTGGATCACTTCTTCAAATTGTTGAATCCGACGTTCAAAGTTCAGAAGCTCTTCAGGAAAGCCTCGTTACTCGGAAACTTCTGAAGCCGTTCCAGCAGCATTTTCATGGCGTTCATCGGATCTGTGCCCGCCAGCGCCCGCCGAAGGGTATGCACCTTCGCCAACACCTGAGGCGATAAGAGCTTCTCCTCTTTGCGTGTCCCGGTCTGCGCAATGTTGATGGCCGGGAAGATTCTTCTTTCGAAAAGGCCGCGATCAAGGACGATTTCGGTATTTCCTGTGCCTTTGAATTCCTGGAAGATCACTTCATCCATGCGCGAGCCGGTGTCGATCAGGGCGGTCGCGACGATGGTGAGCGATCCCCAATCCTCGCCGTTGCGCGCGGCACCGAAGAATCGCCGCGGCTTCTCCATGGTGCGGGCATCGATTCCGCCCGACAGGATTTTTCCCGATCCGCGCTGCTCATTGTTGTAGGCGCGCGACATGCGGGTGATCGAGTCGCACAGGATGACGACATGCTTCTTCATCTCGACCAATCGCCGCGAGCGCTCGAGAACCACTTCCGCGATCAGAATGTGATTCTCGGCAGTTTCGTCGGAGCTGGAGGCGATGACGTCGCCCTTCTCAATCGATCTGCGAAAGTCGGTGACCTCTTCGGGCCGCTCGTCGACCAGCAGCACGATGACGATGACGTCGGGATGATTCCGATTGACGCCGTGCGCGATGTCTTTCAGCAGGGTCGTCTTGCCCGCTTTGGGCGGAGCGACGATGAGGCAGCGCTGGCCTTTTCCGAGCGGCGAGAGGAGATCGAGAACGCGGGTCGTCAATCGCTCCGGCTCCGTCTCGAGCTTGAACATGTCGTTCGGATCGATCGAGATCAGCTCGGAGAAAGGACGCCGCGATTCGCGATACTCCTCCAGCGACATTCCTTCCACCGATTCGAGGCCGACGAATTCGAGATTGTTTCCAGCGCGGCGCGCGCTGCCGCCCAGAAGGAGTCCGGGCTGGAGGTGCAGCCGGTCGACCATCGATCGCGGGACGATCGGGTCGCCCTGCTGCGGAACATAATTGTTGGAAGCTTGAACAAGGAGGCCGGTGCCGTTTGGTTTGATATAGAGGACGCCGCCGGTCGGAATCAGCTCGCCGCTCGGAACTTCCATCGGAGCCGACGCGCCTTCCTGCTGCATCATCCCGCCGCCGCCCCCGCCGCGCCGCCGATGTCGTGATCGCCTGCGGCGGCGCCCGCCGCCACCCGGTCCGCCCGGGCCTCCCGGTCCGGGTCCCGGCCCTTGTCCGGGAACGTTGCCGGGAATCTGGAACGGTCCGTCGCCGCCGCCGTGTGGATTTTCTGAGTTGCCCATCTGTCCTAGTTGTACCGAGTCGCTCGGCGGCAGTCCCTGGCCCGCAAACGCTGCCGCTGAGCGCCTTCTGCGCCTGCGCCGCTTATGCGGTTGCCGATTGTCTGGCGTCATCGAAACTCAAACAAAACCCTGGATGTTGCTCACCTTCGAGTTGCCGGAAGCCGACGATCAGGGCGGAGATTGTCACTCTCAATAACGCCCGGCGGGAAGCCTGGAGATCATCGCACGCAGGTGCCGGCGTAGTATCCGACAGCTTTCTCGCAAATGCAAGCGGGAAGCAGGACTGAGGACTGTCCTGAGCCTTGGGTGTGTGTGTCTCAGGACACAGCACTCAGGACTCAGGACTTCTTTATTTATAATGTTCTGAAACCCATGCCCGAAAACATTCTCGTCATTGAATATGAGCCGAAGTATATCGACCGCGTCCGCCAGGCGCTGGCGGGACAACCGGTCGAGCCGGCCTTCGCGCACGACGCTGACGAAGCCGTCCGTGCCTTCGACGCGCAGCATCCAAAGCTGATCGTTCTGTCGACCATCATTCCGAAGACAAATCCTGGCGACATGATTCGCGCGATTCGTCAGCGGGCCCACCTGGAAGGGATACCGATTCTCCTGACCGTGTCCGGTTATACCGGAAGCAGTCCGAAACAGGACGCGGTCAGAATGGGAGCTACCGACATCCTTCCCAAGCCGTACTCGGAAGGAGATTTTCTCAGCAAGATCCATCAGATGTTGGGACGGGCGGAGGGGCAACTCACTTCCGATCAGATCTTCGGCGACGTACTGGCCGAGACCTCCGCTCCGGGAGGGAGGAGACCGATGGCGGCCTCGAAGAGCGACGTCGACAAATTGATCGCGGACACGCTCTCCGGCGTGATGAAGAAGAAGGAGACCGCACCAGGCATCAAGCCCAAAACACAACCAGGATCGGCGGAGCTCGACAAGATTCTCGCGGACCTCGGTTCCTCCAGACCGAGGCCGCGGCCCGCGCCGGTCGAAGAAAAGGTTCCGATCTCCCAGCCCGTGTTCACGCCGGCTGAGCCCACGCCTCCACCGCCGATTGAGGAAGAAGAGCCGACCGACGGCACGCGCTTCGGCCAGTACGTGCTTCTCGAAAAGATCGCGACCGGCGGAATGGCCGAAGTGTGGAAGGCCCGAATGCGCGGCGTGGAAGGATTTCAGAAGATCGTTGCGATCAAGAAGATCCTTCCGCACCTTTCCGACAATCGCGAATTCATCGACATGTTCATCGATGAGGCCAAGCTGGCCGCCCAGCTCAATCACAACAACATCATCCACATCTACGACCTCGGCAAAATCCAGAACTCGTACTACATCGCGATGGAGTTCGTCGATGGCTTCGATCTGAAGACCATCCTGAAACATGCGCAGGAGCGCGATGTGCCGTTGTCGATCGAGCTGTCGCTCTTCATCGCGACCAAGGTCGCCGCTGCGCTCGACTACGCCCACCGCAAACGCGATTTCGAAAATCGCGATCTGGGACTCGTCCATCGCGATGTCTCACCGCAGAACGTGCTGATCTCACAGGAAGGCGACATCAAGCTGTGCGACTTCGGCATCGCGAAAGCGGCCTCCAAGGCATCGCACACGCAGGCAGGCGCGCTGAAGGGAAAGCTTCAGTACATGTCTCCGGAACAGGCGTGGGGAAAGACGATCGATCGCCGCTCCGACATCTTCGCACTCGCCACGGTGCTGTTCGAGATGCTGACCAACCGAAAGCTCTTCACCGGCGAGAACGAGATGTCGATTCTCGAGCAGGTGCGCGAGGCGCGCGTCGAACCGCCCTCGAAGTTGAATGACGAGGTCTCGCCGGAGATCGACCGCATCGTTCTCAAAGCACTGACCAAAGAACCCGAGGATCGATATCAGACTGCCGCCGAGATGGCGCGAGACCTCGACGCCGTTCTCTACGAATTCAAACCGACTCCGGCCAGCGCCGATCTCGCCATCTACATGCACCGGCTCAGTTCCGCCACGCCCGTCGTGACCGTCCCCCCGCCGGAGCCGGTGCCGAGTGTGGCGGCGAGCGCCGCGCCAGCCCCTGAGCCGGCGAGGGCGCCGGCTCCCACACAATCCACCCCGCCCGGCGTGATGATGCCGGCGTGGGGAGAGCGGGCAGCGCGCAAGAAGAAGTCGCCGGTCGGACTCATCGCCGCCGCTGCGGTCATCGTCGCGGTTGCCGGCGTGGGCGGATATTTCGTCCTGCACAGCCGGTCCTCGTCGCCGCCCCCGGTTCAAAAGGTAACCGCATCCATCCCGGCGTCGGCACCGAAGCCGGTCGAGACGACGACCACCGTCCCGCCGCCCGTGAGCGAGACCGTTGCTGCCACCACCACCACTCCCACCACGACGCAGGCGCCGGTCATCGATCCGACAAAAGTCGAAGAAGAGGTGCAGAAGCGTCTGGCCGCCGAGCGCGCCAGACTCGAAGAACAGGCGCGCCGGCAGCAGCAGGCAGCCGCGCAGCCGACACCCCAGCCGCTTCTGAAACGCAATGTCCCGCAACCGCAGCCCCAGCCCACCTTCACGCCTCCACCTGCGCCGGCCCCGCAGCCGGCGGTTGTCGAAAACCGCCCGCCCGCCGCCGCGCCGCAGCCGGTCGTGCAGCCTGTCGTTGCACCTCCCCCCCCCCCCCTCCCCCCCCCCGCACCCCCGCCCCCCGCCGCCGTCGAACCTGCGCGTACGAAAGAAGGCGATTTGATCGTCTCCGGCACGGAGGACGTGGCGGCCAAGATGACGCGCCGCGCCTACGTACCCTACCCGCCCATGGCGAGGATGCAGCGCGTCGAGGGAACGGTTCTCATCAGCGCGCTGATCTCGGAGACCGGCAAGGTCCTCGAGGCGAAGGTTATCCGGCCGATCAACAGAGCGGTCGGCCTCAACGAAGCGGCCCTGCAGATTGTGCGACTGTCGACGTTTTCGCCGCCGGTGAAAGACGGAGTGCGCGTCAAGTCGTGGACCACGGTGCCCGTCGACTTTAAGCTATAATCGCGCGCCTTTTGGAGGCTGGAGATGGCGGTTCTAACCGACCAGCAGCGAAAGTTTTACGAGACAACGCTGCAGGTCACCAAGCAGGAAATCGGCGATCTGAAGGAACAGATCGAAGAAGAACTGGCCAAGGTCAAGGACAAAATCGCCGAGCTGCAAAATGCGATCAACGCCTCCAAGCAGATGTACGCTGCCGCCTGCGCGCGCCTCGGCATCACCAACGATATGGAAGAAGAGGAAGGCAGTGAACAGGGATGAGGGATGAGGGATGAGGGATGAATGTTTTCCCGCATCCCTCATCCCTCCGCCCTCATCCCTCTAATCTTTCTTGCGTGCGCTCAACCTGAACCCGCGCCACACGCAGTTCGCCGCGTCGTCACCCTCGCTCCCAACGTCACCGAAATGGTGTTCGCACTCGGCTGCGGGTCGAAGGTCGTCGGCACCGACAATTTCTCGGACTATCCTGATGCTGTGAGGCGGCTGCCGCGCGTGGGCGGCGTCGAGCCGAACATCGAGAACATTGTGTCGCTGCATCCGGACCTGGTGATCGCCAGCGCGTCAAACGCGCATCCAAATCTGCGCCGTGCGCTGGCGGCAGCCCATTTGCCTTTGATGGTGATCAAAACCGATCGGCTGGCCGAGGTCGAAACATCGATGCGCGACATCGAACGTGCCCTTGGCTGTCCGCGCGCGCCCGCTGTGGCAGCAGCGCTCGATGGTCAGCGTCGCCAGCGTGCGAAGTCTCCGCGAGTCCTCTTCGCGGTCTGGACCAGTCCGTTGTACGTCGCCGGCACGCACAGCTTCGTCGACGATCTCTTCGCGCTGACCGGCGCGCGCAATGCCGTCGACGCTCCGGGCTGGCCTCAATATTCATTGGAGGCTTTCGCCGCGCATCCGCCCGATCTGTTGTTGTATCCGGCCCGGTCGGTGAAAATCGAAGCAATCGATGATTTGCTTCGGCGCGCAAAGGTGGACGTGGAAGCCGTCGCGATCGACGAGAACCTCTTCACGCGGCCGGGCCCGAGGATGCCGCTGGCAGCGGCTGAGCTCAATCGGATTCTCGATCAGTGGGAAAGCTCGCATTGATCCGACCGATGCTGCTGCTCCTTGCGGCACTCCTCATCGCAATCGTGGCAGCTTCGACATTCGGGACGGCATCGGTGTCGTGGCGCGACGCCATCGGCGGCGAGCCGACGGCGCGCACGGTGATGTTTGACATCCGTCTGCCGCGCGTGTTGCTGGCGGCGCTGGTGGGCGCTGCCCTGGCCAGCGCCGGCGTCACGTTCCAGACTCTGCTCCGCAATCCGCTCGCCGATCCATTCATCCTGGGGGTGTCGGGCGGCGCGGCGTGCGGCGCGGCCATCACGACCGCGCTCGGGCTCGCGCGCGTTCCGGGCGTCGTCCCGGTGGTCGCGTTTGTCGGCGCATGCGGCGCGACTGCCGCCGTCTTCGTGCTGGCGCGCCGCCGCGAGCACACCGACCCGACGCGACTCCTTCTTTCGGGGCTCGTCCTCAACGCGCTCTTTTCCGCGATCATCCTGATCGCGTTCGCACTCTCGCCGGCCAGCGATCTGACAGCCGCGCTTCGATGGATGATGGGCACGCTTTTCGGCGCGACCTGGGGCGATGTGCTGCTGCTGTTCGCGTTCGTGATGATCGCTGTCGCGACGCTGGTGACTTTCGCGGGCGACTTGCGGATGCTGGCGTTCGGCGAGGATGACGCCAAATCGCGCGGTGTCGATGTCGAGCGGGTGAAGCTGATCGGATTCGCCGCTTCGTCGATCGTGACCGGCGCGGCGGTCGCGGTCAGCGGCATCATCGGATTCGTCGGTCTGCTCGTTCCGCATTTGATTCGCCTGATCTGGCGGCGTGACTATCGCGTCCTCCTCCCGCTCTCTGCGCTGGGCGGCGCGATTCTTCTCGTGCTGGCCGATCTCGCTTCGCGCCTGACATTGCCGAATTCGGAATTGCCCGTCGGCGCGTTCACCGCCATCCTGGGCGTCCCGTTTTTTCTGTCCCTGCTGCGGAGGAGTCGTTGATGCTCGAGATTCGCGGAGTCTCGTACGCTTACGACGGCGTCGAAGCGGTGCGCAATCTCAGCGCCGATTTTCAGCGCACGCAGCTGGTCGCGCTCACCGGACCGAATGGCTCCGGCAAATCGACACTCCTGAAATTGCTGGCGCGCGTGTTCCCGCCCCACGCCGGATCGATCGCATTCCAGGATCGAAAAATCATCGACTGGCATCCGAAGGAGTACGCCAAAAGCGTCGGGTATTTGCCGCAGGATCCCGACCCGACTTTTCCGATGCGTGCGGTCGACGTCGTGCTGTCGGGCCGCGCGCCATTTCTCAGGCGTTTCGAATGGGAGAGCGAGACGGATTACGACGCCGCGCGTGAGGCGCTGGCGTTGTGCGATGCCGCCGATCTGGCCGATCGCTACCTCGATGAGATGTCGGGCGGCGAGCGCAAGCGCGTCTTTCTGGCGCGCGTGCTGGCCGGGCGTCCCAAGCTGATCCTGCTCGATGAGCCACTGGCATCGCTCGACCTGTCGCATGTGCAGCAATTCTCACGGCTGTTGCGCGACATCGTGACGCGAACGGCAACGACTGTGATCTACGCCACGCACGATCTCAACTGGGCGGCCGCGTATTCCGATCGCATGCTCGTGATGCAGCGAGGATCGCTGGCCCTCGACGCGCCACCCAACGCACTCATGAGACCGGACATGGTCCGCGACCTCTTCGGCTTCGAGGCTCGCGTCGTCGAGGGCTGGCTGGTGCCCAGGCTTCCGTAAACGCATCACATTGTTGTTCGTCTAAGAATCGATGAAACGTCTCGCTTTTGCAGCGATCACCCTCTTGATCGCGGCCGGCTTCAGCAGCCATTCCAAAATGACCGAGCGCGAACGCGCGCAGCACGCTCTCAATCGGCTGAGTTTTGGGGCGCGTCCCGGTGACGTCGACAAAGTTCTCGAAATCGGCGTTGACCGATGGATCGCTCAGCAACTCCATCCCGAATCGATTCCCGATGGGGCGGTCGAGGCGCGTCTACAGAACATGCCGACACTTCGCCTCAGCAATCTGGAAATCATGGACACCTACTACAAGCCGATCGTCGAAGCGCGCCGCAGTGTGGGAGCGGCCGCCCCCGGCCGCTCAGCGGCGGGCGAGGCGCCCGCCGCCACACCTGAAGCTCTGAAGGCAGCGCGAGAAAAAGGGAGGGAAGTGGTGGAGGACCTGGTGTCACAGCGCATCGTCCGCGCCGCGGAATCGGAGCGTCAGCTCAACGAGGTGATGGTCGATTTCTGGTTCAACCACTTCAATGTCTTCATCGGCAAGGGTCCCGATCGATTCATGCTCACCAGCTACGAGCGCGACACCATCCGTCCGAACATCTGGGGCCGCTTCGAGGACCTCGTGACGGCTACTGCGAAATCGCCTGCTATGATGGTCTATCTCGACAACGCACGCTCGCGCGGCGGAGCGATCAACGAAAACTACGCCCGCGAGATCATGGAGCTGCATACCCTCGGCGTCGATGGCGGATACACGCAGAAGGATGTGACCGAGCTTGCGCGCGTGTTCACCGGATGGTCGATCGATCCACGCACGGGGACGTTCATCTTCCGTCCCCGCATGCACGACAGCGGCGAGAAGACCGTGTTAGGCGTACATTTCCCGGCCGGCGGCGGCATCGAGGAAGGCCAGAAGATGATTCACATTCTCGCGCACAGCCCCGCCGCCGCCCATCACATTGCCCTGCAGCTTTGTCAGAGGCTTGTCTCCGACCATCCGCCCAAAGGTCTCGTGGATGGCGTCGCCAAAAAATTTCTCGCCGGCGATGGTGACTTGCGCCAGACCGTGACGGCCGTGATCGAGAGTCGCGAATTCTGGGATCCCAGCGATTACCGGGCCAAGGTGAAGCCGCCCTTCGAGTTCGTGATCTCCGCGGTTCGGGCCGTGAACGCCACCGTCAACAATCCATTGCCCATCGCTCGCGCGTTGCAGCAGATCGGCGAGCCGCTGTACGGCGCGCAACCGCCGACCGGCTATTCCGACAAAGGCGATGTCTGGATCAACACCGGCGCGCTCATGAACCGCATGAACTTCGCGGTCGCGCTCGCGAACAATCAATTGCCCGGCGTGCGAGCGTCGATTGCCGATCCGAAGGCCACCGCGCTCGAGCTGGGGAGTCCGGAGTTCCAACGACAATGATCGATCGACGATTTTTTCTGAAATCATCCGGCCTCGCGCTGGTCGCGGGCGGTTTGCTCCCCAACGTCTTCGTGAAGATGGCCAATGCCGCCACCACCAGGGGGAAGAAAGTCCTGGTCGCGATTTTTCAGCGTGGCGCAGTCGATGGGCTCAATGTGGTCGTGCCGTATGGCGAAGCTGCGTACTACGCCGCGCGTCCGACCATCGCGATTCCGCGCGACACGGTTCTCGATCTCGACGGCTTCTTCGGACTGCATCCCGCCTTCGCGTCGCTGGTCCCGTACTTCAAGGAGCGATCGCTGGCATTCGTGCACGCCGTTGGAAGTCCGGATGCGACCCGATCGCATTTCGACGCGCAGGATTTCATGGAGTCCGGCACGCCAGGCGTGAAGACGACCGAGGACGGATTTCTCTCGCGCGCTTTGACGACCAAGAAACCGCCGTCACCGCTGCGGGCGGTTGCACTCGGAACCGCACTGCCCCGAATTCTCTCCGGCAATGCCAATGCCGTCGCGATGACGAACATCGCGCAATTCGGCGTTCGCGGCGGCATCAGCGAATTCGAGTCGATGTATCCGGAAGCGTTCCAGGCTTCGCGCATTTTGAAGGCCGCCGATCCGACAAAGCTCCAGCCCGAAAATAGCGCGCAATACCCGAACAATCCCCTCGGCAACGCGCTCAAGCAGATCGCGCAGCTCATCAAATCGGATGTCGGACTGGAAGTCGCGTTCACCGACGTCGGCGGGTGGGACACCCACGCCGCCGAAGGCGGCGCGCAGGGGCAGCTCGCGAACAATCTCCGTCAATTCAGCGAGGCGATCGCGGCATTCACGTGCGACCTCGGATCGCGCATGGGCGACGTCGTCCTGGCCACCATGTCGGAGTTTGGCCGCACTGTGCGCGAGAACGGCAACCGCGGTACCGATCACGGTCACGCCAATTTCATGATGGTGGTGGGTGGGGGAGTGAAGGGCGGAAAAGTTTACGGAGCCTGGCCCGGCCTCACCAACCTCTACGAGAATCGCGATGTGCAAGTCACGACCGACTTCCGCGACGTCTTTGCGGAATTGCTCACCAAGCAGCTCGGTGTCGCATCGCTGAAGTCGGTGTTTCCGGGTTACGACCCGAAGCCGCGCGGGATCCTGGCGTGATCGTGATGGTGCCAGGTCTGCTGTTGGCTGTTTTCTCCAGCATGTAGATCCACTCGCCGTAGAAAACAGCCAACAGCAGACCTGGCACCACTACTTGGCCGCCTCGCGCGCGGAGTTGATGGCGTTGTCGATGGCCTCCTGCCGCTGCACCAGATCGGACGGCGGCGGCGAGCCGCTGCGCAGCGACTGGTCCATCTCATTGACCAGGCTGCGGAGATCGCTCATGGCGCCCTTGGCGGTATTGCACGCCGGCTCACCGCACAGGCATTTTTCCTGGGCGCGGCGCGCCTGCTGCTCGATGCGCGACCGGAAGTCGTCCCAGGCCGCGGTGTCGTAGGGCGGATTCGCGAACCGCCCCACGCCCGAGCCCCACGTCTCGCCAGCCGCCGCGGCCGCGGCCGCGCATTCCTGCGAGGGTGTCGCGCCCGCCGGCGCTGCGGTCGGGCTGCTGTGGTGCCCCTGCCACCACTTCCAGATCACCACCGCCAGCACGATCACGATGAGGAGTTGGACGAGCGTTTTCATGCTCTCACCTCTTGATCAACGTCACATCTCCAAAGGGCGCGATCTGATCCTTCACTTTCGTGTAATCGCCGACGATCACGATTGCGCCTCGATAGGTATCGAAATAGGTGGCCGCGGATTTCTGAATGTCATCGGGCTTGAGGGCATTGACTTTCTCATCAAATGTTACCAAAAAGTTGCGCGGTAATTGATAGGTATAAATTGTATTGATTCGATTCGCGAAGCCGGCCTGACTTTCCATCTCCAGCGCCAGCGTGCCGATGCTATAGGTCTTGGCCGAATCGAGCTCCTCCTTCGTGACGGGAAGTACCCGCATGCGATCGAGCTCGTACAACATCTCCAGGATGGTCGGACCGGTGACTTCATTGCGCACCGACGCGCTGGTCCAGAAAGTCCCGGCGCGCCGGCGCAGGTCGGCCACGCTGAACGGCGAGTAGGTATAGCCTTTGTTCTCGCGGATGTTGAGCATGAGCCGCGAGTAGAACGAGCCGCCCAAGATCATGTTGGCGGTGCGCAGCGGGATATAGTCCGGCGACTTGCGGGGCGGCGCGGCCGCGCCCATCACGATGGTCGACTGCACCGAACCGGGACGATCGACGAAGTAGATCTGTCGCTTCTCGCGTCTGGGCAGCGGCGGTGATTCGAGCGGCGGCGCGGTGCCCCGCTTCCATGCGCCGAGCGCTTTGTGCACTTCTTCCAGCATGGCCTCCGGCTGCAGATCGCCCACCACGATCAGGTGCGCGTTGTTGGGCGCGTAATGTGAGGCCGCGAACTGCTTCAGCCCCTCGCGTGTGATCCCGGCGATCGCGCTCGGCTCGGGCACCACGAAGCCGTACGGATGTCTGCCGAACATCGCCTTTTCGAACTGCTCGTTGGCAACGAAATCGGGTTGCGAGCGCTGCTCCTCGATCTCCTGCGCGAAATTCGTCTTGGCCAGGTCGACTTCCGATTTGGGATACGCCGGATGCTCGGCGACGTCGTCGAGCAGGGCCAGCAGCTTCGGAGAAAATTCGGAGAGGGCATTGGCGGTGATGGTGGTGGCGTCGTCGTCGACCGTGACGTTCATCGATCCGCCGATCGAGCGCAACTCCTCCTTGAGCTGTTTGCTCGTCCGCGACGTGGTCCCCTCGGTCAGGACACGTCCGGCCAGCTGCGCCATTCCGGGATGTTCGCGATACCCCGTTCCGCGGCCGGCGAGAAAGGTCAGCTGTGCGGTGACCTTAGGAACGTTGGGCAGCGGGACGAGAACGACTGTCAGGCCGTTCTCGAGTTTCTTCTCGGTGATGGTGGGCCAGTGGATTGCGGCTGCTAAGAAGGCGGCAATCAACATCACTTTTTCTCCGGAACGCGATCGATGGCGGTGCGATTGGTGGGGAGGAGATATTTTTTTGCGGCCGACTGGATTTGCTCGGCCGTCACGACTTCGTATGCCGAGACGATCCGATTGATGCGCGACGGGTCGTCGTGAAAGAGCGCCAATGCAGCGAGCAGATTCGCTTTGCCGAAAGTCGATTCGAGCTGATCGTAGAAGTTCGATCGGAATCGCACCTTGGCATCGCGCAGCTCTTTCGCGGTCACGCCATGTTCCTGAACGTCTCGGGCCACGGCATCGACCTCCTTGAGAATCTCGTCGCCGGTGTGGCCGGCTTTGTAGGTCGTCCGCGAAGTGAGCAGCATCGGGCCGTCGTAATCGAATTCGTTTCCAAGCTCGAAGTTGATTCCGCCGCCCCAGTCGAGCGAGATCTCCTTTTCTTTGACCAGCCGCTGGTAGAGCCGCGAGCTGTCATCGCCCTGCACAATCAAATTGAGAAGGACGACCGCCGGATAGTCGGCCGATTCCTGGTCGGGAAGGTGATAGCCGAACGCCAGCGCGGGCAGATTGGCCAGCTTGTCGCTCTGCTTGACCCTCTTCTCTTCGCTCTGCTGCGGCTCGTTGATGTCGGGGCGCTCGGGCACCGACTGCAGCGGAATGTCAGTGAAGTATTTCTGGACCATCGGTTTCACGGCCTTCGGTTCGACATCGCCGACGATGGTCAACACGGCGTTGTTAGGCGCGTAGTAGGTCTTGAAGAACTGGCGCACGTCGCCGATTTTGGCAGCCTCGATGTCGTGAAGATCGCCGTAGAAATTGTGGGCGTTGAACCAGTTCTGATTTGCGTTCACCCACAAGTCGAGCCACTCGAAGAGCGCGTAGGGCTGATTGAGCACGTTGTTGCGCACTTCTTCGCTGACGACGTTTTGCTGATTCTTGAGATTCTCTTCGCTGACCTCCAGCGAACGCATGCGATCGGCTTCCAGAAAGAGCGCCTTCTCGACGCGATCGCTCGGCAGGGTCTCGTAGTAATTCGTGAAATCGAGGCGCGTCGATCCGTTGAGAACGCCGCCGTTGGCCTCCACGATCTTGGCGTGCTCCATCTTCTTCACGTTGGCCGAGCCCTGGAACATCATGTGTTCGAAGAGGTGCGCGAATCCGGTCTGTCCCTTCGGCTCCACCCGGAATCCGATGCCGTAGTACACCGCGACCGTCACGGTCGGAGCGGTGTGCGCTTCCGAGATCACGACTTTCAATCCGTTAGGCAGGCGGTAGTACTCGACCGGAACGTCGACTGTTTTGGCCGACGCCACGGCTGCAACCGCCAAAAGGAGAGCGACAACTCGACAGGGCATCAAGGACCTCCGCGGCACATCCTAACGGTAGACTGAAGCGCAATGCCACTTACAAAACGGATACGTCGGCGCGTCCAGCGGGCGGTCCGACACTTGAGGGCGGCACACATCGACTTGCGACTGTGGATCACCGGGAAGACCAACCGAGAGGCGCCGCCGATGCGCCTTCAGGTTCTCGGCGTAGGTGATTTCGGCAAGATCGGCGAGGAGTTTCTTCGGCGGTTGATCGACATCGGTGGAATGCGACCTACCGACCGTGTGCTCGACATCGGGGAGCGGAATCGGAAGGGTCGCACTTCCGCTGACCACGTACCTCCAGCCGCGGGCGACGTACGACAGACTTGATGTCATGAAGCGCGCGGTCCGATGGTGCGCGGACAACATCAGCCCCCGGCATCCGAATTTTCGCTTTCACCACGCCGACCTCTGGAACAGCGGGTACAACCGGGGGGCGCCAGCGTCGTTTTTTCGATTTCCAATCGAAATGGGGTCAGACCTTTACTTTTGCGTTTCTCCAAATATGGTAGAGCGCGGTCATGATCTGTCCTCATTCGATGTCATTTGGCGCTACGGCGGCGCCGTCACGTCCTCGTTCGACGCCATTTGGGCTACAGCAGGTAGAGAAAAGCAAAAGTAAAGGTCTGACCCCATATTCGCGTTCGATTTCGCGTTCGCGATATCCGTCTTCACGCATCTCACGGCCGATGAGACGCGCCAGTACATGCGCGAATGCGCACGGGTGCTCGCGCCTGGCGGCCGGCTGTTCGCAACGTTTTTTCTCTTGAATGACGCGTCGATCGCCGCTCTGCCAACGCGCGACTGGTACTCATTTCCTGTGATTCGGGGACCGATCCGTCTCCTCGATGCCGACAGCCCTGCTACCGGCGTCGCCTATGATGAAAAATTTCTGGCGGAGCTGATCCGCGACGCAGGTCTTGCCATCGAGCGAGTTGCGTACGGGCAATGGACGGGGCGACAAGATGCGCCGACATTTCAAGATATCGTTTTGTGCCGTCGCAGCTGAATCGCCAACACCGTCGCCGCAATGATGCCCATCAGGCCGCACCAGAGCCACAAAAGCATCGCGTTGCGAGCGAAGAGGAACGTTCCCAGCGGCGGGCCTGCCACCATTCCGAACGACCACATCACGGTCAGCAATGCCATGTAGCGTCCGCGATATTGCTCCGGTGCGATCTGCGCGACGTAGGCCACGACCATGGGAGAGCTGAGCATCTCGCCGATCGTCCACACCACCACCGTCGCGGCCAGAGCCGGGATGGTCCGCGCCAAACCGGTGAGCGCGAAACCAAATCCGGAGAAGAGATATCCCAGCGCGATCACCGGCTGCGGGCGAAAGCGCTGCACGAAGACCGTGATCATCAGCTCGAAGGCGATGATGAGAAGCCCGTTTTCGGAGATCAGCAATCCGTACACGCGACTCGGCAGTCCGACCGCTTTCACGTGAAGCGCGAAGGTCGATCCCATCTGGAAGTCGACCATGGTGATGCAGAACGTCGCCAGCAAAAGAAGGACAAAGGGCCGATTCCCGGCCGCCACCCGGACGGCTTCGCCGAGACGTTCGTTTTTCATGTAGGAGCGGAGGCCGTGCGGCAGCGCCACCAGCGCGATCACGCCGTAGATGACCGAAGTGATCGCGTCGCCGACAAATAGGAAGAGGAAGGAGCGATCGGCGAGAAACCCGGCCGTGGCCGGACCGGCGGCGAATGCCAGGTTGACCGCGAATCGGTACATCCCGAACGCGAACACGCTCTGCTCGGGTCCGACCAGATCGACCAGGAGCGCATGGCTGGCCGGTCGATAGAGCTCGGCCGCGGTGCCGGCCAGACAGGTGAGCAGCAGGATCGACGGGTATGTTCGCGCCTGCGAAAGCGCCAGCATTGCCGCCGCTGACGCAAACATCGAAAGGACGATGGTGTGACGCCGCCCGATCCGGTCGGCGAGATGTCCGCCCAGGACCGAGGCCAGGACGTGTCCCGCGCCGTACGCCCCGACACCGACTCCCGCCTGCGCGATGCTGTAGCCGCTCCGCGTCAGATACAGGACGAGGAACGGCATCACAAAGGAGCCGAATCGATTGATGAACGTACCGCCGAAGAGAATCCACGCCGGGGCGGGAAGGGCGCGGAGGTTGTCGCGGAGAGTGCTCGTCATCCTGAGCCGCGAAGACGGCGAAGGATCTCATATCGCAAGACCCCCTCCCCTTCGCTTCGCTCAGGGTCAGGATGACACGTCAATCGATGATTTCGTTCAGCGATTTGAGGAAGCGTGCGACAACAGCCTCGTCGAATTGCGTTCCGGCCGATCCTTTGAGTCTTCGCGCCGCATCGCCGCGAGTCAACGCCGTTTGATACGAGGCCGCCGATGTCATGGCCACCCACGCGTCGCAGACTTGAATGATGCGCGACGCCAACGGAATCGTTTGGCCGCTCATGTGACTCGGATAGCCTTTGCCGTCAACGCGCTCATGATGGCGCAGAACGGCGTGCGCGACTTCCGGGCCCAGAAGCGGCTCGACAATCGCCGCGCCGACCAGTGGATGTTCGGCCAGCCCTCGCATCTCCTCGGCGGTGAGGCTCTGCCGACGGTAGAGTCGTTCGTAATCGAGGAGACGCAGACCGGCATCGTGCACCAGCCCGGCAAGGCGCACGCTCTCGACCTGTTGCGGCGAGAGCCCGACCAGGGTCGCCAGTCGCGCCGACATGATCGAGACCTGCCGGCAGTGATCGACCAGCTCGGGATATCTCTGAAAATCGGGCTCGAGCAGTTTTTCAGCGACGAGCTGCCGGTCGCTGCGGCCGCCGCCGGCCGTGATTGCGCTTTCCACCGAATTCTCGATCTGATGCAGAAACATCGTGAGCGCGCGCTGCGCTTGTCCGGCCGGAATGCGCTCGAATGCCACCGTGAGAACGAGCCCTTCGAAGGACTGGGCGTTGACCGGCGCACTGAGAATCGTGCTGATGCCGACGGCGCTGACCGGCACGATCTGCTCGCCGAACGGATAAATCAATTGCGGCTGCGAAGTGGAGAGATCGAAGTCTTTATGCGCGACACCTCTGAACCACGCCTGCAGATGTTTTTCCAGCGCCTCGATGGCATCCTCGGTCACCTCCGCGATCGCGACGATCGACTGCGGCGTTTCCATCTGACCGATGGCGCTGAAGCACGCCAGCACGGCGCCCGGAATCGCGAGCGCTGCCGGCAGGAGAAGTCGTACGATTTCGAGATCGCTTTCGGTGAGGACTTTCTTGGCGGTCGCAGTCGGCGCCAGTTGCCTTCTTGACATCGCGTCGCGTGAGGCCTCGATGGCCTTGACCGCCGGCGCCGACAGGTCATAGCGCTGATCGATCATCGCCGACTGCAACGCCTTTGGCGCCGTGTCATCGTGGACCGACAACGCCGTCGGTGCCAGCCCGAAGAGTTTCCGGGAGGTCAAAAGATTGAGGACCTGATCGGCGATCATGCGCGCGGCATCGAGGTCGGGGTTTCCGAAGGGCTTCTTGCCGGCTTTGTCGCGCATGTCGATGAACCCGAGCAGTCGGCCGCGCGCGAACAGTGGCGCGGCCAGGAGACGGTCGGTTCCCTGACGGAAGAGCATTTCCGAAAGCCGCGTGTCGGTGCCGAGTCCGTTGACGAAAAACGCATTGCGCTTGACGGCCAGGCGATCGACGAGGTCATCGGTCGCGTTCAGCATTTTGCGTCCGGCGTCGTTGAAGGCGTAGCTCGTCACCAGCTCGTAGCGTTTCTCATTAAGGTCTCCCGTTGCTGAGAGATAGAGGGCGGCGCGGGTCGCCTGCACGTGTTCGACGCATCCATAAAGGATCTGCTTGAGCTGGTCCTGCAGCGCCTTCACTTCGTAAATCATGGATGGAAATAAGTATAGCGCCGCTCAGTCGAACTCGAACCGCAGTCGCAGGCGCAGATGCGCCAGAAACGCGCCGAGGAGCGTGCCGGTCGAGTTCCAAATAATGTCGTTGATGTCGGCGACTCGCGTAGGCAGAAAGTATTGCCAGGCCTCAACCGCGCACGCGAAGGTGAGTCCGAGCAGGAAGGTCAGCACGTAGGTCTGGACCGTCGGCCGTGTGATGTTGTGAAGCGCGATGAACATCAGGAATCCCCACGGGACGAACAGCAAGACGTTGGCGATGATCGGGACGACGATCAGCGACAGCACGCGCGTCGACACCGGACGATGCGCGATGCGATGCGCGAGATGGCGGAGATCTTCGAACGGAATCGGATCGATCTTCGAGTAGCTCTTGCCCGACAACCACAGCGTCGCCGCTGCGATGGCAGCGGTTGCGACAAGCAGCAGCAGAATCGTGACTGGGCGCTTGACGACGATCGTCGTCTGCATCACACGTTGACGAACTTCCTGAAGTCGACATTCAGGATCAACCCAACCGCCATGAAAAACATCATGGTCGCCGATCCGCCGTATGAGATCAGCGGCAGCGGAATGCCGGTCACGGGCAGAAGCCCGATCTGCATCCCGACGTTGATCACGACGTGATAGATGAAAAATGCCACCAGCGAGAGGACGAGGAATGTGCCGCCGCGATCGCGGGCGGCTTTGGCAACCGCAAGCGATTCCAGGATCAGGAAAAGATACAGCGTCAACACCACCAGCACTCCCACGAAGCCCCACTCTTCGCCGAGGACGGAGAAGATGAAGTCGGTGTGGCGGGCGGGGAGATATTCGAGGTTGACCTGAGTTCCGTGCAAGAAACCTTTACCGGTGATGCCGCCCGATCCGGTCGCGATCTTCGCCTGCATCACCTGATAGCCGGTGCCAAGCGGATCGCGCGCGGGGTCGAGAAAAATCTTGATGCGCTCTCTTTGAAATGGTTTGAGGTAATGCCAGCCCACCGGCAGCGCCATCAGCCCGCACAAAATCGCGATCACCCAATACCTTGGCTTGATGCCGCCGAAGAACATCGCCACGCCGACCAGCGGCAGAAAGCTGGCCGCCGAGCCGGCTGCCGGTTGGATCGCGATCAACAGCATGGGCGCGATCAAGATCGCCATCACCACCATGAAATTGCGGAGGTTCAGATAGGCGCGATCGTTCGAGTCGAAGTACTTCGCGATGAGCAGGGCCGTGAAAATCTTCATGAACTCCGAGGGCTGAAATTGAAACCCTCCGATGTGAATCCACGATCGGACGTGGCGGGTGAGACGTCCCCAGATCAACACGTATCCCAGAAGCGCGAGTCCCAGACCGTACAGGAACGGCGAGATCTCCATCAGCGCGTGGTAGTCGACAGCGATGAAGACGATCATCAAAAGGGCACCGATGAGCGTCCAGATGATCTGTTTTCGAAAAAGCGGCGCGTCCTGATTGAAATGTGTCGCGCTGTACACCAGCATGCAGCCGACTGCCGCGATGATCAGCGCCGTTACCAGGAGATTGACGTCGAGGCGGGAGAGTGTGCGTTCGACCGACATGGTTGCTCGGTTGCTCGGTTGCTCAGCAACCCAGCAACTCTAGCGCGTCGGCGGCTCCTGATTGTAGAAAAACATGCACGTCACGCGTTCGGAAGGATTCGGAAAGTCTTTCGGCAGCGGATTGAGCGGGGAGGAAAGCTCGATCGCTTTTCTGGCCGCGAAGTCGTAAGGCGGGTGGCCGGAGCTGCTCAACTGCTCGATGTTGGTGATCCGCCCGTCGCGCTGAATCGTGAAGCGAATCGTGACCACGCCTTTCAGCCCCGTCTGAATGAGCTGTGGCATGTTGTTGTACCAGTTCACCCGGATGCGGCTGACCATCGACTGCGCGTAGTCACCCCAGTCGTACCACTGCGTCTCGAATGAAAGCGGGCCCGACTCCGCGAAGCCTTTGTCACCGCCCTGTCCGCCCAGATCCATCCCCTGCTGCCCGGTACTGATCGATGCGACTTTGCCGACTTCCCGGATGGCATTGCGCCAGTCGATTCCGGACGACGCGCTGGCTTGTGACGGACGATAGGTGAAGGTCGCCCCCGCCGCAGACGAGGAATCCTGTGACGGGCGGGCCGAGAGCTCCGACTCCGCCGCCGCCATCCGGCGGGCGCGGGCATTCTCTTCCGATCCACTCTTCATGGCCGGCGTGTAAAAGCCGCCTTGGCCGGGACGCGGCGTCGGCTTGTCGCCATTCGGATTGGGCGTCGAGGCACGGCGGTTGGCATCGGAGAAGGAGGCATTCAGCGGAGCAGCCTTTGTCTTCGGCCCGGGCGCCTCGGTGAACTGGGGGTTTTGACGGATCAGCTCGACGTAGTGGAGCATCGGCGTGGCGCGATCTGCGTCTGTTACAGGCCGGTAATTTTGAATGAAGAGGATGATGATGAGGACGTGGAGGATCGCCGAGACCACGATTGCGGCTGAGACCCCGCCGCGCCGTGACCTGTCCTCAACCTCGAAGTGCAGCTCGTCTGACAAGATCGTCTCGTAGAAGGTTCGACGAACCGGTTTTCTTCCACGTTACGACACCCTGCTACACTTCGTTGAATGCCGTTTGAAACAGCGGCGCCGCCGTCGCCTCCGCCCCCGAGCTCATCCTTTGATTTTCTACGTCCGTTCACGTTCGCCTTCGACGATCCCCGATGGGTGCCGAAGATCCTCCTCGGCGGCGTTTTTGTTCTGGCGGGAGTGTTCATCGTCGGCGCCTTTTTCGTCTATGGCTACATCGCGCGCCTGGTGCGGAATGTCATCAACGGCGTTCAGTACCCGCTTCCCGAATGGGACGACCTCGGCGAGTACTTCACCGAAGGCATCAAACTCTTTCTGGTGGGGTTGATCTACGCCCTTCCGATGATTGTGATCGTCGGTCTTGCTGTTTTCCCTGCGATCATCCTGGGTGCGAACGGCAGTGACAGCGAGACGCTGCGAAATCTCGGCACCATGACCGCCTCGTGCGTGTGGTTGGTGATGTTCCCGATCAGCCTCGCGCTGGCGGTGTGGATGCCGGCAGCGTTGCTTGCGGTTGTCGTGACAGGCGACTTTGCAGCGGCGTTTCAATTCAAGAACATCTGGAATTTCATCCGCGCCAATATCGCCAATTACCTGTTGGCATTCGTGGTGTGGCTGGTGGCGCGATTCGCGGCCGGGTTCGGCGTGGTGCTGTTGTGCGTCGGCGTCGTCTTCACCGCGTTCTGGGCGTTCTGCGTTGCGGCCTACGCATTCGCGCAGGCCTACCGGCTGGCCACCGTCAAGCTTCGATGAAACGCAACACTCGGATCGTCGCGGCGGTCATCGCCAGTATCGCCTCCGCGATTCTGGCGGCCAGCACCCTGTGCACGTGGGCCATCGCCAACGGCGCGTCGATGCGATGGCGACTTCTATTTCGCATGCTGTGTCACGGGATTCCGAATCGCTGCATCGAGCTGTGGCACGTCCCGATGCCGATCTGCGCGCGCTGCACTGCCATTTACGGCGGGTTCCTGGCCGGCATCCTTCTCTTTATAATGCTGCCTCGCATTCAGGAGATGACGGCGCGCTGGATCCTCGGCCTGGCCGCGCTGCCGATTTTTCTCGATGGGATCACACAGCTTGCCAGGCTTCGTGAAAGCACGAATCCGCTTCGGATCGAGACTGGTTTGATCGCTGGCGCGGCATTCGCTTTGTGGGCGCTCAGCGAAGTCGAAAGTCACGTACTTTCAACTGCTTGACGCTTCGGAATCGCTGGTTTACCCTTCGATGACGCCTCGTTCCGCCGGCCGATGAGAGAGAGATGGCTTTCCAGGGATCGCTTAAAGAACTGCCCCTTCCGGACATCATCCAACTGGTCAGTGTTTCCGGGAAAACGGGCAAATTTACCCTGACCCGCGACAACGATCGCGGCTTCATTTTTCTCAAGAACGGTCAGATGGTGCACGCCACCGTCGGTGACCTCAGCGGCGAAGAGGCCATCTACGCGCTCGCGATCTGGAATCAGGGCGATTTTCAATTCAGCCCCGGCGACGAAGCCGATCGTCAGACGATCACGAAATCGAATACCAACCTTCTCATGGAGGCTGCGCGCCGCCTCGACGAATGGCGCGTGCTGTCGAAAAAGATCCCTTCGGTCGAGCTGGTGCCGGAGCTGCTCACGCGCGAGAACCGCCACGAGCAGATCACGCTCAATCCGCAGGAGTGGATGATCATCACTCGCGTCGACGGCCGCCGTTCGATCGTCGACATCGGTCACACCCTGAACATGCCGGCGTTCGACGTCGCGAAGATCCTCTACGGAATGATCACCTCCGAGCTGGTCGCGTTAAAAAAAAAGCGTGAACGCGACGAAGAAAACAACGATCTGATCGATCTCGCCGCCCGGATCCGCGCCATCGCCGAGGAATTCATCGGCGATTCGGCCCGCAAAACCATCGAGAAACATTTCCTGAAGGCACTCGACGGCATCATGAACGGCAACGGCGAAACCGCCCTCGACGCGATGGTCGAAGAGCTCGAGAAGACGGCGTCCCTCCTTCGCGGCCTGGCCGTTACCGAGCAACTGCGATCGCGGATCAGCGAAGTGCGCGCGCTGGCGAGCTAGAACGCTTGCCCGCTCGAGAATGACACCAGCAAGCCGCGACGGCCGCGCAGATCGCGATTGAGCGCGTACGCGAAATCGATCCGCAGCAGATTCTTGGGCGTCCGCGGCAGACCGACGCGAATGCCGACGCCGATGTCGCTCTTGAGTTGCATCAGCGAGCGGAAGCCGCCGTCGGTCGCGTTTCCGGCATCGGCGAAGGCCACCACACCGGGCGCGGCGATCTGGAGGATTTCGCGGCCGAGGTAAAAACGCTCCTCGACGTTGATGGTGATGGCGCGGCTGCCCGCGAAGCTGTGCGCGCGATAGCCGCGAAGTCCGCTGAGGCCGTCGGCGAAGAATTGCGCTTCAGGATCCAGTCGCCACCCGCTGCTGACGAACAGATGCCCGACCGTCGTGTGCGGATACTGGTCGCCGTGGCGATCGACGTATAGCAGATTCGCGGTTCCGATCGTGTTCTGCGTTCCTGAAGCAAGGCGCGTCGATAGCCCGAAGGTCGGCATGATGAACACGCTTTCACCGAGGCGCAGGCCATTGCCGCCGCGCAGGCGAATGAGCTCGGTGGTCGAGGCCACGCCCAGGAAGCTCGGCGAAACGGCAGCTTCGACCGAATAGTGGCGGCCGAGGTTGAAGTCCTCGTAGCGAAGGTCCTTGTTGACGAAGTTGAGTTTCAGAAAATCGTTCTCGGCGAAGTCATAGCGCGCGAGGAGATATCGAAACTCGCGCGACGACTGGAAGCCCTGATGACCGGAGATGGTCGTGAAGTCATCATCGATCGACCGGAATCCGAAGGACAGTCGATGCGCCGAATCGTCGTTCGGATTGAGCGCGATTCCGTAGCTCGCGCCGAAGTCGCGATGGTTCTGCTGGAATCGCGAAACCTCGACGCCATGGCGATAGAGCTTGTCGTTTTGCCGGAAGGCCGTGAAGGTCATATCGGAGGCCCACGGTGTCGCGAATGCGAAGAACGGGCGGCGGACGTTGAACTGCCGGTTGTATCCATCGGATGTGTGCGCGTATCCGAGGTGCGCGCGCAGGTACGGTGCGAAAAAAGCGGGATCGTTATAGTTCAGCGCGATCTGATTCCGATCGACACCCTTGTTCCATCCCAGCTCGATGTCTTTTCCGAGACCGAGGAGATTGGTCTCGCTGATCGTTGCGCCGTAGGTGTTCATGCCGCCGCGGCTGCCGGCCTGAGTCTCCGGCGCGATCGACCATGAGTCCTGCGTGACCACTCGCACATCGACCAGGCCGTCGTGCGGGGCGGAGGCGGTCACCGATGCCGATTTGAGAAAGCCGAGCGCGCGCAGATTGCGCTCGGTCTCCGCCACACGCTCGGGCTGATAGATATCGCCGCTGTGAAAGAGAAGAAATTTCTCGATCACGTGGCGGCGCGTCTCGATGTGCAATCGATCGGCGAGACGGTAAAACGAGCCATGCTTGATCTCGCTGGCCGAATAGACATCCAGCGGTTCGATCGAGATGGTCCCGATTCGAAGCGGTTGGGCGTCCAGCGACGCTGTGAGAAGTACGAGGGCGAGGAGCACGTACGATGATAACTGATGGGGTCAGGCCTTCGGTTGTCGGTTTCTCTCCGCGACGTAGAAATTTGCTACCTCCGGTGGAGAAACCGACCACCGAAGGCCTGACCCCATCGTACAATTTGACGACACCATCTCCCGGAGGTCCATTTGGACGGTTACAAAGGCGGCTGGATCGAAATCATCGCCGGCGGAATGTTCTCTGGAAAATCTGAAGAGCTGATTCGAAGGCTGCGGCGCGCGCTGATCGCGCGGCAGCGCGTCCAGGTCTTCAAGCCACTCCTTGACGATCGCTTCAGCACCGACGACATCGTTTCGCGCGACGACCGCCGGCTCAAGGCCATTCCGGTCCCAACCAGCGCCGAGCTGCGTGCGCGGGTCGAGATCGGCGTGCAGGTCGTCGGCATCGACGAAGTGCAGTTTTTCGATCCCGGCGTCGTCGACGTCTGCATGCAGCTGGCCGACGCGGGCATTCGCGTTGTCGCCGCCGGCCTCGATCAGGACTACCTGCGACGGCCCTTCGGTCCGATGCCTGCACTTCTGGCGGTGGCGGAAGAAGTCTCCAAAATGCATGCGGTGTGCGTGCGCTGCCGTGGTGCCGCGCACTACTCGCAGCGCGTTTCGGGCGGCGATGCACAGGTGGAAGTCGGCGACTCCTCCTACGAAGCGCGCTGCCGCTCGTGCTACGAGCTCTACAAAGCGACGGAAGAGAAGATCGAAGACCCGGCCGTGCAGCTCACCATGCCGCAGCCGGTGTGACAAAGGACTGAGGACTGAGGACTGAGGCGAAAGTTTCCGGTCTGATCATTTTCGCCTGCGCCATTTTTCCCTTTCATTGCAAACCCGCTCCGGCCGTGGAGCGGGATCCATTCGATCGCGAAGCTGAGGACGCGCTGGTCGGCTATCTGCGAATCGACACCTCGAATCCGCCCGGCAATGAAACAGCCGGCGCGCGTTTCCTCCAGCAACTCTTCGCGAAAGAGGGGATCGAAGCGCAGCTGGTCGGATCGAATCCGGCGCGCCAATCAATTTATGCGCGGCTTGCGTCCGGCACGAACGAGAAAGCGCTGCTGCTGCTCCATCACATCGACGTCGTTCCGGTCGCGCCCGGCGAGTGGACCAAGCCGCCCTTCAGCGGATTGCGCTCCGGTGGCTACATCTGGGGCCGCGGCGCGCTCGACATCAAATCGCTCGGCATCGCCGGGATGATGGCGATGTTCGATCTGAAACGCCGTCACGTCGCGCTCAAGCGCGACATCATTTACCTCGGCGCCGCAGACGAAGAGCTGGGCGGGTTGCACGGATGCAAGGAGCTCCTCGACACCCATCCGGAATTGTTCGCCAATGTCGGGTTCGTTCTGAACGAAGCGGGTTACAACGAGACCATCGTCGACAAGATCACCTTCTGGGGAATCGAAGTCCAGCAGAAGGTCCCTCTCTTTCTTCGCGTTCAGGTCAAAGGCGAAGCAGGACACTCCGCGTCACCGCCGGAAGATGGTGGAACGATGATGCGCATGATTCGCACGCTGGAGGCCATCGCGAAAATTCCGACGCCATATCGCGTCACGCCGGCCGTGGCACGCTACTTCAGCACGCCCGGCGTGACACGTCAGGATGCGCGCGGCGAAGTGCTGCGATCGCTCGCGCATACGGTGGACGTGAAACGCATCGAGGAAGTCCTGCCGCCCGGATATCGCTCGCTGCTGCACGGCACCATCGCCATCACGGAGATCCACGGCGGCGTCTGTCCGAATTGTTTGCCGCTGACCGCGACCGCGAACATCGATATCCGACTTCTGGACGATGAGCATCCCGCCGCGATGCTGGCGCAAATACGCACACTCTTGCCGAAGGAGGCGAAACTCGACGTGCTTCTGGCGGGCGAGCCGACGCCCGAGAGTCCCAGCGATACCGAGCTGTTTCGGGTCGTGGCGGCGGCCATGAAGCGCGCCGAGCCGGGATCGAGCGTGGCGGCGGTCGTCAGCGCCGGAACATCGGACAGCCGGCACTTCCGCGCTCGCGGGATCGTCGCGTACGGAATCGCACCATTTAAGGTGAACTATTATGATGCAGATACCGTGCACGGCAACGATGAGAGGATTCGCGCCAGCTTCTTTCCGCCGGGCGTGAGGCTGATGCGCCAGATCGTGAACGACTTCTGCGCGAGGCCGTCATCCTGAGCGAAGCGAAGGATCTCAGTGAACGAGATCCTTCGCCGTCTTCGCGGCTCAGGATGACGGGCGCTGCGTTCGCCTGCCTCACCGTCCTGGCCCTGGCCATGTTCGCGCGTCCTCTCTTTCGCGGCGAGGTGCTGACCTTCCGTGATCACAGCGATTACTTCCAGCCGCTGCGGTACTTCACGGCCGACGAGCTGCGGCATTTTCGGCTGCCGCTCTGGAATCCCTACAACGCGTCGGGCGAGCCGTGGCTCGCCAATCCGCAGACCGGTGTTTTCTATCCGCCGGCGTGGATCTTTCTCGTCCTGCCCTTCGCGACGGCGTACACCCTCTTCCTTTTCCTGCACCTGGTGCTCCTCGGTTTCGGCGCGTTTCTGCTCTTCTCGCGGATCGGATCGCCGCGCGCCGCGTTCATCGGCGCGCTGATGCTGATGCTGTTCGGTCCCACCCTGTCCATGCTCGATATCTCCAACAATCTCACCACATTCGCATGGCTGCCTCTGGTTCTGTGGTGCGCGATGTCGGATATCGGCCCGATGTTCAGCGCCACCGCCATCGCGATGTCGTTTCTGGCGGGTGAGCCGTTCTTCGCGGCGGCCGGCGCGGTGATGTTTGCGCTGATCCGCCGAAAAAACCTCGTCGACATCGCGTTGACCGCTTTCTGTCTGGCGTCGATTCAGCTCATCCCGTTTCTGGCAATCATCGCGGGCAGCGACCGCGCCGGCAATGTCCCGCGCGAGGAGGTCCTGCGTGACTCGATGGCCTTCAGCGATTGGCTGCGCATGGTCGTGCCGGACGCAATGACGCATCAGCAATTCATTCCGATCGTCTACCTCGGCATCGTGCCGGCGTTGCTGGCGCTGATGGGAATCTGGGATCGACGCGCGCGAGGCTGGCTGCTGCTTCTGGCGTTCAGCGTCGTGATTTCCGCCGGAAGCGGCGAGCTGCTGACGCGACTTCCGCTGACCATCATTCGCTATCCTGCCCGCGTCGTGCCGCTCGGTGCTCTGGCCATCGCGGCGCTGGCCGTGATCGGCTTTCGGCGCGTCGAGCGCTTTCCGTGGATCGCGATGATCGCCATCGCCTGCATCATCGTCGACCTCGTTCCGCGCGTTGCGCCGCTGCTGCAGAGCGCTCCGTTCAATCCGAGCGTTCCGTATTCGTCCCTGATCGGCCGCGACGGAAAGATCGCGCGACTGATTCCGCCGAAACTTCGGGCGCTCGACCGCCGCGCCTGGATCGCGGGCTATCTGAACCTCTTCGAGCGCCGCTTCGACGCCTGGACCGCCGCCCCGATCGTCTCGGAGTCGTACACCAACGCGTATTCAGTGGCCCTGGAGCGCCGCGATGCGCTCGATCGCATGTCCATCGCTTACATTTTGACCAGCGAAGGGAGCGCAGTGGTGGTGCGTCGCAATCCCAATGCCCTTCCGATGGCCTACTTCCGCGATTCCGCGGGCCAGATCGGGCGCGCATCGGTGCTGGCAATGACCACCAGCGCCGCGCACGTGGTCATCGACGCGCCGCGCGACGGAATTGTGGTAGTCACCCAGCAGCTGGCCACCGACTGGAGCGTCGATGTCGATGGAATTCGCGCGACGTCCGAGCTCGATGGCGTCTTTCGATCCGTTCGCGTTCGCGCCGGGCATCACGCCATCACGTGGCGCTATCGTCCGCGATCGTTGATGGTCGGAATCGCGCTGACGGCCATCGCGATTGTTCGCATGCTCCTTTCATCGCGATTTGTCAAGAGACGGGGCACGAAAAAATTTTTTTCACGGAGCCAAATTTCACTTGAATTCTGATTCGGGCGCAGGTGTAGAATCCCGCTCTCCTAAATTCTTCGACCAGAGGACGTTCTATGGTGAGCAGTATCGATGATCGGCTGAATCAGATCATTCGTGAATTAATTGGAAACGGCATCACCTTAGAGCAGGCAGTCGAGGCGTTCGAAGGAAAGTACATCGTGGCCGCCATGTCTGCCAGCCGCGGAAATGTGACGCAGGCGTCGAAGGCTCTCGGGGTCCACCGCAACACGCTGCACAACAAATTGCGCACACAGACGATGCTGAATGGCTTCGCGGAATCGATCCGGCCGTCGCGGAGGCGCCTGTCGGCCAAGCGCGTGTCCGCACCAACGCCCAAAAATAAACCGCGCCGGGTGTAGCGGCGGCCTTCAGGCCGCTGACCGATGCTTCCTTACCGCACCGACCTGCAGCAGGCCATCGTCGATCTTCTCCGCCAGCGCGGCAATCGTCTTCTCGGCGTCAAGGACATCTACGATCGCCTCGACTTTCCCGACGCCTCGCGCGATGAAGTCGAGCGCGCCATCGATGCCCTGGCAAGCGAAGGCATCATCATCGCCGTTCGCGGCAAGCGCTACTCGCTTCTCGAATTCACGCCCTATCACGCCGGTCGCGTGCGCGTCCATCCCGACGGCTACGGCACCGTCGCCGGCGGCGACAAAGAGCTCGACGTCTACATCGATCGCCGGTCGATGAAGGGCGCCATGAACGGCGACCTGGTCGTCGTACGGGTCGACAAGAAACGTCCCGCCTATCGCAAGCTCCATAACCGCGACGTCATCGTCGGCGAAGTCACGCAGGTCCTGCGCCGCGCGCATCGCAACGTGGTGGGGCGTTTTCATGACGATCCCAACGCCCCGTTCGTGATTCCGTTCGACGTTCGTCTCGATCACGACATTCTCATCGACAAGGATGCCACCCTCGACGCGAAAGACGGCGAGATGGTGAATGTGGAGATCGATCGCTATCCCGATCGCTCCAGCAACCTCGCCCGCGGCCGCGTCGTGGAGCGCCTCGGGTTCATCGGCGATCCCGGCGTCGACATCGAAGTTGTGATCCGTAAGTTGCACATTCCGCACAACTTCCCCAACGAAGTCCTGCGCGCCGCCGACGAGGTCCCGCTCGAAGTTTCATCGGACCAGATCGCCAAGCGCGTCGATCTTCGCGAGCGCAATATCGTCACCATCGACGGCGAGACCGCCAAGGATTTCGACGACGCCGTCGAAGTCCGCATCCTCCCCAACGGCAACTATCTCCTCGGCGTCCACATCGCCGACGTCGCGCACTACGTGAAAGAGCGGAGCGTGCTCGATGAGGAAGCGTTCGAGCGCGGCACGTCGGTCTACTTTCCCGGCCGGGCCGTGCCGATGCTGCCGGAGCGATTGTCGAACGGAATCTGCTCGCTCAATCCGCGCGTCGATCGCCTCACCTTCTCGATCGACATGGAGATCGACAAGCGCGGTCGCTTCGTCGATCGCAAAGTCTACAAGTCAGTGATCCGCACCAAAGAGCGGATGACGTACACCGACGTGGCCGCGATTCTGAGTGGGGCGCCGCCGACCTCGGCGGCGGTTCGCGAGCGCTACGCCTATCTCCTTCCCGACTTCGAGCGCATGTACGCCCTCTTCGAAGTGCTGCGCGCACGGCGCGAGGCACGCGGCTCGATCGACTTCGATCTCCCCGAAGCCGACGTGCTCCTGGGCGAGAGCGGCGAGATCGAATCGATCCAGGCCATGGAGCGCAACGTCGCGCATCGCCTCATCGAAGAATTCATGCTGGCCGCCAACGAGATGGTCGCGACCGAGCTGGTCTTCGCGAACCAGCCCGGGATCTTCCGCGTGCATCAGCAACCCGATCCGCGCCGGCTCGAGGACCTGCGCGAGATCCTTGCCGAGTTCAAGCTGAAGTTGCGCGGCAATGTGGAGGAGATCCGCCCCGGCGAATTGCAGCGCATTCTGAAAGCTGTTGCCGGGACTCCGGAGGAGCGCTTTCTCACCAACATCATCCTGCGGTCGATGAAGCGTGCCTTCTACTCCGAGGAAGATCTCGGCCACTTTGCGCTGGGGCTCGAGCACTATTGCCACTTCACTTCGCCGATCCGGCGTTATCCCGATCTGATCGTGCATCGCCGGCTGGCGGAGTTGATTGCCGGCGGACCACTGCACGGCGAGAAGCTCGATCGCGTCGCGCGCGCGCATCCGCTCTATGCCATGCAGTCGAGCGATCGCGAGCGGCGCGCTGAGGAGGCCGAGCGCGAAGTGCTGGAGTGGAAGAAGGTCATCTTCATGCGCGACAAAGTCGGCCAGAAGTTCACCGGCATGATCACCGGCGTCATGCCGTTCGGCGTGTTCGTCGAGCTGGATGCGATCTTCGTGCAGGGGATGGTGCCCATCGCGACCGTCGGCGGCGACTACTGGCAATTTCGCGAGAAGGAGCACCGCCTCCGCGGCGAGTCCACCAACCGCGAGTTGCGCCTCGGCGACCACGTCCTGATCGAGGTCAAATCGATCGACGAGGACCGCCATCAGATCGAGTTCCGTATGCTCGAGGTCGCTGGCTCTCCAATTGCAACCCGTCAACAGCGATAAAATTGTTGACGATGGGAGACGTCAAACAACTTGTCGATCAACGTGTAGCGCTGGAGTCGCGGCTGCAGAATGAAACCAGCGAGCTCTCCGACGCCCGCGCGCGGCTGTACGACCACGAATACAACGATCTGCAGAAGCAACTGGCCGCGCTGTTCAAGACTGCCACCAGCGACGGCGATCGCATCACCATCATGCTGGAGATGATGCGCATCCTCGAGAACCGGCTGGTCTATCTGCACAACTTCATCGTCGATGCCACCAACGACAATCGCATTCTGGCGCAGCTCGTGACGCGTTTCATCGATCAGCTCGCGAGCGAACGCAGCAGCGTGCTCACCAAACTCGAGGCCACGTACTACCGCGCCGTGGCAGCGTTGTACGCCGGCGACGTCGCGACCGCGCGCGATGGATTCAGCGACGCGTGCGCATCCGAGGAATCGGACGAGGCCAACGACATCAAGTACAAGTCGTACGTCATGCTCGGCCATCTCTCGCATGGCGATCGCGATTACGCCAAGGCCAAGCAGCTTCACGAGCAGTCGCTGCGCTATTCGCACAATTCGAATGTCACGGCGCAGGCGCTGGCGTTGAAGGCGCTCAACTCGTACGCGCTGGGCGACGAGGCCGAGGCCCTGCATCTTTTTCAGGAAGCGCTGCATCTCTTCGACGCGCATCAGCCATTTTTCAATTCGTACTTTTATCGGAACGCGCTCTTGTTCTGCGGTGCAATTTATTTCGATCGACGCGAGCTCGAGACGGCCGAGGGGTATTACCGCCGAGTGCTGGAGAGCGTGGAGCAGCATTCCTACGATTTCTTCGATGCCCTGACGCATCTCGGTCGGATCTATTACGCGCAGCAGCGGTACGACGACGCCGTGAAGTCGTTCGAGCGGGCGATTCAGACGCATCGCTTCAGCGAGAACGAATATCTGGTCGATACGTGGTTCTGGCTGGCGCGGACGCACATGAAGCAGAACGACAAGGATCGCGCCCGCCCGTATCTCGAGAAGATCGCCGCCACGGATGTGAAGTACGAGAAGAAGCCGCAGGCGGTGGAGATGCTGCAAAAGATTGCGTAGCGCCCCTCCCGGGCGGTGAGGGGCATCGAGGTCAGGGCTTGCGCGTCGCATTTTCGACGCACGCGTTGTACTTCTTCTTGGCGTCGCGTTTGGCGTCGACGCGCGCGCGGTGCGTGCCGAGCTTGCCCGCCTCTTTCTTTTCCGCGTTGTAGGTGACGCGGCACTGGTGCTTCGCTTCCTTTTCGGCTTTGGTCAATGCCGTGGCCGGGATTGCGAGGGCCAGCTGAACCATGACGAGGCTGCTGATCAGGCGTCTCATGTGAACCTCCTTTCCGGAGGCCTGCGGTGCATTCGCCGCGCCTGAATTTTCAATCAGTGGAAGCGCGTCACGACGAACGCGATGTCGTCCTTGAATTCGTCGGTCGCGGAGAACTGGCTCACGTCGCTGTAGATGGCATCGTAGATCGTGCTGAGGTCGGCATCGCGATTCTGCTCCAGCAAATTCGCCACCCGATCGATGGAGTAGAACTCGCCGTTGACAGTCCGTCGATCGGTGACTCCATCGGTGTAGACGAACAGCGTATCGCCCGACGCGACTTTGAGCGCCCGCTCGTCATAGGCCATCCGCGGCATCGCTCCGAGGAGCGGGCTGGGATCTTCGAGGAAGGTCGTCTTGCCGCATTGGCGCTGATAGAGCAGGAATCCGGGATGGGCGGCGTTGGCGTAGCAGAGGTTTCCGGAAGTGTCGATGCGGAAGAGCTGCGCGGTGGCGTACTGCGTGGGCAGGCTGACGCTGAAGAGAAAATCGTTGAGCCGCGACATCAGATCCGAGAGCCGTGTATTCGGATCGGCCTCGGTGTGAATGTAACTCTTGAGCAGCGACACCAGAATCGCCGCCGGCAGCCCGTGGCCGGAAACGTCGGCCACAAAAAGATACATCATATTATCATGCACAAAATAGTCATAAAAATCGCCGGACAGCGTTTCGCTGGGAATGTACGCCGATCGGATTTCCAGGCACGGCACGCGAAAGGCGCCTGACGGGACCAGCGCTTCCTGCACGCGCCGCGCGATCTGCAGGTCGCGCGTGATCTGATGATTCAGCTTGCGGAGCTGATCCTGATAGGCCTTCACGCGCAGCAGCGCGCGCAGACGCGCCAGCAGCACTTCGTTCTCCGAGCCTTTGGTCACGAAGTCATCCGCGCCGGCGTTCAGGCCCTCGGCGATGGTGCGGGCGACGTCCGCGCCGGTGAGCATGAGGACCGGAATGGTCCGCAGTTGCGGGTCCGATTTGATCCGCCGCGCCACCTGGAAGCCGTCCATGCCGGGCATGCGGTAGTCGACCACGAACGCGTCCGGCGGAATGCCCGATCCGAGGGCGATGCCATCCTCTCCCGAGGTGGCGGTGCTCACGACATAGCCGTTGCGTTCCAGCACGCGGCGGATGACTTGCAGATCGTTGGCGTTATCGTCGATGACTACGATGCGTTCGGCCATGGATCGATTGCTACTAATGCATTTTTTTGACCAGCCCGCTACGCTTCGCGCGTGAAGCTGATCGTCGGATTAGGCAATCCCGGCCCCGAGTATGTGCGCAGCCGGCATAACGTGGGCTGGATGATCGCCGACGCATTTGCGGAAAAATTTCGCATCGACATCGGCAAACACGAGAAGGAGGCGCTCACCGGATTGGGGAGGGTGGCGGGAGGGGCGGTCATGGTGGCCAAGCCGCTGACGTTCATGAACCGCTCCGGCGATGCTGTGAAGCTGCTCACCGACGCCTATGTGGATGTGTTGCATGATCTGATCATCGTCAGCGACGACGTCGATCTTCCCCTCGGCAAGTTGCGCATCCGCGAGCGTGGCTCATCGGGCACGCACAACGGCATGCGGTCGGTGGTTGCCTCTCTTGCCAGCGAGAGCTTCCCGCGCTTACGATGCGGCGTGCGCGGTGCGAATTATGCGGAGGTCGGCCGGCTGCGCGATTACGTCCTCGACAATTTCGAGAAGAGCGAGCTGCCCATCATCAACCGCAGCCTCGAACGCGCCGTCGACGCGTTGGTCCTCTTCGCTCGCGGCGATCTGAAACGGGCCATGAATGAGTTCAACCGCGATTCCGAGTCCGAATCCGAAAATCCCGAGACAACATGACCGCTATCCATAGGCTCGGCGAGCTGCGTAACTCCGGTTACCGCGTCCGATCCGTCAAAGATGAAATGCGCGAGAACCTGCTGGCCAAGATCGCCCGAAGAGAAAAAATCTTTCCAGGCATCCACGGCTACGATCGCACGGTCATTCCGGCGCTGCACAACGCCATCCTGTCCAAACACGACATCATCCTGCTCGGTCTTCGCGGTCAGGCCAAGACGCGAATTCTCCGCTCGCTGACCTCGCTGCTCGACGAGCGCATTCCGGTCATCGAGGGTTGCGAAATCAACGACTCACCGCTGCAGGCGGCCTGCAAGCGGTGCCGCCGGCTGGCGGCCGAGAAAGGCGACGACCTGCCCATCACGTGGATGCACCGCGACGAGCGCTATCGCGAGAAGCTCGCCACTCCCGATGTCACCGTTGCCGATCTGGTCGGCGACATCGATCCGATCAAAGCCGCCAATCAGCGGCTGACGTATGCCGATGAGGAGGTCATCCACTACGGGATCATCCCGCGCACGAATCGAGGCATCTTCGCGATCAACGAGCTTCCCGATCTTGCGCCCCGCATTCAGGTGGCGCTGCTCAACATTCTGGAAGAGCGCGATCTGCAGATCCGCGGTTTTCCGGTGCGGATTCCGATGGACGTGGTGCTGGTCTTCAGCGCCAATCCGGAGGACTACACCAGCCGCGGAAACATCATCACGCCGCTGAAGGACCGCATCGATTCGCAGATCCTGACGCATTATCCGCAGAGTTTGCAGACCGCGTTGCAGATCACCAATCAGGAGGCCTGGCTCGATCGCAGCGGGAAGGCGACCATCGAGATCCCGCCCTACGTTCGCGAAATGGTCGAGCAAATTGCATTCGTGGCTCGCGAATCGGAGCTGGTCGATCAATCTTCCGGTGTCTCGGCCCGGCTCACCATCTCCGCGATGGAATTGCTGCAATCGAATCTGGAACGACGCGCGGCCCTCACCGGTGACGCCCATGTTTTTCCGCGACTCTCCGATCTGGCCATGGTTCTCCCCGCCATCACCGGGAAAGTGGAGATGGTGTACGAAGGCGAGCAGCAGGGGGCGGAGGTCGTGGCGCGAAAACTGATCGGCACGGCGGTCGGCAAGCTGTACGAAACGAAGTTCCCGCCCATCGAGCGCGCGGGCGTCGGGGGGCGGCGCGGGATGGAGATGGATCAGGACGATCTGGACGACGCCTTCGCCGGCCGTCGCGTGAAGAAGCCGCAGGCGCAACAGCGCGAAGAGCCGCGCGCCAACGCCAAGAGTGAGCCGAACTACGACAGCATCCTGGCCTGGTTCGTCGACGGAAACAAAATCACGCTGTCGGACGAGCAGCCATTCGCTGAATATTTCCGCGAGCTGAATCGCATCCCGAAACTCGTCGAGACGGCGCGCAAGTACATTCAGGCAAGAAATGAATTCGAGCTGGCGTTCTGGATGGAGATGATCCTGGAGGGAATGCATCAGGCGCTGCGCCTGGCCCGCGAGGACCTCGATTCGACCATCACCTTCCACGAGCTGATGAAGTTCAATGTCTTGAGAACGGTGAAATAGGTTGCCAGTTGCCAGTTGCCGGTTGCCCGAAGGACAATCGGTACAGGCAACCGGAAACCGGCAACCATGGCCAAAGTCACAGCAGAAATCTCCGGCGATCTGACCAAGCAGATCGACCGCATCGTCCGCGATGGATGGTTTCCCGACGAGGAGACCGTGGTGCGGGAGGCGCTGCTGCAATTCGTCGACGCCAAATCGTTTCTGGGCGATTCGCCGCGGATGCTGCATCGCTTTGCGGCCGATGCTCTGAATGACTCGAAGCTGGAGACGGCACTGAAATTCGTCGACCGTGCGGTATCGCTGTTGTCGAATCAGAAAGTGACCGACTTCTCGCTCTATCAGAACCTCATCGAGCTTCGCGTGCAGATCCTTCTTGTCCTCGGCCGCAACGTGGAAGCACTCAGCTCTCTGGAGGAAGCGAAGGAATTGATGCCGAATAACCCGGCCATCGCGAGGTGGATTGATAAGCTCAAGAAGCAGCGTGCCTGACCGTGCGACATCGATACTCCTACCTCGACCCCGACCTCATCAAGCAACTTCTGGCCGAGATGGGCCTTCGCCGTCTCTTCAATCATCTATTGCTGCAGAGCGGCGGCGATGTCGAAGAGGCCATGCGCTGGATGCGTGCCCTGCAGGAGCGCGGTTACATCGATCCGAGCATCGACCTGGAAGCGTTTTTCGCGCGGCTGGTCGAAGAAAACATCCTCGGCCAGGACGCGAACGGCAACGTCGTTCTGGCCGCCGGCGGTGAGCGCCAGATCCGGCGCGACGCGCTCGACGAAATCTTCGGCGGTCTGCAGAAATCGATGACCGGCTCCCATTCCGTGAACAATGCCGGCCAGGGGACGGAGCGCCTGACCGAAACGCGGCAGTATCAGTTCGGCGACGATCCGATGTCGATCGATTCGATTCGCTCGATTCAGAACACCATGAAGCACACCGATCCCTCCGATCCAATCTTGATCACGGAGGAGGATCTGGAGGTCTTCGAGACGGAGCACAATTCGAGCTGCGCCACCGTGGTCATGATCGACATCTCGCACTCGATGGTGCTCTACGGCGAGGACCGCATCACGCCCGCCAAGAAGGTCGCGCTCGCTCTGACGGAGTTGATCATCAGCAAGTATCCCAAGGACGCCATCGACGTGCTGCTGTTCGGCGATGATGCGCGCGAAGTGCCGATCTCCGAGATTCCCTACGTGAAAGTCGGCCCGTATCACACCAATACCAAGGCCGGGCTCGAGCTGGCCCAGCGGATTCTTCGAAGGCGCAAGCACAACAACAAACAGATTTTCATGATCACCGACGGCAAGCCGTCAGCGCTTTTTGAAAATGGACGGCTGTACACGAATTCATTTGGCCTCGACATGAAAATCGTCAATCGCACGCTGGAGGAGGCCGATCGCTGCCGGCGTTCGGGCATCCCCATCACGACCTTCATGCTGGCCACCGATCCGATGCTCGTCAATTTCGTCGAGCAGCTCTCGAAGATCAACCGCGGCCGCGCCTTCTACTCGTCAGTCGACCGACTGGGCGAATACATCCTGGCCGACTACATCCGCAATCGCCGGAAGTTTGTGCACTGACTACGTCAGCCCGAAGAGTGGCAAATACCTCGGCGCGAACTCGGCGAAGATCAACAGAAAAAAAATCGGTACGGCGAACAGTGCCGCTGCGAACGCCCCCGCGTCCCGCCATGATTTGTTTGCGCTTCGGGCATAAGCGACCGCCGAGAAGATCGCCAGTCCCCCGGCGGCAATGGCTGCCGGCACGGCGATCAAAATGTCGGGCCGATCGAATTTTCCGGCGAACAGCAGTTGAAAACCGTTGCGGATGAATGTTGTCCGAAATCCTGCCATCAAAATCCAGAAAGCGCCGCTGACGGTACCGAGGGCGTAGCCGAATTTGTTGTGCCGGAGCGAGAGGATCGCCGCCGCGAGATAGGGAATGGATTCGAACGTATGAAGCATGCGAATGCTGCGGTCAAAAACCGCCGACACGCCCAGGACCGCGACGAAGCAAAGCGCGCAGATCGCGGCTGCGAGCTCGTTCTTTTTCATCAGCCAATTGTTACGTTGCCCGCGTCCCGACGTTAACAGCGCCCGCGGAATCGCCCGTCGCGCCCGGCGGTTCCATTCTCCAATGTCCAAGTTATTTGCCCTGGCGGCACTCCTCGCCACCGCTGCGTCCGCCAACGAGCTGTCCTACAAATCGCTGCAGTCCCGCGCCGGATCGACCACGCCCATCTTCGATCACGGCATTCACGGGGAGGGGCAGATCGTGGCCTTCCTCGACACCGGCGTCGATTACGATTCCTGCTTCTTTGTCGAAGCCGACGGCTCGCGCCCGCCCATCAACACGCGCCTCGACGGCAACAACGTCGATCTGAGACGCCGAAAAATCGTTGCATATGACTTCCTGTATTCATGTGACCAATTTCCGGCCGCCACCGGCTGCGACGATCCGAATTCTCCCGACGCGTGGGACAACCAGGGGCATGGAACGCACGGCGCCGCCAGCGCGGTCGGGGATCGCGCCACGCCGATCGCGCATGACTACGGCGATTCGATCGCTCCCGGCGCGAAGCTCATCGTGCAGGACGCCGGTTACATCGGCGGCGACAATTGCTCGCAGCTCCCCGGAATCGGATGCCCCGTCAACCTCACTCCCATCCTCGAGCAGGCCTATCGCCAGGGCGCGCGCATTCATTCGAATTCGTGGGGCGATCGTCAGAGCGTCGCGCCGCCGCTGAATCCTCCCACCGCCAATTACCCGCAGTCAGCTTACGACGTCGATGCCTTCGTCTGGTCGCATCCCGACATGCTGATCGTCTTCAACACCGGCAATCTCGGCTCGAGCGGCAAGGCGCCCGCCGGCTCGGTTTCAGCGCCGGGCACCGCCAAGAATGTCCTGCAGGTCGGCGGGACGCGAGATGGGAATCACTACGCCGACGACGCACTCTCCAGCTTCACGCTCTTCGGTCCCACGCGCGATGGGCGCATCAAACCCGATCTGGTCGGGCCGGCATACGTCATGACCGGCGATGCCAAGTCCATTTCTCGCGGCCAGACGTGCTCCATGACGTTTCAGCCCGGCACGTCGTGGGCCTCTCCGTCCATTGCCGGCGCGGCGGCGCTCGTTCGGCAGTACTTCACCGACGGCTACTATCCGAGCGGGACGCCGAAACCCGCGGATCGCATGACGCCCAGCGCCGCGCTGCTCAAGGCGACGCTGATCGCCTCCGCGCATCGCGTTCCGTTCATCACGGTTTCCAATGCCCAGGTTCCGACGAAACCGACGCCGTCGAACGAGCAGGGATTCGGTTTCCCGGTCCTGGCGGACGCGCTCTACTTTCCGGGCAACGCCGTCAAACTCCGCGTGAAGGATGTTCCGCGCGAGGCCGGTCTGGCCGAAGCTGAAACTGCGACGATGCACATCTCCGTTCGCGCTGGAAGTCCTCTGAAAATCGTCCTGGTCTGGACCGATGCTCCCGGGCCGTCGCTGGTCAACGATCTCGATCTTCGCGTCACCGATCCTGCCGGCAGCATTTTCCTCGGCAATGGTCAGCCCGATCACGTGAACAATGTGGAAGTGGTGTCGATCCCGGAGCCCCTGGACGGCATTTATGCGATTGCGATCTTTCACCCAGGCTTCGGCCGTCAGGGTTACGCGCTGGTCATGACCGGCGACCTCTCCGACGCGGTCCTGCGCTCGCGGGCTGCGCGGCACTGATCGCTATAATCCGCCCTCCATGTTGTCCCGCGAGTATCTCCGCGAGAACGCGGACGCCTATCGCGTCGCGCTGAAGAATCGCGGCGCGAAGGTCGACTTCGATCGCTTCCTGGAGCTCGACTCCGACCGGCGAAAAACGATCGCGCGCGTCGAGACGCTGAAGAATCAGCGCAACGTCGCGTCGCAGGAAATCGCGGCGCTGAAAAAGAACAAACAGGACGCGACAGCGCAGATCGATGCCATGAAGCGCGTCGGCGACGAGATCAAACAACTCGATGAGCGCCTGGCCGCGATCGAGGACGATCTGCGCGCGCTGGAGCTCGGCCTGCCCAATGTCCCCGACCCGTCGGTTCCGGTCGGCAGCGACGAATCGGCCAATCGCGTCGAGCGCACGTGGGGCGAAAAACCGAAATTCGATTTCCCGCCCAAGCCGCACTGGGACCTCGGCGAAGCCCTTGGCATCCTCGATTTCGATCGCGCCGCCAAGATCACCGGTGCGCGCTTCGCGTTGACGTTGGGCGCGGGCGCGCGGCTCAATCGCGCGCTGATCGATTTTTTTCTCGATCACAACACCGAGCGCGGTTACAAAGAGGTCGTTCCGCCCTACATCGTCAACGCCGATTCACTCCGCGGCACCGGCCAGCTTCCAAAATTCGAAGAAGATCTTTTCAAACTCACCGATCGCGATTACTACCTCATCCCTACCGCCGAGGTGCCGCTGACCAACATCCATCGCGACGAGATCCTCGATGGCGCGACGCTTCCGCGTTTTTACACCGCCTATTCGCCCTGCTTCCGCAGCGAAGCGGGCTCGTACGGCAAGGACACGCGCGGTCTGATCCGGCAGCATCAATTCGAAAAAGTCGAGATCGTGAAATTCACGACGCCTGAAAACTCGTGGAACGAGCACGAACGCATGACCGCCGATGCCGAGGCCATTCTGCAGGAGCTTGGCCTTCACTATCGCGTCGTGACGTTGGCCACCGGCGACATGGGATTCGGTTCCGCGAAGACGTACGACATCGAAGTGTGGCTGCCCGGGCAGAACACCTATCGCGAGATTGCGTCGAGCACGAATTTCACTGATTTTCAGGCCCGCCGCGCCAACATCCGCCATCGCACCCCGGACAAGAAAATCGGGTTCGTGCACACGCTCAACAGCTCGGCCATGCCGGTGGGCAGGACGCTGGTCGCGATTCTCGAGAACTTTCAGGACGACGATGGCACGGTGCACATTCCGAGAGCGCTGCAACCGTACATGAAGGGTCTGTCGCGCATCAGCCTTTAACCGTTTCACCACAGAGGCACAGAGGACACAGAGTGTGTCGGTCTAACTCTGTGATCTCTGTGTCTCTGTGGTGATATCCGTCTCGATCAGCGCGCCCTGACCGCCGCCGGAGCCTCAGGGGCGCTGGCAGCGTCAAAGAGGACCTCGTAACGGAGATCGGTCGCGCCGACGCGAATCTCATCGGCGTTGCGCAGGATGGAGTGGAAAATCCGTGTTCCGTTGAGCCACGTTCCGTTGCGGCTCTTCAGATCCTCGACCACGTAGCCTTCCGGCCCGCGAAAGATCCTGGCGTGATGGGAAGAGACGCCGAGGTCGTTGAGCTGGATTTGGTTGTCGTTCTGGCGGCCGACCAGATACTCGTTCTCGATCAGCGGAATGACCGTGCCGGCGCCGTCGCCGCTCATGATGAGTAATTGTGCAACGGTTTTCTTTACAACATCTTTATATGATAATGTCGCATCTTCTGAGATCAGCAGGCTGGTGTCGTCTCCGGTCAGGTCGTGAACAGTGGTGTCGCTGGTGAGCTCCTTGAGCGACTGCCGCAGTGTCACTTCCTCGATCTGCGGAACGGGTCCGGTCTGACCATCGCGATCGGACAGGCGTTCCTGCGACGCCTCGATCAACTTGTTGGCCATGAGGCCGTACACCAGGCGATAAACCTGGAAGGCCTCGGCCTCGGTGTCGCGGCAGATCTCTTCCAGCGTGCGCTGGCCGTTGATCAGAAAAAGAATGCGCCACTCGTCGAGCGACAGCGTGATCTTCTCCGTTTCCGGGTCCGCCACCACTCGAAACACGACTTCGCTGTCGGGCAGCAGGCGAAGGCACTCCGCCCATTCGTCGATCCGGCGTGCGCCCTCCATGATGAGATTGGAGAGATCGATCGAGATCGTGACAGCCTGCGGCGGCAGATCGATGGCGTCATAAAACGCGAAATCGCCCCCCTTCCACACGAAGACGTCGTAGATCACTTCCGAGACCTGTACCTTGAGGTAATCGTCGAGCTCCGACTGCGTGAGGGCTCCGGTCTGCAGCGCCAGATCACCCCACCGCCCGCCCGAGCGCAACATCAGGTCATCGATCTCGGCGGCCTTCTCGCGCGCCAGCTTCTTCCTTCGAAGGAGGATCGTTCCGAGTCGAAGATTCTCCTGATTGGAGGCGGCGTAGATCACGGCGCCGCCGCGAAAGAACACGTAGGCGTCTTTCTCCACCAGCCGGAGGGTCAGCATGCCCGTTTTGCGCGTTGAACTGAGAAACGCCAACACGTCGGGCAGTTTGAAGACATCGAGACTTCCCTGGAGTGAAACAGGACCCATGCTGAAGTGTCGATTGTACAATCGACACGCCCGATGCAGCGCGCTTCCCACCACGCCGTCCTGGCTGGCTTCCTCGGCTGGACGCTCGACGCGTTCGATTTCTTCGTGGTGGTGTTTCTGCTCGACGTCCTGGCCAAGCAATTCACGGTGACCAAAGGGCACATTGTCGCGACGCTCACCGCCACGCTCGTCTTCCGGCCGGTGGGAGCGATCATCTTTGGAATGCTGGCGGACCGGTACGGCCGCCGCATTCCGCTGATGGCCAACGTCGTCTACTTCTCGCTGATCGAGCTTCTGTCGGGGTTCGCGCAGACCTACACCCAGTTTCTGATCCTCCGCGCGCTATTCGGCATCGGGATGGGAGGGGAGTGGGGCGTCGGCGCCTCGCTGGCCATGGAGCAGGTGCCGCGGAAATGGCGCGGCGTCCTGTCGGGCGTTCTGCAGAGCGGTTACTCGATCGGTTATCTGCTGGCCGCCGTGGCCACGCGCGTCGTCCTTCCCAATCCGCACCTGGGATGGCGGTGGATGTTCTGGCTGGGCGCGCTGCCGGCGCTGTTGGCTTTGTACATTCGTACCAAAGTACCGGAGTCGGAAGCGTGGAAAGAGCATCGAGCAGCGAATTTTCGTGCGATGTGGCTGGCGATTCGCGGTCACGCCAAGGGCTTCGCGTATCTGGTCGTGCTGATGACGTTCATGATGTTTCTCTCGCACGGCACCCAGGATCTCTACCCCGACTTTCTGAAGGAGCGGCATGTCGCCGCGACGATGATTCCCTGGATTGCCATCCTCTACAACGTTGGCGCGGTCTTGGGAGCCGTGATCTTCGGACAGCTTTCGCAACACATCGGCCGGCGCTACAGCATGATCGCGGCGCTGGCGGTGTCTCTTTGCGTCATTCCATTCTGGGCGTTCGGCAATACGGTGGGCGTCCTGGCAACGGCCGCTTTCATCATGCAGATGGGCGTGCAGGGGGCGTGGGGAATCATTCCGGTGCATCTCAACGAGCTGGCGCCCGATTCCGTTCGCGGATTGATGCCCGGGCTGGCATACCAATCAGGGATTCTGATCGCCGCGCCCACAAACACGATCGAGCACATTCTTCACGCCCACGTCGGATATTCATGGGCGCTGGCGGGATTCGAGCTGGTGGTGATCGGCGTGCTCGTGATCGTGCTGCTGTTAGGCCGCGAGGAGCGCGGGCGGAGCTTCTACTCCGGCGACCTCGTCATCGAGAAGGAGTGAGGGCGCTGCGAAACAGATCGATCGTCCGTCGCCACGCGTCTGCGGCCGCATCCGGCTTGTAGACCTCTTTGCGCGCGTCGTTGAAAAAAGCATGACTCGCGCCGGGATAGACGACCAGCTGCACGTTCTTGCCTGACTTTTTCAGTTGCTGCTCGAGTTGTCGTCCCTGCTCCGGCGGAACGCCCTGATCTTTCTCACCGTAGATCAGCAGGATCGGCGCACGAAGATTGTTCCAGTCCATCTGCACTTTTTGGAATCCGCCGTAGAAGCTGACGACTGCACCGACTTTCGCGCCTTCTTCCGTCCCGGTGTACTGCGCCAGCGCGCCGCCCATGCAGAATCCGACCACGCCGTATGTTTTCGAGGTGCATGTCGGTTGCTTGACGAGCCACTCGCCCGCGCCGGCGATCTCGCGCTCGGCGCGGTCGGAATCGAACTCCATCAGCATTTTCCCGGCCTCGTCCGGCGACTTCGCCGTCTTGCCGTGGTACAGATCGGGCGCGATCGCAGAAAAGTTTTCCTTGGCAAATCTGTCGACGACGTCCTGAATGTGCGGAACCAGTCCCCAATATTCTTGAATGACAACGACCGCCGGCCCTTTTCCGGCGAAATACCCCTGGCACGTATGTGCGTTAGATGGAAACTCGACGCGCTGACCCATGGTTTACGCGCGGATTATAATTAAGGAGGCGCAGGGGGGAAGGGATGGGTGCCATGACCAAGGAACAGCTCAAGAGCCTAGCCAGACGCCCGCGCTGCCCGCGCTGCAACTTCGACAAAACAATCGGCAACGCGCTGTGCCGCCGCTGTCGTACGAAGTTGCCGGCTCAAATGCGGGCCGGTTTGGAGGGCATTCCCTCGAAGGACACCTGGATCGTGACGCGCGCGCTTCGCGCGGCCGCGAATTACTTCGACGTCCATTTCTCGTCCGTCCGAAGATTCGGGGGCGGCAAGAAACGCTAGTGCGTTTTGATTGAATCTGCGAAGGCGTTGAGTCCCGCTTCACGCGCGACGCGTGCCACGGCGGCCTTGTCGGCGCCGGCTGCCAATTCCGACTGGAGGATCTTCAACTTGGCCGCGGGCGGAACCTTTGCCCACGGCGTCAATTTCGCGTCCTGCAGCTTCTTGTTCAGCACCACGGTGCTGTTCTTGTTCGCCGAGTAACGCATCTCCTTGCCGCTCACCGGCGAGGTCGTGATCACTTCGTTGTCCTCGACCAGCGCTGATTTCTGTTCCACGCGATCCATCGCCACTGCCGCGACGGCATTGCGACTTTCCGCCATGACCGGCTGCGGCGGGGGAGGCTCGGGGGCGGATGCGGTGGCGGGGGGGAGAGCCGGCGTTTCAGGACGGTCGCGCTTCGCGGCCTGCTTCTCGCGCATCAGAGGCGCGGCGGGAGCAACGTCGAGACGTCGTCCGGCCTCTTCCTTTCCCTTTGCTAGCGCAGGTTTCGGAACAGCCTGGGGCTGTGCCCGGTAGGCCGCGGGAATCCTGGCTGGCTCTTGCGCGGCGGGCGGGTTTTGTTCGAGTCGCGACAAGAGTTGGAGTCCGAGGTAGGCGGAGGAGACCAGGATTAGGATGGAGGCCGCTACTCGAAGGTTGAAGGCCACTGCTTTCGACAATCTCTCGCGCTCCTTCTCGGCGTTGAATCGCAGCTCTTTCGGGATCTCCCGTTTGATGCGCTCCGCCAATCCGGCCGGTGGCTTCGGCACCGGAGCCAGCGTCAACTTCCGCTGCAGATCAGCTTTTCTGTTCGCGTTCATCGTTTTTCCTCATCCAGCGCTGCCTCTAGGATGGAAAACGCCTTGTGCAATCGCTTGCGCACCGCCACGCCGGTGATGTTCTCGATGCGCGCGATTTCCTTCACTGGCAGGCCGCCCCAGAAGTGAGCGGCCACCGTGAATCGCAAATCTTCTGGAAGGGTCATGACCGCTGCCCGCAACCGTTGGCCTTCTTCGCGCTCGCTGATCATCTGATCGGCGGTCGGCGAATCGTCCGGCATCTCCGGCGATCCCGCTTCGTCCAGCGAGGTGATCCGCCGCGGCCGCCGGATGTGATTCAAAAACGTCGTGTATGCGATGCGATAGAGCCATGTGAAAAATTGTGACCGGCCGTCGAACCCGTCCAGGGCCTCCCATGCTTTCCGATACGTCTCCTGCGTCAGATCGGCGGCCAGGTCGCCGTCGCTGCACAACCGATACAACGATGCATAGACCGCGGAGTATGTCCGTTCGACGAGCTCTTCCGCGGCGCTTCGATCTCCACCGCGTGCGGCGGCCAGGAGCCGGCCTTCTTCGTTCCAGGGCGCCAGCACCTCATGCTCCGCCGCCGGAGCAGCAAATGGCGCAACCTTCTCCACACAAGTTGGACACTGCTCCGCGACAGTTGGAAACCACGGCAGCAGTTATGCTAACCGATGATGGTCCGCGCGATCGCACTCGTCCTCCTGGCAGCCATTTCACAACCGACAGCGGAATGGGATCAATGGCGCACGCAGCGTCGCGCCCGCCTGTTGAGCGAAGACGGCTGGCTGACGCTGGTCGGACTCTACTGGCTTCACGAAGGAACAAACAACATTCCGCCGCTCCGTGCCCAGTTCGTGTTGAAAAACGGCCACGTCACACTGCTCCCGGGAACGCCGTTGCGCGATGACACTGACCCGAAGGGACCGACCATCATTCGCTCCGGAACCCTGTCGTATCAGGTCATCAAGCGGGGCGACGTGAAAGGCGATCGATTCGGCATTCGCGCGAAAGACACGAAGAGCGAGGCCAGAAAGAATTTCAAAGGCCTCGACTACTTTGCGTTCAGTCCCGCCTTCCGCGTCACGGCGCACTTCGAGCCCTACAAACCCCCCAGGAAAATCGCGATCACCAACGTCCTCGGCATGACCAGCGACGAGACGTCGCCGGGCGCGCTGGTTTTCAAGCTCAACGGGAGGCCCTACCAAATCGATCCGATTCTGGAGCAGGGCGAGACCGACCTGTTCATCATCTTCAAGGATGCCACCAGCGGAAGGGAAACTTACGGCGCGGCCCGCTATCTGTACGCGCATCCGCCCGATGCGAATGGCAATACGGTGGTCGACTTCAACAAGTCGTATAACCCGCCCTGCGTCTTCACCCCTTATGCGACCTGCCCGCTTCCGCCGCCGCAGAACCGGCTACCGATTCGCGTCGAGGCAGGGGAGAAAAAGTACGCCGGTCACGCGTGATTTTTTTCCGCCGCGATGATTTCGGCGACGCAGGCGGTGATCTTCTTCGCGTAATCGATGTGCAGAAATTCGTTCGGCCCGTGCGCGTTGCTGTGCGGTCCGAGGACGCCGGTGACCACGAACTGCGCCTTGGGGTAGCGCTCGCCGAGCATGCCCATGAAGGGAATCGATCCCCCTTCGCCCCAGGTGACGGCCGGCTTTCCGAAAACTGTTTGCGATGCGCGTTCGACCGCCGCCTCGAGCCACGGCTCGCTTTTGGGAGTCTGCCATCCGGTTGCACCTTTTTCGCACTCCAGCTTCACGCGAGCGCCGTACGGCGGATCCGATTCAAGCAGCGTCTTTAATTTGCGATCGATGTTGGTGGCGTCGAGCGTGGGGGGAAGTCGGATCGACAATTTGAGCGCCGTCATCGGGCGAAGGACATTGCCGCCTTGAACGAGATCGGGCAGGCCCGCCTGGCCGGTGATCGAAAGAGTCGGGCGCCAGGTCCGATTCAGCAACAGCTCGATCGGATCGTCGCTCATCGGCTTCATCCCCGCCACCCACGGGAAATTGTCATCGATGTCGTTGCCCAAAACTTTGGCGGTCGCCCGCGCTTGATCGAGGCGATGCTTCGGAATCTCGTTGTTCAGCCAATCGGGGAGGATGCGACCGGTTTTCGAATCTTCGAGTCGATCGAGAAGAATTCGCAGAATTCGAAAACTCGACGGAACGATGCCGCTGCCGTCGCCGGAATGCACGCCTTCGGTGAGAACTTCGACGATGAGATTGCCGATGATCGATCCGCGCAGCGACGTCGTCATCCACAGCTGATCGTAGTTTCCGCAGCCGCTGTCGAGGCAGATCACCAGACTCGGCGTGCCGATCCGCTTGCTGAGCAGATCGATGTAGGCCGGCAGATCGGGTGAGCCGCTCTCTTCGCAACATTCAATGATGATGACGATGCGCGAGTGCTTCGCTTTCTGCTGTTGCACCGAACGGACCGCGGAAACGGCAGCGAATACTGCGTAACCGTCATCCGCGCCGCCGCGTCCATACAACTTGCCGTCGCGGCGTACGGGCGTCCACGGTCCCAGCCCCGACTCCCACCCGGTCATGGCCGGCTGCTTGTCGAGGTGGCCGTACATCAGGATCGTGGACGACGGATCGCCCTCGACGTCGATGAAGAGCAGCGGCGTCCGCCCCTCGATCTCGTGGACCTCGGCCCGGAGGCCCTGTCGCTCGACCCATTCGCGTGCGAGCGTAACTGCCTGATGCATGAAGCCGTTACGCTTCCAATCGGGATCGAAAAACGGGCTCTGATTCGGGATGCGGATGTAGCGCTCGAGGGTCGGGAGGGCCGAGCCGCTCCAGACATCATCAATGGAGGCGGAAAGCTGCCGTGCATCCATAAAGGTGGGCGAGCATATCCGTCCCGAAGGCGGTTATGAAGGATTTTCGCCTTCTTGCATTTTTCATGATATGGTGCGGGAGCCAGATCCATAATTAACGCACGTGTCCGATCCGAACGTTCTCGAAGTCAACCCGGGCGTTCCGGAGGTTGTGTTGGAGGGTTCTGTCCTCACGCAGACTCCGGACGTGGGGGTGCTCTACGAGCAGTATCGCGATCTATTAATGCACGTTGCGTGTCGCAAGTTCCGCGTTCCGGAACCGGACGGCGAAAATCTCATGCAGGAAGTTTTCCTCGCCTACATGCAGAGCGAGGCGAAGGTGGAGAACACCAAGGCGTGGCTGGTCGCGGCAATGTGCAACGCCTCGCGTCATTACTGGCGGACGCAGGCGCGCACCGAATCGCTGCCCGAAGACATTCACGATCACAGCGATCCGATGACGCATGGGCTGGCGGACCGATTCGCGGTCATGCTCACGCTGCGGCAGGCGCTGAAGTATCTGCAGCCGCGATGCCGCGAGACTTTGTATCTGCACTATTTCGAAGGGCGGTCGGCGATGGATGTCGCGCGCGAGCTCGACACCACCAACCGATACGCCGAGAAGTTGATCCACAATTGTCTGAAGCGCGTTCGTGAAATCTATTTCAGCATCACATCGGTGAAGCGGCCGTCATGATCATCGAACAGCACTACGACGAAGAAGTGCTCATCGGCCTGCTGGAAGAAGCGGAGCGCGACTCGCACGCCCAGAGCTGCGACACGTGCGCGGGCACACTCGAGTCGCTCCGTGATCTGACCGGCGCGCTGCGTGACGGCAGCGTGTGGGACGAGCGTCCACTCTCCGAGACGCCGTCGACCAAGACGACCAACATGCTGCGCGCCTTCGCCGGGCGCGCGAAGGCCGAGGACGCCGCCGCCGGCCTGATCGTGGCGAAGCTACTGTCAGCCTCGCCCGAAGAGCGCTCGGCACTGCTGGAAAAGAATCCGCAGTGGCGGACGGCAGGGGTGGTGCGGCGGCTGTTGAAGGTCGTCGACGACAAGAATTTCTCGGATCCGAAGCTTGCTGCCGAGATTTCAGCGTTGGCGGTCGAAGTAGCCGAGTCAGTCGAAGCGGAACGCTATCCGTTCGACACGATCATGAAGTTGCGAGCGCTGGCGTGGCGCGAGCGCGGATATGCATTGATGTATATCGGCGCCTTCCCAGAGTCGCTTGCGGCGCTTGATCGTACCGACGAATGTCTCGCGGCGTGCGCAGTTTCGGATTACGACCATGCCCGAGCCGGAATGTATCGAGCTTTGATCTACCGCGAGCTTGAGAGATTCGCCGAGGCACTTTCGATCATTCGAGAGGCGCGGCCCGTATTTGAGGCGTATGGGGATAAGAAACGTGTTGCTGTCGCTGATTCCACCGAAGGGCTAGTGCTCGTTGCGATGCGCAGATTCTCGGAGGCGTTAAGGATCCACGTCCGAGTTGCGGCGGATGCAACACTTGACGAAGAATCACGTGCATGCGCGTTAATCAACGCCGGCCTGTGTTACCGGGAACTTGCGCTCTTTTCGGAAGCGAAGAGGAGTTACGCTCAAGCGATCATCGCGTTCGATAGGCTAGCCTTGGTCTCCAGACGCGCGACCGCTCGCTGGGGTATCGCGCGCGTGCTTTTCGACGAGGGTCGGTTCGAAGAGTCGCTCGTTTTGCTGACTCAAGTTCGGGCAGAATTCCAAGAACTCGGCATGTCAGAGGACGTCGCAACGGCTTCGCTGCACGCTGCGGATGCCCTCCTTGTACTCCAGCGTCCAGCACAAGTCGCACACCTTTGCGGCTCCGCGATGGAGTACTTCGAGAAGGCGGGACTAGCGTATAGCCAGGCCGCGATGACCGCCCTCGCATATCTCCGCGAAGCTGCCGACAAAGGCACACTCAACTCCGCCAAGATCGACCACGTCAGGAACTTCTTCAAGATCCTGCCGAAACAGCCCAATCTGCTCTTCGCTTTTTCCGCCTAAGCCCCCGGGTTCTGACAATTTTGTGACCCGGATCACTTTTTAGGGTAGGGAAATGTCTTGCGCCGTCACTCCTAGGCTAAGGGTGCCCTTGCAAAGCAGGGCCCTCTCTCGCGAGCCATAAGGAGGGTGTATGCGTCGTTCTCTCTCGGCTAGGGTTGCAGCGCTCGTTTTCGTCACCTTTATGGCGACGGCGCCAGCGTTTGCAGCGCCCCGCCGCGACGATTCGCCGATCGGCGGAATCGAGCAAACTATCAGCCGCATCTTCAAACAGATCGTGGAAGTACTCGATTTGATTGAAGGCGCCGTCCCTAAATAGGCACTCCGTTTCACTCTCCGAATACAATACGCCGCACTTTCGCTAGAGAAGGCGGCGGATGACGGAAGTTCTTTCAGTTCGCGAGATCGTTAAGACATTTGGCGCCGTCCGAGCAGTGGACGGCGTTTCCTTTTCTGTCCGAAAAGGGACGATCACCGGCCTCCTCGGCCGCAACGGCGCCGGCAAAACCACCACCATCCGGATGATCACCGGGATCTTCTACCCCGATTCCGGTTCGATCGAATGGCCTGACGGACACGGCCGCAACCCGCAGGATCGCATTGGTTATTTGCCGGAAGAGCGCGGCCTCTATCGTCAGATGAAGCTGGTCGAGCAGCTGCTCTTTCTCGCTGAGATCAAGAATCGACGTGGTCCTGAGGTCGTTCGTGCGGTCGATCGCTGGCTCGAGAAATTTGAGCTCACTGAAAAGCGAAATGCGAAGGTAGAGGAGCTCTCGAAAGGCAATCAGCAGAAAGTGCAGCTTATCGGCGCGCTGCTGCATGACCCGGATCTGATCGTCCTTGACGAACCGCAATCCGGCCTCGATCCCGTCAACATGGTTCTCGTCCGCAACTTGCTGCGCGATCTCAAAGAGGAGGGCAAGACGATCCTTCTATCGACGCACATGATGGGTGAGGCCGAGCGGATGGCCGACGACATCGTGTTGGTGCATCAAGGCAAGGTTGTTCTCTCTGGACCGCTCGATTTCATCCGCGCGTCGTACGGCAAGAATACGCTGCACATCGAATTCGATGGCGATGGAGCCTTCCTCGAGACCTTGCCTCAAGTCAAGCGGGCGATGATCGTCAACAACGCCGCCGAACTTAGCCTGGCTGAGGGCGCCGATCCCCAGCAAGTTCTAGAGGCTTCGCTCAACCGAATTCGAATTCAAAAGTTCGAACTCGCGACTCCTTCGTTGGAACAAATCTTCATCGAGAAGGTCGGAGCGGAGACGCTCGAGCCGGTTCATTAGCCCCGCCGTTTTCGTCAAGGGGAAGGAACAACTGCGCTTCGCGCAGTTGTAGTTTTGCGACGTATGAGCGCACGCGGCTCACCGTCTCCCTCGGGTTCCCATTACCTTCGAGAAGATCGCGCAAGTATCCGAGAGCAGTGATTGCATAGACGTTCAGTTTTGCATCTACAAATTCCTTCAAGACTTCGTTTGCAAGCTTTCTGGCACTTTCAATTTGACCGATGGTTACAAAAGCATCGACCATGTGAAGCCCTGCTTCGCCGGCTTCCTCGGGCATCTGAAGGCTCAGAAAGTATTCCCGAATTGGCTTCAGGAGAGAGAGAGCTTTGTGAGCGTGGCCGCTGTCAAGCAAGACCTGAGCTAAACCCCAATTCGCGCGAATGACTTCTATGGGCATCTCCAGCGCTTGGAAGATTTCTCGTGCCCGCTCATGCGAGGTTACGGCATCGCTAGTTCTGCCAAGGTAGCGGTACATACAACCAAGGCCGTTACAGATGGTTGCGATCGTATAAGGGTCATCCAACTCAGATAGCTGACGGAGCGCGCTCTCATAGCGGATCCGCGCGCCATCGAAGTCACCTCGTCGCCAGTGGACCATCGCATGGATCACATCGCAGTGGATTTGTCGGCGGACGTCACCTATTTCAGCGAACGTTTGTCGCGCGGCTTCAGTGAGCGCAAGCGCTTCACCATCCACCGCAAGAAAAGAAACACCTGCGCGTGCGTAGATGGTGGCCGCCTCTTCGTCCGATAGCGCAGGCTCTTGGCGAAAAGAGGCCTCTGCAGTTAGAAGGGCGTGCTTCGCGGCATCGTAATCGTTCATGTATCGATGTGCTACACCAACTTCCCTCCATGCTCGCCCCCTCAGATATGCGGAAAGAGGCGGCGGATAGTTTGCTGACGCGGAGCCTGTCCCAATCGCAAGGGCAAGAAGAGAGAATGAGACACACTTGGTGGGTTCGGTCTCGAGGTGGTTATACGCAAACTCGCACAGCTCCATCACCATCCCCGCCGTCCGCCACCCTTCCGGAATCTCGATGTCGTCCACCGATGCGCCGCTTGCCACGAGCTCGCGCACGATCGGGCGGGCGGCTTCGCGCTCCTCCGCGATCTGTTCCATCACTGCGAACAGTTGTTCTTTGTTCATCGTCGATCCCTCCCGTACCGCTCGCGCGCCTGACGCAGGCAGCGCGCCACCAGCTTCTTCGCGTACGCCGGTGTGATGTGCAATTGCGCCGCGATTTCAGGGATGCTGTAGCCGTCGAGGTAGTGCAGCCGCAGCGCGAGCTGACAGCGCGAGGTCAGACATCCGAACGCCTCCCGCGCCGCGATTTTGTCGGGCAGAGAGTCGGTGATCCTCGCGAATTTCGGGTCCGGCTTGTCGACCATCTCCGAGGACAGCTCCACGTCCCGCGACCGCATCCGCAGATAGTGCCGGCAGGCATTGCAGATGGCCCCCAGGAACCAGGCCCGCCGGTCGCGGATGTCGTTGAACTTGAGAAAAAACGCCAGAAAGACCTGATGCGCCAGCGTCTGCGCATCGCTCTCCGAAACATGAAAGCGATCGACCGCCACGCCGATCATCAGCGGCACGTTGTGGTTGTACACGGCGTCGAAGTCGATGCCGCAGCGCGATAAGGCAGTCGACTCCTGATCCGCGACGACGCTCATGCAAAGGAGTGACGGGTAGGCTGCAAATGATACCCTCTTGCCTGCCATGCGGAAGCTCTTCGCGGTCCTCAAACGCGAATACATCCAGGCCGTCCGGAAGAAGATGTTCATCTTCATGACGCTCTTTTTCCCGGTCCTGATGTCGGGCGTGATGATTCTTCCCGGCCTGATGATGGCCAAGAGCCTCACCGGGAAGAAGGTCGCCGTGGTCGACGGTACAGGTCAGCTGCGCGACGCCTTCACCAAAGAGCCGAACGCGCCAAAGAGGAAAGCCCGCCGCCGCGACCTCCCCTTCGAGCTCAACATCGAATACGTCGATGCCCTCGACAAGAACGTCACCGATGCCTCCAAGCCCTATCTGACGCGATTGACCAGCCGCGAAGCCGACAAGCTCGATGCCATTCTGGTCGTGCCGCCGGACGCATTCGACAGCGACAAGGCGAAGATGATTTTCTACAGCCGCGCCGCCACCGACCTGATCACGGAACAGGCGCTCGGCTCGGGTGCAAACCGGGCCATCTACCGCCACCGGTTGCTCGCCCGCGGGATCGATCCCGAGGCGCTCGACAAACTGACGCGCGACGTGCCGGTCGACACCGTGCAACTCTCGAAGAGCGGCGAGCAGAAAAAGGGGGGCGAGCTGAACTTCATCATCGGCTTCATCTTCGCCGCGCTCCTCGTCATCCCGTCGCTCGTTTATGGACTCGAGATCATGCGCGGCATCATTCAGGAAAAGAGCGATCGCGTGGTCGAAATCCTCATCTCGTCGATGTCGCCGCGTCAGCTTCTGACCGGAAAGGTGACCGGAATCGCACTGGTCGGTCTCACCCAGCTGTCGGTATGGATCCTGGTCGGATTGGGTATGGCGACGTTTGGAGCAGCGACGGCCATGATGGCGGGCGTAAATCTGATGCAGTTTCTCCGTCCGATCGTTTTCGTCTACTTCGGGATTTTCTTCCTTTTGGCCTACTTCACGTTCGTGTGCATCTACGCCATCGGCGGCGCGGTTTGTAATTCCGAGAAAGAGGCGCAACAGCTCATCGCGCCGATCTCCATGATCATGATGCTGCCGTGGTTCCTGATGGTGGCCATCATCACCAACCCCGACTCGTCGCTGTCGGTCGGCTTCTCGCTGTCGCCGGTGTTCGGGCCGATCACCATGTTCGTGCGCACGCTGGTCTCCGAGCCGCCGGTGTGGCACATCCTGTTGTCGATCGCCATCTCGATCGCGACCATCCTGGCCTTCTTCTGGGTGACCGCCAAGATCTTCCGCGTCGGCATCCTCTCTTACGGAAAAAGACCCACCATTCCTGAATTGTGGCGCTGGCTCAAGGTGGCCTGATACCATCCGTCCGCAACCGCGGAGGTGTCGATTGGAGATCAGGACTCTCAACGATATCTACGCCGTCACGTGCACGCTCGACCGCCCGGCGGCGTTGAAAGTAAAACGCGATGGACGATGGGTTGACGTCACCGTCGCGGAGTTTCGGGACACGGTTCGCTACTTTGCCACCGGCCTTCGGCTGCTGGGGGTGAAGCCGGGCGATCGGGTCGCGATTTTGTCCGAGAACCGCCCGGAGTGGCCGATGAGCGACTTCGCGATCCTGGCCAATGCCGCGGTCACCGTCCCCGTTTATCCGACTCTGCTCGGATGGCAGATCGAGTACATCCTGAACGACTCCGGCTCGGTGGCGGTGATTTGTTCGACCGAGGAGCAGTTGCAGAAGATTCAGGAAATACGGTCGCACACGCCGCACGTCCACAACGTCATCGTATGTGAGGCGCGCTCGGCGCCGCCGAACACGCTGACGTTTCAGCAGGTGGTGGAGAGCGGCCGCGCCAACTTCGATGAGAAGCGATTCGAGGAGCTGCACGCCAAACCGCGGCCGGAGGATCTCGCCACCATCGTTTACACCTCCGGAACGACCGGCAATCCCAAAGGCGCGATGCTGACGCACGGCAACATCACCAGCAACGTGGTAGCGGCGCGGAACATCCTGCCGGTTGGACCGGAAACGGTCGCGATCTCGATCCTTCCCCTCTCGCACATCTTCGAGCGGATGGCCGACTACTTCTACTTCAACAAGGGCATCACGATCGCGTACGCCGAGAACGTCACGAAAGTGGGCGAGAACCTGCAGGAGATCAAGCCGCAGGTCTTCGCCGCAGTTCCCCGGCTGTTCGAGAAGATGCGCGAGCGGATCATGAATCAGGTTGCGACGCAGCCGGGCACGAAACAGAAGATCTTCCGCTGGGCCCTGAAGGTCGCCGAAGAGCGGCTGCCGTATCGCGTTGAAAAGAAGCCGATGCCGATCGGCTTGGCGATAAAGTCCGCGATCGCTGACAAGCTCGTCTTCCACAAGATCCTGGAACGCCTGGGCGGACGCGTGCAGTACGTCTTTTCCGGCGGCGCACCGCTATCGCCGGAGCTGGCGGCATTCTTCATCGGCGCGGGCGTCGAAATCCTCGAGGGCTACGGCCTGACGGAAACGTCGCCGGTCATTTCCGCAAACCTGCCCAACTTCCGCAAGATCGGCACGGTGGGCAAGATCATCTCGGGCGTGGAAGTGAAGATCGCTACCGACGGCGAGATCCTGGCGCGCGGACCGAACATCATGAAGGGTTACTGGAACAACCCCGAGGCGACGGCCCAGGCCATCGACCCCGAGGGCTGGTTCCACACCGGCGACATCGGCGAAATCGACAAAGACGGCTTCCTCAAGATCACCGATCGCAAGAAAGACATCATCATCAACGCCTATGGCAAGAACATCGCGCCGCAGCCGCTGGAAGCGCTGCTGAAGAGCTCTCCTTACATCGGCACTCCGGTGCTGATCGGAGACAAGCGCAAGTATGTGGCGGCTTTGATCGTTCCGAATTTCGAAAAACTGGAGCGCGACGCCGCGACCATGGGAATCGCGTTCAAATCTCGCGAAGACCTGGTCGCCAACGACCGCGTGAAGGCGATCTTTCAAAACGAGATCGATCGTTTCAATCGCAATCTCGACCGGCAGGAGAAGATTCGGCGATTCGCGCTGCTGGCGCGCGACTTCACGATCGAGAACGACGAGATCACGCCATCGCTGAAAGTGAAGCGCAAAGTGATCGACAAGAAATACAAGGACATCATCGATCAGCTCTACATCGACGACGGCGCGGAAGAAGAGCGGGAAGTGAAGAGGGCATGACGGTTCTCGAAGATCGGCGTGCTGAAGCCCGCCGCTCCCCAGATGCTTTCCGGATCGAGCGCGAAGGCGAGCTGGCCATGGTGTGGTTCGATCTGCCCGGCGAGAAGGTGAACAAATTCTCATCGACAGTGATGATGGAATTCGCCCGCGTCGTCGACGACATGGAGCGCGCCAGGGACATCCGGCGCATCGTCATCGCGTCCGGCAAGCCGACGATCTTCATCGCGGGCGCCGATGTCTCCGAATTCACCAAGGCCTCGACGCCCGAGCTTGCGCGCGAATACACGCGCTTCGGGCAGCAGACCTTTCATCGTTTTTCGAAACTGCCCCAGGTGAAAGTCGCCGCCATCAACGGCGCATGCCTCGGCGGCGGGTGCGAGCTGGCGATCAGTTGCGACTGGCGCGTGATGTCCGACAGTCCCAAAGCAACCATCGGGTTGCCGGAGACCAAGCTGGGCATCTTTCCGGCGTGGGGCGGAACGACGAAGCTGCCGCGGCTGATCGGCCTTCCTGCGGCGCTCGACATCATCCTCAAAGGAAAATCGCTCGACGGCCGGCGCGCAAAACGCGTCGGGTTAGTCGATGAGGTTGTCGCCGCTGCCATCCTTCTCGACGTCGCCAAACAGTTCACGACTCTCGGACAACGTCACGACGAGACGCGAACGCGGTTCTACATCGAGGGCAATCCGCTGGCACGCTCGGTCATCTTCAGCAAAGCGCGCAAAGCTGTCCTGTCCGAAACGCACGGGCATTATCCGGCACCGCTCAAAGCGATCGAGGTGATGGAGGCGGGGATGTCGGGCGGCGTCGAGCGCGGACTGGAGCGCGAAGTCGAAGAGGTCGCGCCTCTGATCCTGGGCGAGGTTGCGCAAAATCTGGTACGGCTCTTCTTCATGATGGAGGAGTCGAAGAAAGACAAGGTCGCAGCCAGGCCGCGCGACATCGCGAGCGTCGGCGTGCTGGGGGCGGGGGTGATGGGCGGGGGGATCGCGTACATCGTCGCGGACAAGAGTGACAGCGCCATCCGGATGCGCGACATCAACTGGAATGCGCTCGCGGGCGGACTCAAAGCGGCCGCCAGGATCTGGAAAAGGCAAGTCGAAACGCGCCGCATCACGCGCGGCGAGATGCAGCGCAAAATTGCGCGCGTCACGACCACCACTGACTGGACCGGTTTTCAACATGCGGACCTCGTGATCGAAGCGGTGGTGGAGAACCTCGACGTCAAACGCAAAGTCCTTGCGGAATTCGAATCGATCGCGAAGGATGGAGCGATCTTCGCCAGCAATACCTCGACCCTGCCCATCACCGACATCGCCGCGAACGCACAACATCCCGACCGCGTCGTGGGCATGCATTTTTTCAATCCCGTCGATCGCATGCCGCTGGTGGAAGTGATCCGCGGTGCGAAGACGTCCGATGAGTCGCTCGTGACCGTCGCGAATTTCGCGCGCAAGCTCGGCAAAACCGTCGTGATCTGCAACGACGGTCCCGGCTTCGTCGTCAATCGCGTGCTCGGCCCCTACATGAACGAGTCGGGCTTTCTGCTGGAGGAAGGCAACACCATCGAGTCGATCGACGCCGCCATGATCGACTTCGGCATGCCGATGGGACCGATGGCGCTGCTCGATGAGGTCGGAATCGACGTGGCCGCGAAAGTGGCCGGCATTCTCCGCGAACGCTTCGCGGGACGCGTGCAACAGCAATCGCGCGTCGTCGAAGTCCTCTATGCCGATCATCGCCTGGGCAAGAAAGGCGGGAAGGGTCTCTATTTTTACGAAAACAGCAAGCGGAGAGATCCCGACGCCGCGGTTTACAAACTTCTCGGCGTGAGCATGCCGCGTCCGGTGAACGCCAGGGAAGCCGTCGAGCGGATGGTCTTCGCCATGATCAATGAAGCGGCGCTGATCCTCGACGAAAAGATCGTCGGGTCGGCCGCCGAGCTCGATCTCGCGATGATCATGGGCACGGGTTTTCCGCCGTTTCGCGGCGGCCTGCTGCGCTACGCAGACTCGGTCGGTCCGCCCAACATCGTTGCGCGTCTCGACGAGCTGGCGTCGAGATACGGTCCGAGGTTCAAGCCAACCGAGCCGCTGCGGCGGCTGGCGGAGCGCGGCGGCAAATTCACACAGTGAACTTATCCGCGGCTCCTTCTCCGCTCACGGCGCGTGAACGCGCGATTTACTGGATCGTGCTCCTCGTCTGCGCCGCTTCGCGATTTCTCGCGATCGCGCGCTCCCTGTGGGATTGGGACGAAGCGCTCTTCTGTCTGGGCATGCGTTCGTACGACGTTGCCAGCCACCACCCGCATCCGCCCGGCTTTCCGGTCTACATCGCGGCGGCCAAGGTCGCACGTCTCTTCGTGAGCAGCGATTTCCGCGCGCTGCAGGCCGTCAATCTGATCGCGGCCGTTCTCGTTTTCCCCGCCATGTTCATGCTGGCGCGCGAGCTGCGCCTCAAGTTCACGACATCGGTGATCGCGGCCTCGTTGCTCGCATTTTTTCCGAACGTCTGGTTTTTCGGCGGGACCGGCTTCAGCGACGTCACGTCGATCACGCTGGTGATCTACGCCGTCGCGTTTCTGTTTCGCGGCTGCCGTGACTCGAATGCTTATTTCATCGGCACGTTTCTGCTTGCGCTTTCAGTCGGAATCCGACCGCAGAATCTGCTGGTCGGCATTTTCCCGGTTGCGATCGCGACGTGGTATCGCGCGCGCCAATCGGTCCGCGACGTCGGGTTCGCCGCACTGGTCGCGGCGGGCGTGGTCGGCGCTGCGTACGCCTCGGCCATTCATGCCACCGGATCGCCCGGGCCATACCTCAACGCCATCCGCGTGCATGGCGAATACATCGCGAAGGTGGACTCGTTCCGCAGTCTCGATCGTCCGCCGCTGTGGCGGCTGATCGACCGCTTCTTCGTCAAACAGTACCAATCCCCCGGTCTCAGCCTGGCGGCGTCGCTCTTTGTCGCGATCTCGATCTTCGGCGCGATCCGGACGCGCGATCGATCGATGCTGTACAACGCCGCGACATTCGCGCCCTTCGCGATTGCGGCGTGGCTGATGCTCGATCGCTACAGCATCAGCCGTTTCTCGATCGGATACGCCCCCATGTTCGCCATCTTTGCAGCCGACGGCATCGCGCGCATTTCCAGGCGCACCGATATCGAATCTCTTCTAGGCGCGGCGCTGATCGCCGGATTTGCGATCTACACCTGGCCGGCATTGACGATCGCCAGGCAGACGATTTCGCCTTCGGTCCTGGGCGTCGATGTTGTGCGGCAGCATCTCGATCCGCGTACGTCGGATCTTTACGTGGCGTTTCCCATGAGTCCTTTCATCGACTATTTTCTTCCGTACTACCCGTACCGCCAGGTGTTCGACGAGCGCGGACTTCCGCTGAGCACGCCCGATCACAAGGCGTACTTCCTGACCGAGGTCTATCACACCCAACCGGCGGGGTGGGTTTTTCGTCGTGAGCGCGGCGCGCTTTGGAACATCGCGCGGCGTCACTACTTTGAAGTCGCCCTCGAGCCCTTGCCGCAGTCGGCGCAATACGTCAGCGGTTGGTATCCGCCCGAGCGCCGCGGCGTCGAAGAATTGCGATGGATGGGACAGCATTCGGTGACACTGCTTCCACCGGCGAAAGGGACGACCAAGCTGCGAGCGCAGTTCGATGTGCCGGACGAGCTCATGCCGGCGCGTCCGACCGTGACATTCCTGATGAACGGTGCGGTGATCGATCGATTCCAACCGACGGAGGCGCATCTCGTACGCGAATATGAGGTGACGCCCGGACCGGCGAACAACACGCTGGAGATCACGATCGATCGCACGCTGCGATCCTCCGATCCGCGAGAGCTGGGTCTTCTGATTCGCTACTTATCGTGGGGGCCTGAATGAGAAATATGTGGATGCTTCTCATCTTCACCGCATGCGCGACGGCAATGCCGCCGAGGTCGGCGGCGCCCCCACTGTCGGCGGCGCTCCCACAAGGGTTCCTGCCGGTGGAGTGGGATGCGAATGCCGGCAAGCTGATGCTGCACGTCAATCACCTCGGCGACGACTTTCTCTACGTGGTGTCGCTGCCCGCGGGCGTCGGATCGAATCCGATCGGGCTCGATCGCGGCGAAGAGGGCGGCACGCATCTCGTCCATTTCGAGCGCGTCGGCCCGAAAGTCCTTCTCATCGAGTCGAACACCGACTTCCGCGCGCTGAGCAGCGACCCCAGCGAGCGTCGCGCGGTCGAGGACTCGTTCGCGCGCTCGGTGCTGTGGGGATTCAAAGTCGAGAAAAGCGAGGGGGAGGGAGTGGTCGTCGACGCCACCGAGTTTTTTCTCAACGACATGCACGGCGTCGCTAACCGTTTGCGTGTGACGCAACAAGGCAATTACGCCGTCGACAAGAATCGAAGCGCGATTTACCTGCCCCACACAAAATCTTTTCCGAAGAACACTGAAGTCGAAGCGACGCTGACGTTCGAAACGCGCGATCGTCCCGGCACGCTGGTCAGCGGCGTGACTCCGGTGCCGCAGCTCGTGACCGTGCGCGAACATCATTCGCTGGTCGAGCTTCCGCCGCCCGACTACAAGCCGCGCAAGCTCGATCCGCGAGTCTCGGCGTTTGGTGTCCAGTTCAACGACTACGCAAGTCCGTTCACCGGTCCGATCGAGAAGCGGTGGATCGCGCGACATCGGCTGCAAAAGAAAGATCCAAATGCCCCAATTTCGGAACCTGTCGAACCGATTGTTTACTACGTCGACAACGCCGTTCCGGAACCGATTCGCAGCGCGCTCGTCGAAGGCGCCTCGTGGTGGAACACGGCATTCGAAGCGGCCGGGTTCAGGAACGCCTTTCAGGTGAAGGTCTTACCGGCGGATGCGGATCCGATGGACATCCGCTACAACATGATCAACTGGGTGCATCGATCGACGCGCGGCTGGTCGTATGGGGGCTCGGTGATCGACCCGCGCACCGGCGAAATCATCAAGGGCAACGTCCGCCTCGGATCGCAGCGCATCCGCCAGGACGTTCTGATCGCAAGCGGACTCATTCCGCAATATGAGGAGCTGGGCGATCGCGCGCTGGCGGAGCTCGATCCCGCCACGTCGCCATCGCTCATGGCGCTGGCGCGCATTCGCCAGCTCTCGGCGCACGAAACCGGCCACACCCTCGGCTTCGCGCACAACATGGCGGCCAGCAGCTATGGTGGACGGGCGTCGGTGATGGACTACCCCGCGCCGTACGTGAAGATCACGAACGGCAAGCTCGATCTCTCCGATGCTTACGCGAAAGGCATCGGCGTCTTCGACATCTTTGCGGTTCGCTACGCCTACACGCAATTTGCGCCTGGCGCAAATGAGGATGAGGAGCTGGATCGGATGATTCGCGGCGCGAACATGCTTTTCATCAAGGATGAGGATGCCCGTCCGATCAGCGCCGCGCATCCGCTGGCATCGGTGTGGGACAGTCCCGGCGATCCCGTGAACATGCTTCGGCACGAGATGGAGGTGCGTCGCATCGCGCTCGAGCAATTCGGCCTGCGCAATCTGGCCGTGGGCGAGCCGCTGTCATCGCTCGAAGAAAAACTTCTGCCGCTATACCTCCATCATCGCTATCAGCTGGAAGCGGCCGCCAAGAGCATCGGCGGCGTTTACTACAGCTATGCCGTGAAAGAAAAAGGTGCAATCGTGCCGCCGGAAGTTCGGCGCATCGTGCCTGCCGCCAACCAGCGCGACGCCATCAACGCCGTCATGTCGACGCTCGAACCGTCGTTTCTGCACATCCCGCAGCGGATCATCAATCTCATTCCGCCGCGCGCATTCGGGTACGAGCGCGGAACGGCGGAACTTTTCGAACACCGGACCACGCCGCTGTTCGATCCGATTTCAGCCGCGATGTCGTCGGCGGACATCACTCTGGGCGCGCTACTCGATCCGCTTCGCGCGGCGCGGATGGAGCAGTTTCATGCGGAAGACGCCGCGAATCCCGACTTCAGTGAGCTTCTCGTACACCTTCTCGACGTCGTGACGCAGTCGGGATCGCTCGGGCGGGCGACGTGCCGATTGACCGCCACACGACTGATGGATCTCTCTAACAGTCGCGACGCCGATCCGCAGGTCCGCGCAGAAGCGACCGAGGCGCTGCGAGGATTGGCCTCCCGTCTGGCGGCGCCGTCGACTGACCTGGCCGAAATCGCGCACCGCCACGCGCTGCGCGACGACATCCAGCGGTTCCTGGAACGCCCGGACCAGCCGCGCACCCACCCGCGGCCGCCGGAAGTGCCGCCCGGACCGCCGATCGGGGAGTGAGCTGTGGAGCGCCGGCGACCCGCCGGCGCGCCGCCGAGTCGGCGGCGCTCCACGATAGAATTCTTGCCCCACGATGACCGTCGCCGCCGAAGACCGGAAAGTCGACCTTGTTCAGCGTCTGGCGGCAGAGGCCCGCAGCCGGGTCGGCGCCGAGGACGCCGAAAGCGCAGCGCATTTCGTGTGGCGATACTTCGCGCTGGTCGCTCCCGACGACATCATCTACACCTCTTTTGACACGCTTCTAGGCGGCGCGCTTTCGCTTTGGGATTTCGGAAAAGTGAGGGAACCTGGCAAGCCCAACGTGCGCCTCTTCAACCCGACCGTCGAGAAAAACGGCTGGTCTCTCGAGCACACCATCATCGAAGTCGTGAACGACGACATGCCATTTCTCGTGGACTCGGTGACCGCCGAGATCAACCGGCGCGAACGCAACATTCATCTGTTGCTGCATCCGGTCGTCAAGGTCATCCGCGACTCCAAGGGGCGGCGTCTGGAATTGAATCAGACCCAGATCGGGCCGGCCGACACACTGACCGAATCGTACATGCACCTCGAAATCGATCAGGTGACCGATCGCGAGGAGATGGATCACATCTGCAGGTCGATCGAGAAAGTTTTCCTGGACGTGCGCATCGCGGTGGCCGACTGGCGTTCGATGCGCCAGATCCTGGCAGAGAACATCAAAGAGCTCGAGACCAAAAAGCTTCCCATGCCTCCCGAGGAGGTGGACGAGGCCAAGGCGTTCCTGAAGTGGCTCGACGAAGGCACCTACATTTTTCTCGGATTTCGACGCTATGGATTCGAGACGCGCGGCGGCAAAGATTACTTGCCCGCAAAACCTGAGACCGGCCTCGGAATTCTGCGCGAGATGCGCGACGAATCGAAAGAGCGCAGCGAGCAGCCGCTGTCGCCGGAATTCAGCGCCTACGCCCGGCGCAAGGATCTTCTGATCATCACCAAGGCCAACAATCGCAGCACGGTCCACAAGAACGTACCGATGGATCGGGTCGGCATCAAGCGCTATGACGACAAAGGCGATCTGATCTACGAGGATCGATTCCTGGGGCTGTTCACATCGGCCGCGTACAGCCGCAGCGTGCGCGAGATCCCCATGTTGCGACTGAAATTCAAGCGTGTGCTCGACAAGGCCGGACTCGATCCACGCAGTCACAACGGCAAGGCGCTGGTCGAGATCCTGGAGACCTTCCCGCGCGATGAATTCTTTCAGATCACCGACGCCGATCTTTTCGACATCGCGCGCGGCATTCTGCTGCTGCAGGAACGGCATCGGGTAGCCCTCTTCACCCGCAGAGATGTCTTCGAGCGCTTCGTTTCGTGCTACGTCTTCGTGCCGCGCGATCGCTACACCCCCGATTTCAAGGATCGCGCGCGACAGATTCTCGAAGAAGCGTTCGAAGGGCGGGACACGGCCATCTACGATCACGTCACCGACTCTCCGCTGGCGCGCGGACTGTTCGTGGTGCGGACCAGGCCGGGACGGATTCCGGAAGTCGACGTCAAGCGTGTCGAGGCCTATCTCAACGAAGCGGCGCGGACGTGGAGCGATCGTCTCCTCGAGGCACTGATTCAGCATCATGGCGAAGAAGCGGGCATCGAGCTTCACCGTCGATACAAAAAAGCGTTTCCGATGGCGTACTCCGAACGCTTCTCGGCCGAGGCGGCTCTGTACGACATTGCCCACGTGGAGGAAGTGCTCACGACTGGAAAGCTCAAGGCCGATCTCTATCGCCATCGCGGTCAGGAGCAGCGCCAGTTCCACTTCAAGATCATCCACGCCGGCCCGCCCGTGCCGCTGTCCGAGATCATGCCGCGGCTCGAGAACATGGGCCTCAAGGTGCAATCGGAAGTTCCGTACGAAGTGCAGCCGCTGGGCAGCGAAGGGCCGGTTCGCATTCGCGATTTCAGCCTTTCGGCGGCCGGAATGCAGGATGACCTCCGCCCGGTCAAGCAAAAATTTCAGGAGACGTTCATCCGGGTCTGGAATCGCGAAGCGGAGAACGACGGCTTCAACCGCCTCGTCATCGGAGCGGAGCTGGAGTGGCACGAAGTCGTGGTGCTGCGCGCCTATTCGAAATACATCCGCCAGATGGGAGTGCCGCTGAGCGAGACCACCATTCAGCAGACGCTCGCCAACAACGCCGCGATAACAAGATTACTATTACAATTATTCGTTAATAATTTTGATCCAACATTAGGCCCGGCCACCCGGATGAGTCCGCGCCACGCCGCGGCCCTCGGCATTCGCGCGCAGATCGAAGACGCGCTCAACTCGGTCAGCAATCCCGATGAAGACCGCATTCTGCGTCTCTATGTCGAGCTGATCGACGCCACGCTGCGCACGAACTACTTCCAACGCGGGGCGCCGGCGTCCGCCGGGGTCGGCGGCGCTCCACGCAAGCCTTATCTTTCCTTCAAGCTCGACTCGCAGAAAATTGCCGAGCTCCCCGCGCCCCGTCCGATGTTCGAGATCTTCGTCTACTCGCCGCTGATGGAAGGCGTTCATCTGCGGGCCGGCAAGGTCGCACGCGGCGGAATTCGCTGGTCCGATCGCCGCGAAGATTTCCGCACCGAAATCCTGGGCTTGATGAAAGCCCAGAACGTCAAGAACGTCGTGATCGTGCCCATGGGATCGAAAGGGGGATTCGTGGTGAAGAATCCGTCTGCCGATCGCGCCACCTTCCAGCGCGAAGGAGTCGAATGCTACAAGACGCTTCTTCGCGGAATGCTCGACATCACCGACAACTTCCGCGGCGCCGAGGTCATCCCGCCGCCGCAGGTCGCGCGCCGCGACGAGGACGATCCGTACCTGGTGGTGGCAGCCGACAAAGGAACGGCGACCTTCTCCGACATCGCGAATGCAGTCTCCGCCGATTATCACTTCTGGCTCGGCGACGCCTTCGCGTCGGGGGGGAGTGCGGGCTACGACCACAAGGCCATGGGTATCACCGCCAAGGGCGGGTGGGAGGCGGTCAAGCGACATTTCCGGGAGCTGGGCGTCGATTGTCAGACCCACGATTTCTCAGTGGTCGGCATCGGCGACATGTCGGGCGATGTCTTCGGCAACGCCATGCTGTTGTCGCCCCATATCCATCTGATCGCGGCCTTCAATCATTCGCACATCTTTCTCGATCCGAATCCCGATCCGCGCACGAGCATGGCGGAGCGAAAGCGCTTGTTCGATGAGCGCCTCAACTGGAATGGATACAACCAGAGCCTGCTCTCGACAGGCGGAGGCATTTTCGAGCGCTCGTTGAAGACCATCAAAGTCTCGGAGGAAGTGCAAAAGCGTTTCGAGCTTGCATCGAAGACGCTCACGCCGCCGGATCTGATGAAGGCCATCCTCCGCGCCAACGCCGATCTGCTGTGGCTGGGGGGGATTGGAACTTACGTCAAAGCCAGCTTCGAGGAACATACGGCGGCGCGCGATCGCGCGAATGATGCGCTGCGCATCAGCGCGAACGAGCTTCGCGTTCGCGTCGTGGGCGAAGGCGCAAACCTCGGTTTCACTCAGAAAGCGCGTATCGAGTACGACCTGCGCAGCGGCAAGATCAACACCGACGCCATCGACAACTCCGCCGGCGTCGACACTTCCGACCACGAGGTCAACATCAAGATTTTGCTGTACGACGCCATCGAGCGGGGCGAGTTGCGCGCCGAGGATCGGAACAAGTTGTTGGCGGAGATGACCGACGAAGTCGGGCGCCTGGTCCTTCGAGACAACTACGAACAGACCCAGGCCGTCTCGATCACCAATACCCTCGGCGAGTCGGTGCTGGACGAGCAGGCGCGATTCATGCGCGCGCTCGAGCGCGCCGGCAAGCTCGATCGGGCGCTGGAAGGCTTGCCGGACGACGACACCATCGGCGAGCGTCATGCGTCGCACGTCGGCCTGACCCGTCCCGAGATTGCGGTCCTGATGGCCTACAGCAAGATCGCGCTCTATCAGGATGTGCTGGCCAGCGACCTTCCCGACGATGCGCGGCTGGTCGAAGATCTGGTTCTCTATTTTCCGGAACCGCTGCGCGTCCGATTCCGGCCGGCGATCGAGCGCCATCGTCTGCGTCGCGAAATCATCGCGACCTATGAAACCAACACCATCATCAATCGTGTGCGGCCGACCTTCGTCGCGCAGATGACCGAAGAGACCGGCAAGCCGTCCAGCGACATCGCGCGCGCATTCACGATCATCCGCGAATCGTTCGAGCTGCGATCGCTATGGGCCGAGATTGAAGCGCTCGACAACAAGCTGCCGGCGCGAATCCAGTACGAGATGATGATCGAGATCGGCCGCCTGCTCGAGCGCGCCATCGCCTGGCTGCTGCGCAGCGGCTACGAAAAGCTCGACATCGCAGCGTACGTCGCCGAATTCCGTCCTCGCATCGAATCGCTAGCGAAGGAATTGCATGAGGTGCTGCCGGCAGCGTTGATGACGACCCTGAAAACGCGCCAGGGAGAGCTCGAGGCCAGCGGCATTCCGTCGCAACTGGCATATCGCGTTGCCAGTCTGAGCGTCATGAGCGCCGCCCTCGACATCATTCGACTGACGCGATCGGGCCGGCCGGTGGAAGATGTCGCGCGCGTTTACTTCGGACTGGGCGCACGCTTCGGATTGGACCGCCTCCGTGCGGCCGGCGCTTCCATCGCGGCCGAAACGCCATGGCAGAAAGCGGCGGTGGCCGCGGTGGTCGATGATCTCTTCAATTATCAGAGCATTCTTGCCTCGCGTGTGATTCGCGAAACAGACGGCGCTCGCGATCCGGTCGATGCCTGGCTGGCGTCGCGACAGCGCGTGGTGGAGAGAATCGATCAGACCATGACCGATTTTCGCGCAGCGGCGACCATCGATCTGGCCATGCTCACGGTTGCATCAAGGCAATTGCGGGCGCTGGTCGAGTCTTGAATCAATCCGGTGATCACAATCTCACCATGCGTGGCGCCGTACTGGGCAGCTTCATAGGCACGTTATGGATCGTTCGAGCGCTCGACACTTTTCTCGCTCGAGGTGTGTCGGCCGCTGGAATGGGAATCGTGCCGCGCACCATTGACGGACTGTGGGCGATCCCTGTCACTCCCCTCATTCACGCGAACTGGCAGCATCTGATCTCCAACACCATTCCGCTGGTGATCCTCGGCGGGCTCGTCCTTCTTCGCGGCGTCACGGAATTCATATTCGTGACCGTGTTCAGCATTCTGATCTCCGGCCTGGGCACATGGCTCTTTGGTGCCGGCAACGCGCAGCATGTCGGCGCCAGCGGACTGGTATTCGGATTGTTCGGCTATCTCGTATTTCGATCAGCGTTCGATCGAAAGCTCGGTTCGGCCGTGATTACTCTCATCGTCGCCGCTGCCTACGGGACAGCGATGGTCTATTCGCTGATTCCGACGCCGGACGTGTCGTGGAGCGGACATTTCTTCGGATTCCTCGGCGGTTTTCTGGCGGCGCGCATTCGCTACCCGCACCGGCAGGCGCTAGTCGCGCCGTAATCACCGCCCGAAGACGTCGCTGAGCACGCGCGCAAGCGCCTCGGCCGGAGTGTCGCCGACGCGGTACTCCTCCGGCTTCATCTCATACCGAAAAACCGCGCGTCCGCTTTTGGTGATGCTGGCCTCGGCCGCGCGGCGTTTTCTGCCGAGTCGCAGGCGCGTGACGGTGCCGTTGAAGTGGACGACGACGTCCGATCCGTCCGCGATGGTGAGATTCAACTTCCGCAACGCATCGCCGAGCTGCTTGCCGAGGTCGGCGTCGCCGGTGACGTCGAGAGACACGCGAGTCACGCCGTGCAGTCTTTCGCGTGCAACGTTGAGCGCCGCCTCGTTGGTCGAGGAATCTCCCCCCTCCACGTAGGCCTGAATGGTCTCGCGCGGAGCGGGTGCTGGTTGCGGCTCCGGAACTGGTTCCGGTCGAGGAACGATTTTTTTCGGTTGAACTGGCACCGGAGTCGGAGTTGGCGCCGGCACAGGAGCAGGAACCGGAGCGGCGATTGGCGCAGGAACCGGCGAGGGCTCGGGCGCAGGTGGCGTGACCTCGACGGTGGTGGTCGTCGGTTGCGGAACGGGAGCAGGTTGCGCTTCGACTTTTTTCGGAACGCTCGTCGCGACCGCAGTTGGTTGCGATCGGAAGTGCCAGGTGGCGAATGCTCCAAACGCGAGGAGCAGCAAAACGATGACGATCAGCAATCCGGTTTGTCGTTGCGGCTTCTCGATGACCGTCGGCGAAGGCGGCGGTTTCTGGACAAAATCAGTGCGTACTGTCGTCGGCTGACGAATCGGTGTGCCGGCCGGAGGCGTCAATCGCATCGTGGCCTGGGTGGAAGCGTCGGCCGGCAAAGTCCGCGCGACCGATTCCAGAGCATCGGCGAATTCGCGCGCGCCGGCGAAGCGCTTCGTTCGATCGCGCTCCAGCGCACGGGCAAGAACCGGCTGCAGCGCGGCTGGAACGCGCGTCAGATCGAGTTGCTGCATGGCCGTTTCTTTCGAGTGATGCAGGATGTATTGATGGGGTGAGGTCGCTTCGAAGGGCGGGCGTCCGGTCAGCATCTCGTAAAGCACGATCGCCAGCGAATAGAGGTCGGCGCGCGCGTCGATCTTTTGCCCTTCCGGCAGGAATCCGAGCTGTTCGGGCGAGGAGTAGCGCAGCTTGCCGACGAAGATTCCGGTGCGGGTCGCGGCGTAATCGCCTTCCTCCGCTTTTGCGACGCCGAGGTCGATGATCTTGACCTGCTCAGCGGCGGTGATCATCAGGTTCTCGGGACTGACGTCGCGATGGATGATGCCGGCTCGATGGATTGCGTCGAGTCCGCTCAGCGTCTGGACCGCGAGCCGAATCGCGTAGGGCGGATCGAGAATGCCTCGTCGTCGGATGACCTGGGCGAGGTTCTCGCCCTCGATGAATTCCCACACCATGTAATGCGATCCGTCCGGAAGCGCGGAGAAATCGTGCAGCGTGGCGACGTTCGGATGTTGAATCTTGGTCGCGAGCTGGGCCTCGCGAAGGAATCGTTCGTGCGCGTCGGCGTCCTCCGAGATCTGCGGCTTGATGACCTTGATGACGCGTGTGGCGCGCAGGAAAGCGTGCTCGACCTTGTAGACTTCACCCATCCCGCCCGCTCCCAGCCGCTCGATGATCCGGTACTTTCCATCGACGGGCTGGTCGGCATAACGACGCAGAAAATCGGTTACAGGCTCGCCACAATGCGGGCACGCCTTGAAGGTGCGTTCGATCTCGGCGTGACACCGGACACAGCGAAATGGCATTCAGGGACGAATGATACGGCCTGCTGGTAACATAGCGTCCATCCAAAACGGTCCGGGGGGAAAAATGAAAAGAGCGCTGATCGCTCTCGCTGTCGCTGTCATTTTGGCGTTGCCCGTGTCGGCGCAGGAGAACCAAGGTTTCTTCATGCGCGACGCAGTCGGCGTGAAGAGCTACGCCGCTGCACCGCGCCTTGCAGAGCGCGCGGCGATGGTGCCGGCGGTCGTACTGCCGGCTGCAGCGACCACCATTCCTGAAGCGATCACCGCCATCGCGGATTGGAATGCGAGCGGCCGGGAGCCGATGCGCAATGGATTCCGGCGCATGCTGCCGGACGTCATCGATATGCATCTAAGCTCGGCGATCGCCGCCAAGAGCGCCATCACCGCGTTTGGGCGCGGAGTGGTCGAAACGACGAATCACGGCACGATCGTGTGGAGCACGACGGTGCGGGTCGACGATGCCCACCGCATCCGGTTGCATCTCGAGAACGTCATGCTTCCCGAAGGCGCCGCTCTGTGGGTATACGGCGGCGGTCAGACGCCGATTGGTTTCGGCCGCGAGCTGCTGGACGGCAACGGCAGTCTGTGGACTCCCAGTGTTCCGGGCGGCGTCGTTTATCTCGATGTCGAAGTACCTGCGTCGAACGCAGCGGCGTCGTTCTCGATCCGCGAAATTCTCGAATTGATCGACGTCGGAGTCGGCGTGATCCACGCTAACGACGCGCCAACCTGTCTGGTCGACGCGACGTGCGTCAGCTCCTCGACCTTTCCGCAGATCTCGATTGCGCGAAAAGCTGTCGCATCGCTCTTCTTCGTGACCAGCGATGGTGGCGCCGTTTGCACCGGGGGACTGCTGAACGACCAGGCCAGCTCAGGAACGCCCTTTTTGCTCACCGCCAACCATTGCTTCCACGACCAGTCGTCCGCTTCGAGCCTCGAAGCCGTCTTTGATTTTCAAACGTCGAGCTGTCAGGGCAATTTCAATCGCAATACTTCGCCGACGGTCAATGGCGCGACCTGGCTGGTCAGCTCGTCGACTTCGGATTTCACGCTGGTAAGGCTCAACTCGATCCCGGCCGGCCGTTTTCTCCTGGGCTGGAACTCGAGCACGTCCGTCGTCCCCTCCGGAACAACCTTGCATCGCGTCTCGCATCCGGTGCCGGCCAGCGACATTTTTCCGCAGTCGTATTCGAATACGTCCGTCGACACGAGCACGGGAACATGCAGCGGGTTCCCGCGGTCGAACTTCATCTATTCCAGCTCGGCCGGAGGACAGGGAGGTGTCTACGGAGGCAGCTCGGGATCGCCGGTGATGCTCGCCAACGGTCAAGTGGTCGGCCAGCTCCTCGGTTCGTGCGGTCCGGATCCGTCGGCGGGTTGCGACGTGCGCAACTCGACTGTTGACGGCGCGTTTTCGTCGTCCTTCACTTCGTTGTCCCCCTTCCTGACCGGCAGCGGAGCGACGCCCACGGTTTGCACGCAGAATGCGACCACGATGTGTCTGGCCGACGGCCGATTCGCAGTCAGCGCTACCTGGCGCACGAATGACGGCAATAACGGCAATGGTCAGGCCGTGCGCCTGACCAGCGACACCGGCTACTTCACGTTCTTCAGCGCCAGCAACGTGGAAGCAGTCGTCAAAGTGCTCAACGCGTGCGGGCTCAATCAGAAGTTCTGGGTGTTCGCAGGCGGCCTGACGAACGTCAACGTCGTCCTCACAATTCGCGACACCAAGAACGGAACAACGAAGACGTACACCAATCCGCAGAACACCGCTTTTCAGCCGATTCAGGACACCAACGCCTTCGCAACCTGTCCGTAATGGATGGGGTCAGATCTTTGATTCTCGCTCGGTTCTACAGGTAGAAGATCGTCCTACGCGCGTCGACGCGGCGTTGGGGGCGTGTTTTTCGCGTTCCGGCGAAAAACGATCGTTGCCGGACGACGCAAAGCTGTCGCCCGCTAAGAAGTGATTGAATGGCCTTCTTTGACTCTTCAGTCTCTACTCTTTGAAGAGTGAAGCGAGAAT
>Ga0137388_10000042_pt1 | contig 82582 bp, 78 predicted proteins | sample 15con2h14AmetaG_FD_104644 | JGI IMG/M metagenome (GOLD analysis project Ga0137388, IMG submission 104644) | Vadose zone soil microbial communities from Angelo Coast Range Reserve, California, USA - 15con2h1.4A metaG | ecosystem: Environmental > Terrestrial > Soil > Vadose zone > Saprolite...
CGGCGCTTCTCTTCTGGTAGGCTCTCTCCATGGCGGTTCTCCTTTCTCTTTCACAACCGGATCGTACGACCCGGTGAAAGGAACCGCCATCTCACTTTTCAACTAAGCTCGGGACATCCTCTCCCTGTCGCGTCCACGAGTGGTCCGCCGCTGTTGCCTGGATTTGCCGACGCGTCCGTCTGGATGACGCGCGTACCTTCTTCGAGCGTACGAACTGCGCTAACAACGCCAGCTGAAAAGGTGCCTTCCATGTCGAGCGGGTTGCCGAGCAGGTACACGGGCGCGCCCTGCTGCACGTCATCCGAGTCGCCTAATTGCAGGCTCGGGAGCTTAAATCCTGAGATTTGAAGAACCGCGATGTCGCGACGGGCATCGAACGCTCGCACCTTCACTTCGTCGTAGATATCGCCGTTAGCGAGACGTACGGCTGCTGACTGGAGGTCGGTAATCACGTGAAGATTGGTGATCACTACGCCCGTTGAATCAACAATGAAACCGGACGCGGTTATCTCGTGTCGATCCGCCGTGATGCCTTTGATCAAAACAACTGCCGGTCGCACTTGTTTCGCCAACGCGACGGTATCAGCGGTAGTGGAAACGGAACTAAACGCTAACGCGAGCACCCAGAAAGACATCTTCATCGTGTTCTTCCGTCGCGACAAGACGATATTTACCCAGTGTGCGTATGCTAACAGATGCTGCGGGTCGTGCTAATTCATCACTAAGTTGCATTGGGTTGCTGCAGCCATCCATCTGCTGTGCCGCGGATCGGGATCGTTGCACGACACCGGTCGATGGTGCAATCGGCTGCGGACGCGAGGGTTGGGCGCGGCGAACGTGGTCGTTCGATGCGCGATGGGCTGCGCGGTTCGTTGCCGATCAGCCGTCGGATAGGCTGCGGGCCAGCAGCATTGAAGTCGCGCCGCCCCTCAATGCTCCTCGATCTGCTTGCGCACGCATTCGAAAAATGCATCGGTGATTTTCTGGGTCACCACCCCCATCAGCCGCGCCGCGAGGCTGGCGATGGCGCCGATCACGGTCACGTCGGCCGACCAGTTGAGCACGGTCGCGCCGTCCGCGCCGTCGCTGAGGATCATCTCGCTGGTGGTGTCGACCACGCTTCCAGGGGCCTTGCCGTGCGCTTTCATCTTTGCGCGATTGGGAGCGTCGAGGTCCATCCACTCGGCATCGGTGACAAAAGTCGCCTTCACGGCACCGAATCCAACCGAGGCCACGGCGCGGAACTTCTGGTTAGGCGCGATCACCTCGATCGACTCGAGCCCCGGGGCGCAACGGGTCAACTGCTGCGGGTCGGTCAGGAATCGCCAGACCTTGTCGCGCGGGGCATTGATGGTCACCGTTCCGGCGAAGTGCTGCATGGCCTTGCTCCGATCATTTTGATTGATACGCGTTGACGCCCGACTTCAACACGTCCAGCGGCAGAGACACGCAGCTCAAGCGCCCGGGGCGAATCTCGCTCTGCAGCGCGTCGATCAGCCGTTGTCGCTCCAAGCTCCGGATGCTGTCGAGAGTCGATCCGACGATCATCTCGGTCAGCAGCGAGCTGGCCGCCTTCGAGATCATGCAGAGATCGCCGCGAAAGCGCACTTCCAGGACCGTTCCATCTTCGGCGAGTGCCACCTCGATCCGCACTCGATCTCCACAAAGCGGGTTCAAATCTTCGCGCACGATGTCGGGAGCATCGAGAGAGCCGTAGTTTCTCGGATGACGAAAGTGTTCGAGGATGACCTCACCGTACAGGTTCATCGACTGACTCCAGCACGAGGATGCGCGACTGCGCGAAATTCAGGATGCCGCCGTGCCCGAGGGCGACAAGATCAACATCGCGAATCGCTCCCTCGGCCAGCAGCTTCGGCAAAACGAGATCGAACGCGGTGAGCTGCGGGCCGAGTCCGCACGACGGCAGGCCGATGATGGTGGCGTTCTTCCTTGACGCGATCCATAGAAGTGTGCCGGGATGCACGGGCATGCCGACTTTCTGCATCGTCGCGCCCATCGCCTCGAGCGCTACGAAGACGGGATCGAGCGGATCGAGGGCGTTTGTGCCCTGCACAATGATGAGAGGCCCCTCATCCGGCCATCGGCCACCTTCTCCCCGCGGGCGGGGAGAAGGGTCTCGGTCGAGGACTTCTCGGATCGATGGAGCGTCGGGCGGGAGGGGGATGACCTCGCGAACGGTGCAGCCGAACCAGCGCAGCTTGTCGGTCAGCGCGCGGAGAACGCGGTCATCGCGTTTCAGAATCACGACGTCGCGCGGAACAAAGCCGAGGATGCGCACGACTTCTTTTTCGCGCGAGGCCTCTTCCATCGCGCGCCGCGCGATCAGCAGCGGCGTGATCTGCGCCTCGGCCACCACCTGACCGGCCGAGACGACGGTGTCGTTCATCAGCGTGAACACCGCCACTCCCGGAATGGTGTTGAGACGCAGCAGCGCCCCGGCGTCGATCTTCACGAGTCCGTTGCGCTCGGCCCTCAGGATGTGGCGGTGGCCGGCTGGCGCGATCTGCAACCTGGCGCTCGCGAGAATCCGCGCCAGATGCTCCCCCGCTTCATGCTGCGCGACATCGTCGGGCCCCGGCTCGAGCAGATGCAGCTCGCTCCACGATGCCGCAATCAGAACCGGGACGTCCTCGGCGCGGAGCAGATGACCCTTTCGAAACGCGGGACGAACGTCGTGACAGAGAATTCTTCCGGCGAGCTCTCCGTGCTCTTCTCCACGGCGGATCGCAAAAGGTCTCATGTACCTTGAGCAGCGCCCCTCATCCGGCGCTCCGCGCCACTTTCTCCCCGCCTTGCGGGGAGAAGGGACTCAGGGACAGCGGCGAGCCGGTTTTGCCGTGCGCCACCGCGACGATCTCGGAGACGATGCTGAGCGCGATGTCGGCCGCGGTTTCGCCGCCGAGGTCGAGACCGATCGGAGTGCGGACACGGGAGAGTTGCGCCGCGGCGACGCCGGCGTCGCGCAGCATCTGCAGAATCGTGGCGCCGCGGCGGCGGCTTCCGAGGAGGCCGATGTAGGGCGCGTCGGTGGCCAGCGCCTTCTCGAGTACCGGCACGTCGATCTTGTAGTCGTGCGCGACGAGAACGATCGGCGTCGTCGGACCGAACCGCATCTGTCCGGCAATCTCGGAGACGATCCCGACGCGAATGTCATCGGCATCCGGAAAACGCTCGCGGCTCGCGAAACGCGCGCGGCCGTCAATCACGATCGTCCGAAATCCGAGAGTCTTTGCGAACGTCACCAGTGGAATTGCGACGGCACTGGCGCCAAAGATGATGAGCGTCGACGGCGGGCGGAGCACTTCGATGTAGGTGTTGCCGACTACGCCCGACTTCCGCGGCGGGTCAGGGACGATGGTGCGCCTGCCCAGATCGTCGCCGGCAATCACGGTTGCGATCGCGACCGTGCGTCCCGCTTGCCATTCCCGTTTTGCGGTCTCGTAGAGAACCAGTGCCTCGTCGTTCAGCGGCTCGACGAAGACGTCCACCGCTCCGCCGCACGTCAATCCGATCTCCCACGCCTCTTCATCTCCGAGCTGCAGATTGAGCAGGCGCGGTGAGGAGGAGCCGAGGACTTCGGCGGCTTGCTCGATGACTTTGGCGTCGACGCAGCCGCCGATGGTGACCGATCCGAAGATCGCACCTCCCTCGCCCACGAACATCTTCGTCCCTTCCTTGCGGGGGGTGGTGCCGATGGTGCGCACGAGCGTGGCCATGGTCGAGCGCTTGCCCGACCGGCGCAATTGATCGATCAGCTCGAAGGTCTCATGCGACATGGGCCTTCTCGAAGGTTCGCAGACAGTGAGCGCAGCAGAAGTAGTAACGGCGGCCTTCACGCTCGGTGGTGAATTGCGCGGTCGCGATTTCGACGGTCATATTGCAGATCGGATCGATGGCTTCCTCGACCACGGGTTTCTCCGGCGCTTTTCGCGCGCGCCGCTGCTGCACGATCTCGGCGACGATGCTGAGCGCGATTTCTTCCGCCCCCTGCGCACCGATGTCGAGACCCGCCGGCGATTTGATCCTGTCCACATCGATTCCGCGATCGCGAAGGATCTGCAGGATCGTCCCCGCCCGCTTCGGGCTGGCGACCAGAGCGATGTACGGCGCATCGGTCTGCACGGCCTGCTCGAGCGCTTCCTCGTCGTAGCGGCCGTGCGTGGCAACCACGATGAATTCGCCGCTCGGCAGTTTCAATTCATTGACGATGGCATCGGCCTCCGGCGCGCTTTCTCGCGTGGCGAGCGGATCGACAACCGTCACATGAAACTGCAGAGTCTTGCTGAAACGCACCAGCGCGCGCGCCACGCTCTCGTACCCGACCACCACCATTTGCGGCCTGGGAAGGTTCGGTTCGATGAACACGTCGAGCACTCCGCCACTGTAGCATTGCATCGGAACGTCGATGACCCCCTGACGCTTCGCTTCCGACATCGAGCTGCTCAGGGTCAGAAAGCGCGGAACTCCCTCCTCGAGCGCTTCCAGCGCGTTGCGGACCACGATGTCGTGCGCGCAGCTTCCTCCAATCCAGCCGGTCAATGTGCCGTCGGGCGCGATGATGGCCTTGTCGCCCGGCTTCGATGAAGTCGGACGCTCCGCGCGAACGACAGTCGCCACCGCGAAGGGTTGCCGGCGGCGGCGAAGATCGACGATGGTCTCGAGGAGGTCGTGCGCGTGCCCCTCATCCGCCCTTCGGGCACCTTCTCCCCGCAAGCGGGGAGAAGGGTCTCGATCGATGTCCTCCGGCGTGTCGATGTCGGTGATGACGCCGCGATCCTTCACGGCAACCGTTGTCACGCTGTGATCGCCGAAGATGGCGCGGCATCCGATGTCGCCGCGAATCTGCATCATCTCCGGGAAAAGCGACGCGTCGACCAGAACCGGATTGCCGCGAAAACCGTTGTAGGTCGGGACGACGACGCTCGGTTTCGTGCGGCGATAGGCATCGATCAGAGCGTCGATCGTTTCCGGCATTACGAACGGCTGATCGCCGAGGACGATGATCGCCGCGTCGGAATCGATCGCGTGCAAACCGGCCTGGATGGACGTGCTCATCCCGTTCGCGTAATCGGGATTGATGACGACGCGTTCTTTGCCCAGCCGAATCTGCTGCTGGATCTCGCCGGCCTGAGCGCCGAGCACCACCACGACATCGTCGACCTTCGATTGACGGAGGTTATCGAGCGTGTGCTGCAGCAGCGGCTTGTCGCCGAGAAGGACGAGCTGCTTGAGGCGACCGAATCGCGTGGCCTGGCCGGCGGCGAGAACGATGGCGGAGATCATAGAGGCCAGGGATGAGGGCGGAGGGATGAGGGATGAACGCGGATCCGCGCTGTTTGCAGCTTTTGCTTTTCATCCCTCATCCCTCATCCCTCATCCCTCATCCCTCATCCCTCATCCCTCATCCCTCATCCCTATTCAGCCACTCCCTTCTCCATCAAAATCTTCCACACCTTGGGCGGCGTGATCGGAATATCGATGTGCCGCACGCCCAGGTGCCACAGCGCGTCGACAACCGCATTGGCGATGGCGGCGGGCGCGCCGACGGTGGCCGACTCCCCCACCCCTTTCGCGCCGAGCGGGTGATGGGGCGAGGGCGTACAGGTCTTGTCGGTCTCCCACTTCGGCGTCTCCATCGACGTCGGCACGAGGTAGTCCATCAGGCTGCCGCCCTGGATGTTGCCGTCGGCGTCGTAATTGATCTCTTCGTACATCGCCGGCGCGAGCCCCATGGTCAGGCCGCCATGGATCTGACCGTCGACGATCATCGGATTGATGATGTTGCCGCAGTCGTCGACAGCGACGAAACGCCGGATCTTCACCTGTCCCGTTCCGCGATCGATGTCGACGACGCAGATATAGCTGCCGAACGGGAAGGTCAGATTTGGCGGATCGTAGTAATTGACCGCTTCCAGTCCGGCCTCCATCCCCTGCGGGTGGTTGGTGTACGCCGCGAAAGCAATCTCCTGAATGGTCTTCGCTTTGGACGGCGATCCTTTGACGTAGAACTTCCCCGGCTCCCAAACCAGGTCCTCTTCGCTGACTTCGAGCAAATGCGCGGCGATCTTCTTGGCCTTGTCGCGGACTTTGCGCGCGGCCATCGCCCCCGCCGCTCCCGCCACCGGAGTACTTCTGCTGGCGTAGGTACCGAGGCCGTACGGAGCGGTGTCGGTGTCGCCTTCTTCAACCTGCACGTGGGCCGCCGGAATCCCGAGCTCCTCGGCGATGATCTGAGCGTAGGTGGTCTCGTGTCCCTGTCCCTGTGATTTGGTTCCGAATCGCGCGATGGCCTTGCCAGTCGGATGCACGCGCAGCTCGCAGCTGTCGAACATCTTCAAACCGAGGATGTCGTAGTGCTTGGAGGGACCGGCGCCGACGATCTCGGTGAAGCTCGAGATGCCGATTCCCATCAGCTCACCGCGTTTGCGTTTCTCAGCCTGCTCCTTGCGCAGCTCCGCGTAGCCGATCTTCTTCATGGCCAGATCGAGCGCGCCGGCGTAATTGCCGCTGTCGTATTCAAAGCCGAACGGCGATTTGTAGGGAAACTTGGTGATGAAGTTCTTCTTGCGGAGCTCCGCCGGATCCATTCCGAGCTGATGGGCGTAAACATCCACCATCCGTTCGATGGCGTGCACGGCTTCGGTTACGCGGAACGAGCATCGGTACGCGATCCCGCCGGGAGGTTTGTTGGTGTAGGCCGCGTCGACTTCGACGAACGCCTTTTGAAAATCGTACGAACCGGTGCAGATGTGAAACAGCCCGGCCGGAAACTTCGACGGATTGGCGGCGGCGTCGGTGTAGCCGTGGTCGGCGATGGTCTTGAAGCGCAGCGCCTGCAGCGTGCCGTCTTTCTTCCCGGCCAGCTCGGCAGTGATGTGGTAATCGCGCGCGAACGAGGCGGCCTGGAGATTCTCGATGCGGTCTTCGATCCATTTGACCGGCGCTCCGGTGAGCACCGACGCGGCCACCGCGATGACGTAGCCGGGATAAACAGGAACCTTGCCGCCGAAGCCGCCGCCGATGTCGGGCGAGATGACTCGAATTTTTTCCTCCGACAGTCCGACGTGGCCGGCCACCAGCGCAAAGACCGTGCGGATGGCGTGCGGAGCCTGGGTCGTCATCCAGACTGTCAACTTGCCCTGCGCTTTGTCGAAATGGGCAACGCAGCCGCAGGTCTCGATGGAGGCCACGTTGATTCGCGGCAGGTAGATGTCCTGCTTGACCTTGACCTCCGCCTGCTGAAAGACCTTCTCCGTTCCCTCTTTGTCGCCGGCCTCCCAATGAAAAATGTGGTTGTCTTTCTTGTCCGGTTTGTCGGTCCTGAGGACCGGCGCGCCTTTCTCCAGCGCCTTGAATGGATCGATGACCACCGGCAGCGGTTCGTAGTCGACTTCCACCGCCTGCACGCCGTCGGCCGCGATGTAGCGGTCGGTGGCAAGAACTGCCGCGACCTCCTGGCCCTGGTGCATGACCTTCTCTACCGGCAGCACCATCTGGGTGTCCGACATCAGCGTCGGCATCCAGTGCAGGTTGTATTGCTTCAACAGTTCCCCGGTGACGACCGCCAGCACGCCCGGGATGGCCATCGCTTTCGAGCTGTCGATCTTCTTGATCTTGGCGTGCGCGTACGGGCTGCGGACGATGTCGAGATAGAGCATCCCCGGAAGCTGGATGTCATCGACGTACTTTCCCTGTCCGCGAATGAAGCGGGCATCTTCCTTCCGCTTGACCGAATGACCCATGCCGCCGACTTCGGGAGTGGTGCGTGGTGCTGTGGCCATGATCGACTCCTCAGTGAGCCGCTTTCTGCGACGCGTATTGAATGGACTTGACGATGTTGACGTAGCCGGTGCAGCGGCAGAGATTTCCGGAGATGGCCCAACGGATTTGCTCTTCGGTCGGCGACGGGTTGTTCTTCAGCAGCGCGTAGGAGGTCATCATCATGCCGGGCGTGCAGAAGCCGCACTGCAGTCCGTGCTCCTGATGGAAACCCTCCTGCACCGGATCGAGCTTGCCGTCTTTTTCGAGGCCTTCCACGGTCATGACTTCGCGGCCGTCGGCCATGACCGCGAAGGCGGTACACGACTTCACCGGTTTGCCGTCCAGCAGCAGCGTGCAGGCGCCGCAGGTGGTGGTGTCGCAACCGATGTGCGTTCCGGTGAGGGAGAGAACTTCGCGGATGAAATGCACCAGCAGCAGGCGTGGCTCGACTTCTTTCTCGTGCGCGGTGCCGTTGACGGTGATGCGAATCTTCTGTTTCGCCATGACTACTGCTCTCCCTTCGCGCGGGAGATCGCTTTCTGCAGCGCGCGTACGGTGAGCACGCGGATGAGCGATCGTTTGTAATCGGCCGAACCCCTCAAATCGTCGACCGGCTGCGCCTCCTCGGACGCGATGCGTGCCGCTTCCTTGATGTTTTTTTCGTCGGCTGGTTTTCCCTGGAGCGCCTTCTCGGCGCGCGAGGCTTTGATGGGCGTGGGGCCGACATTGGTCAGGCCGATGCCGACCCGCTTGACGGTGTTGCCGTCGAGAGTGACCTGAGCCGCCACCGCGGCGGTCGCGAAATCGCCGACCTTGCGCTCGACCTTCAGATACGCGCCGCCGCTTCGGGCCGGCGGGATCGGGATGCGGATCTCGGTGAGGATCTCATCGGGCTCGAGCGACGTCGTGAAGACATCCGTGAAAAATTCACCGATCGGGATTTTGCGGGCACCCTTCGGCCCGGTGGCCACGACTTCCGTGCCGAGGGCCAGCATGGTGGCGGGGTGGTCGTTGGCTGGATCGGCGTGCGCGAGGTTTCCGCCCACCGTGGCCATGTTGCGGACGAGGGGGTCGGCGATCACGGCGGCCGTATCGGAGAGGATCGGATATTTCTTTCGGATCAGATCCGAGCCGTCGATCTCGGACTCGCGCGTCAGAGCGCCAATGGTCAGGAAACCATCCGCCTCCTTGATGTAGGAGAGACCGCTGACGCGATTGAGATCGATCAGGCGTTTGGGCGATGCCATCCGAAGTTTCATCAGCGGGATCAGGCTCTGACCGCCGGCCAGGATCTTGGCGTCCGATCCGTGCTTCTGCAGCAGCGCGATGGCTTCAGAGAGTGTCCTGGGGGAGAAGTATTCGAAGGAGGCAGGAATCATGAACTCCCTCCGTGTGGAGTGAATGCGCCGCTTTTATGCCGCTCCAGCAGCGATGTCAAGGACGTTCACGCAATGTCAACAACGGCATCGAGCCGCCGGCCTATTGACAAGGGCCCGATCACGGTCATACGTTTCCAGCACAACGAAAGGTAAGACCAATGAACGCTCTGCGACACGAAGTCCGCCCGGGTCGTGTGCTGGTAGTGTTTGCGCTTTCTCTCCTCCCTCTGGTCGCCAATGCCCAGGTCATCACCGGCACCATCTTCGGCACCGTCACGGATACATCCGGCGCGGCCCTGCCGGGTGTGACGATCACCGTGAAGAATACCGACACGGGGCAAACGCGCACCCTGCTGACCGAACCAGCCGGGACGTATCGCGCCGTCGCCTTGAGCCTCGGCGAATACGAAGTCCGCGCGGAGCTGGAGGGGTTTCAATCGACACTTCGCAAAGGCATCACGCTGACCATCGGCCGCGAGGCGCAGGTCAACTTCAAGCTGGCTCTGGCCCGGGTGAGCGAAACGGTGGTGGTGCAGGCGGAGGCGCCGCTGGTCAATACAACCGAATCGACGATCAGCCACCTGGTCGATGAACGAAAAATCCGCGAGCTGCCTCTCAACGGCCGCGATTTCTCGCAGCTGATCCTGCTGCAGCCGGGCGTAACGATGAGCCGCAACAGCAACAATTCGGCGAACGTCGGCCGCGGAATCAAGATCTCGGTTGCCGGCGCGCGGCCGAACCAGAATCTCTTCACGCTCGACGGCACCGACTACAACGACGCCCTCAATAACGCGCCAGCCAGCGCGCAGGGACTGATGACGGGCGTGGAGACCATCAAGGAATTTCAGGTGCTCACCAACACCATGAGCGCCGAATATGGCCGGGCATCGGGGGGAGTCTTCAATGTCGTCACCAAATCGGGCACGAACGACATTCACGGATCGGCGTTCGAGTTTCATCGCAACGATCGCTACGACGCCAAGAACTACTTCGATCAGGGGAAACCCGACTTCAAGCGCAATCAGTTCGGCGCTTCGCTGGGCGGCCCGATCGTCCGCGATCGTCTGTTCTTCTTCGGCAGCTTCGAAGGACTGCGCGAGGACAAAGGCATCACTTCTGTTTCCACGGTGCTGGACGACAACGCCCGACAGGGCATTCTTCCGAACAAGACGGTCAAGGTGAATCCGCTGGTCACTGCCTATCTCAATCTGTTTCCGCGGTCGAACGGCAAGGTGTTAGGCGGCGGGACGGCCGAATACATCAGCATCTTCCCGCGTGCGTCGTATCAGAACTTCGCCATGGGGCGATTCGATCAAAACTTTTCCGAACGCGACTCGGGGTTCGTCCGCTATCTGTACGACAACTCGCACATGGACGAGCTGGTCCTGTTTCCGGAGTTCCCCAATCTGGTGCAAAACGAGAAGCAGGTCCTGACGGCTGAGGAGCGACACGTTTTCTCTCCCACCGTCCTGAACGAAGCGCGGCTGGGAGTCAACCGATCCAATCCGCGAGAGGACATCAATCCCATCGACCCGCACCGGGAGATCGCGTTCGTTCCGGGTTTGCCGTTCGGTCAGATTCAGGTCACCGGCCTGACCGAGATCGGGACCGACCGGAACAACCCGAGAAACTTTTCACAGAATCTCTATCAGCTCACCGACAACGTGTTTTGGGGAGCGGGACGACATCATTTCAAGAGCGGCGTCAACCTCGAGCACTTCAAATATGACGGCTTCTCCGACAGCCGAAGCCGTGGACGATTGCGCTTTGCATCCATCGAGAACTTTTTGACCGGGACGACGCGCGATTTCGAGCTCGCGAAACCAGGCTCGGATTTCGAGCGGCACTACCGCCAGAACCTGATCGGAACCTATCTCCAGGACGATTTCCAGTTCCGGCCGCGGCTGACGTTCAACCTCGGCTTGCGCTGGGAATTCGTCACGACGCCCAAGGAGCGCGACGGCAAGGTCTCCAATCTGCGCAGCATCAACGATTCGGCGGTCACGGTCGGCGACCCTCTTTTCAAGAATCCGACCCGCAGGAATCTCGCGCCGCGTCTCGGGTTCGCGTGGGACGTGGGCGGCGATGGACGCATGGCCGTACGCGGCGGCGCTGGAGTGTTCTACGAGCAGCCGCTTTTCTATCTGTACCGAAGTCCGATTTTCCGATCTCTTCCGTTCGTCGACCGCGGCCTGACCAGCAAACCCGCGCTGCCCATCGACATCGGTAAGCTCGGCAGCGGCGGCGTGCCCGACACGGAGCCGATGCCTTACAACCTGAAGTCCACCTACACCATCCAGTACAACCTCAATGTGCAGCGCGAGCTCCCGTTTTTCGGGACGGTCGCTTCGATCGGTTACATGGGCTCGCGCGGTCACAACCTCTTCGGACAGGGCGACATCAACACCGCCATTCCACAGACTGTCAACGGCAAGGACTTCTGGCCCGCCGGTTCGCCTCGCCGAAATCCGAACTTCGGAACGGTCCGGTCGGTGCTGCAGGGCTTCCACTCGCGCTACAACGGATTGAGCCTCGGCCTCGAGAAGCGGAGGTCGAATGGCCTCCAGGCGCAGCTCGCCTATACCTACGGCAAGTCGATGGACAACCGCTCCGGTGCCGGCGGGCGCCTCGAATTCCGCAATGGGCAGTCGCGAACCTTCGATCCCTACAACCTCGATCTCGACTGGGGCCGCTCCGATTTCGACGTGCGACATAACCTGACCGTGAACGCGTCTTACGAGCTGCCGTTCGGAAAAAACAAAATCTATGGCGGCTGGCAGATCAACATGATCGGGACATACGCCAGCGGCGCTCCGTTCAGCCCGATCATTCCCGGCGATCCCGACCGCGACGGAAGCACCGAAAACCCCGGCCGGCCTGATGTGGTGCCGGGATGCAATCCCAACAACGTTCCCGGCGGTCGCGGACCCAACCAGTGGTTCAACCCGCAGTGTTTCGCTTTCCCGACGCCAGGAACGCGCGGCAACGCGCCGCGCAACAGCCTGGAAGGGCCCACGCTGTCAACGGTCGATCTGGCACTGGTCAAGACCACGGCTTTGACCGCAGGGGTGCAGATACAACTGCGATTCGAGGTCTTCAATCTGTTCAATCGCGCAAACTTCGACATCCCGATCAACGATCCGGACGGCTCTGCGATCTTCGACGACAAAGGCAATCGCCTTGCCGACGCCGGGAAGATCTACACGCTCGTGACGGACGGGCGAGAGATGCAGTTCGCAATCCGGGTGATCTATTAAGAAACTCGGCGCCATGGCGGCGGCGGGAGGGCTGCTGCTGTTGCACAGCGCTCCCGTCGTTCCAGCAGGCGGCGACATTGCTCCGGCGCGCTTACTGCGCGATGCCTACCCGATATTCAACGGAATCGCGATCGATGCCCAACGCGATCTGGTCGTCGCGAGCGACACGAATCTGAAGAGCGTCCTGGTGTACAACGCCGGCGGCGGAAGCAAGCCGCTGCGACAGATCCGCGGAGAGGAAACGGAGATCGGATTCGTGGCGGGAGTGGCCGTCGATCCGGAGGCCCGCGAAATCTTCGCGGTCAACAACGACATCGAGGATTCGCTCAACGTTTTCTCCTACGACGCACGAGGCAACGTCGCACCGGCGCGGCGGCTGTCGGTTCCACATCAGTCGTGGGGCATCGCCCTGAGTCCGGCCCGAGACGAATTCGCGGTGTCTGTCGAAGTCCTGAACGCGATCATGATCTACCGCCGCATCGCGAACGTGGTTGAGCCTCCGCGGCGCGTCATTCGCGGAGCGCAGAGCGAGATCGCCGATCCCCATGGAGTGTCCTGGGATGGTGTCCACGGCGAGATCGTGGTGGCCAATCACGGCAACTTCCGCGGCCTGGCAAAAAACAGCGGGTCGGGATGCATGGCCGGAACCGGCGAGGCGCGCCAAGGGGAGTTCCGACCGCCCTCGATCAACATCTATCCGGAGTCGGCGGATGGCGACGTCAAGCCGCTGAGGAAAATCGAGGGATTGCACACCGGCCTCGATTTTCCGATGGGGGTGGCCGTCGATGTGCTGCACGACGAGATCATCGTCGCCAACAATGGCGACAGCTCGCTCCTCATCTTTGACCGGAACGGCAACGGCGATGTTGCGCCTCGCCGCGTGATTCGCGGTGCACACACCGGGATCGACCGTCCGATGGGAGTGGCGATCGATCCGAAAAAAGACGGATTGTGGGTCGCCAATTTCGGCAATCACACCGCGACATTTTTCTCCAGAACTGCCAGCGGCGATGTCGCTCCGATTCGCGTCATCAGAAATGCGCCACCAGGCACACCCACCGTCGGCTTCGGCAATCCGATGGCGCTGGCCTTTGACAGCCGGCGCAAAGAGATCCTGGTGCCGAATTGAGTCACACAGCCGCGCATCGCGATCTTCGCCAGGTCGGCGAATGGCAACTCCGCTCCCAAACGGATCATCGAAGGACAGGCGACCAGGCTTGGCCGCACCATCCACGGAATTGCTTACGATCCTCTGCACGACGAAATCGTCGTTCCGAATCCCCTGGCGGCCGCCATCCTGGTGTTCCGCGGTTCGTCGGCCGGTGCCGTGGCGCCGGTGCGCGTCATCCAGGGTCCGCATACGTGTCTGGTGCTGCCGCACGCTGTCAACATCGACACCGACCATCACGAAATTCTGATCGGAGATCTGAACTCCAGGAGCGTGCTGGTGTTTCCATGGAACGCAAACGGCGATGTGGCGCCACTCAGAAGAATTTCCGGAGCGAGAACGCGACTCGGTCACATCGTCGGGATGGCGGTCGATCCCCGGACAAATCTGCTGGCGGTCTCGAACACCGACGAGATCGTGATCTTCAACCGCCTCGACGACGGCGACGTCGCGCCGCGGTCCGTCATTCGTGGACCCAAAAGCGGCATCGGCGAAGAGCCGTGGCAATTGCAGATGCACGAAGGCAGGATCTTCGTCGCGGCATCGAATCACTCTCACCACTGGGTATATCCGGCCGGTCAGATCAAGCCGAACGCGGAGTGGAAAAGCGTTCCGCACGATCCGTGGAACGACCCGGCGGAAGGATTCGTCGGCGTCTGGAAAATCGGCGACAACGGCGACGCTCCTCCGCTTGCAATTCTGAGAGGCCGCCGAAGCGGACTGCGTCATCCCTCCGGATTGGCCCTCGATATCGAAGACGGCGATGTGATCGTGTCGGACAGCGTCGACAACAGCGTCCGCACCTTTCACGTGCCGGAGTTTTTCAACTCACACCGGCGGTAGCCGTTTCAACAAATTCTCGCCCAGCTCGCGCGAGCGCTGCGTGGCAGCTTCGACGGCGTTCATCAGCGTGGTGCGCACGCCGCCATTTTCGAGCGTGTGAAGTCCCGTGATGGCGGTTCCGCCCGGCGACGTCACCATGTCCTTGAGCTTTCCGGGATGCTCGTTAGTTTCGAGCAGCAGCTTCGCTGAGCCGAGGAGAGTCTGGGCGGCCAGGAGTTGGGCGGTGCGGCGCGACAGTCCGACTTTCACGCCGGCATCGCTGAGCGCTTCCAGAATCAGAAAAACGTACGCCGGACCTGATCCCGACAAGCCGGTGACGGCATCGAGAAGCGTCTCGTCGAGGACAACCGTGACCCCGACGGCATCGAAGATCCGCTTGGCGTCTTCGAGATCGGACTCCTGCGCGTGCTCGCCGCGTGCGATGGCGGTGGCTCCGGCGTCGACGAGGGCGGGCGTGTTGGGCATGGCCCGCACGACGCGCGTGCCGCTGCGCAGCTTTGCCTGAATGGCAGCGACCGGAACACCGGCGGCAATCGAGATCACCAGTGATTCGGCGCGGACGGAGCCGGTGATCTCATCGAGCACTTTGCCGAGGATCTGCGGCTTGACCGAGAGCACCACGATCGACTGCGCCGCCGCTTCGCGATTGTCGCCCGTGACGCGAATGCCGTACTTCTCGGCGAGCTCGCGCTGCCGTTCCTCGCGCGGCGCGGAGGCGGTGACATGCCCCGGCGCGAAGACTTTCCCCCGCAACAATCCGCGAATCATGGCCTCGGCCATGTTGCCGGCGCCGACGAAGCCGATCGACTTGTCCGGCATCTTTCCCATTGATCAATGATATGGCGAGGAACTCCCCGCCGGTGGGAGTTCCTCAATGTCACTTCAACTTGAGATTGAGATCGGGCCAATCTTCGTTCTTCGAAAGAACCGCCTGCAATCGAGTGACGTCGTAGGTGTGCCCCATCAGATCGACCTTGCCACGCTTCGTCACCGAGAATGCCTTGGGGACGCTCTCCGACTGCAAAGCCGTGCGCGACAGGACGTCGAGAGTCACGAACGATGCCGGTTCATCGATCACGCTGGTCAGGCGTAGCGGAAACCATGCGGTGTCGGAAGCGAAGACGATACGAAGCCCACCGCGCGGCACGAAGTTCACAAACTCATCGGCGCTGGCGGCGCTGTGAAAGTAAGAACGCAGGTAGATCGTCTGCCTGGGAGGGTCGGAGATCAGGACCGCCCGCTGCAACACCACACTACAGTGCAGGAAGCGTTTGGGATTGGGCACTGCCGGATGGCTCACCAATGTCGAGAAAATCACGTTCCCACGGTTGATGTAATCGCGGAAAATCTCGAGCGGTTTCGCCTGCATCTCGATGGCAAACTGCTTCTGCGTACGCGTCACATCGTCAGCGGTCCAGGAAATCGTGGCATTAAAGAGATCCGAGCGAGTAAGGCCTTTCCGGTACTTGGCTGGAAACTGACTCGGAATCTCCGATCCGACCACGGCATTCACGGCGTCAAACACCTTGCCGTCGGCAAACGAGACGCGCGCTTCCCTGGGAATTGGACCCACCCACGTGACAGCCAGCCCTTCAGGACCGAAGGGTAGCGGTGCGTCTCCTCACTTCAGATCAGCGTAAACGCGCGTCGCGAGCGCCACCGATAGAACGGCGAGCATGACTACACGTCGTGACATCGCTTGTCCTCCTTTTCCGGCCGCAGACCGGCGTGCCGCGGCCGTTACCATATGTAGGGCTGAAATACCTGGATGGCAATCCTGCGGAAATTACGGATGCCGGCGAATGTGGGCGAGAATTGCGCCTTATGAAGAGATTTCTCTGCATTTTCGCGCTGATATTCGGCGCCATACTTCCCGCCGTCTCGCAGGCGCCCACCCGCGCCGAGGTGCTGGTGCTCGGCGTCTACCACATGGCCAACCCGGGGCACGACATCTTCAACATGCAGGCCGACGATGTGCTCGCGCCCAAGCGCCAGGCCGAGATGGTGCAGCTCATCGCGGTTCTCAAGAAATTCCAGCCGACGAAAATCGCTGTGGAAGCCGGCGTCGGTGACAAGCGCATCGCCAGGCGCTATGACGATTACCTGGCCGGCAAGTATGAGCTCACGCGCAACGAGATCGACCAGATCGGACTGCGCCTGGCCAGGGAAGTCGGGCACAAGACGGTGTACCCGGTGGATGTCGACGGCGAGTTCCCATTCCAGCACGTCGTCAACTACGCCAAGGCCAGCGGCCGCTCAAAGGAGCTCGACGCGATGATGGGCGAGATCGGCGGCATGGTTAAGGCGCAGAATGACTATCTCGCCTCCCACACCGTCCTCGAGACGCTCCTCTACATGAACTCTGACGACAAAGTCGCCGAGGACGTCGGCTTTTACTACCGGGAGGCGCACTTCGGCGAGCCGTGGGATTGGGCCGGCGCCGACCTGGTCTCGGACTGGTTCCGGCGCAACATGCGCATCTACAGCAACGTCGCGCAGCTCGCCGACTCTCCCAACGAGCGCGTGCTGGTCATCTACGGTGCCGGACACCTCGGCTGGCTGCAACACGACTTCGCCAGCGACCGCACCCTCCGCTTGCGCAAGCTCGCCGAGTTCGCCAAGTGACATTCTCACCCCGCTCGCAACCTCTCCCACATCTCGTGGGTCAACGGAAGCAATCGAGAGCCGCCAACTGTGATGACCTTAAGTCGATTGTAGGTCCATTAATCGGCGATGCGCGACGCGCTGCGCTGTCCGAAGTCAACGCGATTACCACCAGTTCGTAGGATCTCCCGTAATATTGTCGACGGTCGAAACATACGGCCAGCAGCCCGCGCCCTCGAGAGTAAGGAAGGAAAGACCATAGATTCCGTTCTGTAGATCCGCATCGAAAAATTGCCGAAGGCTGCTTTGCCTTGATGCTCGCGGTTCCAGTGCAATGATCTTCTCGGCCGCGACGCCGCCGTTTTCATCATACAACCGCGCCACGATTCTCGACGGACTGTCTGAGCCGTTGTACAGCCCAACATTCACGCGAAAACCGTCGCTCAATTCAATGCCCGCAAAATGGCGGGTCGGCCAGCCTCGGGGCGGATACAGCGGCAAGATGTCGCCGTAGGTTCCTCCATCCTCTCGTGTCGTATATGTGCGCGAAACCATAGTCATCCACGAGCCGGTGCGGACCTCGAGAGCGCCGGAGACTTGCTCTGAAGAGGGACAGACCTGATGCGCAACGTCCGCAAAAGTCGTTTTCCAGAACTGCAGCCAATCGTCGTGGCCCGACAACCCGGGCGAAGGCGCCAGCATTTGTGTGGCTGTACCGGCCGCGCACGGCGCACCCGCCGAGTAGAAATTGACTTCGGGCGCTTGCGGTTGACCACCCGTGGCACGGACCCAGAAGACGCCGTAGCCATCAGTTCGCCAGAAGGTTCCATTCGCTCCGCGAGTGTGCGCGACCGCCGGAAATGCAAGACGCGCATCAGGTGCTGCCTCAACGCCGTAGTACGTAAAGGGGATGAAGCTCGCATCGCCGCTCTTGTTGTCGACCATTGAAAGCCAGAGCGCGGCAGGACGATCGCCCATGACGACAATGTATGGTGGAAGGCTCTCGATGACTTCGCGAGGGAAGAGCGCTTCGATCGTGTATTGCCGCAGCGTGTGCGGGGGGATGGTCAGGATCTTCTCACGATCAGGGTCGCTGACTGGAAGAAGTGACACGATCGCAAAACGGAGTCGAATCGAAAGGGGATCATCGGATGTATTGACAATACCGATGTTGTGCCGATACTGCTGCGGATCGCGCTTGTCGAGGATAAAGGCGGGCAAAGTATCAGCGAGACTGCGTGCGGCGGTTGTCGGCGCGACGTGATTCGAGTAGCCAACCAACGCTGGCACAGCGGGAATCGCCTGGCCGTACGTGCCACCGTCTGCGGAAGCCGTATATGTCCGGCTGTAGACGCTTAGCTGAGTGTGAGTGCGAAATGGCGATTCGATGACGACTGCGTCGGTGGCCGCGCCATCGCCCGAAACCCCGCCTCCGAGCTCGCGAAGGATATTCGCGATCTTGACTGAAGCTCTGGCGATCAGCGTGAGCCGCTTAACGACAGCCGGACGGCTGACGCGTCGCAGCATCACATCCATCGGCGCGTCAGAGGGATTAAACAGCCAGGCATCGCTGCGCCAGTACGTGCCATTTGCACCGGGCGTGTCGGCGACGGCCGGCAGAAGTTGCGTGTAGAGCTCAGGATCCGACGAACTAGGCAATGTGACACTATCAAACGATCCGTTCTCGGGAGCTCGCTTGAGAATCTCCTCCAACCCGGCGATTGTTTGTCTCGCCAGACGCTGCTCCAAATTCCCTGTCCCGTACAGAAAAGGTAAGAAAAACACGTCTCGCGAGCTGTCATATGAGAATCCAAGTGCGCTCCGCCCGGCAGGATCAACGCGGACGACAATTTCATCACCAATGTTTCCGTTGGCGACTGGTGCGAGGGTCAGCCGCCCGGCTCCCAACTGTAACCAGAACCAAAACTGACCACGAGCCGCATCGAGAGCCGCAAGGCGTAAGACCCACGGGCTGCCGCCGGCGCTATCAAGAGAAAAAATCTTCGCGACGCTGAGAGTCGTGTCACCCGGGTCAAGGCCTCTGCGGAGGAACACGTTCTGTTCCGTCAGATTCGTATGTGAGCTGTATCGTGGAAATGGCGCAGGTACCGAACATAGGATGGGCGGGTCTGCACTGCCCGATGGCGGGCAGATCGGCGATCCGTAGTAGCCGGATGGAATCCCGAGCTTTCGCGCCGGCAGAGTGTCGACTGCTACACCGTGAAACGCCCAATTGTCGTATCCGGCTGCGAGGGCAGGATAGCGGCGAAGCAACTGCCCGGAGGAGGCGTCGAACTCGTAGTACGCCGCCCCCTCGGCGATGATGCGATCCGCCAACGCGGTGAGCTGCAATCCGCCATCGGCTCCGCCGAAATAGGCGCTGTAGATGAAATCAGCGAAGCGCGCCTCACTTCCTGTCTCCGGGTCGAAGCGCACAATTCCCTGACGCCAGTCGGGAGCCGTGCGAAGGAGATAGAGATGAGGTTCACTACCAAATAGGGGCCGGGCGAACAACAGCAGCACGACTAGAAACGCACAGCAGTCGATCTTGCGTGTCGCAAGAAGCATGTGACGGTTTCTCGGAGAGGTTTCCACCGTGCGACCTAGTAAGCGCATCAGCATCCGTCCGGCAGCGTTAGGCGAGGATAGCCGATCGCCCCGAACGCCCTGTCCACCGCATCCTGCTCGACCGTAGCAGGATACCCGGTTTGAAGACAACGATTAAAACCTTGCTTACGCCGCCGCGCCGTGACACTTTTTGTATTTTTTCCCTGGCCGGAACGGGCAGGGCTCGTTGCCGCCGACCTTCGCCTCTTTTCGCCTGACCGTCTGGGGCTCGGTGGTGCCGCTCGAGAAATACATCGGCTGTTGTTTCGGCCTGGGGGGAGCCGCGCGCTGCGCACGCGGTTGCTCCTCGCGGTCGACGACCACTTCCATCTTCCACAGATACTTGACGACGCGATCCTGAATGCGCTCCATCATGTCCTGGAACAGATCGAACGATTCCTTCTTGTACTCGACCAGCGGATCGCGCTGACCGTATCCGCGCAATCCGATTCCTTCCTTGAGGTGATCGATGTTGAGAAGGTGGTCCTTCCACTGCTGATCGATGACCTGCAGCAGCAGATACTTCTCGTGCAACCGCATCATCTCCGCGCTGACTGCGGCCTCTTTCTCTTCGTATTTCTTGGTGACCGCTTCGATCAGCTTCTGCTTGACGGCGTCGCGCGGCATCGCGGCCAGGTCGACTCCGGCGCTCTTCAGATCGACGCCAAAGTAATCGAACAGCTCGGCATTGAGCTCCACTTCATTGGGATGCTCGCGGGCATCCTCGGGGACGTGGGTGTCGACGAGAAACTCGACGATGTCGGCGGCGGCGTTGAGGATGTACTCCTTCCCCTCGCGCCCTTCCAGAATGCTGCGCCGCAGCGTGTAGATCGACTCCCGCTGCTTGTTCATCACGTCGTCGTACTCGAGCAGATGTTTGCGCGCGTCGAAGTTGCGGCCTTCGACCTGTTTCTGGGCGCGTTCGATCGATCGCGTGACCATACGATGCTCGATGGGAACGTCTTCCTCCATGCCCAGGCGCTCCATCCAGCTCATGAGGCGCTCGCCGCCGAAGATGCGCATCAGATCGTCCTCGAGGGAGAGATAGAAACGCGAGGCCCCCGGATCGCCCTGCCGGCCCGACCGGCCGCGGAGCTGATTGTCGATGCGGCGGGACTCGTGGCGCTCGGTGCCGACGATGTGCAGGCCGCCCAGGCTGACCACTTCCTCGTGATCGCGGACCCATTGCTCGCGAATCTCTTCCTCGATCCGCTGACGTTGGGCGGGATCGGTGACATCCTTCGCTTTCTGAGTGGCGAGAAACTCCGGATTACCGCCTAACAGAATGTCGGTGCCGCGGCCGGCCATGTTGGTGGCGATGGTGACGGCGCTCTTGCTTCCGGCCTGCGCAACGATCTCCGCTTCGCGCTCGTGATACTTCGCGTTCAACACCACGTGCGGCACGCCGGTTTTCTTCAGCATCGAGGACAGCAGCTCCGATTTTTCGATCGAGATCGTGCCCACCAGCGCCGGCTGCCCTTTTTCGTGGAGGACCTCGATCTCTTCGACGATGGCTTTGAACTTCTCGCGCTCGGTTCGATAGACCAGGTCGGCCTTGTCGAGGCGGATCATGGGCTTGTTAGGCGGGATGACCACCACCTCCAGGTTGTAGATCTTGTCGAACTCTGCCGCTTCGGTGTCCGCCGTTCCGGTCATGCCGGCGAGCTTTTCGTACATCCGGAAAAGGTTTTGAAAGGTGATGGTGGCCAGGGTCTGATTCTCCGCTTCGATCTTCACGCCTTCTTTTGCTTCCACCGCCTGGTGCAGGCCGTCCGACCAGCGGCGGCCCGGCATCAGACGGCCCGTGAATTCATCGACGATGATGATTTCGCCGTCTTTGTTGACGTAGTCGACGTCGAGCCTGTAGAGCGTGTGCGCGCGCAAGGCCTGATTGACTGCGTGCAGCGTGTCCATGTTGGCGGGGTCGTACAGCTCGATTCCGCCCAACAGTTTCTCCGCGTGCAGCACCCCTTCTTCCGTCAGCACCGCCGTGTGCTGTTTCTCGTCGACCTGAAAGTCCTTTTCCTTGACCAGCCGCGGGACGATGCGATCGACGGCGTAGTACTTGTCGACACGCTCTTCGGACGGTCCGCTGATGATCAGCGGTGTGCGGGCCTCATCGATCAGGATCGAGTCGACCTCGTCCACGATGGCGTAGACCGGATCGCGCTGCACCATCGACTCCAGGTCGAACTTCATGTTGTCGCGGAGATAGTCGAAGCCGAACTCGTTGTTCGTTCCGTAGGTGACGTCGCAGCGATAGGCCTGCTGCCGCTCGCGATCGCCGTGCGAGTTCTGAATCACACCCACGGTCAGGCCGAGGAATTTGTAGACCTTGCCCATCCACTCCGAATCGCGGCGGGCGAGGTAGTCGTTGACCGTCACGACGTGGACGCCGCGGCCGCTGAGAGCGTTCAAGTAAACAGCTAGCGTGGCCACGAGCGTCTTTCCCTCGCCGGTCTTCATCTCCGAGATCTTGCCGTTGTGCAGCACGATGCCGCCCATGAGCTGTACGTCGAAATGCCGCATGTTGAGAGTTCGCTTGGCGGCCTCTCGGCAGACCGCGAATGCTTCCGGAAGAAGATCGTTGAGCGCTTCCTGCAGATCCGTCTTCGCACCCTTGACTGCATTTTCGTCGCGCGGAACTTCCTTCTTGGTGGCGTCCAGCGCTTCAACAACCGGACGGAGACGCTCGCGGAATTCCGTCGTCTTTCCGCGCAGCTCGTCGTCGGAGAGTTTTGAGGCTTCCGGCTCGAGCGAATTGATCTGCGCGACCATCGGAAGCATGCGCTTCACATCGCGCTCGTGTTTCGAGCCGAAAATCATCGTCAGTATTTTGTTGATCATGATGTTCCCCTTGCGTAATCAGCCGATGAGAAAGACTCAGCAGCTGAACGCAGGAGCGCGGGGAGAGGCGGCGCCGGTGAGGACACCCGTGCCGCACGGACAAGAGTGTCCGTGCCACAACTGTGTGGCACCGGCACTCCTGCCGGTGCGCAGAACCCATCCCGCCGAAGCCGGCCCGCATACCGCAGCACGCTCGCCGCGCGCCGTGATCACCGTAGCGGTCGGCGACATCATCGGCGCCGGTGTTGCCGCGCCGAGCGCGAGTGCCAGAACGAGGTACAGATTCATCTTCATCAATACTATCGCGGCAGGGCAGCCAGCCGGTCCAAAGACATCCAGGTCTGGTGGCCGAGGAATACCACAAGAAAGAAGTAGGCCAGCGCGATGCTGGCCCGCTGCGTGATGGTCACGTCGTAAAAACTCTTGTCATTTTTCTCACGCACAATCGATGCGTAAACCTGAAACGCGACCAGCGCGATCAGGAGCAGCATCAGCGGGTTCGGCTGTTTGACGACTTTGTACACCAGCGCGCCGCCGCCCAGGACCCACATCCACTTGGTGACGGCGGCCGAGATACGCCCCCCGTCCAGCATTCCAATCGGCAGCAGATTCAGCAGATTGACCGCGAATCCTGCCGCTGCGATGGCGAGATAGAGCGGAGTGTTCGTCCACTTGTAAATTTGCAGAACCAGCAACGATGCCAGCGTGCCGGCGATCGGACCGGCCAGACCGATCTGCGCATCGTCGTACGCCGATCGCGGCTGATCCTTGAGCGTCACCGCACCGCCGATGAACGGAATGAACACCATCATCCCGGCGCGGAGCCCCTTGGCGCGGATCACCACCGCGTGGCCGATCTCATGAATCAGAATGATCAGCACGAATCCGACCACCAGCGGCAGCGGCGCTTTGGTGGCGTAGGCGGCGATGCTCAGGGCCATCGAGGCCCCGGCGACCGCGAATTGGGTGAGGCCGAATCCTTCGAACGGATTGACCGCCAGGCCGCGCATGTAGTCGACGGCCACGAACAGAATCGCCTTCACCATTCCGATGCCGAGGATCAGGGCGGCCAGAATGCGCGCAAAAAAACCGCGCCGCTTTAGTGGAGTGCCGCCGCCCTCAGCGGGTGGAGCGCCGCCGCCCTCGGCGGCGTTAACAGGTTCCGCAGACATCGATTCCATGGCCGATCGCAGGCTCTTAGAACGTTCCTAAGCCATTGAAATTCCATTAGGATGCAGGCGTGTCGGTCGACGATTTGCGCGCGCAGCTCCGCGAGCGCGGATATCTCTCGCACGGAATCGAACGGTGGTTTGCGCTCGATCCGTGGCGGTCGCGCGCGTTCTGGGTCGAGCTGACCATCGTGTCTGCCAAGGCCGCCATCCTGATGGGCGCGTTCTCACTTCTGCCGCTGGTCGCGATCATGCTCTTTCGAAATCATCCATTGAGCGCCTGGGAAACGCTGCTGCTGGCCATCGCGTACGGCGGATCGGCGGTGATGGCGAGCTTCGCGCTGCTGATCGTGGTCGCGCTGATCCTCAAAATCCGACCCGCTCTTGCCATCGACACCCCGCGGGCGCTGCTGGCAATCTCCTTTACGGTCAGCGCCGTGCTCTCGGCCGCCATTGCGGTGTGGTGGTCGCGCTTCGCCTCGCCACCGGCGTTGGCGGAATTGATGGTCGGACTCGTTCTGATCGTGATGGCGTTTCTCATCGGAACGCTGGCGATCTCGGCAGCGCTGCTCTCGTTTTCGATTTACGAGCTGCAGCGCGTCCCCGCGATCCATCAGCGGCCCCGAGGCGCTCCGATGTCGATGGCCGCTGCAATCCTGGTCGCGCTTCTTTTTCTGCCGGCCTACGCCGCGCAAGACCGTCAAACTGCGCAGACGCCGATGGCAGTCGTCACCACGCCCAGGATGGTGCGCGTGGCGCTGATAGCCGTCGACGGCTTGACGTTCGAGATCGCGAGGACGCGCACCTTTCCGGCGCTGCAGGCGATCGCGACGGTTCCGGGAAATTCGACCACCGAGCGATGGGCGTCCGTCGGCACGGGCGTGCCGCCGCGGATGCACGGCGTCCATGCCGTCGACGGCGTGCGCGTGCGCGGCGGCCGGCATTTGATCCAAACGCTCTCCAGCGCTGATGTCGTGCTTCACGACCTGGCGCCGGCGGTCAAGCTTGCCGATCGGGAGCCGCTTCCGCCAACGGTTCGGCGACGCGATTTCGTGTGGGAGATTTTCGCGGCGCGCGGCGTGACGACGCTGAGCGTGAATTGGTGGACCACCGATGACAGCGCGACCTCGATCGGGCAGGCATCCATTTTCGCGGCCGCCAAAGGCGATCCGCTGCAGCTCGACGCCGGCGCGACGCGGCGGGCGCTGAGCGCAATCGATCGCTCCCATCCCCAATTCGTGGCGCTATACCTGCCGGCGCTGGACGTGATCCTGAATCGTCTGGCGCTCGATCGCTCGGCGCAGGTGGCGCAATCGGTGCGCGCGCTGGACGGCGTCGCGGCTGCAGTGGAAGCGCTGCAAAGCAAAGGATATGACGTGATGGTGGTGGGCCTGCCCGGCGACCGGCAGAGCGGCAAGGGCATGCTGGCGACGGCCATCCCACTGAGGGAAAAAACCGCTTCGGCATACGATGTCGCGCCGACGCTGTGCGCCCTGATGGGTTTTCCGGCCTCGGCGGAGATGCCGGGCTCCGCCCTCGTGCCGTCAGAGCTGCCCGCCATTGCGAGTTATGGTCCCCGGGCCGGGCAATCTGATGACGTGAAAGTTAATGAAGAATATTATAATAACTTAAAATCACTAGGATATATAAGATGAGAAAATCAGTACTTATTATCTTCCTGATCGCGAGTGCAGCCCAGGCGCAGCATCCGATCACATTCGAGGACCTGGCATCGATTCATCGCATCGGCGCGCCGCAGATCTCGCCGGACGGCAAGACGATCGCGTATGACGCATCGACGCCCGATCTGGCGGCCAACAAAAGCAACAGCGCGGTGTTTCTCATCCCCTCCGCGGGCGGGGCGTCGCAGAAAATCGCCGATGGCAGCGGTCCGGCGTGGTCGCCGGATGGAAAAACGCTCGCGTACATCAAAGACAATCAGGTGTATCTGTACGCCTACACTTACGCCGCTGCGACGTCGCGCAAGCTCACCGACCTTCAAGGCGGCGCCGGCAGCGTGAAGTGGATGCCGGATAGCAGCGGGCTCCTGGTGGTCTCCGACATCTATCCCGATTGCGGCGTCGACCCGGCCTGCATCAAGGACAAGACGACGGCCGGGGAGAAGAGACCGACCAACGCGCGGATCATCACCGGCCTCCTCTATCGCCATTGGAAATCGTGGCAGGCGCCGACGCGGACGCACATCGTGTTCGTTCCGCTCACCGGTCCGACGCGCGATCTGACTCCAGGATCGTTCGACGCGCCTCCCTTCTCGATCGGTGGCGGCGACGAATTCGACGTCTCGCCCGACGGCAAAGAGCTGGCGTACGCGCGCGACACGTCCGATCATCCCGAGACCTCCACCAATTCGGATGTCTTCATCGTTCCACTCGCCGGCGGTACTGCAAAAAGAATCACGACGCGCCAGGGGGCGGATACCAGTCCCAAATATTCACCGGACGGGCGCTGGATCGCGTGGCGATCGCAATCGCGTGCCGGGTTCGAATCGGATCTGTGGGAGCTGTGGCTCTACGACCGCTCATCCGGAGCGACGCGACGCCTCGCTCCGAGCTTCGACAACTGGATCGAGTCCATCGCGTGGGCGCCCGACAGCAAGTCGATCTTCGTCATCGCGCCTGAGAAGACGAAGAACGCCATTTACGAGATCGGCGTGAGCGACGGCTTGCCGCGGATGGTATTTGACGGTATGTCTTGCGACGGCGTCGTTCCGACGCGCACCGCCATCTACTTCCAGGGGTCGAGGCTCTCGCGGCCTGCCGATATCTACAAATGGACGATCGCCGGCGTTGCGCAGCTGACGCACGACAACGACGCACTACTGTCATCGCTCGCGATCGGCGCAACAAACGATCTTTGGTACGCCGGCGCCGACGGTGCGCAGGTCCAGGCGCTCATGGTCAGGCCGCCTAACTTCGACCCGTCGAAAAAATATCCGGCCATCGTTCTCGTCCACGGCGGCCCGCAGGGAAATTGGGCCGATTCGTGGAGCTATCGCTGGAATGCGCAGATGTTCGCAGCCCGCGGCTACGTGGTGTTCCTGCCCAATCCGCGCGGCTCGACCGGCTATGGACAGAAATTCGTGGAGGACATCTCCGGCGACTGGGGCGGCAAGGCTTACATCGACATCATGAACGGAGTCGACAAGCTGATAGCCATGCCGTTCGTCGATGCCAACCGCATCGGCGCTGCCGGCGGCTCCTTTGGCGGCTACATGGTCGACTGGATCCTCGGCCACACCGATCGATTCAAAGCGCTGGTGTCGCACGCCGGGGTCTACAACCTGACCTCGATGTACGGCGTGACGGAAGAGCTCTGGTTTCCGGAGTGGGAGTTTCGCGGAAATCCGTGGGACAACCCCGAGCTGTATGAGAAGTGGTCGCCGCATCTGTTCGTGAAAAATTTCAGGACGCCGACGCTGGTGTCGCACGGCGAGCTCGATTTCCGCGTTCCGATTGATCAGGGATTGCAGCTTTTCACCGCGCTGCAGCGCCGCGGCGTGTCGTCCAAGCTGCTCTACTACCCGGACGAGGGGCACTGGGTGTTGAAGCCGCAGAACTCGAAGCTGTGGTACCAGACCGTCAGCGGCTGGTTCGACCAGTACCTGAAGTAGTCGGCTCCGCCCCTCCGCCGGTCAATCCGCCTCCGCCACTGCCGAAGCTGCCGCCGCCCGGCCCGAGTGCCGGACGCGAAACCGTCGGCGTGATGCCGACCGCCTCGGCGTACTTGAGGTAGGTATCAATCGACGCGATGACGACGCGAGCTTCAACCGTGATCAGGTCGATGCCGACCAGCGAGATTCTCACCCAGGCGTCGACGACGATGCCCTTGTCGAGAATTCGGTCGAGTACGTCGATGAGGCTGCTGCCGCCGGGTGCGCGTTCAACTGCCATCTGTTACCTGCCTTTCCTCTCCTCCGACTTTCGCGGAACGGCCCGATTGAGCTGTTGCTCGAGCTGATGCACGCGATCCTGCAACTTCCGGTACTCCACGGCATCAACTTCGCCTGAGTAGAAACGATCCGAGCGCCACCAGTTGATCCCAATTGCCTGCGCCTTGTCGATCGAGCAAATCACCAGGCGAATTTGAATGGTGAGAAGCTCGACATTCGCCAGCGAGATTTTGATGTCCCCTGCAACGACCAGACCCTTGTCGAGGATCTTGTCGAGGATGTCGACAAGGCCCTGGGGTTGTCGCGACTCGATCGCCATGGCTCGCGGAGGTTATTGGCTTGCCGCTGGCGCGTCAAGCAGTTGCCGGTGGCCGGTAGTCGGTTGTCAGCGGGTGGGCGTGGAGAACCGACAACTGACAACCGACAACTACTCGAGCGTGTGCACCGGTCCCAGCTTCAAATTCAAGTCGTCATCCGTGAGCCCGAACGCGCCCTTCAGCTCTTCCATCTTCTCCTCGAGTTTCATCAGCGACGCGCCCAGGCGCTCGATTTCCTGGTCGGTGAGCTTGCCGGTGTCCATGCGCCGCAAAGCCTGTTTTTCGAGCAGGCGGCGGATCAACTCGATGATCGACAGCACCAGCTTGGCCAGGCCGTTCTCGACCACTTCGGGATCGGCGGAGATGCGCTGCGGAATCGACGGCTCCGCGAAGGTCAGCGACTGGCGCAGTTGATCATCTTCATTGCTGATGATCATCGGCAAAGACCTCCAGCGGCCATGGGCCGGAAAGCAGGAACGGCACTTTGGGGAATTGACTGCGGAGCTTTTCGCCGGCGGCCCGCATTTTTTCGAGATCGCTCCTTGGCACGAGCATGCTCAGCTCGAGCGACGAGCGATCGCGATGCGACCATCGATGGCTGGTCGCCAGCGGCACAATCGTGCCTTCGACCGCCTCGCGAAATTCCTGATCGATATCGGCAGTGCTGGCACTGGCGTGCAGAGCGCGCAGGTAATCGGCGCCGGACGTGAAATCGTGGCGATCGGGGCGGGGGGCGGGGGCGGACGCCGCGACCTTGAGCGTCATCTCGACCTCATCGCGATGCGCGAGGAGCAGCGCACGCCACTGCGGCGCACGGGAGGCGCATTTCGTTTCCGCTTCCCGGGCGTCATGAACGGCGAATCCGTATCGGATCGCGACGAAGGTCGCTCGGTCGAGGAGCCTGGCACGGACATCCGCAACTTGCAGCAGCAGATCGCGATCACCGAGCGGGCGGTCATCCGCGATTGCCACAGCGCTGAGGAACAATCCCGAAACCGGAATCGCCACTGCGATCGGTTCGACATCATCACGCTGCAGATGCGCTCCGATCACGACCGACTTCATTTCTGACTCGTGCGAGCGAGCGCATCGACATTGGCGAGGACCACGTTGAGCCCCAGGTAGAGAAGATCGACGTCGCCGATGGAGATGACTGCCTCGCCGGCGATGACAACGCCGCGATCGAGAAGATGATCGAGCGTTTCGAGGAGCGTGATTTCTTGCGATTGGTCAGCCATTTCAATACCTAGGGATGAGGGCGGAGGGATGAGGGCTGATTATCGTTCGTCTCTCATCCCTCATCCCTCATCCCTCATCCCTCATCCCTCATCCCTCATCCCTCATCCCTCATCCCTCCAGCGAAGCTATACGGCGGCCACGGACCGGTGAGCGCGAGCGTCACGCCCTCCGGCTCGTAGCGGCGGGTCAACTCCTCGCTCAACTCCTGCAAACGCGCTTCCTCATCGCGGTTGATCAGAACGTTGATCTGCGGAAACGCACCCCCGCGCTGCAGCCGCGATTCGGAAACGGTGTCGCAGGCGAGTTTCTTCATCACCGTCTCCTCCACCTCCGCCACAACCTGCTCTTCGGCATCGCGCGAGACGCGCTTTTTTTCGTCGTCGAGCTTCTTGCGCAGAAGGTAAGCCTTCCCTTCGGCGGCCCCTTTGATGTCGTCGGCCAGTTTCTGTAGCGAATCGAAGCGATGGACCAGTGCGTCATTCCACTGCTCCGGACGGAACTCGATGCGCAGCGTCCATTCCTGCTTGCCGTCGAGGCGATCGAGGATGCGCGTGAAATTGTCGCGCTCCTTCCTGAGGTGATCACTTAGCGAAGTTTCGTTCGCGAAGAGCGTGAAGGCCCGAAGCGGAATGACGGTGCCGCCGCGCATCAACGCCGACATCACCGACTGATGCCGATAGCCGATCGCGCCGAGCCATTCGAGGTCCTTCGAGCGGGCGTCGATCACCGCCTGCGAATACTCCACACCGTCAACCGCGGCATAAAACGCAGTGAGCCCATCGGCGTCGAGCGCCTTGACCTCGACGGCGTCCGGCACCGGATGTCCCGCCCGCCCGATGGCATAGACATAGAGGACCTGCGGCACGGCGTGAGTTTAGACGACGACGATTCTTGCATCGTAGTTATTTGAGCATGACCCGACTCGTCATTCTGTTACTAGTGGCAGCCTCTGCATCAGCGCAGGAGATCGCGGTCAGCGATCCGACGTTCGAGCCGCAGCCGGTGGCGTCGGCGCGTGTAGCAGCAAGTGGCGATCGCTTCATCACCGCGTGGGGCGGCAACGGCGGCGTGTTCGCTTCGATCACCGATCTAAACGGCACGCTTGTTCGCGGGCCGGTAACAGTGTCGTTGACCGGAGGACTGCCGGCGGTTGCCGGCGGCGCGAACGGCACTCTCATCGCCTGGCTCGATTCGAATGCTGCCTACACCGCGATGATCGACAAGGATGGAAATGTCGCGCGGCCAACTCTGCTCACCGGTGAAGGCCGCCCGAGCGGTCCGCTATCGGTCGTATGGAACGGAAACCGTTTTCTGGTCGTCATCCACTATCTGGATGCGGGTCTCGCCGGATATCTCTTCGATGCAAATGGTCAGCGGGTCAGCGACCGATTGGAGATCGGGCACTGGATCACGGATGCAACGGCGGACGGCGACGGCTTCATCGTTTTCGCGCAGAGGAACGTCGACGACAACCATCCGGACAAGGGCGCGACCATCTGGGCTCGGCGGGTCAACATGTCGGGGACGTTGGAGCCGTGGACGCAGACGACGTCAGAAGTCACTTATCCGCGGCTTGCGGCGATCGGCCGCGTGGTGTTCTGGGAGTACAACGGCGTCTTGCATCGCGTGATCACCGACGCGACCGGCGCGCCGGGTTCCGATCAGGAAGTGATTGCCGCCGGCACGCTCGAGCTTCAGAAAGCGGTTGCCACGCCATCGGGAGCGCTGCTCTTCTTTGCCGATCACTCTCAGCGCAGTTGGTCACTGATGCTCGTTGGCCGCGACCGACGGCTGCTCGTCCAGCAGGGACCGATCAGCGGCGCGATTTCGGATCTGGCCGCGATCGGAACACGAGCCTTGCTCGCGACGAGCACGACCTACGGCGGTGTTCTCGGCGGATATCTCGTCGATGCAACGTCGACGATCCATGTGAGCGACGCGATCAACATCGGTCAAATGGCCACCGGCCAGCTCTTGCCTCAGGTCGCGAGCAACGGCCCGCTCCTGTTTGCCGCGTGGCTGGAATTTCCTGCGCGGCTTTTTGCCGCACGAATCGATCCGCAGGGCAGAAAACATCTCGACGGCCGAGGAATCCTGCTCGATTCTCACCAGTACCTCACTGCGCCGGCAGTCGCTCCCCTCGGCAACGGATTCGTCGTCGCGTACCTCGAAGTCAGCAGCGGGGTCGCTCACCTGATGATTCGTCGCGTCTTTCCCGACGGAACACTCGATGCGGCCCCCACGCTCGTTTCGACGACCGCACAGCCCTGGCCTCCTCGCCTGGCGAGCGACGGCAATCAGGCGCTGCTCGTTTGGACGGAGAACACATATTCCGTGCGCGGCACGCGAATTTCGCGCGAGGGCGCAATTCTCGATCCCGCCTTTCTCAGAATCTCCGACGGCGATACCGGCCTGGCGTTCGTTCCCGACGTGGGAATCGAAGGCGAGAGCTATCTCGTCGCGTGGCAAAAACAGACCGGTTCCGGCCGTGGGACGCAGCTCGGCATGTCAGCCGTCCGCGTCACGTCGTCCGGAGTCGTTCTCAATCCGACCACGCCGCTGCCGATGCTCTACTTTCCGCGAATTGCGGGCAGCGCGGTTGCCGCCAGAACGGCAAGCCACGTGCTCGTCGACTTTCTCGGCACAGGCACGCTCGACCTGGGGGCAAATATCGGCTTGGGAGACATCGAGCAGCTCGGAGACGGATTTCTGGTCGTCGGAACTGAATCGACCGGATTTCAGCGCAACATGATCTGGGCCGCCTTCCTCGTCGATGGAAGGCTCGTGAACAGGTTCGAGCCGCTTCCGCACCCGACACCGGCCGACACACCATCGCTCGCCAAGACTCCGACCGGGGTTGCGCTGACCTACGTTCGCGCGACGGGTGATGAAGGATATGGAGGCAGCCTCCGCGCGTACGTCCTTCCGATCAGCGAACAACGCCGCCGAACAGCCCGGTAGGTCATGCCGAGCGTCTCAGTGGGGCGCCGCCGACCACGGCGGCGCGCGCCGCTGAGGTCAGCGGCGCTCCACAGCTAGCGCTGCCAGCTCGCTGAGTGCGGTCGGCGGCGCGTCGCGGCGTTCGATGATCGTCGGTTGCGCGCCGAGCTGCTTCAGCGCGTCGAGCTCGTGAGTCCGCATCGAGCGATCGCAGGAGCAGTCCGTTTGCGGCGCGACGTAGTTCGCGATCACGCGCGTCACGTGCATGCCGCGCTCCGCGATCGACGCGATGAGGCGCTTCGTCTCCGCGATCACGATGCGCTCGGGACGCGTGACCACGATGACGCCGCACTCCTTCGACCGCAAGGTTTCGTCGACCAGATGCAGCGCGCGCGAGGCGCGGATCAGCTCTTCGCCGAGGGAGCCGGGAGGGATGAGTTCCCGGTAGCGGAGCAGGATCCGCATGAACTCCTTGACCCACTCGCCGGCCGTCTTGGGCAGATCGATGAGGCGCAGGAAATGACCGGTGGGGGCGGTGTCGACGATGATGGCCTCCTGCGACCGATCGGCAATGAGGTCCGCCAACCGGGTGATCGCGAACAGCTCGTCCGCGCCGGGCGGCGCGATTTCCACCAGCTTCTGCATGGCCTCGCCGTCGTAGGCGATGGTCATGCCCTTGGGCGCGAGGGCGCGCATCGCCCGTTCGATTTCTTCGCCGAGCGACTCACGGAATTGTAACCATTTATCACGAGTATTTATCGTTTCTATTTTCAGATTTCGGGGCGGCTTCTCGCGCGCGAAAACGTCGCGCAGCGTGTGGGCCGGATCGACTGAGATGGCGGTGCATCGCATTTCCTTCGCGATCTGCAGAGCCATGGCGGCGGCACAGGTGGTCTTGCCGACGCCGCCCTTGCCTGCGAAAAACGTCAGGCGCTCCACTGCGCGATCCTCTCCGGCGAGTCGAGTGGAATGCATGCCCGCCGCGCCTCGATGACCCGCATCGGTGCCAAGGCCTGAGTGGCGGCGCGATCGCGCCTGGCCTGCTCGCGACATCGCGCGCAGTCGCATTCGGGCGCCGTGCGATTGAGAATGACCATCGGCACGTCGATTCCGTCGGCGCGTACTTCTTCGATCAGCCGCCTGCTCTGCTCGACGACCCAGGTCTCCGACAGCGTCACGGGAACGAATGCGCTGCGCCTGGCGTCGGTGAGCATTTCGCGTCGACGGCCCGCGCGCGCTTCGAAGTCAGCGATGAAGTCATCGATGGCATCGCGAACGTTCTTTCGCGTGAGCTGGCGGACCATGTCGCGGCGTTTCTCCTGCATCGAGTCGAGGGCGGCGGCGAACCGGCGGAAGTGCTCCGCCGCGTCGAGCATTCGCAGCGTATGTCCTGTCGGCGCGGTGTCGACCAGCACCAGGGCGTCTGCGTTCGCCTCGGCCAGCTCGCCGATCCGCATCCAGGCCATCAACTCGTCCACGCCCGGAAGCGAGAGCTCGAAGAATCGGCGCAACTCCTCCTTATCGAGATACGTGCCGCGATCGCCCAGCTCCAGGAAGTTTGCGAGGTTGTCGTCCAGAAATTTCGCGTAGAGCTGTTCCGCGTGCAGAGGCTCAATCGACAAGGTGCCGCGTGCCGCGTGCTGCGTGCCGAAAAAGTCTTCCAGGTTCGAGGCCGGATCGGTCGTGAAGAGGATTGTTTTTCGGGAGCGGCTGAAATGCAGCGCGGCGGCGATCGAGATCGTTGTTTTCCCGACTCCGCCCTTGCCGCCGAACAGGAGGATGCGGCGGCCCTCGAGATCATCAAGAGCGTCGCGAAGGGCTGAGGGATGAGGGCTGAGGGATGAATCAGGAGAGACCGAAGTCATCCCTCATCCCTCCGCCCTCATCCCTTTCCATACCCGGTGTAGATTCCGATTCCTTCGCTCTCTTCACCGCGGTCGGCCGCGTTTTGCCGCGCCATCCCCTCTTTGCGCGCGCGGATGTCGCGCAGCGCGGCGAACACCTTCGCCTCCTCCTCTTTGTACTGCTCCTCGGTGATGTCGCCGACTTCCAACATCATCTGCAATTCGATCAGCCGCTCTTTCCAGGGCTGATCGTTGAGCAATTCCTCGTCGGCCATCGTCTGGATCTGACGCAGGACCCACGTGAAGCCCGCGACCGGCAGCTTGATGGGAAGAAGGAGGATGTCGTCGATGAGAAACATGGTTGCGAGGTCTCGCGGTTACGCGGTCTCGGCGGGGCGGGACTGCGAGACCTCGCAACCCCGTAACCGCGCTACCGCTCCGCTCTCTCCAACTTCAATCGAATGTTGACAAAGTTATACGGCGGCCAGGGGCCGGTATATAAGAACGATAATTTGTTCTCATATTTCTTAGCGATTTCGGAGATCTGATCGTCGAAGGCCTTGGTCTTCTCGCGCTCCACGAGGAAGGCGGCGTTCATGATCATCTTGTCGCCGATGGGCTTGTTGGAACGCGACGCAATGGCGGCGTCGCGCAGCGCCTCGTAGATCTCGCTGACGTAGGCGTCGGCCTTGGCCTGCAGCGCCGATTCCACCACCCGGCCGAGCTGCATGCGCGAGAAATAGGTCGAGGTCGACGTGTTCGACTGGATCTCTTCCTTCAGGCGCCGGATTTCCTCGTTCTCATTTTCGATGTCCTTGATGACCTGATCTTTGTCCCAGTTGACCTTGAGACCGAACTCGATCTTGCCGTCCATCTTCTGCAGCACGTCGCTGAGCGCGTCGTACGTGCCCTTGAGAAACTCTTTGATGTCGTTCTCGGTGCGGAAGACCGTGCCGAAGCTCATCGGAAGGACTGTGAAATCCTTCATGACCACCTCGTTCACGTGTTCGTGCGCCAGCGCGTTTTCGCGCGTTGGATCGAACACGATCAGGGGGCAGTTCGAGACGACGGCCGCGAACTCTTTATAGTGAACGGTATAGACGCGGTCGCCACGTCCGCCGATGCCGACCGAGCCGAACTCCCGCGGGGTATCGGTCTTGATGATGCAGTAGACGTACTTGCCCTGCTCGACGTCCGGCTGGATCGACTGCGCTTGATCTTCCATGGAGTGTCGCCCTGCGGCAGAAATACTACAATACAACCGCGTTGCCAATTCCGGCGCAAATCGCTCGAAAATCGGAAGCCTGGTTCCGTAAACATCAGCGCAAACTCCCGTGGCGCGCGCATTACGACCCCTATTGCGTCTGGCTGTCGGAAGTGATGTTGCAGCAGACGCAAATGCCTGTGGTGCTGCGCTATTACAAGAGATTCCTTGACCGATTCCCTACCATCGCGGATCTTGCTGCCGCCTCTCACGATGACGTCACGGCCGCCTGGTCGGGCCTCGGCTACTACCGTCGCGCGCGGATGCTTCGAGACGGAGCGATCGCCGTTCGGGACCGCTTTGAGGGCCGCTTACCGGACGATGTTGGGTCGCTCATGACCATTCCGGGCATAGGCCGTTACACAGCCGGCGCGATCGCGTCGATCGCCTACAACCGCGTGGCTCCGATCGTCGACGGCAACATCGCGCGCATCGTCACGCGGCTCTACGGAAACGATCGCAATCGGTGGGGGCGCGCCGAGGCGCTGGTGAGGGCGTCAGCTTCGCCGCGGATTTTCAATCAGGCGCTCATGGAGATCGGCGCGCTGATCTGCCGCCCGAGAAATCCGTGGTGTGATCGCTGCCCGCTGAGGACCGAATGCCGCGCCTTCGCGCGGGGGCGAACGGCGCTTGCGCCGCGCAAACGACCGGAATCACGAACGCTGCGACGGCGGTTGTACATCCTGCGCGATCGGCGGGGGCGAATTCTCATGCGGCGCGATCGGCGAGGGATGTTTGTTCTTGTTCGCCGGCTCGCGGTTCGAGGCCGTTTCATTGGTACCTTTCGGCATACGATCATGAACCAACGAATCACGTTCGAAGTTTTTGCTGCCAATCGTCAACCACAAACCCCGAACTGTTCGTGGATTGACACCAGAGACCTGAACAACATCCCCCATCCTTCATTCGTGCGGAAAGCACTTCAACTCGCCGGCGCGATGCTGCTGGCCGCTACCTCTCTTTTTGCGGAGTCGCGCTCCTACGAAATCAAGCCCGACGCCAAAAACGTGGCCGAGTTTCATGCCGAGGATTCGTACGATGCCTTTGACGGGAAGACGAACAAGCTGACCGGCGCGATCGTCGCTGATCCTGCGAATCCATCCGCCGCGACCGTCGAAATCAAGGTCGACATGGCGTCACTCGACACGGCCAACAGCCTGCGCAACCGTGAAATGCGCGAGCTGTATCTGGAAACGAGAAAGTATCCGACCTCGAGTTTCAAGTCCGTGAGTGTCGAGGCACCGGCCTCGATCGCGCCGAACCAGCCCGCCGACATCAAAGTCACCGGTGACTTCTCGCTGCACGGCGTCACGAAGCGGATGACGATTCCGGTCCGGGTGGTGCTGATTCCCGACGGCCGCATTCACGCGACGTCGTTGTTCCAGGTCCACATGCCCGACTTCGGGATCCACGTTCCGAAAAATATTCTGGTCACCGTCAACGACGAAGTTCCGGTGCGACTCGACCTCTGGGCGGCCGCCAAATGACGCCCAGCGTCAACCTGAGCCGCGAAGACTCGAAGGATCTCGTTGCGTAGCTGAAGATCCTTCGCTACGCTCAGGAAGACATATGCCTCTCGGTGTGCTGGCGGTGCTTGCGGTTGTCGTCGCCACACCACCCAACCCGCCGCCCTGCAACATCGCCCCCGTCCTCAGCGATCAATTTCGAAGCTCGATCCTCGATCTCGCTGTCGACGGAAATGACCTGTGGGCAGCAACATCGTACGGCGTTGCGCTCTACGACCGCGCCGTCGATCCGCCGCGGCTGGTGGCATCGCTTCCCCTCCCCGGCACCACGCGACTCATTCGCCTCGGCAACGGCGTCGCGTACGCCGGCAGCGGAAACACGATCGCCGTGATCCGCAAGAGCGGACGCTCGCTGCAACTGCTGCGCACTGTCGATGCCGGAGCACCCGTCAACGACATCCTGTTCACGACACTCTCCTTGTACGTGGCGACGCGGAACGGCATCACGCTCTACAGCGTGGCTGATCCGTCGAACCCCGCGGTTCTCACCACGTTTTTCCCGAATGCCGTGACATCGCTCGCGATGATCGGATCGACTCTCTACGCCGTCGACGGCGACACATCGGTGGAAGTCTTCAGCGCCTCCCCGGTCATCCAACGGCTCGGTGCGATCGCGACACCGTCGAATGCCACCGCCGTTCACGCGCAAAACGGAAAGCTGTATGTGTCGTCTGCCATCGATACAACCGTCTTTGTCGGAAGCGGCACCGCCATGAACAACGTCGGCAGCGTCCCGTTTTCGACGACATCGCTGGCGCCGGTGGCAGGTGACGCTCTGTTCATGTCGAGTACCGATCGGACCGTGCGTGCGATGGATTTTTCGACTCCGGGGACTCCCATCGACCTGTTTCGCGACGAGGTACCGGTGAGCAGCGGAACCATCAATCGCGTCATCGCGATCGTCACAGCCGGAAATCGGATGTATGCCGGCTCGGGCGACAGCGGTATCGTCACCTACGACATCAGCAATTTCTCGTCGCCGTTTACGATGCGCGGCTCGCTGTTTGCGAATGCTTCGTCGGTTGTGTCGATCGGGTCCAGCTTCTACGTCGGACGCACGAGCGGAATCGCAGAATTTTCGCAGTCGCTCGTCCCGATGCGCACGTGGGACGGGAGCCGCGCCGACGTCGTGCAGGACGGCGCAACGGGATTTCTTTTGAGCTCGTCCGGCGCGTCGATGACGCTGTGGACATTGACCTCCACCATTCCGCAGCCGGTTGGCAACATCACCTTCCGCGCCGGCGTCGCCGATGCGGTGCTGATCGGAACTACGGCCTACGCCATACTCACCGATCGCACCCTGTGGTCCGCCGATTTCTCCCCGGCGCAGCCGGTTCCGCAGCCGATCGCGACGCCCAACATCAAGCCTTCTTCGATCGCCCGCTCCGGAAATTCGATCGCGATCGCGGACAATCGGAGCGACGCCACCACGCTGGTTGCCTACTACCCCACTCCCGATTTCTCGACCGACCCTAAAACAGTGAGCGTTGCCGGCCTGGCCACCAGCGGCGTCGCACTCTCGAATGCCACTGCTGCCGTGCAGACCTTCCGCGGCATCTCGCTGATCGATTTCAACACCCTGACCGCGGGCGTGCTGCCACAGTCGAATGCCGACATCGCGCGTCAGCTCATCCTCGCCGGCTCGTCGATGCTACAGCTCACCGATACCAGCGTTCGCATCTGGAACGTCCTGACCCAGAAGATCAGCGCCGAGATTGCTCTGCCATCCCAACCGATCGCCATGCATGTCGCGCCGCAATCGAACGCCCTCGACGTCGTGACCTCCACCGGCGTGGTCACGATTGCGCTCGATCGCATCCTGCGCATGCCGGCGGAAATCGCGGCGCCTAACGGAAATGCGTTTTACAAGAAAGTCCTCGCGTCGGCCGGCCACATCTATCTCTTCGACGGCCGCAACATCGACATCTACAGCAACGTGCTGCACTACATCGGATCGGTGAAGAGCGCAGGTGTCGTCGACCTCGCTGCCGGCGACCGTGGACTTTTCACGCTCAGCGGCAACATGACCGTCACGTCCTACACCCCCGACGGCGTCCTTCGATCGACGGCCCCGATCACCGAGACCGATGCACAGGCCGTCTCGATCCACTCCGTGAATGGCGCGGTTTGGGCGTCGATCGTGCGCGGCTGCACCTCCGGCGCCTGCGAAAAGAAGACGATCGTTTTTGATGCCCGCAGCGGTCTGAATCAGACCGTGACCATGACCGGCAGCGTGACGGATGTCGCCGTCAACGGAAATCGCGCTTATGCCATCACGGACCTGCCCGCCGAGCTTCGCGTGATCGACGTGTCCGATCCGTTTCACCCATCGACGATCAATAGTCGTGCTGCCGATGGGACCCCGAGGTCGATCGCCTACTCCGGCGGGACGATTGATGTCCTCGGCAACACGCTGGCGACCTACGACGAAACGAACCTTGCCAAGATCGCCGATGTTCTCGGCGCGTACTCGTCGGACGGCTCGGTGACGTTCGCCGATCAGCACATTCGCATCAGTGGCGCATGCACGGTCGTCACGGGCCGCTCGTTCGCACCGCAGATTTTGCATGCCACGTCATTCCCTTCGCCGTCACCCGCGCGTAATGTCGCTGTACAAGGGGGGACGTTTTACATCCTGACCGACCACTCGCTCGAGATCTGGTCGGACCAGGCGCTGCCGAAACCGGCGCGCCGTGCGCCGGCGCGATAATGTCATCCCAGCCATGCCGAAAATCGAATTCGCCTCGGACGCGAACGCCTATCGCATCACGCTCAACGATCCGCCGCTGCACATCCTCGACATCGCGATTCTGGAGGAGCTGCGCGGCGCGCTCGGCAAAGTTAAGAGCGACCGCCACTGCCTCATCATCAGCGCGTCGGGCGAGAAAGCGTTCTCCGCAGGCGCGAGCGTGCAGGACCACATCGGCGATCGTGTCGTCACGATGCTGCAGCGATTTCACGAATGCTTCCGGATTCTGGCGAAGCTCGACATCGTCACGGTCGCGCTGGTGAAGGGCGCGGCGCTCGGCGGCGGCTGCGAGCTCGCGCTGGCGTGCGATTTCGTTCTCGCGTCCGATCGCGCCCGATTCGGTCAGCCCGAAATCAACCTCGGCGTCTTTCCGCCGGTAGCTGCCTATCAACTCTCGCGTCAGATGCCGCCGCGAAAAGGTCTCGAACTTCTTTTGACCGGCGAAGTGGTCGACGGGAGCGGAATTGCAAACGCGATCTTCCCGGCGGCGGAGTTCGATCGGCGCGCCGAGGAGTGGTTGCAACGGCTGTACAAACAGAGCGCTTCTTCTCTCCGATTTGCAAAGCGCGCGTTCCGATTGGCGCAGAACGCAGACTTCGACGAGCGCCTGGCCGCCGTCGAGCGCCTGTATCTCGAAGAATTGATGAAGACGCAGGACGCCACCGAGGGGCTGAAGGCGTTCATCGAGAAGCGGAAGCCGCTTTGGCGCGGACGGTAGCGAGCACCTGCTGAAAGCGCGGATCGCGGCGAGCGGACGCGTACAGCGGATCGCCGACGACATAGCACATGCGGGTGTCGCGCTCCTCGGCGCCTATTTGTAGCCATTCCAGGACTTTGTCGTTCATTCCGGCGTGGGCGTAGCAGCGCGCGACCCAGATCGCCCCCATGTACGTCTTCGGGCGAGCAGCGATGATTGCCTCAGCTCCGTGTCGCATCGCGTCGCGGTAGTCACCTTGCATTGCATCGGCGACGTCAGGGCGGCCGAGCGAAGCGAAACTCACCTTCGCCTGTTTTAGCGCCTCATCGCGCTGGCCTTTGAGAAACAGCGTGTCCCACAAGCCGTCCTGGGCCAACCACGAATTCGGATCGCCGACGAACATCTTTCGAAAAACGGCGATCGCTTCGTCATAACGGCCGGCACCGGAGAGCGCTACGCCTAGGTTCTCCTGGAAAAAGGGATTCTGCGGATCGATCTCGACGGAGCGACGCACTTCGGCAATCGATTGGTCCATACGGTTGGTCGACTGCAAGAGCTGCGAGTAAATACAGTGCGCATCGGGATAGTTCGGATTCAGATCGATGGCGCGTTTGAATTCGCGCTCGGCAGCCGGCCAGTCCCAATCCCACGCGAAGAGCAATCTGGCGGTCATGTCGTGCGCCGCGGCAAGCGACGGATCGAGCGCCATCGCGCGTTGCGTGAGCGCTTTCGCGCGTGGAAAGACTTCTGTCGTCGGTGCCAAGCCCATGTGCGCGACTGTGCCGATCGTGTCGGCGAGCCCAAGGTACGCCGCGGCATAGTTCGGGTCTTTCTGCAACGCGCGCTCGAAGTAGACGCGAGCCGTTTCGAAATCCGCCGGCGTGAAGCGATACCAATAGAACTTCCCTTTAAGAAAGTCTTCGTAGGCGCTCGGATCGACCGGACGCGTCTTCGCCAGTCGTCCCGCATCGGCCGCGGTCAGCGCTCCGCGGATCTCGGTCAGGATCGCGCGCGTGAGCTCGTTCTGCAGAAGTAAGACGTCGCGGAGCTCGTGCTCGTAGCGGCCGGTCCATAGTTCCTCTCCGGTCGACGGATTCAGCAGCGCAGCGGTGACCCGCACACGATCGCCGGATCGCAGGACGGCACCGGTCATCAGCGCGTCGACGTTCAGCTCGCGCGCGATCTCCTGCGGAGGAGTCTTCGAGCCTTTGTAGCGCATCACGGAGGTTCGTCCGATGACGCGCGTGATTCCCGGCATGCTGCCGAGGTCCGTGATGAGTGCCTCGGTCATGCCGTCGGCGAGATACTCCTGATTTTTGTCGCCGGAAAGATTCTCGAGAGGCAGCACCGCCAGCGATTGAATGTGCGGCGATTTCGACGATGACCACGGCGACTTGACGAGCACCACGCTGATCGTCGCAACGACGGCGGCCGCGACCAGAGCCGCGCCGATCCAGCGCCGCGGAGCGCGCAGGCGCGACGGCGCCGCTTCCAGTGCCGCGCGCACTTCGCCCGCACGCTGGTATCGCCGTGCCGGATCTTTGGCCAGACAGCGCTCAATGACGCCCTTCAAAAGAGGCGGCGGCGGAGTTGGATCGTTGAGGATCGACGACACGAGCTCGAACTGCGTTTGCCCGTGAAACGGGCGCTCGCCGGCCACCATCTCGTAAAGAATCACGCCGATCGCCCACACGTCGCTGCGCACGTCGCCCGGCGCGCCGCGAAGCTGCTCCGGCGCCATGTACGCCAAAGTTCCAGGAACCGTGCCTGGTCGCGTCAGCGTGGTCGTGTGCGCCTCGGTGCTCGCGTTCGGATCCGACTCACCCACCACCTTTTTCGCCAGACCGAAATCGAGGACTTTGATCCGCCCCTCGGAGGTCACCATCACGTTGCCGCTCTTCAGATCTCGATGAACGATTCCGCGGTCGTGCGCGTGCGCGACGGCGTCCGAGAGCTGAACGGCGTAGCGAGCGATCTCCTCGGCGGTCAGCCTGCGCTGTTCGATGAGAGCACTCAGCGCGCTTCCTTCGATCAGCTCCATCGCGATGTAAGCCTGCCCGTCGCTCTCGCCGACTTCGTGGATCGTACAGATGTGCGGATGATTCAGCGCGGCCGCCGATCGCGCCTCGCGCAGCAGACGCGCGCGGGCGACGGCGTCACCTAATTGCTCGGCCGGCAGCACCTTGACCGCGACGTCGCGGCCGAGTTGCTCATCGTGAGCGCGATAGACCTCCCCCATCCCGCCCACGCCGATTTTCTCCAAGATGCGGTAGTGGCTGAGTGTTGTCTGCGTGTGGAAATGCTACCGCACAGCTAATGGCGCGATCACCAACCAGGTGGTGATACAATTCACAATATGAAAACTATTGCAATTACTATTGAGGAGGAGATGCTCGAGCGCGTCGATCGTCTGGCGCGCGTCGCCGGTCGGCCTGGCTCAAACCGCTCCCGCGTCATCCGCGAGGCCGTGCGCAACTACGTTGCCCTTGCTGAGCAAAAGGCGGAAGGGGAACGTGAGGCAGCGATCGTACGCCGCCATCGCGATCGGCTGAAACGAGAAGGTCAGGCGCTCGTGAAACAGCAGGCGAAACTGTGAGATGGGGCGAGATCTATCGCACCCGCGAGAAAGTTGCCCAACGCGGTTACAAGCCGGGCTTCTACGTCATCGTCTCCCGCGACTTCATTGCCGATAACGATGATATCTCGACAGTGATCTGCGCTCCCGTCTATAGCCAAGTCCTCGGACTGCAGACCGAAGTGGTCGTCGCGGGTGATGAGAGGATCGCCCATACGAGCTCGATTCGCTGCGACTTTCTGACGCTGATGTTCAAAAGCAAACTGACTACATTCGTCGGTACGTTGTCCGATGACAACAAGGCCGCCCTCAGGCGCGCGCTGGCGCGAGCACTCCAACTCGGTTAGGCCGTCTTCCTACCGCACGCCGCCCATCAGGCGCTTGATCACGGGAATCAGGATCGCGAGGATGAGCGTCGCAACCGCGGCTGTCACGAAGGCGATCATGAAGACTTCCGTGAAGCTGCGATTCCCAACCAGGCCCGCCACCCAGCCGGCAACGTAATTGCCCAACGCAGTAGCAAGGAACCAGACTCCCATCATGAACCCCACGATGCGCGCCGGTGAGAGCTTGGTTACCATGCTCAAGCCGACAGGGCTCAGACAGAGCTCGCCGAGCATCTGCAGAAAATAGAGTCCGATGAGCCACATCGGGCTGACGCGCTCACCGTGCAACTGAAAGTAGCGCGCGGCCGGAACGATCAACAGAAAAGAAAGGCTGAGGAAAAACAGGCCGAGCGTAAATTTGGCTGGGCTGGAAGGCTCGCGACGTCCGAGGCGAAACCATAGCCAGGCGAAAACCGGCGAGAAGATGATCACGAAGAGCGGCTCGACTGACTGAAACCAGCTGGAGGGATATGTGAAGCCGAGGATGATCAGTCGCGTGGCGCGATCGGCGAAGAGTGTCAGACTCGATCCGGCCTGTTCGAAACCGGCCCAGAAAATCAATGCGAACAGGGTGAGGATGGAGGCAGCAGCGATTCGGCCCCAATCCTGACGTGTGAATGGCGTTTTCGACGCGGGGGACGTCGTTTCGATCGCGACAGTCTGCGCTGTCTTCGCCTCCGTCACCGGCGTTAGGTACTTCCGTCCGTAGACGTATTGAATCAGCCCCAAGACCATGCCAACGCCTGCAGCAGCAAACCCGATGTGCCAGTTGATTTTCTGACCCAGCCACCCGGTCACCAGTGGCGCGAAGAATGCGCCGGTGTTGATGCCCATGTAGAAGAGCGAGAAGCCGGCATCGCGCCGTGGATCGTCACGCGTGTACAGCGTTCCGACGATGGTGCTGACGTTCGGTTTGAGAAGCCCAGTGCCGATGATGATGAGTCCTAATCCGGTGAAGAAAAACGGCAAACCGGGGACGGCCATTGTGAAGTGGCCGGATGCGATGACGATTCCGCCTATCAGCACTGCGCGGTAGTGACCGATGAAGCGGTCGGCGATGAAGCCGCCCGGAATCCCCATCAGGTAAACCATCATCGTGTAGATGCCGTAGATCTGAGTGGCCTTCTTGTCGGGAAAGCCGAGCCCCGGCTGAAGGACGGAGCCGGTCATGTACAGCGTCAGCAGAGCACGCATGCCGTAGTAGCTTGCGCGCTCCCACATCTCGGTGAAGAACAGCGTGGCCAGGCCGCGCGGATGGCCGAACCACTGTTTCTCGGCAGCAGCACTCATCTCTGACATCGACTCAGTCTATCGCGATCACGCGCGACGCCGGCGGCGTCGCCGAGCCGATTCTCGACCACGATTCGGTTACGAAGCGCCATGGCGTAGCAGGAATCGATTTCGATGGCGGCATTCAGATCGCGGAGGGCGGCGGCATTGTGGCCTTGCTGCGCGAGTGCGACTCCCCGAGCGTTGTATGGAAGCGCGACGTGCGGATCGTATTCGATCACGCTCGACCACAACGAAACGCTGTCGTGCCACACCTTGCTTCGCTCGAACGTCATGACACCGAGTGCGGCGGCGACGATCGCGATGAGCATCGTCATACGAGATCCTTCGCCGATTACGCGGCTCAGGATGACGGCGAACGCGATCGACGGGATGTAGGTGTAGCGATCGGCGGCGATCGTGCGTCCGACCGAAAACATCGGCAGCGTCACGGCGATCGTCGCGATGAAAAAAAAGTACGCAAAAGCGAGACTTCGGACTCGCATCGCGAAGAGGCCGAGAATCACCAGCAGCAGCGGCGCGATCCAATCGGCGAGCGTGATTGCGTTCGGATACCGATAGAACGCCGACAGCTTGACCAGAAAAACCAGCTTGCCGAGGTAGAAAAAAATCGCGCGAAAGGAAAAGAGGGCTTTTTCGATCGCCGACAATGGCAGCGGCTTTTCCGCAAATTCGGTGGTCACACGCTGCGCGGCATAACCGATGGCACCGAAAAGAATGCTGAGCGCGAAGAAGGGAATCTTGTCGCGCAGCGTGATGCGCCGGCGCTGGAGAAAGTCGATTGCCACCAGCGCCAGCGGAAACGAGACTGCCATGCCCTTTGACAGCAACGCCAGGATGAAGAAGGCCAAGGTCAGCCAGAATTTCTTTCTGACATAAGCAATCAGCGCCGCCACATAGAACAATCCACACAAAACGTCCTTGCGCTCGGAGATCCACACCACAGATTCGACGCGCAGCGGATGGATCGCCCAGATCAGAGCTCCGACAAAGGCCGGGAACTGCGATGCGGTCAATTCCAGCAGAAGGAAAAAGAGCAGGACTGCCGTGATGGCGTGCAACGCGACATTGGTCGCGTGTAACACCGCCGGATTGCGACCTGAAATCGCATAACTCAGCATCGTCAGCGGGTGATAATTGCCCATCACATATGTGGTGAGTGAAGCTGGAGCGCGCAGGTAGACGTCGTCGTCCCAATTCGTGATTCCAGCGCTGTACGCCGGCGCAAAGACGACAAGGCAGGTGGCCGCCAGCAGCGCGGCATAAATCGCAGTTGGACGCAATACGGCAACGATACTGCAGTATTTTGTGCCTCCATGCTGGCGCGCATGCGGCGCAATGTCGCCCTGGCCCCCCTCACGACCCTCGGCATCGGCGGACCTGCGAAACTCTTCGCGGACGCGCGCAGCGTCGAGGAAGTGCGCGACGCCGTCGAATGGGCGAAGTCGAATGGTGAGCCGTTGCTCGTTCTGGCCGGCGGCAGCAATGTGCTGATCGCCGATGAAGGCTTCCATGGTCTCGTCCTTCATCTCGATCTTCGCGGTGTCGAGGCAGCCAACGGCACGGTGACGGCCGCCGCCTCCGAGCCGTGGGACCAGCTTGTCGCCATGGCGGTCGCAAAAGGGTGGGCGGGGGTCGAATGCCTCTCGGGAATTCCGGGATCGACGGGCGCGACCCCGATTCAGAATGTCGGCGCGTATGGGCAGGACGTCAGCGAGACCATCGTGCGGGTCGATGTCTTCGATCGCCCGACCGGCCGGCTCACATCGCTGAGCAACGCCGAATGCCGTTTCGAATATCGCGACAGTGTTTTCAAGCATGAAGCGAAAGATCGCTACATCGTTCTCTCGGTGACCTTCCAACTGCGGCCGGGCGGCCCGCCTTTACTGCGCTATCCGGAGCTGCAGGACTTCGCGGGCGACGACGCCGATTTGCAGCAGGTCCGCGATGCCGTCATCGCGATCCGGCGCCGCAAGGGCATGGTCATCGATCCCGCCGATCCCGACACGCGCAGCGACGGATCGTTTTTCATGAATCCGATCGTTTCCGCCGAAAAGTTCGCACAACTGGGCGACATGCCGCACTACCCGGCCCGCGAAAAGATCAAACTTTCGGCGGCTTGGCTGATCGAGCACGCCGGATTTCAAAAAGGCTTCGTCCACGGGAAGGTCGGCATCTCGTCCAAGCACACTCTTGCCATCATCAATCGCGGCGGCGGCACGGCTCGCGAAGTCCTCGAGCTCGTTGGAATGATTCAGGATCGCGTGCGCGAAAAGTTCGGCGTGGAATTGCAGCCCGAGCCGAACTTCATTGGTTTCGACGTTCGCCGTGCGTCTGATCGAACACCCGCTTGATGATCGTAAGCGGCACGCTGCGCTCGAGGTACTCCCACACCGCCAGCACGTCTTCGGGATATTTCATCAACTCGGGAGCGGTGCCGGTCCGGCCGTCGCGCAGCGCGAAGTAGGCACGGCTGTACCACTTCTGCGCCTCATCGAAATTTTCCTTCAGTCGTTCCCGGGCGTGCTGAATCAGCAGTACCTGGTCGGGCGAAATGTCGGATTCGGTCGCGACTTGCCGCACCACCGGCTTGCCGGCCTTGTCCTGCTCACGCTCTTCCAGCCGTTTCTTCTTTCGATTGAGCGAATCGTCGTCGCGCTCGATGACGCCATAGTCTGCGAGGATTTGCATCGTCTGCTGGAAATTTCCGGCGCCTTCGTCAAAACGCAATCCCGATCGATAGAGATACTTTCCGAACTCGTTGGGCGTCTTGGAAAGACGACTCCACACCACGAAGGCGTGCAGGCTGACGGAGATGTCGGCGCGCTTGAACCACAGCCGTCCCTTGGTCGCGAGACGCAGCGGCTGCGCGTGTTCCACCTGCGCGCCTTCCTCCGCGACATCGACGAGCATCACTTCGGCGGCGCCGAAGCTGCCGGCCAGTCTTTGCTTGACACGAAATCGTTCTCTACCGCGCAGATCTTTGACGTCTGGTTCCATTGCTTTTTTCTTCGACGTAGGGCTGCAATTTTTCCCGGACCATCTTCGGGACGGGCGTCGGAGCGAGCTGTCCCTTTTTTACCGTGACCAGCACATATTTTCCAGTGGCCACGATCACAGCAGGATCTTCTTTACGGTGGACCTCGAAGTTGAGATGGATCGAGCTGTTCCCGATCTTTCCAAAGAATGCTTCCACCACCAGGAGCTCATCGAGCGTGACCGGATGAAAAAAGTCGCACTCGACATGCACTCGCGGAAGCCAGATGCCGAGGTCTTCAAAGAGCGTGCGGTAGGAAAGGCCGCATGAGCGGAACAGCTCAACCTCGGCCAACCCGAAGAACCGCAAGTAAGCCTGATAGTTGATGATACCTGCCGCGTCGATGTCTTCCCATCGCACGTATTCCTGAACGCTGAACCGCATAGAATCTGCGACATGAAACGCACGCTGTTCGCATTTCTATTCGCTACCTCAATTTTTGCCGCAGATAAACCCATTGTTCTTCGAGCGGCTCGGCTGATCGATGGCCGCGGTGGAAATGTGGTTTCGCCCGCCGTGATCGTCGTCCGTGGCAACCGCATCGAGTCGATCGGCGGCTCGATCCCCTCCGACGCCGAAACCATCGACCTCGGCGACATGACCCTGCTCCCCGGCCTGATCGACGCGCATACGCACGTTCTGCTGCAGGGAGACATCACCTCCGCCGACTACGACACCCAGCTCTTCCGCGAATCGCTCCCCTATCGCGCCTTGCGCGCCAGTCGCGCCGTCAAGATCGCGCTCGAGCACGGATTCACGACGTTGCGCGACGTCGAGACCGAAGGCGCGATGTATACCGACGTCGACGTCAAACGCGCCATCAACAACGGCGTCATCCCGGGACCGCGAATGGTCGTCGCCACGCGCGCAATGTCGGTTACGGGCGGATATGGTCCCAGCGGCTATTCACCCGAGATCACCTACCCGATGGGCGTGCAGATCGTCGATGGCGTCGAGAACGGCCGCAAAGCCGTCCGCGAACAGATCGGACACGGCGCCGACTGGATCAAGGTCTACGCCGATCGCGCTTACTTCGTTCAGAAAGACGGCACGCTCTCGAGCGTCCCGACCTTCACGCTGGAAGAGATGAAAGCGATCGTCGACGAAGCGCACCGGCTGCGCCACAAAGTTGCGGCGCACGCGATGGCGCGGCCCGGAATCGAGAATGCGCTGCTGGCGGGAGTCGATTCGATCGAGCACGGCATCGCGATTCCCGACGATCTGATCGACATGATGGTCGCCAAGGGCACGTACCTCTGCCCGACTCTGACCGTCACCGAGTACGTCGCGCCGGGCCGGGGCGGCGTATGGGCGAAGATCCCGCAGTATCACCGCGACAGCTTCCAGCGCGCGCTGCGCAAGGGAGTGAAGATCGCCTTCGGCACCGACGCCGGCGGCTTCGCGTGGGACGCGGTCAGTCAGGCCACGGAATTCGAGTACGAGACGAAATTCGGAATGACGCCGATGCAGGCCATCCAATCAGCCACGCGGGTCGGGGCCGAGCTCGTCGGAATGGCGGATCAGATCGGGACGATCGAAACCGGCAAGCTCGCCGACATCGTCGCGGTCCCCGGCAATCCCCTCGACGACATCACGGCCATGCAGCGGGTCGGCTTCGTGATGAAGGATGGCCAGATTTACAAAAGATAGCGTTAACCAAAGTGTCCACCAGCCGTATTAGCGTCCAGTCCTGCAGTGCGGGACTTGGAGGGCAGTATGGAATCGCCAGTCATCTTCTTAATTCCGATCGTCGCGATCGGCGGCTCCTTCGCGATGGTCGTGGCCGTCGTGTGGCTGGTCACGCGTGCAAAGCAGCGCGCGGCGCAGTACCGCGCCGAGGTGCAGTTGAAAATGATCGATCGCTTCGGAAGCGGAACGGAATTCGTGAACTTTCTCGAGTCGCCTGCCGGCCGACAGTTTTTGCAGGAGCCGAGGCGCAGCGCGCGCGAGCGCGTTCTGGGCGGCGTGCGGGCGGGCATCATCCTCCTTTTCCTCGGATGTGCATTCGCTTTCGGCTACGTTGCGGAGCACGATCCCGGTTTCTTCATTCCGGCATTCATCCTGGGGGGGTTGGGGGTGGGATTCCTGGTGTCGGCAGCGATTTCGTGGAAGTTGACTGAGAAATGGGAGCCCACGCAACAGCCGCCGGCAAGTACGTGATCTCATGACCGCCGACGCTCTTACTCTGGCGTCGCCGTTCGCCTTGGCAACGGCGACCTTTCGCAAAACGCCGAAGAGGCCGATGGACGAGGCGAAATTCGAAGCCTTCTACCGAAAAACAGCCGGACGGCTGTGGTCCTATATCTTTCGAATGACAGGCAACGCCGCGACCGCCGACGATCTTCTGCAGAAGACTTTTTTTCGTTTCCTTCGAAGCAATCCGGCCATCGCGAACGAAGACCATCTTCGTCACTACATCTTCAAGACGGCCACGAATCTGGTGTTCGATCACTTCCGCGAAGTCAAACGCCATCACGGAGTCGCGTTCGACGTGGTGGCGGCTCCTTCGGCCAGCGTCGACCTGCGATACGACATGATGCGCGTCTTCGCTGAGCTCAAGCCGCAGGAGCGGGCGATGCTGTGGCTGGCGCACGTGGAGGGATCGTCGCATGAAGAGATCGCCGACGCGATGGGCGTGAAGGCGAAGAGCGTTCGCGTGATGCTCTTTCGCGCGCGAAAGCGGCTGGCCGGCATCCTGGAGAAACGCGGACTTGCACCGGAGACTCGCCATGTCTGACTTTGAATCCGAAGTCGACGCCTGGATGAAGCAATTCGCGCGAATCGAGGATCGCCGCGGGCCGCTGCCGGACGCCAGTGCACTTTGGGTCAAAGCGAAGCTGATGCAGTCGACGGCCGCGATGGAACGCGCCTCGAAACCGATCACCCGCATCCAGATTGCCGCCTATGTGCTGGTGGCCGGAAGCTGGGCTGCGCTCCTGACATGGAAGTGGAACGCGCTCAGCGCCTGGTTCAACAGCTTCAAACCCGCGCACATCATCCTGGGCGCCGCCGGCGCGCCGGCCGCGAACTCACTGTCGCTGACGTTCTTCATGATGCTGATCGCGCTGGCGTCAGTGACTGTGATGCTGGCGTTCCACACCATCCTGGCCGAGGAATAACGTCAACCTGACCCTGAGCGTAGCGAAGGGGAAGGATCTCCGATCACGAGATTCTCCGCCGTCTTCGCGGCTCAGAATGACGCCCAAATCAGCAGTCGCTTGTACGTGTAGAAGTACGGTCGATGACTTCCGATCCGCTGCAATAGCCGTTCGCGATACAGGGGCATGAAGCGCGGATCGCCGCGATCGTAAAACGTCAGGAGCGTGCCTTTCACCCACTCGATCACATCTTCGCTCGATGGCAGCACGTGTCCGTAGATCTGCATTCGAACGTGCTGGCGCTTGAATCCGAGCTCGAACAGCAGCTCGGCGTAGCGCTCCGGCGTCAGCAGCGGCGCCACCTTCGCTTCCAATCCCAGCTCTCGCGCAACCTGGGCCGCCGTGATGTGGGACCAATGGCCATCGTTTGCGGGCATCTGCACCGCGAGCTGGCCGTCGCGTGTGAGCATCTTCGCCAGCCGCGCGAAGAGACGCTCGTGATCCTGGACCCAATGCAATGCGGCGTTCGAGAAAATCAGATCGAATGCTTTTCCATCGAACGATTCGATGTTCGTGTTCTGGAAGTGAAGGCCGGGAGCGGACGGCGCCTTCTCGAGCATCGATGCGGAGTTGTCGATGCCGAGCGTCTCCATCGCCTTCACTTGTTTATGCAGCGCGCGCGTCAGCTCGCCGGTGCCACACCCGAGGTCGAGGATGCGCATGTTGGGGCGAGGATCGATGAGCGCGACCAGATCCCAGAACGGCTGCGCGCGCTCTTCTTTGAACTTTTCGTATTGATCAGGTGACCACGCGCTCAACGCAGATGATCCCAATTGATGATGGCGTTCATCACCAGGGCGTAACTTCCCTGCGTGTTCTGACGCCACATCGGATTGCATGCGAAGAGAATCACGTGGCCCCGCCCGCGCGGCGCGTCGATGACCGCCGGCTTGCCGGCCAGCTCGTCGCCGCCCTCGAGCATTCCCGACATCAGAAGCTGATCGGCTTTCTTCGCGAATGACACGATGACGCGCGGGCGATCTTCCGGACGCGGCATCGCGTAATCGGAGTTTCCGGGCAGATCCTCGGGCTGCTGGAACCCCTCTTCGCCCGGCGCGGGCTTGGGACGCTCGGGCAGCGGAACGAATGGTCGCCCCTGCGGCACATCGGGATCGTTCTTGCTTCCCCGACCGCTGGGCCGCGTTTCGGCCGGCGGTTCCGGCGTCAGACCAACCCGAAAAATCGGCGAGTTGGAAAAGTATAATGGTATTGTTTCATCATATCCTGTAACGATTTGGCTCTTCTTGTTCTCGATCGACGCCGAGAGGATCGTCCCCGGCGCACGCAACTTCTGAGATGGCACGACGCGAACCCATCGCGCCAGACCGTAATCGGCGGCCCACACCGACGTATCGCGGGCGGTGATGAGCAATCCGCCCTCCTCGACGAATCGGGTGACGTTCGCGACTCCTGTCAGGCCGAGGCCCGGACGCATGTCGTCGGTCTGATCGACGCCCAGGTTGGGCGTCAGCTCTGTTTTCTTCCAGGGCAGCGGCGGGCCCGGCGGAAAGCCATTGACGATCTCCTGGGACGAATTGTTGCCGCCGGTCGGCGGAAAGAGGATGACATCGAATTTCTCGCGCAGATTCGGCGTGCGCGACGCGTCCTGAGTCGAGATGTACGTGTACGGCACCCCCATGCTTTCGAGCGCGAGGCGCCACCAGCCTTCGTCCTGCGTGCGAAGCCAGGTGTGCATGATCGCGATGCGTGGCTTCTTGCTGTTGGGGTCAGCCCAGTACGCCCGGAAAAAATCGGTGTCGGCGTTGTTAGTGGCCGACGAGGTCGGCGGCGCTCCACCATCCCAGGCGTGCATCGCGACTTTCAGCACCTCCGGGTTCACGACGCGCTTGAACTCCACGTTTTTCAGGTAGCCGAGGGTCCAGCCGGTGTCGTCGTAGACCTTCTCGTCGCCGCGAACATACTGAATGTCGAGCATCGTGTCGGCGAGGCGGCTGTATGGCTGATCCATGCGCACGATGAACGAGCCCTTCGCGAACGCGGCCGCTTTCTCCTCTGACTTCGGCGGCCAATCCGTTTTCATGGTGAAGGCGGCGTCTGCGACGTTGACTTCGACGCCGTGCGCATGCAGAAGCGCCATCAGATCGCGAAGCTGTCCCTGACGTTTTTGCGCGCCGTCGAAAACCCACGCGGCAGGTCCTTCGGTAGTCGCCTTGGCCACCGAGCGTTTTCCGAGCAGGTAGAACTGGTCGAGGAAATGCGCGCGGCGATCCGCCATGTCGCTGAGCGCAAGCAGCAATCCGCTCTGCTGATAGTTGACGTTGTTGCGCAGCGACCACTTGACCGTCGGAAGGGGCGGATTGGGGCGATACCACTCCCGATCGCTCTGTCCGCGCACGACCCGGTTTTCAGTGGACGGATAGCGGTTGCCGAACGTCTCGTAGAACCGGCCGATGGTGTTGTGGCCCATGCCGATCCAAAACATGTAGTTCGGAGCCCACCCGTCGAAGAAACCCCACGTCCACACACCGGGGACCCCGCGTTGCGCCATCTCCTGCACTTCGTGCCAGGCCATGCGATGCCACTCGTCGACCATGATCGGATCGAGCGACGAGTTGTACGGACCGGTGCCCGTGGAGACGTACATGAACGGCACCGATTCGTGCAGATCGTGGATGACCTGCGGATGAAAATCGAAATACGCTTTCAGGACGTTTCGGCTGAGAGCGAGCGCCAGGCCCATGTTGTCGCGATTGTTGTCATGCGCCACATAGTGTCCCCAGTACACCAGCGGTGGAGTCGGAACTTTCGGATTCTGCAGTCGGTAGCGAGAGAGGTCGACCTGGCGGTCGCGGCCGTCGACTTCCAGCACCGGCGTGGCTAAAAAGATCACGTTGTCGCGGATCTTGCGCACCAGCGGTGTGTCTTCGACCGCCAGCCGGTAGACCAGCTCCATCAGCATCTCGGGGCTGCCGGTTTCGGGGGAATGCATCGCGCCGGTGGCGTAGTACATCGGCTTGCCTTCCGCGGCCAGGCGGGCGGCATCGTCGTCGGAGATTTTTCGCGGATCGGATAAGCGCCGCGTGATCTCTTTGTAATGGTCGAGGTTGGCGATGTTCTGGTCGCTCGACACCGCGACCAGGACCATCTCGCGGCCTTCCTCGCTCCTGCCGATGCTGAAAACCTTCACGCGCGGCGTGGCCGCTTCGAGAGCCCGCATGTATCGGTAGACATCTTCGGCATAGGTCAGATGGTTTTCCGCTCCCGCGATATAGCCGAGCAGTCCCAGCGGCGTGGGGACGCGAGCGGAGGCCGGAAGGTGATCGACCAGCTCGGTCGTGAATTGCGGACCGGTGGTGAACTGCCGGATTTGTTTCGTGTATTCAGGGTCGTCCGCGGCGTGCAGCGAGGCGGCCAGCCATACGATCAGCGTGAGCTTCTTCATGCCATCATCCCGTTTCTCAAGATTTCAGAAATCTCCTTCACGACCTCGACCGACTTCTTACCGAACGGCTCGGGGACGTTAAACAAGATTTCTAGTGAAAAATAGTTAAAGAAAATACGTGATGTTATTAGCAACGCGGAAATCGGCGAGACGCCCGGGCGCAACCGGCCCCGGATCTCGTCGAGCTCGAGCAGCGAGGCGTAGCGCTTCCCCATCTCGGCGTAAAACTTCCGGATGTGCGTGCCATCGAATTCGATGACGTCGACGTAGACCAGTGCGATATAGGAGCGGAACTCCTGCACGCTGTCGCGAGCGGCCAGCGCGAGCTGCTCCAGGTTTTCCGGAAATCGTCCCGCCGCCAGCGCGCGCGTGTAGGGGTAGCGCTTGCTCTCCGTGATCATCCAGAACTCGTCCAGAAGCGTCCGAAAAATCGCTTCTTTGTCGGGAAAATGATGGTAGACATTGCCGGTCGACGTGCCGGCTCCGTCGGCGATGTCGCGCACGGTGGTGGCCCGATAGCCCTGATGCGAGAAAAGCTGCAGCGCGGCATCGAGGACCTGGCGGCGGCTTTGCTCGGAGCGGCTGTGGCGGGCCATGCGGGGCGAGGCTATCAGAATTTCAAATTTCAAATTTCAAATGAATGAGGCAGCGTTCTTCTTCTCAATTTTTCATTTGAAATTTGAAATTCGAAATTCATTTATAATCTCATATGCCTCCCTCAATCAGTTCCGCCGACACCGCCTGGCTTCTGATCGCCACCGCCTTGGTCCTGATGATGACGCCCGCCCTCGGATTTTTTTACGGCGGGATGGTCCGCGCCAAGAACGCCCTCAACACGCTGATGATGAGCTTCTCTGCGCTCGGATTCGTCGGCCTGGTGTGGGCATTCCTCGGTTACTCCATCGCATTCGGCCACGCATCGCGATGGTGCGGCGGCAGCGAATATTTCTTTCTGCGGGGTGTCGGACTCGACGCCAATGGAACGATTCCGCACGTCCTCTTCTTCGCCTATCAGGGAACGTTCGCGATCATCACGGCCGCGCTGATCTCCGGCGCGATCGTGGAGCGCATGCGCTTCGGTCCCTACATTGCGTTCATCTCGCTGTGGTCGCTGATCGTGTACGCGCCCATCGCGCATTGGGTGTGGGGCGGCGGATGGCTGGGCAAACTCGGCGCGCTCGATTTCGCCGGCGGCACGGTCGTCCACATCAACGCGGCGTCGGCCGCCATCGTCTGCGCCGTGGTCGTCGGCGCGCGAAAAGACTACGCCCGGCAGGCCATCCTTCCCCAAAACGTTCCCTTCACGCTCCTCGGCGCCGGACTGCTGTGGCTGGGATGGTTCGGATTCAACGCCGGCAGCGCATTGGGGGCGAATCGCTCGGCGGCGCTGGCATTCGTGAACACCATGCTGGCCCCGATCGCGACCCTAGTGGTGTGGACCATGCTCGACCTGACCCGCACCAAGAAAGCGACGGCCGTCGGCGCCGCCACCGGCATTGTGGTCGGACTCGTCGCCATCACGCCGGCGGCGGGCTTCATCAGCCCGATGTCTTCCATCGTGCTGGGAGCGATCGCGGCGGTGCCGAGTTATTTCGCGCTGCTGTACCGCGCGCAGACGCGGCTCGATGACTCGCTCGACGTCGTCGCGGCGCATGGCGTGGGCGGCACCGTCGGCGCGCTGCTCACCGGCGTCCTGGCGCACAAGACCTGGAATGGCGGCGCAGGAAACGGCGCGCTGTTCGGCGATGTGCGTCAACTGGGCGTCCAGACCATCGCGGTGATCGCCACCATCATTTACAGCGTGGTCGCAACATGGGTCATCGTCAAAGTTCTCGCGCTGGTCACCTCGCTGCGAACCGAACCGCGCGAGGAAGGACTGGGACTCGATTTCACGCAGCACGGCGAAGAGGCCTATAGCCGCGGTGAGGGAGCGATTCTCCTGCTCGATGGGAGGAGCGAATGAAACCCCTCACCCGGCGCTGCGCGCCACCCTCTCCCCGCCAGCGGGGAGAGGGGCTCACGCGTGAGATCCTTCGCCCCGCGAAGCGGATGAGGGGTCGATCAAACGCCGATGGGAGGACTGAATGAAACTCGTGATCGCGATCATCCGACCGGAGCGCTTGCATCCTGTTCTCGAATCGCTCTTCCGCGCCAAGGTCGCGGGACTGACCATCAGCCGCGTGCAGGGCCACGGCGGCGAGATCGAGCGCGTGGAGACCTATCGCGGGACGACCGTGAAAATGGAGCTGACCGACAAAGTGCGGCTCGACATCGGCGTGTCGGATCACTTTGTCGAGCCGACCGTGAAAGCGATCATGGAAGGCGCGCGCACCGGCGAGGTCGGCGACGGAAAGATCTTCGTGGTGCCGGTCGAGCACGTTTATCGCATCCGCACCGGTGAGCTCGATCGCGCCGCCGTGACGCCGGTGGGAGTGCCGACGGATTAGTTTGCCCAGTCACGATCCCTATGCGGCGCTCCGCTTTGCGAACTTCCGCCGCCTGATCCTGGCGTACAGCACGACCACCATCGCGCGCGAAGCACAGATCGTGGTGGTCGGCTGGCAGATCTACGCCATCACCAATGATCCGCTGTCGCTCGGGCTGATCGGATTGGCGGAGGCACTGCCGTTCATCGCGGTGGCACTCTATGCCGGCCATGTCGCCGACCGCGCCAACCGGCGCGCGATCGCGATCGTCGGCACGATCGGGATCGCGATTTCCGTGGCGGCGCTGCTGGCGTTCACGCTGATCCCGTCCGTGCTTGCGGCGCACCGCGTGTGGCCGATGTACGCCGTCATCTTCGCGAGTGGCATCGCGCGCAGCTTCACCCGGCCGGCGGTGAGTGCGCTTTCCGCCGAGCTCATTCCGCGCCAGCTCTACCCGAGCGCGGTCGCCTGGCGCTCCTCGACCTGGCAATTCTCCGCCATCCTCGGCCCGGCCCTGGGCGGACTCCTTTACGGATTTGCCGGGCCGGCGTGGTCTTACGTGGTCGTGCTGCTGCTGACGATCGCTTCGATCATCGCGTTTGCGATGATTGCACACCGATCGCCGCCCTTAGCAACGGCCGACATCGGATTGGGAGAGAGCCTGCAGGTCGGATTGCGCTTTCTGTGGCGCCAGCCCGTGCTCCTCTCCGCGATGACGCTCGATCTTTTCTCCGTTCTGTTTGGCGGAGCGACAGCGTTGCTCCCGATCTTCGCCAAGACTCTCGGCGTTGGCCCGGAGGGTCTCGGAGTGCTGCGCGCCGCGCCCGCGATCGGCTCGCTGGTCATCGGAATCTACATCGCGCATCGGCCGCCGTTTCGTCGCGCGGGCCTGACGCTGTTCACGACAGTGGCAGCCTTCGGCGTCTGCATGATCGCGTTTGCACTCTCGCGAAACTTCTGGCTGTCATTCGCCCTGCTCACGCTCAGCGGAGTCTTCGACAACATCAGCGTGCTCATTCGCGGAACTCTTCTGCAGACGCTGACGCCGACCGAGCTCCTCGGCCGGGTCTCGGCCGTCAATCAGATCTTCATCGGTTCGTCGAACGAGATTGGCGCTTTCGAATCGGGCGTCGCGGCGCGACTCCTCGGCACGGTGCCCTCGGTCGTCTTCGGCGGCGTGATGACGCTCATCGTCGTCGCGGTCGTTGCGGCGGGGTCGGCGCCGCTGCGCCGCATGCGAGAAATCCACAGCGTGTAGATTTACTTGACCGCCGCGCTACTCTCACCTCGTGCGCGCAATGATCCTGCGGCGGCAGCGCGAACCGCTCCAGCTCGTCGATGTCCCGATGCCCCGGCCGAAGAAGAGCGAGGTCCTGATCCGGATCGAAGCGTGTGCCGTCTGCCGGACCGACCTTCACATCGTCGACGGCGAGCTCGAGAAGCCGAAGCTGCCGCTCATTCCGGGCCATCAGATCGCGGGAGTCATCGAGTCGAGCGGAGAGCGCGTGGGCGTCCCATGGCTCGGATGGAGCGACGAGACCTGCCACTATTGCACGACCAGTCGCGAGAATCTCTGCGATCGAGCGCTCTTCACCGGCTACACCATCGACGGCGGGTACGCGGAGTACTGTGTCGCCGATGCGCGCTATTGCCATCCCTTACCGGATGGTTACGCATTCGACGAAGCCGCGCCGTTGCTGTGCGGGGGCCTGATCGGCTTTCGCGCTCTGCGCATGGCCGGCGAGGCGCGCCGCATCGGCTTCTACGGATTCGGTTCTTCGGCGCAGATGACCGCGCAAGTCGCGGCGGCAGAAGGTCGCGAGGTTTACGCTTTCACGCGCGACGGCGATCAATCTGCACAAGAATTCGCGCGAAAGATGGGTGCAATTTGGGCCGGCGGATCGAGCGGGGCGCCGCCCGAGGAGCTGGAGGCCGCGATCATCTTCGCGCCGGTCGGATCGCTGGTCGTGACCGCTCTGCGCAACCTCGCCAAGGGTGGCGTGGTCGTCTGCGCCGGAATTCACATGAGTGATATCCCCTCCTTTCCTTACGAATTGCTGTGGGAAGAACGATCGATTCGATCGGTGGCAAATCTCACGCGCCGCGACGGCGACGATTTTTTCGCAATCGCGCGCAAGTCGAAGATCGTCACGCAACGCACGAACTTCGCGCTCGAACGCGCGAATGACGCGCTCAGCGCTCTACGCGCGGGAGAGATCGTGGGGACTGCGGTGATCACGATATGAAAGGCCGCGGGGCATCGTGGAATCCGCACAATCGATTCGAAAAGCTGGCCTATGTCCGCGATGACGAGGCCGAGCTCGACGAGAACGCGCCGCGAACGTTGTATCTGCGCGACCCGATCCGCACTGTCATTGCGCACAACGACAGCCCCGACGTCGGATTCAGCTCGAGCATCAATCCCTATCGCGGTTGCGAGCACGGCTGCATCTACTGCTACGCCCGCCCGACCCACGAATACCTCGGATTTTCCGCGGGGCTCGACTTCGAGACCAAGATCATCGTCAAAGAGGACGCCCCCGAGCTGCTGCGCGAAGAGTTGATGTCGCCGAAGTGGCAGCCGGAAGTCATCGCCATCAGCGGCGTCACCGATCCGTATCAGCCGATCGAACGAAAGCTGGAAATCACGCGGCGGTGTCTTCAAGTGCTGGCGGAGTTTCGAAATCCCACGGCCATCATCACGAAGAATCACCTGGTGACACGCGACATCGACGTTCTCTCCGAGCTGGCGCGCTACCACGCCATCTCGGTGGCCGTCTCGGTCACCACGCTCGACGCGAATCTCGCGCGCAGCATGGAGCCGAGAACGACCACGCCCGAGCTGCGGCTCGACGCCATCCGGCAACTGTCAGCGGCGGGAATTCCGACAGCAGTGATGGTCGCGCCGGTGATCCCCGCAATCACCGACCACGAAATGCCGGCGATCATGGCCGCCGCGCGCGAGGCCGGCGCGACGTCGGCGGGCTTCGTCGTCCTCCGCCTTCCGTGGGCGGTCGCTCCGCTTTTCGAACGCTGGCTGGAGGAGCATTTTCCCGATCGGAAAGAGAAGGTCTTGAATCGCATTCGCGATCTTCGCGGCGGAAAGCTCTACGACGCGCAATGGCGCATTCGAGGGCGGGGCGAAGGGATCTTCGCGGATCAGATCGCATCGATCTTCCAGGTCAGCTGTCGCAGGCTGCACTTCAACGAGCGATCGTACGATCTCACCACCGAGCATTTCCGCCGACCGACCGCGCAGCAGTCGCTGTGGTAGCGTCGCAGCGAATGAAGGTCTTGGAGGGCAAACATGTCGTCGTCTTCGAGCGCCACGGTTGGGAATTCGTGGAGCGGAAGAGGGCGAGGGAGGCGGTGGCGATTCTCGCGATCACCGATGACAAAAAGATCGTGCTGACCGAGCAGTTTCGCGCGCCGGTCCAGTATGGCGTTGTGGATCTGCCGGCGGGGTTGATCGAAGAATACGGCCCAGAAGAAACGGCCAGGCGAGAATTGGAGGAGGAAACTGGCTTCACCTGCGACGAAGCGGTCCTTCTGACAAGTTGCGCAACTTCACCGGGGATCACTTCCGAAATAGTGCACTTCTATCGGGCCAAAGGCGTGCGCAAAATCGGGCCTGGTGGTGGAGTTGATGGCGAGAAGATTCGTGTCCATGTGACGCCCCTCGATGGAATCGATCGGTGGCTCAGGGAGATGGCGCTGGACTGGAACGTCATTGACGTCAAGGTCTGGGTTGGCCTACACTTTGCGTCGCAAAGTACTTGACAGGAGGTGCGATGCGACGACTTGCTCTTTTGACTCTTCTTCTTTTCGGGTGCGGAGCCCATTTCAACAACGATTTCACGCCACTTGCCGACGCCGCCCGCGCCGGCGACGTCGCGACCATCCGCAATCTCATCAGAAACGGCGCCGATCCGAACGCCATGGCGGGCCAAAACAACTGGACTCCGCTGATGCACGCGATTCATAAAGGTCAGATCCAATCCGTGGAAGCACTTCTCGATGGCGGCGCCGACGTCAATCGCGTCGCGGGCGACGGCTTCACAGCTCTGATGATGGCCGCCGGCTACGGCTACACCGACATCGTCCAGCTCCTCCTCCGCCGTGGCGCGAGCCCGCGCGTCGCAGGCGCAGACGGCGTTCGTCCCATCGATCTGGCAGTCGCCGGTGTCGCCGACATCGATCGCTTCACGCTCTTCCAGTGCCAGGAAGAGACGGTCCGCGTTCTCCGCAATGCCGACCCTTCGATCTCGGTCGGTCCGCGGGCTCTCATGTGGGCACGCGCGAAGCGCTGCCGCGTTTGAAGCGTCATCTGAGCCGCATAGACGGCCAAGGATCTCGCCGATGAGATCCTTCCCCCGCTCCGCGGGGTCAGGATGACACGGTCAGGACAATCTTGCCGAAGTGGTCGCCGGCCATCTCGAGATGCGCGCGTGCCGCTTCCTCGAGCGGAAAAACGCGATGAATGACCGGCCGAACGCGTCCGGCATTCAGATCATCGCCAAACCTGGCGACGAAGGCGGCCACGATCGAGGCCTTCTCCTCTTGCGCGCGCGCACGCAGCGTCGATCCGATGATCTGCTGTCGCTTGCGTAGGACCGACCCGACATCGATCTCGACTTTGTCGCCGCCGCCCATCGATCCGATGATGACCACGCGGCCATCGACAGCCAGCGCCTGAAGATCGCGCGCAAGGTACGGAGCACCGATGTGATCGAGGATGATGTTGACGCCGCGGGCGCGCTGTGCGAAATCTTCGGTTTTGTAATTGATCGCGTCGTCGGCTCCATGCTCGACGCAGCGCCGCCCCTTGTGGTCGGATCCGACCGTCACGATGATGCGCAAACCGGCGAGTTTGCCCAGCGTGATCGCCGCCGTCCCGATACCGCTTCCTCCGCCGTGAACCAGGAGCGTGTGGCCGCGTTTGGCGCGCGCGAGATCGAAGATAGTGAGAAACGCAGTGAGAAAAACTTCAGGGATCGCGCCGGCCTCTTCGAATGAAAGCGCATCCGGAATTCGCATGACCGATCCCGCTTCGGCCACCACCTCTTCGGCATAACCGCCGCCGGGAAGCAGTGCCATGGCGCGATCTCCGATGCGCCATCCGCCGACGCCCTTCCCGATCTCCACGATTTCGCCCGCGCATTCGAGGCCCAGGATGGGCGAGGCGCCGGGAGGCGGAGGGTAGTGGCCCTCGCGCTGCAGCAGATCGGCGCGATTGACCGAAGTCGCGCGCACGCGCATCCGCACGGCGCCGTCTACGAGCAGTGGAGAGGCGACTTCTGCAATGTGTAGAACGCTCTCGTCGCCGAATCGATCGAAGACGATGGCGCGCATGACTTGCGGCCTAGTGTATCTTCACATCTCCGATGCCCGCCGAAGCAATTTCATGTCGCGGTCTCAAGAAGTACTACGCCGACGTCAAAGCGGTCGACGGACTCGATCTCTTCGTCGGCAACGGCGAATGCTTCGGACTTCTGGGACCGAACGGCGCCGGCAAAACGACGACCATCGAAATCCTGGAAGGTTTGACCGTCCCCGACCAGGGCCAGGTCGAGGTCCTGGGCATGAACTGGAAACAGAACGAACAGCGATTGCGCGAGCGCATCGGCATCTCGCTGCAGGAGACGCAGCTCAGCGAAAAGCTGACCGTGCACGAGACCGTGCGTCTGTTCCGATCGTTCTATCCGTCGGGACCCGATCCTGACTCTCTGATTCACGAAATGTCGCTGGACGAGAAGCGAAATTCGCGGGTGGGCAAATTGTCCGGCGGACAGAAGCAGCGTCTGGCGGCTGCCTGCGCTCTGGTCGGCGATCCCGACATCCTCTTTCTCGACGAGCCGACCACCGGACTCGATCCGCAGAGCCGTCTGCAGCTTTGGGAGGTGGTCGCGAAATTTCGATCGAAGGGCGGAACGGTCCTCCTCACCACGCACTACATGGAAGAGGCGGAGCGTTTATGTGATCGCGTCGCCATTGTCGATCACGGTCATCTCATCGCGCTCGGGACGCCCAAGGAGCTGATCGCCAAGCTCGAGGCGCCCAACATCATCGAGTTCACGAGCGATCCAGCCCTGCCGCCCGAAACGTTTCAAAGCGTTGCGGGCTGCCACGGCTGCAGTCCGCGCGGCAACGCCTGGCAGTTGCGCGTCGACTCGCTGGCCGAGGCTGTGCCGCAATTGATCGCGGCGGTGGAGAAGTCGGGGGCGAAACTCCTCACGCTCAGCACGCACGCCGCCACGCTGGAAGATCTGTTCGTCTCGCTGACCGGACGGGAGCTGCGCGATGCCTGAGAAAATCCGTCCCGCCATCATCGAGCTCACCAGCGTGCGCACCAAGGAGTTCGTGCGCGAGACCGAAGCGATTTTCTGGGTTTTCGGGTTTCCGTTGCTCCTGGCGCTGGCGCTGGGATTCGCATTTCGCGAGAAGCCGCCCGATCGAGTTCCGGTGGCAGTGCTGGCGGGCCCGGCGTCGCAAAAGGAAGTCGCAGCACTCAGCAAATCGCCGGCGCTCTCGCCCCGCGTCTTGAGCGAGGCCGAGGCGCACGATGCGCTGCGCCACGGAAAAGTATCGCTGGTGATCGACAGCTCGCATTCGCTGACCTACCGATACGATCCGACCAGTCCCGATGGCCGCACGGCGCGACGCGAGGCCGATGACGCGCTGCAAGCAGCCGCGGGACGACGCGATGTCATGCCCGCTCACGACGAATTCGTGCACGAGCAGGGCGCCCGCTACATCGACTTCCTGATCCCCGGTCTCCTGGGCATGAACTTGATGGGGACCGGCATGTGGGGAATGGGATTTACGATCGCCAACGCGCGAATGCGGAAGCTGCTCAAACGACTCATCGCCACACCGATGCGCAAGAGTCAGTACGTGACGTCGCAATTTCTGTCGCGGCTGATCTTCCTGACTGTTGAAGTGATCGTGCTGGTCGCTTTCGGCTGGCTGGTGTTCGGAGTGCGCGTCAACGGATCGCTCCTGGTACTCGCGATCCTTTGCATCGTGGGCGGCTACGCCTTCTCGGGGCTGGGACTGCTCACGGCCTCGCGCGCGCGCACGCTCGAAGGCGTCAGCGGGCTGATGAACCTCATCATGATGCCGATGTGGCTCTGCTCGGGCGTCTTCTTTTCCTACGAACGATTCCCGAATTCCGTGAAGCCGTTCATCCGCGCCCTTCCGCTGACGATGCTCAACGATGCGCTGCGCGCTGTCATGAACGACGCCGCGCCGCTGACAAGAATACTGCCCCACCTCGCCGTTCTCGCGCTGTGGGGCATCGTCAGTTTTGCAATCGGATTGAAGATCTTCCGCTGGCAGTGATCAGAACCGGAAGAACACTCCGAAGTTCGTCTCGCCCTGATACAGATCGTGGTTGTAGTTGTAGTAGCAGCTGCGGCAGTTGTCGCGGTTGTTGAGCGAAGTGAAATAGCCTCGCTCCTCGAGACGAAGTCCAAGGTTGCGATTGATGGGGACCTTCACGCCAATGGCGGCGTTTGCCGCGAACCGGGTGTCGGAGCTCGCTCCGCTGACGCGGGGATCGAGATTGGCCACTCCGGCGCCGACCGCAATGTACGGAGTAGCAGAACGACTCACTGCGAACGGAATCACCGCGCCTGCCTGGAAGTACGTGATGTCAAATCCGCCCAGGCGATCATTGGGCGCGAAAAGACCGCCGGCGCCGTTCGTGAAATGGGTGTTCTGGCGGTCGACGAGCAGCTCGACCTTCCAGCCATCCGTGATGGGGATTGCGAAATTGGCACCGAAGTTGGTCGAGCTCTCGACATCGACGTCCTGCCGGAAAAGCCTGGACTGGTCGGCGAAGATCGTTCCGCCGTATCGGTAGCCGAGGAACGGCATCAGCTCAAAGAAGTTGTCGGCGCCGGTGCGGCCGTAGCGGCTCGGCCGGTTGCGCCACGGTTCGTCCTGCGCCAGCAGCGAAGAAGCAGGAATGAAGAGAATTGCAACCAGAAGAAGCAGCCTTCGCATATGAAAATCTCCCTCGAATTTCGGTCGTCGTCTTGCAGGAACGACGCCGGGCAGAGCCGCTATTCTGACGGTACACTTTTGTCACCAGCGCGCCGCCGCGTCCGCCGCGCAGGACAGCGTGGAATGGGAAGTGGACAAAACCGGTATGGCGGTCTCGCAGTTGCGCGGTTGCGTGGTGTATACACCGCGAGACCTCGCAACCGCGAGACCTCGCGACCATGAAGATTGCGACCTGGAATGTCAACGGAATCCGCTCCCGCCAAGCCCAATTTCTGGAATGGATCGAAAAAGAGCAGCCGGACGTGGTCTGCCTTCAGGAACTGAAAGCTTCCCTGGCCCAAATTCCGGAACAGATCTGCAAGATCGGCGGCTACTGGTGCTACTGGCATGGCGCGGGCGCGTATTCGGGAGTCGGTCTGCATCTCCGACGCGAAACTTTCCCTGACCAACCGCAATTCACGCATCCGACATTCGACAGCGAGACGCGCATCGTCGAAGTGCGCGCCGGCGATACGGTCTACGCATCGGTTTACGTTCCGAACGGCGGAAAAGACTACCCGGCCAAACTTCAGTTCATGCAGGCGCTGATCGATTACGCGCGCCTGATGCGCGACAGCGGAACGAAGCTCGTCATCTGCGGCGATATGAACATCGCGCGCTCGGACATGGATGTGCATCCGAAAGAGCGCAAGCCCAACATCATCGGACAGCGACCGGAGGAGCGCGAGTTGATCGAATCGCTTCTGGCGCAGGGGCTGGTCGACGTCGCGCGCAAGCTTTATCCGGCCGACGAGGACTACTTCACGTGGTGGGCGCCGTGGAGAAATCTGCGCCAGCGCAACATCGGCTGGCGCCTCGACTATGTGATTGCGAGTGAATCGATCGCCGAGCGCGCGATCGCGTGTCCGTCATACCGTGAGGTCGGAACCAGCGATCACGCGCCCGTGGTGGCGACGTTCGATTCGTCACCCTGACCTGATCGACGCGAAGGGGAAGGGTCTCGTCAGCGAGATCCTTCGCCGTCTGTGCGGCTCAGGATGACGGCTAACGCCTACTCCAACACCACCAGCACGACGCGGCGATTCTGGGAGCGTCCCTTTTTGGTCTTGTTGGACGCCACCGGGAGCGTATCGCCGTATGAAATCGTCGACATGCGATTCAGAGGGACGTTGTCCTGGCGCGACAGGTAGCGGCGGACTGAATCGGCGCGGCGCTGGGCGAGGTCATCGTTGTACTTCGCGCCGCCGGTGTCGTCGGTGTGGCCCTGGACCTCGATCCAATACTGTTCGTTGATGCCCTTGACCTTGTTCGCGAATTCGTCGAGCGCGGACTGCGCGTCCTTGTTCAACTCATACGAACTCAGCTTGAAGCGCACGCGGTCCTCGCTGAAGGTCTGCTGGAACACCACTTTGCCCTTGGCGAGCACGCCCGCTTCCTGCGCGCGCTTCAGCGCATCCTGCGCTTCCTTGCCGAGCTGATCGACGCGGACATTGGTCTGCGCCAGACTGGCATCGGTCGACTTCTGCTTCTGTTGCAGGTCTTCGATCTGACCTTCGACCGACTCGATTTTCTTGGTGGTCGACGCCTGCGCGTCCGCGATCTTCTTATCCACATCTCCCGATGTGGCGCACGCGGACAGCGCGCCGGCGACAACCGCAAGGCTCAAGAACTTCAATCCATTGTTCATCTAACTTCTCTTCCTTTCTCGATTGAGTGCAACCAGAGGGGGCTCGGTGCCTAAGTAGCCGGCCCGAACGCGAACATCGTGCACGCGCCCGGCCAGCCGTAGTGAAATGTGGCGATACTTTATCGCACCCTGGCCGGTGGGGGTGAACCCGATCAGGTACTGGGCGCGAAGGTCTTTTTCAATGCTGGCGACGGCCAGTGCAATTTCCTGCGGCTGACTTCCGAGGTGAAGTTTTCCGCCGGTCAGATTGGCGACGGCGTCGAGCAGATCGAGATCCGACAGCTCCTCCGCCGAATGCGCAGTCTTGCGCTGTTCGTGCGGATCGCGAATGCCCAGCGGGTAAATGGGAACCGCTACGCCCTGCAGCATGCGGGCGAGATCGTTGCGGGTCAGCTTCGAGGCATTGTCGATTCCGTCGCTGAGAAGAATGATGGCGCGACTCGGATTCTTTCCGAGCCGGCTGCGCTCCGGCATGGTCGAGAGCGCATCGAAGAAGGCCGTCTTGCCGAATGGTTTCACGGTCGCCAGGGCGTTGGTGATGGCGGCAGGCCTTTCCGTGAAGGGGACCAGCTCGATCGCCTCCGACTCCGCAAAAACGAAAAGCGAAAAGTCATCGCCCGGACGGCGATGTGCCAGCAACGCGCCGATGGCGGCTCGCGCCGAATCCATCTTTCCGGCCAGCTCCATCGATCCCGACGTATCGAGTAAAATGGTGAACGAGACCGGCGCGTTCTCCGACTTCTCGAACATGTCACTCCGGACCGACTTTCCGTCGACCAGAAGATGGACTTCGTGCTTCCGCAAGTCCGTCAGCGGCAGTCCCTTTTCGCTGAGGACTGTAAAGGGAATCATCACGTAGCCGACCGAGACGCTCTCCTCGACCTTCGGCACTTCCTGACCGAAGGCCAGCCCGGCCATGAGGATCAGTCCGGCAGCCACGCGCCGCATCATGTTGTCGAGAACGCTTCGCGCCATGAGGCGATTTCAACTGCACGGCATGGGCCGTGCGGCCACTTTACTTCCGCCAATATCCAAATTATCGCGTCGGCCCGCCCCAACGGCGTGCGCAGCATCACCAACATCGATAGGATTTCGGGATGGAGAGGACGATGAAATCAACACCGACGTATGACGATGCGAATCTGATCCTGCGACTCTATGACCTGCGGCGCGAAGAAAAATTGCGGGCGGCGCGAAAATGGTTCGGAGCGATGCCGGCGCTGAACACGCGCGAAGAATTTCTCAAAATCTGCCCCGTCGGCACGGAAGAGAACGCGTACTTCCGGATGGTGACCACCTTCTGGGAAATGGCGGCATCGTTTGTTGAGACCGGTGTTCTCAATCGCGAGCTTTTCTATCGCGCGAACAATATGGAGCTGCTGTTCGTGTGGGAAAAGATCAAGCGCTTCGTGCCCGAGCAGCGCGCGGCCATCAAAGATCCGCTTCGCTACAAGCAGATGGAAGACGTCGCGAACGGATTCATCGAGTATCTGAATCAGAACGCGCCGGGGTTCTACGAGAATTGGGCGGCGGGAATCGCGCGGACCGGCCAGCCGGTTGGTGCCGCTAGTCGGTGAGCTTCTTCATCAGATCGTTGACTTCGTTGTAGAGTCGGCGAACTTGCGGTTCTACTGCAAGTAGATGCGGCGACACGCGATAGCGTTCGTCGCGCAGCATGTCCAGCACCATATCGCTCGCGAAAAGCATGTCAGCCAACTTGTCGACCACCTGTTGCTGCAGTGGAAGTTGTCCTTCCTCGAAGATCGGCTCATCGAGAAAGGCGACGCTTTCGATGGCCTCGACAAGCTCGCTCTCCGAGAATTCAGCAGCTTTGTATCGCACCTGTATAGGAGTGATTTCCGTCATCAATTCCCTACCCTCGATTTTGCAATTTCCCGAGAGAAAACGTGTGCTGGATCACACGCGCGCCTAACTTGAAAGGATGTTGTTCATGAATCGTTTCCGCTCGTTCACTTTGTTGCTGTGCGCAGCGCTGCCACTGGTGGCAGCCGAGAAGTCCACTGTTCCAACCGTCGTAGAGCGCGGCATGAAACTCTTCAGCGCCGACGCGATGAAGGCTCATGACAAATTCCTGGCCAGCGATCTGCTCGAGGGTCGCGGCCCCGGCACGCGCGGTGACGATCTCGCCATGCAGTACATCGCGGCGCAATTCCAGGCGGTAGGACTCGAGCCGGCCGGCGACAACGGCACGTATTTCCAACGCGTCCCGCTTCTCGGCGTTCGCATGGACGCCGCCAGCACCAGCCTCGCCTTCACCAAAGATGGCGGGCCGACCATCGGTCCGCTGAAACATCTCGACGAATTTGTCGCGACCGATCAATCGCAGAGCGCGTCCAGCACGTTGAGCTCCGAGCTCGTCTTCGTCGGACACGGTGTCGTCGCTCCCGAATATCGATGGGATGACTACAAAGGTCTCGACGCGCATGGCAAGACGCTCATCATGCTGGTCGATGATCCACCCGCAAACGCGCAGGAGCCGGATCTCTTCAAGGGAAAGGCGCGGACATATTACGGACGATGGACTTACAAATTCGAAATCGCCACCAGCAAAGGCGCCGATGGCGTGATTCTGATTCACACCAATGATGCGGCCGGATATCCGTGGTCGGTCGTCCGCAATTCGTGGGGCGGCGAAACGTCATACGTGCGTCTCGCGCCGGGACAACCGGCGCTGCACATCGCGTCGTGGATCACCGAAAAACTCGCCGGCGATCTCTTCAAAGCGGCGGGCTACGATCTCGACACGCTCACCAGGGCGGCAGCTTCGCGCGATTTCAAACCGGTCGCGCTGGGATTCAAACTCACCGGAACGATCGCCAGCAAGGTTCGTTCTTTCGACACCGCCAACGTCGTCGCGAAACTCGCCGGCGGTGATCCGAAGCTGCGCCAGGAAGGCATCATTTACACCGCGCATCATGATCACCTCGGCATCGGCAAGGCCGACGATCGCGGCGACACGATCTACAACGGTGCCATCGACAATGCCTCCGGCTGTGCGCTCCTGCTCGATCTCGCGCGCGTGTGGGCCATGACCAGGCCCGCTCCCAAGCGTTCGGTGTACTTCGCCGCCGTCGCCGCCGAGGAACAAGGACTGCTCGGATCCGCGTATCTCGGTCAGCATCCGCCGATTCCTGCCGGTCGCCTGGCGTTGAATCTGAACTACGACGCGATCCCGGAGCTCGGTCGCGTTCGCGATGTTGTCCTGAACGGGGCCGAGCGCACGACGTTCTTCCCGACCGCCGAGCGCGTCGCGAAGGCCATGCATCTCACCATCTCTCCCGATCCCGAGCCGGAGCAAGGTCATTACTATCGCTCCGATCACTTCAGCCTCGGCAAAGTCGGAATCCCGGCGTTCTCGGTCGAGCCGGGGCACGACGTCATCGGCAAAGGAAAAGAGTGGGGCGCCAAAATGTCGTCGGATTATCGAGAACATCGCTATCACCAGCCCAGCGATGAATTCGATCCGAATTGGAATTGGTCGGAAGGCGTGCAGATGGCGCAGTTCGGATATTGGCTGGGCTGGGAAGCCGCTAATGCCGCGTCGATGCCGAATTGGAAGCCGGGCGATGAATTCCGCGCGGTGCGCGATCGAAGCTCGAAGTAAGAAGCAACCAGCCGCCGACGGCGGTCCAGGCCAGGAACGCGAAATTGAGCGCGGTCAGGTGCCAGAAAAACCGTGGATCGCGATTCGATTCGCGGACGTAGATCCGCCAGCCCAGGAGATTGGCGAGCGAGGCGATGATGGTGCCGCATCCTCCGGCACTCACGCCGTAGAGCAGCTCGCGCCATCGGTCGACCGCGATCGGCGAAAGAAGAATCGTCGTGGGCACGTTCGAGATGATTTGTGAGAGTCCGACCGAGGTGAGAAAGAGATTCGCCGATTCGCGATAGATGTGCATCGATCGCGCGGCCTCGACGATGATGAAGGCGAAGAAGAAAAGAGCCACGATCGAGTAGTCGACCGCGAAAATCCGCCGCCTCAGAAAGATCACACCGGCCATCAGCGCCCCGATCGCGGTCGGCCAGCCATTCGCGATCCGTGCAATCTCCAGCAGCACCAGCCCAAAGCACGCGCCGCCGGCGATGGCGGCCATCGCGTTTCGCGGTGGAAGGACGACCTCGGTGGGCTTCATGGGGTGCGAAGGGCCGAGGAGAAACAACGCCGCCAGCAATCCCGCCACGCTCCAAACGACCAATGGCAGCATGACCACGACGAAGTGGGCCGCCGACCAGCCCGACCGATGGAAGATGAAAAGGTTTTGGGGATTGCCCAGCGGCGTCAGACAACCGATCAGATTCGACGCGATGATCTCGAGGACGACGGCATCCTCGACATCGAAATCCGAAAAACGGCTCGCGACGACCGTGAACGGAATGATGATGAATAGCGCGACGTCGTTCGTGATCAGCGACGCCAGCACGCCGCTCATCAACACCAGAGCCAGCGAGAATCCGCGCGTGGTCCGGAAACGCAACAACGTTGAGTCGACAGCCAGGTCGAGATAGCCGGAAGCGCGAAGGATTTCAATGGCCGTCAGCAGTGCGAAAAGCACGAGGAGGAGATCGACATCGATCGCTCGCGCTGCGGCGGCCGAACTCACGCGTCGTGTTGCCAGGAGTGCGCCGGCGAGCGCACCCGCCGCCAGCGTCAACCAGTGACGCTTCGTGAAGGCAAGCACGCTGTGGAGTGTAGTGGAGCGCCGGCGATCACCGGCGCTCCTTCACGACCACTACTGCTGCGAAGCGGCCACGCCCGGATCGGGTTGCCCCGGAATCAGGAACGAGTCACCGGAGGTGTTGTCGACCTCCGACACGTAAGCGAAAATGCCCGCGCTGGCATCGAAGCTGAGACTGAAGGCCGCCGTGTTTGAAAGGTCGACGCCCGGGAAGTAAACGCCGATCGCGTTCTGCTGCTCCGAAAGCGCCTGCAGCGTGACGATGTTCGATCCGAGCGTGGAGCCGTCGGAGCCGCGCGCCTCCACGCGAACGGTCACCGGCGACGTGTTGGGATTGAAGAATCCGACGTTGGCGCGGAACCCGCCGGCGGCGGAAGTGTTCGACACCTGCGGCATCACACCGCGGCGCAGCGCGCTGGCTCGGCTGAAGCCGGGCACGAACTGGCCGAAGCTGCCGTTGTTCGTGTTCACGAAAATGCGCGACGTCGCAACGATCGGAGCGGCGCTCGAGATTCGCAGCGCGCCGATCCCGGTCGTATTCAGTCCTGACGTTCCGGCGATGTCATTGAGCACCGCTGTCCCGCGCGCCGCGAGATTGATCGCCATCGAGGCAGCCGCATTGGTGTTGGCAGTCGTACCCGCAGTGAAAAACTCGACCAGCGCCGTCGTCGGCGTATCGAACGACGGATTGAAAACTCTCACATCGCTGATGAAGGTCTGACCGATGCCGTTGGTCACGTGACCGGCGATCGGGATATCGACTTCCTGAGCCGGCACGGCCTGGCCACGAATTTCGCCGCCTGGGAAAGCCGCGGAGTGGACGTTGACGTAGAAGCCATTGGCGGTGCTGGCGCTCGAAAGGCCAGTCAGATCGGCCGGCGTGAGCGAAGACGAAGGGATCGATCCGCTGGTGAGCGAGCCGGAGCCGGTGACCCTTCCGCCTTGAAACCCGGAAGCTCCGGTTGCGAAATTGATGATCACCGGACCGTTCGCTCCGGCGGCCCCGCGATGAATGTGCGAAGCGCTCGGACTCGCGATTCCGCTCGTATTCACCTCGAAGGCGATGGTGCTGTTAACCGGATCGAACGTCACCAGACTGCTGCCGAATGCGGTGCTGCTGTTGGCCGGGTTTTCATTGGCGCCGCGGAGGGAGGCCGCATACAGGATCGGGCCGCCGCTCACGAAGGCGAGCTGCCCGCGGACGGCGCCGCCGCCGCACTGAGTGGTGTGCACGTTGACGTAGAAATTACTGGGGTTCTGCAGGATCTCGGTCCCGAGATCCGACGTGATCGCAAACGTGCCGGTCAGCGTGCCGTTCGTGAACGACGCGGCCGGCGTGAATCCGAGGACGACCGGGCCGCCGACACCTACCGCGCCGCGATGAATGTGCGACGCTGTGATGGGACTGCCGAGGTTCGACACGGTGATCGTCACATTGACGTTCTGTCGGGCCGAGTCGAACGTCACCGTGGCGTTCCCGGAACCGGGCGTAGCGCAGGGCCCGGGTGTTTCCTGTAACCCGGTCAGCACCGCGCCGAGAGTCTGCGCGGAGATACTGCCCGCGAACAACAGACCAATTGCAAAGCTGACGAAGAAAACACGTCGTCTCATATCTCCTCCTCTTGTCCGGGGGAGAATACTTCCGCTTTTGCAAATTGCCGGCTGCAAATTTTGCGTGACACTAAGAATGTGATCTAGATCACAGTCAATGTCTTCCGACGGTCATAAGGCCCGCCGGCTCGGCCGTGGGGCGGCCGCAGCGCGGATCGCCATCAACGCTGCCCCTTCGACGGGCGTGCGCTGCGGCGGAGCGATGGCGGCGCGCGGCGCTTTCGCCTTCACCGTTTCTCGCATCGGCGCGAGCAGCGGCTCGCCGGCGTTGAACGCACCTCCGACGTAGGCAACCGGAAACTCGCGATCGGCGATTTTGAGTCGCTGGGCAACTGCAAGAACGCAGGCGCCGAGCTCGCGTCCGGCGTCGCGAAGAATTGCGCTGGCCACCGGATCGCCCATCTCGGCCGCTTCGATGACGAGTTTGCTGTAACGCGCGATGTCATCCGCGTGCGTGGTGGTGGCGTAAACGAACCGCGGGATCTCCGAAGCCGCCAACTGGTAATCGCGCCCGATCATGTCGAGCATCTCCGTCGCCGGACCTCGCCCGTCGTAGGCGCGCAACACGGCGTTCAATGCGGCGCGCGCGATTCCGTAGGCACTCCCCTCGTCCCCGAGGGTCGGCCCCCAGCCGCCCGCCCGCGCTTCTTCGCCGGACTCGTTGCGTCCGAACGCGACCGATCCCGTCCCTGCGATCACGACCACGCCCGCCCCGAAACCGATCGCCCCGGTCAGCGCGATTCGCGCATCGTTGTCGACGGTGAAGTTGCCGCGCGGAAAAAAGATGTTGAGCGAATCGACGATCTCCTGCCGATGCGCGGGATGGTCCGCCCCCGCGATGCCGCAATATGCCCACACGATCTCGCGGCTCGCGACATCGGCATTCACCAGCGCCTTGTTGACGGCGCGCTCGATATTGCGGGCGGCAGTCTCGATCCCGACGCGCAGATGGTTCGACGGACCGGCGATGCCGTCGCCGAGCGATTTGCCGCTGTCGTCGGTGACGAGCGCGGCCGTTTTTGAGGCGCCGCCATCGACGCCAAGAAAGTAAGTCACCGAGGTGAGTTTACGAGACTTCGGACCGCCATTTGCACTCAATCAATGGTTTGGAGGACAAAGCGATGAATCGCAATCGTATTCTGACAATCTCGGCAATGGCGCTGATCCTGGTCGGCCTCTTCACGATGGTTTCGTGCAAGACGTCCGGCATGGCCATGACCTCGCGGGGTCAGCTTTTCAAGATCAACATCTACGCGCCTGACAAGCTGGCTGAAGGCGCCGAAGGCAATATCGATGTCGTCCTCAGCAATCGAGGCGTGAACAACCTCCAGGACATCCTGGCCGACGTCGAGCTGCCGCCACAGGTCCTGGTGCTCGATCAGACCAACGACCGCGGAATCTCGGTCACGCACGATCCCGGCTCGTCGGTCTATCACTTCGGGATTCCGAAGCTGAATCCGGCCGAGGACGCCAACCTGCGGTTCCATGCTCGAACGGCGTTCGGCACGCTTTCAGAGACGGGACAGATCAGCGTGACGGCATGGCAGAAGGACCTGCCTGGCGACAAGCTGTTCCGCAAGACCACCATCGCGCTGCAGCGATAAACTCTCCTGTGGATGGAGATCAACCGGCGGAAACCCCACGAAATCCATATTCCGCCGAAGCCGCGAGCGGCGCTGGAAGATCGAAAGCTTCTCGATCGGCCCGCGTCGCTCGACAAACTGCAGAGCGAGTCGTGGCGCGTTCTGAGGATCACCAGTGAGTTCGTCGCTGGGTTCGATCACCTGGTGGACGTCTACCCGGCGGTGTCGATCTTCGGATCGGCGCGAACCAGGCCGTCCAACGCGTACTACAAAGCCACTGTTCGTACGGCCGAGCTGATCGGCAAAGCGGGATTCGCCATCATCACCGGCGGCGGTCCCGGAATCATGGAAGCAGCAAACAAGGGGGCGCGCCTGGCGGGCGCGCTCTCGGTGGGCTGCAACATCGAGCTTCCCTTCGAACAGAAGATCAACGCGTACGTCGATCGCGCCCTGACGTTTCGATACTTCTTCGTCCGCAAGACGATGTTCATCAAGTACTCGGAAGCGTTCATCACCTTTCCGGGCGGCTTCGGTACTCTCGACGAGATCCTCGGAGCGTTGACATTAATACAAACAAAAAAGATTAGTAATTTCCCCGTCATTCTTTTCGGCCGGGATTACTGGGGCGGCTTCATCGATTGGCTGCGCCAGTGCGTGCTGGGCGCCAACAACATCGCGCAAGCCGACATCGACAGCATCCATCTGGTCGACGAGCCGGAACAGGTTCGCGACATCGTCGTGGAATTTCACGATCGCGCCTTGAAGACGAACAAGAACGAGGACGAGGCCATGGCGCCGTAGCTACGAGATCGTCTCGGCTTCTTCCTCGGCCTCTTCCGTCTTCGGCATCTGCGTCTGGACGATGACCCAGCGCACGCGAAATTTTTCGGCGTCAACGACCTCAATGGACAGATCGCCCAGCGTGGTCCGGTCGCCCGGCGCCACCTCCCGCCCCAGACGCGCCGCCACATAACCTCCGATGGTCTCCTCGGCCGGCTCCCCCAGGTCGACCTTCAGGCGGTCGGCCAGATCTTCGATGAGATAGTCGCCGCGCACGCGATACCGTCCATTGCCGAGCGGCTCGATCTCCGGACGCTCGCGATCGAATTCGTCCTGAATCTGCCCGAACAATTCCTCGGTGATGTTTTCGAGCGACACGATTCCTGACGCGCCGCCGTATTCGTCGAGCACCACCGCCATGTGGGTCTTGTGCTCGATGAACTGCGACAGCAGCGCCTCGATGTTGCTGTTCTCGGGAACGAAAAGGATGTCGCGCTTGAGCTCGACCAGCGAGCGGCCCGGACCGCGGAGCTGCGCCAGAAGCAGGTCCTTCACGTGGACGAGCCCGACCGTACGATCGAGCGTTCCTTCACACAGCGGATATCGCGTATGCCGCGTCGTGCGAATGATCTCGAGATTCTCGGCAATCGTTTTCGCCGTAGAAAGAACAGCAACATCGGTGCGCGGCACCATGATCTGGCGGGCGGTGCGTTTCGAGAATTGAAAAACGCCTTCGATGATCTCGCGATTCTCTTCGGAGAGAATTCCCGCTTTTTCCGAGCTGGCTAGAATGAGTCGCAGCTCCTCCTGCGAGTGGGCCGTGTCGCCGCTCGACGGACGAATGCCGAGAACGCTGAGGACGGCGTTCGAGGTTCTGTTCAAAAACCAGATGACCGGAAACATGACCACGTAGAAGCCGCGCAAAAAGTGCGACAGCGACAAGGCCGTGCCCAGGGTTCGTCCCACCGCGATGTATTTCGGTCCCAGCTCGCCGAAGGTGATGTGCAGCCACGAGATGGCCAGGAAGGCCAGCGTCGCTGAAATCGAATGCGCGACTGGGGCGCGGTAGGAACCGAACATCGACACCGAGGGCTCGATGAGTTTTTCAAAGACGGGCTCACCGATCCAGCCGAGTGCCAGCGATGCCAGCGTCACTCCGAACTGCGTCGCAGATAGATAGGTATCGAGCTTCTTGACGATCCGGCGCGCCATGCGAGCGCGCGAGCTTCCGGCGGCGGCCAGCTCCGCCAGCTGCGTGGGCCGCACTTTCACGATCGCAAATTCGGCAGCCACGAATACGCCGTTCGCGATGATGAACGCCAGGGCTAACAGCAAATACCAGGTGGGCATTTTTCAGGAGGCGGGCGCCTATTCTATCAAGCGCGCCGTCGCCACAACTTCATCCAGCGTGCGCCAGAACCTGGGGTAAGACTTCGACACAACCTGTTCGTTTTCAATACTTACGCCGCCGCGCGCAAGTCCAGCAATTGCAAAGGACATGGCGATCCGATGGTCGTTGTGGGTGTCGACGGTCGCGCTGCCGCTCGCCCACCCCGGCTCGATGCGCAGAGCGTCGGCCCGCTCCTGCACGCGCACCCCCAGGCGCTGCAATTCCTGCGTCACGGTCGCCAATCGATCCGATTCCTTCACGCGCAGGTTCGCGACATTGACGATCTCGATCGGCGACTCCGCCAGCGGCGCGATGGCCGCCAGCGTCGGCACGATGTCGGGCGTGGAGTTGCAGTCAAACGTCGCGCCCCGCAGCGATTCGGCGCCGACGACGCTGATCACATCATCGCGGATGACCTGACAGCCCATCGCACCGAGCATCTCGAGAAATCGTGCGTCGCCTTGTGCCGTGGGATGCGCCAGCCCGCGAACGTGCGTCGTGCCGCGCGTCGCCGCGGCGGCAGCGAACCAGTACGCTGCAGATGAGTAATCGCCTTCGATCCTGTACTCGTCGCGATGAAGACGCGCAGGCGTGATGTGTACGACGTTGCCGCTTTTCTTCACCATCGCGCCGAAGTCAGCGAGCACCGCAGCGGTGATGTCGATATATGGCGCAGAGGCGATCGATGCAATCCGCAACGTGATTCCATCGGGCAGCGTCGCGCCGCCTAACATCAGCGCCGAGACGAATTGGCTCGACGTTTCCGCAGAGATCGCGACATCGAATCCGCCCCGCATTCTCTTGCCGCGGATTTTCAGTGGCGGAAATCCCTCCCGCTCGACGTACTCCACCTCCGCGCCGATGCGCAGCAGAACATCGACCAGATCGCCGATCGGACGCTCGTGCATCCGTTTTTCGCCGTGCAGGAGGAAGCGTCCGGGCGTAAAGGCCAGCCATCCGGTCATGAACCGCATCGCAGTGCCGGCATTGCCCACGAAGATGGGCACCTCGTTCGCGGACATGCTCTTGCGCTCGCCGATGCGGACACCATCTTTGAAAGAGCCGCTGACCTCGAACCCGATCGTGCGGATGGCCTCCAGGGCGTAGCGCGTGTCGTCGGCGTCGAGGCAATTGCTGATGGCCGTCGTTCCTTCCGACATCGCGCCCAGCAGCAGCGCGCGAACGGAATACGACTTCGACGGCGGGGCAGTGACGGTCGCGTCGACGGGCCCGATCTTGGGAATCGACTTCATTCGAACTCGAGCCGCAGCCCGTCGTAGGCCAGCCGAACATTGGCCGGCAGGGTCGCTTCGAACGACGCGTGTTCGATGTCGTGTGTGAGATGGATGAGATATGTCATTCGTGCACCGATGCGATCGGCGGCCTCGATCGCCTCGCCGATCGTGAAGTGCGTCGGGTGCGGCGGCGACGGCCGGAGGCCATCGAGAGCGAGCGTGTCGACGCCGCGAAGCAGTTCGACCGTCCGGTCCGGAATGCCGTTGGTGTCGGTGATGTACGCGAACGGACCCAAGCGATATCCGAGGATCGTCCAGTCGCCGTGGCAGACGGGAAGGGGCGTGATGTCGATTCCGTGGTGGCGAAACGGACCGTCGACTTCGTGCAGATCGAGTTGGGGCTTGCCGCCGCCGAGCTGCGTGTCGTTCCAGATGTAGCTGAAGGCGCGGCGAATCGCCTTGGCGGTGGCCGCGTTCGCAAAGGCGTGAATCGTCTCGCGCTGCCGGAAATTGAAGGGACGAATGTCGTCGAGACCCATCAGATGATCGGAATGCGAGTGCGTGAACAGCAGAAAGTCGAGACGGGGAATCGGATCGCGGAGAAGCTGGATGCGCAGGTCGGGCGTGGTGTCGATCAGAAAATATTTTCCGTCCGACTCGATCTTCACCGATTGCCGCAAACGCTGATTCCGCGGATCGCTCGACGTGCAGACAGCGCAGCGGCAGCCAACGACCGGGACGCCGGTGGAAGTGCCCGAGCCGAGGAAGGTAACGATCATAAAAAAGCGAAATTCAAAATTTCATACAACAGTCCAGTCAAACTCTCCGGTCGCCGGGTTGATGACCATGGCCTCCCCATTCTCATACCACGGCGGGACGATGGTGACGATGGCGTCGCCGGCCGGCATCACCAGCTTTTCGTGAAAGTGGCCGAACACCACATTTGTGAAACCTTCCGTGCGCCGTCTCCGGGCATAGTTTTCCATCTGCGCCAGCGGCAATCGGCTCTTGTGCTTGAAATTGGTCCTGGAGAGCTTTTTCTCCACGTTTTCGACGAAGCGGCGGGCAGCCTTCTGCGGAATCAGCTTCAGCGAGAACTTTGAAACGGGATTCTTCGACGCCATCCTCCAAAAACGATATGGATAATCGTGATCGTTGATCATGTCGCCGTGGACGATCAGATATTTCCGCCCGCCGGCCAGCAGCGCGTACTCCACGGCAACGTCGGTCACCGATTTCTCCGCGAACGATCCGCGGAGGAAAAAATCGCGGTTCCCTTCCACGTAGTGCACTCCGATGCCGGAGTCGCGCAGCCGGCGCAGTCGCTCGAACACTTTCTCGATCGCGGACGTGAAAAATTTCGGATGCGCGATCAGATAATGGAAAAGATCGCCGTTGAGATAGAGGGCGCGCGGCTGCAAGGCCTCGAGGCGATCAACCCACGCAAGGATCCTGGCTTCGCTGCCGGCTGCCAGACCGATGTGCGAGTCTCCGATGACGAAAATCTGTCCGGCGGCAATCATGATCAGAGCGCGGTCTTCAGATTCGCGCGCGGATTCTCGCGATAGGCTGACTCGATTTTATCGACCGCGTCGGAAGGCGGCTCTTTCGGAGCGTGAATCTCGATCCGATAGTACTCGTCGCCGTATCCTCCACCCTTTTTCTTGACGCCCTTTCCGGTCAGTCGAAAGGTCTGCCCGCCCTGCGTTCCCTTCGGAATGCGCGCGCGGACAGGTCCGTGGATGGTGGGGACCTCGATTTCCGCGCCGCGAATCGCTTCGCCGACCGTCACCGGCAGATCGACGTGAATGTCGTCGCCTCGGCGCTCGAAAAACGGATGCGGTGTCACATGCACGCGCACGTTGAGATCGCCCGCCTGCCCTCCCTGCCCGCCCGGCCCGCCCTTCCCGCGAATGCGGATGGTCTGCCCGTCCGCGATGCCCTCCGGGATTTTCACTTTGATGCGACCGCCGTTCACGGTCAGGTCCATGGTCGCGCCGGTCACCGCTTCGCGAAATCCGATGGTGAGCTCGGCGTTGATATCGGAGCCACGCATCGGGATCTCCTCGAATTCGATACTGCCGGGACCGCCGCCGAAGAGATCGGAAAAAATGTCCGTGAAGCCGGCCGGTCCGGATGCGCGCCGACCCGGGCGGGTGCGACGTCCCCCGCCGGTGAATTGCGAAAAATCGAAGCCGGCGAAAGGATTTTGTCCGCCCCCGCCGAAGGCGAACGCTTCGCGGCCGAGGCGATCGTACTGTTCGCGCTTCTCTTTGTCGCTGAGCACCGCGTAGGCCTCGGAAATCTCTTTGAACTTGTTCTCGGCTTCCTTGTTGCCCTTGTTGCGATCGGGGTGGTGCTTCTTCGCCAGATTCCGATACGCCTTCTTGATCTCCTCTTCCGTCGCCGTTTTCTTGACGCCGAGGATCTCGTAATAGTCCTTTTCGGCCATGGCCGTGGAAAGTATAGGGTTCGGGCAACCGAATTGCTTCCGCGCTTCGGCGTAAAATCGACCGCCCATGTACGGCTCACTTGCCCGCCGAAACGTCCTGACAATGATCCTGGCCGGCGGCATGGGCGAGCGGCTCTATCCCCTCACGCGCGATCGCGCCAAGCCGGCTGTTCCGTTCGGGGGGCGCTATCGCATCATCGATTTCGTCATCAACAACTTCATCAACTCCGGTTTCCAGAAGCTGAAAGTGCTCACGCAGTTCAAATCGAACTCGCTGATCGAGCACATCACGCGGACGTGGCGCCTGGTTCCGGAGATCGGACAGTACGTCGATGTCGTTCCGGCGCAGATGCGCAAGGGCCCGTTCTGGTTTCGCGGAACTGCCGATGCCGTTTTTCAAAACCTCGAGCTGATCTTCGACGAGCAACCGGAGTACATCTGCGTCTTCGGCGGCGATCACATCTACAAGATGGATGTCAATCACATGTTGCAGGAGCATCTGGCCAACGATGCCGACCTGACCATCGCGACCATCCCCGTTTCGCTGGGCGAGGCGCATCACTTCGGGATCGTGGAGATCGACAGCGACTGGCGGGTCACCGGATTCGTCGAGAAGCCGAAAGAAGGAGCAAAGACCATCCCCGATCGGCCCGACATGGTCCTGGCGTCGATGGGCAATTACATCTTCAAAGCGAATGTCATGATCGACGTTTTGCAGCGCAACGCGCTGCGCGACGCGGCCCATGATTTTGGCAAAGAAATCATCCCGGCCATGTATCCGCGGATGAAGGTTTACGCGTACGACTTCGCCAAGAATTTCATTCCGGGTGAGGCGGAATACAACCGCGGCTATTGGCGCGATGTCGGAACGATCGAGTCGTACTACGCGGCCTGCCTCGATCTGGTATCGGTCACGCCGCTCTTCAATTTGTACAACATGCAATGGCCGATCGTGTCGGCGCCGATGAATCTGCCGCCCGCCAAGTTCGTGTTCGCGGACGCGCAGACGCAGCGGGTCGGCATTGCCACCGACTCGATGGTCTCCGACGGCGTGATCATCTCGGGCGGCACGATCAATCGCTGCGTGTTGCACCCTCGCGTGCGCGTGCATTCGTACACCGACATCGACGAATCGATCCTGATGGACGGCGTCGACGTCGGCCGTCACTCGAAAATCCGCCGAGCGATCATCGATAAAGGTGTCAAGATTCCGCCAAGCACGACCATCGGATACGACCCGGAATTCGATCGGCAGCACTTCACAGTCACCGAAACGGGAATCGTTGTTGTGCCCAAGGGCGCCGTGATCGAGGAAAAGGTGATGGCATGACGCCGGCCAAGGTGCGGCCCGATGGACGCGCGCCCGATCAGATGCGCCCGGTCATCATCACGCCCAACTTCACCAAGCACGCCGAAGGTTCGGTGCTGATCGACGTCGGCGACACGCGCGTGATCTGCACGGCCTCGGTGCAGGAAAAAGTTCCGCCATTTCTTTACAAAACGGGGCGCGGCTGGGTGACCGCGGAGTACGGAATGCTTCCGCGCGCGACCACCGAGCGCACGGAACGCGAGGCCGCGAGAGGAAAACAGGGCGGCCGCACCATGGAGATTCAGCGCCTCATCGGCCGCTCGCTCCGCGCCGCGATCAATCCGGAATTTCTGGGGGAGCGCACGGTGTGGATCGACTGCGATGTCATCCAGGCCGACGGCGGCACGCGCACCGCCTCGATCACCGGCGCGTTCGTCGCGCTGACGCTGGCGTTAGGCCGCCTCTACATCGATGGCAACCTGGTGAGCTGGCCCGTCAGCTCCTTCGTCGCCGCTGTCTCGGTCGGTATCCTCGGCGGCATTCCGACGCTCGATCTGAATTACGAAGAGGATTCGAAAGCCGGCGTTGACATGAACGTCGTCGCCACCGATAAAGCACGCCTGGTGGAGCTGCAGGGAACCGGCGAGACAGCCACCTTCACGGAAGAAGAGATGAACGCCATGCTCGCTCTCGCCAGGAGCGGCATCGCGCAGTTGATCGAAAAACAGCGCGAGGCTCTCGCCCCGGTCCTCGCCCGCGTCGATACCATGGCGCGCGAACGCCTCAACCGGAAATTTCGTTGACGTAAATCAAGCCGCCGCGAATTCCGAACGGATAACGCGCGATCACGCGATATCCCTTCAGCGGCTCGAACGCGATGACGAATCGGCGCGGCCCGAGACCGAATTGACGGATGCGCCGCCAGCGCTGATCTTTATTCGCCATCTCGTAGTAGCTCCACACCTCCGCGCCGCCGTCGATCTGCTCGAGCGGAATCCTCCGCGCCCGCAAATCCTCGAAGGCTCTCCATCTGGCGCGATTCCAGGCGTGGTACTCCGCGACGAAGAACGTGCTGAAAATAGCGACGATCATTAGTGATGTCATGGCGACGATCTTCGCGCGTTCCCACGGAATGACGAGAGCCAGAAAGATGACCAGCGACCACGCCGAATCGAGCGCATAGCGGTCGACATAGAGACCCGATCCGAGCAGCGCCACAGTTCCGGCGAGTGCGGTGCCGATCGAGAGCTGGGTAGCGACGCCCCTCACCCCGTCCCTCTCCCCGCAAGCGGGGAGAGGGTGCTCGGCGGGAGGGCCCTCGCCCCGCGCAGCGGCGAGAGGGTGGTCGGCGGGAGGGCCCTCGCCCCGCGCAGCGGCGAGAGGGTGGTCGGCGGGAGGGCCCTCGCCCCGCGCA
>Ga0137388_10000046_pt1 | contig 76375 bp, 66 predicted proteins | sample 15con2h14AmetaG_FD_104644 | JGI IMG/M metagenome (GOLD analysis project Ga0137388, IMG submission 104644) | Vadose zone soil microbial communities from Angelo Coast Range Reserve, California, USA - 15con2h1.4A metaG | ecosystem: Environmental > Terrestrial > Soil > Vadose zone > Saprolite...
CCGCCGGTGGCAACCATCGCGGTGCATGCCTTTCGCGCGGATGCGACGTAAGCGTGGCGAGGAGATCGATCGCAATCGTCTCGATGCGAGTGGACAAACGGTCATCGATCAGAAGAAGCTGCCGCAACTTCAACGCCGTGTGAATGAGCGCGGGGGCAGCGATCTCGACACGATCATCGGTCCGTGTGCCGTCTTCACGCATATGATCGAGCCACAAAGGGGCGATCTCGACGCTGAAGATCTGCGCGCTCTCGCCATCGAATCGATCATCATGCCGCTCGCCCTTGGGATGAAAGACCGCGGCTCTCGGAGAACAACGGAATACCTTGCGACCACATCGTTCCTCGTACGATCCGCTCAGCGGAAACGAGAGATAGGCGAACTGATGTTCGTGACGCGGCAGCGCCGCCCCCGGCCTGTACGCGTACTCCGTCAGCGTAAAGCCGGCCGACTCATACGCGTGCAGCGCGCTGCCGAGAAACTCGCCGGTCTGAAGCCGCATGTTTTGGATGTACGCGGCGGCGGTGCGCGAGTTTCACGGCGCAGAGATCACTTGCCCCAAACGATTGATCGCATCGCTCGTACGAGGCATTGATGGAACCGGCCATCTTGACGCGGCCCGCGCTGATTTCGTCGCCCGCGCTGTCATCGCGCCGAATCGAGAAGGTTCGGCGGCAGGAAGTTCGTCTGCTTCGCGTTCGCTGTATTCCCGCGAAACCTCAAGAGCCCGTCGACGATGCAGTGCCTGATCTCGGCGTTCGGCGTGAAGGTTCTTCGCCGGCGGCGTTCCACGCCTACGAACGACTTGTGTCTGATCCGGAAGACGATCATCGCAGGATCTGTTAGTTCAGCCCCTGCCCGAAGGCGATAGACCCGTAGCCTCAGTCGGTATCGTATGGCATCACCATCACACGGTGGGGGTCACCGGATCGAGTCCGGTAGCGCCTACCAATCCACCAGTGATTCGGGGTTACGCGGACGAAATGTTCACGCTAGTTCTCACGAAGTCACGGTTGGATCCCGATTCAGATGTACACCTTGAACAACAGCGACGGGAACGATTCTGTCCCTGGGCTAATCCGTCGGCAAATACGGAGTGGTGTCGATTTCCTCGTCATGGAGCTGGTGCGTGGGAGAGCAGGGAACCGCCGGAACGCTTGCTGCGCTGGTCGTTGAGGAAAAAGACTTGATGTTTCGGCACGATGGAAATCCTCAACAACAGTTCACCGGGTAACATCACGGCCGTCCCGGGATATCCGCGGATGTCTGTAAGTTGTTGGGAACGCGTTCATCCTAGGTTGTCCTAAGTTGTCGCAGAAGATGGGATCACCTTCACACGGTGGGGGTCATCGGTTCGAGTCCGATAGCGCCTACCAAATCGCGATTGTTTACGCCGCTCACGTCAGCGGAACGTCGAGCGGCCTTTTCGCTTTCAGCGCCTGTCCCCCGAGCCATACCATCAACGCCAGACCGCCGGGCATGATGAGCAGAAGGAGCCAGCCGCTCCTATAGGTCGGCGCGAGAACGAGCGCGACGTTTCTCAATACAAACGCAAGCCCGGCCATACCCATGAGAACCGCGATTGCTTTGGGGAAGTAGCCGGAGCGAAACATCAGGTACGCGCGCAGCAGCCACGCCGTCCCGTAAAACGCATGAAGATTCCGCTGCCCCAGGAGTAAAACCGCAGCGACAGCATCGCCAGCGAATTGAGTTGATCCGTTGTGAACGTCTTCAGGTAGCCGGCGCCATTCAGGATGAATGACGGCGCGAAGTAGAACAGCTCCGCGACGGCAAACAACGCCGTGGCGAGGATGCCGAAGAACGCGGCGAGAAGAGCAACATCCTTCCGGACCGGCTTCAGCAGCATGTAGAAGACCAGCGCTAACGACACGTCGCAGGTCGCTTCGATGAGGTACCCGATGAACCCGAGACGAAAGAGCGTGTCGGACGTTTGGATGTTGCGCATCGTGGCCGCCGCGTCGCCCGACACGATCAGTTTCGACGGCACGTAGGCTTCGCCGAAGCCGCCCGCCACGAACGAGACGACCAGAAGGACAAGAGCGGCCTTTGCGTAAGTCGAGACAGGATTCATCGCGCCTCCGGAAACACGTTTCACTGTGGATGGTTAAGTTGTCGCGTGCGGCCGCGCGCGGCCACCTTGACACAGTGAGTTCACGACACCCGCTTCAGCGCGTCGTCCGCGTCCTTCTGATTCGGATTGATCTTCACCGACGCCGCATAGCTCGCCTTCGCGTCGGCCATGCGCCCCTGCTTCTCGTAAATGCCGCCGAGCCAGAAATACGCACGGGCGGTCGACGGCTCGTCTTCTTTCGGACGGTACACGAGGTATTTCTTGAGCGCCTCTTCGCCGCGAGAGAGATTCGCGCCGGACAATGCCGCGAGGTGGCCGATTTGAAAGTACGCCGGCATATACGATGAGTCGAGCTTCACGGCTAATTCGAGCTCGTCGCTCGCAGCTTTGTAGTTCTTCTCCGTGAGCATCAGGTAAACGCCGTAGAGGTAGTGAGCGCGCGCGGAGGACGGCTGCTCCTGCAGCATCGCCATGTACTCATTGTGCGCGAGGTCGAGCTTCTTCGCGGCCGAGTAGATGCGCGCGAAGGCGCGATGCCCTTCCATCACGTCGCGTTTGCGAATTTCCGTCGCCTGCTCGATCGCTGCCTCTTCGCTGCCGCCCAAGAGCGCCGGCGCTGACACATTGAACTCAACCAGTGCCATGCGCGCCGGCAGGAAGCTCGGGTCGATCTCGATCGCGCGCCGGAACTCATCCTTCGCCTTTCCGGCAATCGACATCATCTTGAACATGCCCGCGGTTGCGGCTGACTGGCTGTATGCGCCGGCGAGCTGGTAGTGGTAGCGGGCGTCGTTCGGCCTCAGGGCAACGGCCTTTTCGAAGTACCCGATTGCCTTCTGGGCGTCGCCGTGCGCGATCGCGTCCCTACCGAGTTGATAGAGCGTCTGCGGATCGTTGGTTTGTGCGCTGACGCTCATCGCGAAGAGCGCAATCGAGAAGATGGTTTTGAACATGGTCTATCCTACGCAGCGGAAAACCGCGCGATATGACCGTACGTATCAAAGGCATGACCGCTGGTTTCACACCGACGGTCGCCGCGCGTTACGCACGGGCGATCATCGATCTCGCGGCAAGCCGCGGCGCGAGCTGCACGGCGCTCATGCAACGCGCATCGATCACCGCGGCGGAACTGGCCGGCGACGACAACCGCATCGCATTCGTGAAGTGCACAGCACTCATGCGGGCTGCACAAAAGCTTTGCTCCGACCCTGCATTCGCCCTTCACTTCGGCGAAGCCTTCGACCTCTCCGAAATCTCCATCCTCGGCCAGATGCAGGGCGCCAGGACATTTGCCGATGGCGGATTAGCACAGATGAATCGCTACGGACGCCTCGACGCGGACCTCATGGAAGGCGAACGCTTCGCGGTCGATCACATCGCGGGAGACTTGTGGGTCATCGACCGGCGTCCCGATCCGAATGCGTTCGCCGAGTTCACTGAAGCGGCATTCGCGCGAATGGTGTGCACAATCCGGCGCATGGCTCCCGATACGCCGATCGTTCGCGAAGTGCACTTCACACATGCTGAACCGCCGTATCGCGCCGAATACGCGCGGATCTTTCAGGTTCCGCTGACGTTCGACAGCGAACGAAACGCGCTGGTGGTGAACGGCGTGGCGTGGACAATGCCCGTTCCTCCTCGCGGTTCGACATACGTAGCCGGAGTGATGACAGCGCACGCGGAAGCGATGCTGAAGAAACTGGAGAGCACGACGTCGATCCGCGGCAGGGTTGAAGCGGTACTGCTTCCGATTCTTCACACGCGCGAGGCGAACATCGACACGATCGCCGCGAAGCTCGGATACAGCCGGCAAACGCTTTTCCGCAGGCTGAAGGCGGAAGGAACCACGTTCGCAAAACTGCTCGACGGCCTGCGGCGGGAGATGGCGATGCAGTATCTCGACGACAAAACCGTCAACGAGACCGCCTATCTCCTCGGTTTCTCGGATCCGGCGGCATTCTCGCGCGCTTTCAAGCGATGGACCGGATCGCCGCCGCGGCTTCGGCGACGATGCTGATGAGGCAGAGCGCCTTCGGGACTCCGAAGGCTGATCATGCTCAGCGTGGTCCAAAAAGTATTCGCGAAGTGTTCGCAGGGTCCTACTACCGACGTCCCGGGATATCCACGGATGTCCCTAAGTTGTTGGGGACGCGATCGTCCCAGGTCGTCTTAGGTTGTCGCCGAGTGTGGCATCACCTTCACACGGTGGGGGTCGCCGGTTCGAGTCCGGCAGCGCCTACCAAATTTGCCAGTGACTGAAGGCCGCGAGTTGTTCGACTCGCGGAATCGAGTCAGCTTGCGCGATGACTACCGGGCGGTAGCGGAGCGGTTGCGCACGACACCGGCAATGAACATCACGATCCCCAATCCGCCAATGACAGCGCCTCCGCAGAAGAGAACGGTGGCGGCAAACACTGGCCTCCTGTGGTCGCTCACGTTGTCGTAAACCATCAGAGTAATATCCTCGACTCTCTCAGGGCGCGTTTGCATATCGGGATCGAGCTGCGCTTCTATTCGAATACGACCGGGCGGCTTCACAGCGAAGGTCTCGTAGCCATGTTCGTAGTGGTACCAGCCTAACGATCCACCCATCATGGAGCGACTCGTCCACACTGCGCGGTCACGACTTCCGAACACCGTCTGGCGAGATGAAAGCACCTCTCCCGACGCATCGAAGACAGAGTACCGGAGAGGGAAAGAAACAACAGGATGTTTCGTGCGCAGGTTTGCCGTGACCGAGATCGAGCAGAGACGTTTCGTGTCGACTCTGATGAAATCTGATCGCACTGCGCGACCGACCGGTAGAGCGATCGATGCCACCGGCCGCGCATTGAGCGCTCCAACGCCCGCCATGACGTAGAGTGCGAGGCCGGCGATGCACAGAATCGCGCCGATGACCGCGGTCGCGCATCCGAACTTCTTCATCGTACTGTGAAGCTGAGGTTACTACGGCGGCGAGGATGATGTCAGCGATGATGTCAGGCAATCGTCCAGTTTGTCGCCGGACGCCGGCAGCGCCTACCAAACACTCACTCAGTCCGCAGAATCAAATCGCCCGTTCCGTTGTCGACGGACGCCGTGAAAAGCACGACCGCGCCATTTCCGTCGAGCACTTGGAAGTCGGCCTGAAGGCCGCGCAGGTCGCCCAGCGTGTCGCGGGCCGCACCGAGAATCTCGCTTGCAATTCCATTCAGCAAAAGGAACTGGTTCGGATTGAGCGTGTAGTCTTTCGATGCGGAGCCGATGGCCGGCACGCGGAGAGTGACCCGAACGCGAACGCTGCTTCCACTCACCTCCATCAGACCGAAATTGGTGCGGAAGGTCGCGGAGTCCTCGAGTGATCCGATCGACTGCATCGCTCCGGCCTTGAGCGCCCCGCTCGCGGCAAGCGTCGGAACTCCAGTGCCGAATGTTGCGGCTCCGCCGCCGACAGTGGTGTAAGTGCGACTCGTGATCGCGAATGTACCGGTGATCGGAGTGAACAGCAGGTATCCGACGCTGTCTGCTGTGCTGCCGAAGAGCGTGCCGATGACATCGTGAATGACGTTCGATTGGCGCGCTCCAAGCGCGATCTGCCGGCTCAAGTCGTCGCCGGTCTGCGAAACATATCGCAGCGTTCCACTGCCCGTTCCTGAACCGGTGTTTGTGACGGCGACGTCGGTACGAAAGAACGTGTTGTTGGCGCCGTGGACCACGCCGGCCACGGGAATGATGACCGCCTCGCTTCTCGAGTAGCCAAACTGTTTGCTCCAATCCACCACGCTCCAGTTATCGCCGCTCGCGTCGTCGACCGGAGTGGCGTAGGCCAGAAACTTCCCGGGACCTGTGTTCGTCAAGATCGCCGTAACCGCCCCCGCAGGAACGACGTTATTGCCCCCGTTCAAGGCGAACGGACCCACTGCATCGGTTCGCGTGCCGAGGGAAGATCCGTCAGCGGCGAGGAACTCGGTCTGTATGGTCGACGCGGCTCCGGACATTTCCTGAATGAACAGGTTTGTGTGACTGGTGGTATCCCGCTGGAGACCGGTCAATACCAGACTGTCGCCAGCGCCGACGCCGCGATCGGAACGGAAGGTCGGGATCACGGTGCCGGTGCTCCCGGCCGCGTTGCTGGAATTGAGAATGTTCGTGCTTACCAGCAGCTTCGTTGCGCTGGCTGAACGAATCTGCAGGCTCCCCACCTGCGCGTCGTTGCCGAAGACGTTCTTCACGACATCGGCCAGCTCGATGCCTTCACCGCCGATCGATGGTAATGCGGTTGACTTGGCACCATCCGTTCCTCCGAACGGTGTGTAGAAGAATTGAACGTCGTTGATCGCCTCGTTCCCGCGTCGACCAAGCAGGGACACATCCGAGATGAATGTGCCGACGCTGCCTGTTACGTGTCCGACGCCTGGCACGAACAGCGCGACCTCGCCGTCTGCCAGCGGCGGTGGACCCGCAACAGTCAGAGGAGGCTGCACGGTGTCGACGATGGATACGCGACTGATCGATGGCGACGGGCCGCTCAGATACGCGAGCGAGAGGTTTCCGGAGGTCGATCCGAGGGGTGCGTCGGCGTCCGGACGGCTGGAGCGATCGATAGTGAACGAGAACGAGGATGTCCCAGCGGGCGGAATCGACACCATCCCACTCTGTGGAATGAGCCAGGGCTGGTCGGAAATGAGAATGCCGGTCAGCGTGGCTTGGCCGCTGTTCGTAAAGATCACCGTTCCCGTCGGTGATGCGCCGGCAGGCGTTGCAACGTCGACGCGACTGGCCATCGGCCTCGCGGCGACCGCGGCGGCAGGTGGAGCGGTAGAAAGGAGCTTGATCGGAATCTGTAGCCCGGCCGCGACGCCGTTGCCGGAGACGATTGAGACTCCCTCGAACGCGCCGTTCGACTGCGCGGCTCCAGTGATGGTGACGGCCTGACTCGCGCCGGGGTTCAGAGTGAACGACGTCGGCGTCTGCGCGAAAAAGTTCTGGCTCTGCGAAAGTGTGACCGTCGTTGGCGAACCGCCTGCGTTAGTCAGCGTGAATCTCGTCGTCGCGCCGCCTGAACCGGGCTGCTGCAGCATCGCCGTAGGGAACGAGCTGACGACGACCGTCGGATCGGTCAAAACGTTGATCGTCGCGAGTCCCATCGCCGAGGCGCGGCCTCCCGTCGCAGTCAGCGTGTAGCTAGTGGTCGCGTTAGGCGCGACTGTGACCGAGCCGGAGAGCGGTTGCGCGCCGACGCCGTCGTCGATGAAGACCGAAGTGGCTTCGGCAGTCGTCCACGAGAGCGTCGACGATTGTCCGAGGCGGACCGTCGTGGGCGTTGCCGCAAATTCCATGATGCGAGCATCGTTCGGCTTGGCGGTGATCTGGAGATCGGCGCAGTGGTGATAGAAGTAGCCGCCGCCGACGTTCGGCCCGTGCTCTGCCATGAATTCGATCACCTGGAGCGTGCACTTGGCGCAGTCGATGTCGGGCAACATCACCTCGGCCTGCCATGTCCTGACGCTGGAAGCATCAGTGTGTGCAAACAAACCGTCGGCGAGGATCGGAAACTTCGGAGGGTTTTGAATCGCCGCGCTCACCGACAGACCGTTTGCGTTCACCACCACGTCCGGATCGGGCGGAAGTTCAGCTCGCGAGTTGAGGGAAAGAGCGATCCGATAGTGGCCTGGATGAGGAACGAATTCGAGCAGTCGGATCGTCAGAGGGCTTCCCCCCTGGACCTTGGTCACGACATTCGACGCGATCCCCTCCCCACACGGCGGTAGCCCCTTTCCACCGTCCTCCGTCGACAGCGACGACGGCGGCTGGCTGAGAATGAAGTGAGCCTTCGCAACCCACGGCCCTAAGGCCATAAGGGCCCCGAAGGTCACGGCGAGTGCACGTACTCGCATGAGAGAACCTCGAGACAGGACGATACCATCACATTCACACGGTGGGGGTCGCCGGTTCGAGTCCGGCAGCGCCTACCAAACCTAAACTCACCACGCGCTCACGTTACCCAGACGGAGCGACGTTTTCATTTGCTGCGCCCTCGATCCAAGTGTTCGCGCCGGTGTTCGCGGAGTCCGCGTTGGGTCCAAGCCCGTGCGTTATTTGGTTCGTCAGCTCGGCAGCTGGAGAACCGACGATGAGTGCTAGGTTTGTTGTTCAGTCGTCGTGCACCGTTTTTTGTGATGGTGGCGGGTGCGCGTGGAGTGACGAGGCGCCGACCGACGCCTCGCGTAGGCTCCCCGTCGCGGCCTCACCGCGAAACCGGATCAGGAGTTGTGCGCGGATCCTGGCGTCTGTTGTTCCAATACGTGAGGTTTGCGCCCGCAACCAAAAGCCATAGGCCAGTTGCTATTTCGGCCACAAACATCGGTGCCCAGCCAAGAGTCAGCGCCGCCGCGCGCTCGGGAAAAATCAGGCTTGCAAAACCGAGCACCGGTATGAGGACAGAGGCCACGATTCCGAAGGCGGACAAAATTCGTGGAATGAATCTCGACTTGAGCAATAGGTAGAAGAAAATGATGGAGCCGAGGGAGAAGTAGATCACGGCGATATAGAAGCCGGCGGCATAGCCGCGCAGCAGCAAATTCACCAACGCTTGACGCTCCGGCACGCCAAAGGCACTCACGCGGCCGGTATAAATGCTCAAAGCCATGAAGCTGAAAACCGGGATCACGCCGCCGATAACGGCCTCTGCGACCCTCCAGAGCAGCGCAAAGAGTGCGAGATTCTCGTCGACAGTCCGGAGCAACGCGTAAAAAGCTCCGCCGAGCAGTATCGTCGTCCAGCTCGCGATCAGTTGACTCGAAAGACCGACGCGAAACAGTCGCTCGGAAGCGGTGATGTTCCGGGCGGTCTCCGTGAAATTTCCGGGCACGATCAGATGGAAGGCGATGCCGAAGCCCGCCAGAAAGGCGGCCATCACGAACAGATACATGAAGCCCGCAATTCGTGCGTAAACAAGTAGCGATTTGTCAGCGGCATTGCTGTCCATCTCAGGAGACCCGCTTCATCGCTGCGTCGACATCCTTCTGATTCGGATTGATCTTCAGCGACGTCGCGTAGCTCGACTTCGCCTCCGCCTTATTTCCCTGCTTTTCGTAAATGCCACCGAGCCAATAGTAGGCGCGCGCGACGGACGGCTCCTCGTCTTTCGGCCGGTACGCGAGGTACTTCTTCAACGTCTCCTCGCCGCGCGCGAAGTTGTTCGCGGCGAGCGCCGCGAGGTGGCCGATCTGAAAGTACGCGGGCATGTACGATGGATCGAGTCTCACCGCTGATTCGAACTCGTCGCCTGCCGACTTGTAATTCTTTTCCGTGAGCATCAGATAGACACCGAAGAAGTAGTGAGCGCGCGCCGACGCCGGCTGCTCCTTCAGCATGTCGACGTACTCTTTGCGAGCCAGATCAGCCTTCTTCGCCGCGGTGTGAATGCGCGCGAAAGCGCGATGACCGTCGATGGCGTCGCGCTTTCGGATCTCGGTTGCCTGCTCCATCGCGGCCGATTCGCTCCCTCCCGCGATGGCAGGAGCGACAATATAGAACTCCAGCAACGCGAATCGCGCCGGGGTCAAATTCGGATCAAGCTGGATGGCCCGCTCGAGCTCGGCCCTCGCCTTTCTTCCCATCGACAACCCCCCGAACATACCCGCGCGCATGCCCGCCTGAAGGTATGCATTTGCGAGCTGGTAGTGGTAGCCGGCGTCGTTTGGCTTCAGGGCGACCGCCTTCTCGACGTACTCGGCCGCCTTTTCGGGCTCGCCGCGTGTCATGGCGTCGCGCCCGAGCTGATAAAGCGCTTGGGCATCATTCGTCTGCGCCTCGGCTGCGAGAGGTAGCGTAGCGATGAACAGAATGGCTGCGATTCGTTTCATCGAGTGCACCTCCGAGGACCTCCGCAATAGTCTGCGGTCAGAGTCGAGCGCGGGCGACCTCGCCGGCAGGCGATGTTCGCATCCAGGCGTAGCATATCCACGACGGAGCCGATGGACATGATCCTACGCATCAAGAGCATGACCGCAGGTTACAAGAGGCGCCGAAGCGATGCCTGAGCCCACCGTTGCGGCAGGTCTAGCGCGCGGGTTGATGGAGCTGGCGGTGTCAAAGGGAGCCAGCCGAGAGGTACTGGCCGAGCGTGCCCGGATCGATCCGGCGGAATTGCAAGACCAGGACAATCGCATCCCGTTTTCGAAGTACGTTGCGCTCATGAGAGCGGGCAAAGAGCTGTGCAATGATCCGGCCCTGGCGTTGCACTTCGGCGAGACCATCGATATGTCTGAGATGTCGATCGTCGGCCTGATTGGCCGCGCCGCCGAGACGGGAGCCAACGGCTTCGCGCAGATCAATCGTTATGCGCGGCTGATCGTCGAGGTGGACTTGGGAACCGCCGATCGCTTTCAGCTCATGCGCAGCGCGGGGCAACTCTGGATTGTCGATACCCGCAAGAACCCCAACGACTTTCCTGAGATGACGGAATCCACCTTCGCCCGCATGGTTTGCGCATCGCACCGTTCGGGCAGCGAACAGTTTGCGAAAGAGGTCCATGTCACCCACGCGGCGCCGGGGCATCGCTCGGAGTACGATCGGATTTTTCGGGTGCCCGTGGTTTTCGAGAGCGACAAGAACGCGCTGCTGACCGATGACGCGTGGTTGACCCAGAGAAATGCGATCTCAGTCTCGTCGCGCTATATCTTTGGGATTTTGAGTGCGCATGCGGATGCGCTGCTCGAGAGCCTGGAGAACTCGAAATCCACCAGGGGCCACGTCGAGAGCTTGTTGATGCCCATCTTGCATACTGGCGATGCGAGCATGGACGTGGTCGCCGGCAAACTCGGGCTCAGCCGCCCGACGCTTCTTCGCAAGCTGAAAGCTGAGGGCGTGACTTTCGAGAAGGTGCTGGACGAATTGCGCCACAAGATGGCCATGCACTACTTGAGCGGGAAGAAGGTCTCGGTGAACGAGACCGCGTATCTGGTGGGCTTCTCAGACCCGGCCGCGTTCTCGCGCGCATTCAAGCGTTGGACCGGATCCAGCCCACGCATGATGCGCGCCGCAGAGACTGAAAAGGATCAGACCGGGTTTTCGTAGGTCGGTTCCCCTGCAGTCCCGCAAGGTGGGATCACCTTCACACGGTGGGGGCCGCCGGTTCGAGTCCGGCAGCGCCTACCACCTTATCTCCCCCGCTTCCGCGACACATCCAGCCAGCACGAGGCCGGCCAGAAACCAGCCTCCAACGTGATCGGCGAATTCGCGGGTGTCGGCCCACGTTCATTCGAGAAGACTTTCCCGACATCATCGGTGGCGGTCCCCATATGAAGCCGATCGAATTCTCCTGCCGCTAGAGTCTGCCAATCCTCCCCGATAATCACAGGGGATGAATGTGCAGTTCCTCATCGGCGGATGCGCGGTGTCGCTCGCCTGCGCCGGACTGATCCTCTTCCTGCTGCGTCCACTCACCAGGAGGCCGGGGTCGCCCCTGACGGTGCTCCCCCACGATCTCGGCACTTCGTCGAGCGCCGGATTGATCCTCGCCAGCGTTCTGGGACTGTATCTGGAGCTGCTGCTGATCCGCTGGATCTCGAGCGAGATTCGGATCTTCGCCTACTTCAAGAATTTCGTGCTGATCGCGTGCTTCCTCGGATTCGGTCTCGGTTGCTATCTGACCCGGCGAGCGATCTCGATCCTGATGCTCGGCGTTCCTGTGCTGTTTTTCAGCGCCGCGATCTGCCTCCCCTGGCCTCCGCTGCGCCGGCTGATCGACGCCTTGCCTCCTCTCCTCGGCGCATCGTCGGACATCTACATCTTCGAGATGGGAACCGCGAACGTTACCGGTTCCGCGATCACCGGACTTCTGATCGCCGCCCTCATCGCGCTGCCGCTGTTCATTCTCATCGCCATCACGTTCATTCCGATCGGGCAACTGGTCGGCTGGTATCTCGAAACCGCGCCTAACGGAATCCGCGCCTACTCGTGGAACGTGCTGGCCAGCCTGGCCGGCATCGCGCTTTACACCGCGCTCTGCTTCGCCGATCAGCCGCCGATGGTGTGGATGCTGGTGGGGTGCGGAATCGCGGTGGCGCTTTTCTGGCGCGCCCCGTGGCCGCGATGGGCAACCCTCATTGCGTTCGTAGCCGCCGCCATTTTGATGTTGTTTCAAGACACCGACAGAGCGCGCGTGTACTGGTCGCCGTATCAGAAGCTGGCGGTTAGGCCGAACCTTCTCGATGGAAAAGTTGTCGGGTATTCGCTGGAGACAAACGGAAGCTGGTATCAGAACGTCCTGAACCTCTCTCCCGACTTCATCAAAGCGCACCCGGAGGTCATTGGAGGATTGCCTCCGGATCTGAACGCGTACAACCTTCCGTACCGCTTCGCGCCGCGGCCGGCGAATGTGCTGGTGCTCGGATCCGGAATGGGGAACGACGTGGCGGCGGCCTTGCGGAACGGGTCAGGCGCCATCACGGCGGTGGAGATCGATCCGCTGATCGTCAAGCTCGGCCGGGCTCTGCATCCGGAGAACCCGTATGGATCGCCGAGGGTCCGGATCATCGTCGATGACGCGCGTAGTTACGTGCAGAACAGCGCTGAGCAATACGACCTGATTGTTTTCTCGCTTCTCGATTCGCACACCACGGCATCGCACTTCACCAACATTCGCATCGATAACTACGTCTACACGCGGGAAGCCTTCGCGGCGGCTAAGCGTCTGCTGCGACCGAATGGCATTTTCATCGTGAAGTTTCAGGTGGAGTTTCGACCGTGGATTGCGGGCCGCCTGCACGAATTGCTCACTGACGCATTCGGATTTCAGCCGCTGCAGTTGGAAGCCACGGCGGGGTATCGAAGCTGGGGACGCTTTTTCATCACCGGCTCGAAGCAGAGAATCTTGGCCGCCCTCGCGGATCCTCGCCTGCGTGCGTATGTGCGATCGCGCGTTGGGATGCCGATGGAGGCGGTGGCCATGACCACGGACGACTGGCCGTACTTCTACCAGCGCAATCCGGGATTGCCGATGAGTGTGGCGACCGTCTCGCTGTTGCTGATCGCGATCTCGCTGCTGGCGGCCCAGCGCATCGGCTTGGGTTTTGATCAGTTGCGTTTCGAGTTTTTTCTGCTGGGCGCTGGCTTCATGTTGCTCGAGGCCCAGATCATCAGCCGCATGGCGCTGCTGTTCGGAACCACCTGGGTGGTGAACTCGGTGGTGATCGCCGTGCTTTTGCTATTGATCGTGGCGGCAAACGCGATCGTGGCGGCCCGGCCGCGCACCAGCGTCGAGCTCGCCTACGCCGGCATCATCGCGTGTGTGGCCATCAATTACCTGGTGCCGATCCAGGCGCTCTTCTACCGTTCCTTCTTCGTGCGCGCAACGGTGGCGACGTTGATTCTCTGCCTGCCGGTTTTCTTCGCCGGGATCGTCTTCGTGCGGAGGTTCGCTTCGGCAGGCTTTGCCGCTGAGGCGATCGGATCGAATTTGTTAGGCGCGCTGGCGGGAGGGGTGGCCGAGTCGCTCTCGCTGTGGCTCGGATTCCGCGCCCTCCTCGGCGTCGTCGCGGCGCTGTATCTCGGCGCATGGCTGGCTGGCCGGCTGGAACCTACCAGTTCACCAAAATTACCGGTCGAGATTTGACGACACAAGAAGAGCGAACAAGAGGTCCCCGAATGCCGTCGCCGTCGAACGGGATGCGTCAGTCGGTTTTCGGGGTCGATTCCGGTGCCTTCCCCTCGCGCACTTTCTGACGGGCGCGGCGGAAGGCGCCCTCCATTTCGTTCCAGGCGCGCTCGAAGCCGGTCTTGAGCTCCGCGGCGACGGGGCCGCGGTTCTTCTGCAGGTCCATCAGGATCTGCTTCGCGTTGTTCAGCGTCTGCCGGAGCGCGCCGGTGACCTCGGTGAGGTCGCCCCGCGTCGATTCGATCGATTTCTTCGCGCGAGCCTCGAAGACCTGGACGTCAAATCCCCATTCGCGCAGGAAAGCGGCGCCTTTCGCGGTTTCTTCAGTCATCGCAATCTCCTCCGACAATACTACGAAAAAACCGTGCCGCAGTTTGGCAGCACCGAGGGCGGCCGGGCCGATCAATTACCTTGGAGGTAATGGCTCCCATTTCGCGGGCAGTATAGATTTGCGCGGCATGGCCGCCGAACTTGAAAGCGCATTCGGGCGTCTGCTCCGCGAGTGGCGGACGCGGCGCCGCGTGAGTCAGCTGGATCTCGCAGTCGAGGCGGGCGTCTCGTCGCGCCACGTAAGCTTCATTGAGACCGGCCGCTCGCAGCCCAGTCGCGAGATGATTCTCATGCTCGCCCGCGTGCTCGACGTGCCTCTGCGCGACCGCAACGATCTGTTGATGGCGGCCGGCTACGCTGCCATTTACCGCGCCACCGATCTCGACTCGCCGGCTCTCGAACAGGCGGGCCGGGCGCTCGACTTCATGCTGCGCCAGCACGAGCCTTACCCCGCCATCGTGGTCGATCGACGCTGGACGATCCTGAAGGCCAATGGCGGCGCCGTCCGGCTGGTAGAAGCCTTCGCCGACGCTTCGGCCGCGAGCGAGTGGGGCGGCAATGCGATGCGGTTGATGTTTCATCCGCGCGGCTTTCGCCCGCACATCGTCAACTGGGAGGCGATGGCGGCAGCGCTGATCCAGTGGCTCCACCGCGACGTGTTGAGCGGTCTTGGCGGCGCCGAGACGCGTAGTCTGTTGGACGAGCTGCTCTCCTACCCCGACGTGCCGCAGCGCTGGCGGACGCTCGACCTCGACGTCTCCACCGCTCCATTCCTGGCCATCGAGTTCAGGAAGGGCGACCTCCACCTGCAGTTTTTCTCCACGCTCACGAGCCTCGGAACTCCGCACGACATCACGCTCCAGGAGCTGCGCGTCGAGGCATTCTTCGCGGCGGACCCGGCGACCGAGGAGGCGGCGCGACGTCTTACTTGAGTCCGTAACTCATCGTTGGTCGCAAATTCAGGATCTCAACGGTCATCTTCGCGATCGCCTCTGGCGGCTCACTCTTTAGATCGAGAATTGCCGACAGGCTCGGCCGCGGTCGCAGTCGGACGTAGCGCGGAGCGGTGCCGCCCGCCACCATCCGATACCAGAGTGTCTCACCCTGCAGTCTTGATTGATCCGCGCTGAGCGCGGCCTCGAAGTTTTTTTCCGCACCGGGCACGAGGTCGACGGTCGTGAACTCGAGCCGGGCGGTCGGTTGCGGTTCACCCGTGCCGCGCGAGAACGCTGGCAAGTACTCGTACAGCGCATGCCCCAAAAACTGGCCGTGGGGCGTAACGTTGGAAATGTTGTCTCGCTCGTCGTCCGCCGGCGCCACCGGACTATCCAAACTGGCGGCCGAGTGCCCGAACGTTCCGTAGACGAACCACCGCTGTCGTTCACCGGCCCAGATCGTCCAGCCATACCAGGTCCAAGTGTCCTTCGCCTGCCGGTGCCACTCGAGGTGTCGGATGTACCCGGCTTCGAAGTCGACAGTGTCTCCGTCATGGGGACGCAAGATCGAGATGCGTGCGTAGGGACCTTTGAGCATTGGAGTCCCTCCGGAGTGGCAGCATCGTTCCAGCGGCGCAGCCGATCAATTACCTCGAAGGTAATCGCACCGGATTCACTGGCTCTCTAAAGTGCGTGGCATGAGTCGAGAGCACGAGCGCGCGCTGGCCCTCGTCTCCTTCGCCGCCATCTGCCTGATCTGGGGGACGACGTTCCTCGCCATCCGAGTGCCATCGAGACGATGCCAACGCTCTACCTCACCGGCATCCGTTTCACGCTTGCCGGAGCGATCCTCCTCGGCATCGCGCTCCACGGCCAGCCGCTGCCGCGCCGCGCGTCGCAGTGGGGACACGAGGCGCTGACCGGCATCCTGCTCGTACCGCTGGCCAACGGCTCGGTCGTGTGGGCGGAACACTACATCGCCAGCGGTCTGGCGGCGCTCCTCGCGGCCACGTTGCCGCTGTGGATGGCGCTGCTCGAGCGCCTCCTGATCCGCAGCGAGCGCCTTACGCCCAGCCGGATCGCCGGGCTGATCGTCGGCTTCTGCGGCGTGGCCGCAGTGGTCGCACCGGCGATCGCGAAGCCGTCCACCGGGGGCGCGTTGATCCTCGGCACAATGGCCATGCAGTTCTACGCGCTCAGCTGGAACCTCGGAACGCTGCGGGCAAAGTACCAGCCGTCGGGCGTCCCGCCCGCCCTCGCTCCCGCACTGCAGATGCTTCTCGGCGGCCTTGTCACGCTCATAGCCGCCGCGATCGTCGGGCCTTGGCAGTGGTCGTATTTGACCATGCGCAGCGGCCTTTCGCTTCTCTACCTCACGTTGTTCGGCTCTGTGATCGCCTTCAGCGCGTACTTCTACGCGCTGCGCGTGATCCCGCCGGGCAAGCTCACGCTCTTCGCCTACATGCAGCCGGTGGTGGCGGCGATCGCTGGCACTCTCGTACTGCATGAGCCGATCACGATTCCGATGCTCGTCGGTATGCTGCTGATCCTCGGCGGCGTGACGGTAGCGCGGAGAGGCAGGTGACGCCGGAGTCCGCTCGAGCCTACCTCACCAAAATTATCGGTCGGGATTTGCCCTCGCGCGACCTCTCCGTTGATGAGCGCCTATGGTGAAAAAGCACAAAAAGAGCGAACAAGAAGTCCGACGCGAAATCGCGCAGCTCAAAGAGGAGATCGAAAAACTGCGACAACGCGCGCAGGAGCTGGGACAGAGCTTCTGGTCGTTGGACGCGGACGAGCTCGCCAGAAAGGTGCGTGGCGAGACGTCGAAATCACCGTTTATCTTCGCTCAGGGCTGGACCAGCGCAGCATTTCCGGGGAGCAACGCCAGCTACAACGTTTCGGTGCGCAACCCCGATCCGATTGGATACTCGCGCATCTTCGCCACGATCTTCTTTGGCCTCGGCGATTTCTTCAGTGCCGATCAGGCCTGGATCGGACGGGACACGCGATGGCCCGCGGTGTCGTCGGATCGCACGACCTTCCTCGCGAACACCAGCCAAACCTTCAGCTTCACCTATCCACTCCCCTCGCTGTTGCTGGGCACCTACAACGGAAACTCGTTGATTTGGCAGAGCGACTGGGGCGGTCACGGCACTCTATTTGACCGAGCCAGCTTCGAGGTGAAGCTTTTCTAAGCGGGGAGCCCCTAATTCAGTTGACCTCTTGCCGCCCCCTAGCTTACTGTTTCCTTTCCAAAACCAGCCCGGTCCCCAAAACTTGACTGAACTCTCGGAGGAGGATTCGCCATGTCCGATTCTTTCAGCGTTGTCAGCAGTGAGTCGTGGTTTTCCCGCATCGTCGGATCGATCAAGAGCGTCCTGTTCGGTTTGTTCCTCTTCATCGCGGCCTTTCCGCTGATGTACTGGAACGAAGGGCGAGCGGTGCGCACTGCGAAGAGTCTCACTGAAGGATTGGGCGCAGTCGTGCCGGTGTCGGCGGACTCAGTCGATCCAGGGAAGGAAGGGAAACTCGTCCACGTCAGCGGTGCGGTCAAGACGACCGCGGCCCTCGTTGACGATGAATTCCCCGTCAGCGCGCAGGGTGTCAAGCTGTTCCGCACCGCCGAGATGTATCAGTGGAAGGAACACGAGAGCAAAGAGACGCGCAAGAAAACCGGCGGTGGCTCCGAGACCGTCACGACGTACGAATACCGGAAGGAGTGGGCGGCGGGCCGTATCGATTCGTCCAGCTTCAAGAAGCCCGAGGGTCATGGGAATCCGGAGGCATCCCCGTATCAGTCGAAGACATTTACGGCGAACCTCGTGACAGTCGGCGCCTTCACCATGTCTGACGAGCAGGTCGCGCAGCTCACCGATTCGGAAGCTCTCCCGGTGGATGCGTCGGCGGCTGAGAAACTGAAGGGCGATCTGAAGAGCAAGGTGCAGGTGAAAGAAGGCAACTTCTACCTGTCGAAGGATCCGGCATCGCCCCAGATTGGCGACGTGCGAATTTCGTATCGCATCGTGAAGCCGGCGACGGTCAGCCTGGTGGGCGTCCAGAAGGCTTCGACTTTCGCTGCTTTTCAGGCGAAAGCCGGCGACGCCATCCTGCTGGTCGAGGCGGGGACGCACACCGCGGCGGAGATGTTCAAGACGGCGCAGGAGCGTAACGCCATCTTCACGTGGATCCTTCGCTTCGTCGGCTTCTTCATGATGTTTCTCGGTTTGTTCACGATCTTCCGCCCGATCGCTGTGTTGGCGGATGTCCTGCCGCTCTTCGGCACAGCGCTCAGTGCAGGCATTGGGCTCTTCGCTTTTCTGGGAGCTGCTGTTTTGTCGGTCCTGACGGTCGCCGTGGCCTGGCTGGTCGTGCGTCCGGTGCTCGGCGTTGCATTGCTCGTCGTCGCCGGAGCCGGCATTTTCGGGCTGATCAAAGTCGGGCGAGGGAGGAAGGCGGCGCGGGTGGCCGCGAAACCGGCGCAGGCAACATAGTCTCTTTCCCTTCCCCGGTGGGCGAAGCGTCAAAGTGCTCCTTTGACGCTTTTTTTGCGCCGGCTTAGCGTGGCAATCACGCCAACTGCCTGATTTCACAGGACCTGACGATCGTTTTATCCCCGTCCTCAGAAAGCTTCACACCCCCCGCCCTAAATTGCCATGTTGAAAGGATGGTACCTATATGAAACGCTCAGTTCTATTCCTCGGAATCATGTTGACCGTTGCGACGTCGGCGTTTGCCGGTAGCGCCTCGACGACCAACGTCAATAACATCACCGCCTCGGTCGCCGCCAAGTGCACGATCGGAGCTTTCTCGATCGCCTTCGGTTCCTATGACCCATTTGCGGCTGCCCCGCTGGATCAGAGCGGAACTGTCACGATCAACTGCACTAAGGCCACCAGCGGCGTCGTCTCGTTCGACCTCGGCGCCAACGCCTCGGGTGTGGTTCGCCGGATGCAGGACACCGGCGCCACGGGCAACTTCCTGACCTATGAGGTTTACACCGACGCCGCCCACACCATCGTGTGGAACGCCGTCAACACGGTGACGCTCGGACCGTCGGTTTCGAAGAACACGGCGCTCACAGCGACTGCCTACGGCCGCGTTGCTGCCGGACAGGATGCCGCGGTTCTCAACTACCAGGACACGCTCATCGCCACGGTGACTTTCTAAAGTCCTCCGCTGTAGAACTGAGCGGTCGGGCTGGTTCCGCCTGGCGGGACCAGCCCGATTTTCTTTTTTGGAATCGCGACTACGGCTTAGGCGGAGTCGGGACGCTGTCATCGTCCGGCGACGGGACCAGAATCCGAATGATTTTCTTGATGACCTTGATCGGATCGAATCGATCACCATCATCGCGGCGGGCGAAAGATGGAGTTGCACTGCTGAGTAACGCGGAAACGAGCAGGGTTGCGACAGCACGGCGCATAGTTCTCCTCCGGTCGGCTGGAAAGCCGGTTTAGCGGTTGTTGATCGGAGGGCGCGCCCCGGTTCAGGGAGTAGTGATGGAGAAGGGCAAAGTGCTACCCACTACTTCTCGGGCGGCGGAAGAAAAATGCGCTCAGGCTCGTAGCGAAGGCGTTTCAGATACGTTCTGACGTGATCGACTGCGCGCAGCGGCTGTGGCGTGGTCCGCAGGACATCGCGCAAATACGATAAAGCCGTGACAGCGCGGTGATTCAGCTTCTTATTGATGAACTCATGGAGGACGGTTTCGACGAGGTGCCGCGCGTCGTCCAACTGGGCGTTCGCGATCAGAGCATCGGCAAGGTCGAGTCCCGCCAGCCCCGCGTCGTCCGCCATCGATAGCGCTAAAAAGTTTTGGCGGACCGTGCGCAACAGTTCAACCGCCTTTCCGAAATCGCCGGCGCCGAGAACTGCGCGCGCAATTGACCAATCCGTTCGTGTGACTTCGCCGGTCATCCCGAGGTCAACCAGCATTGCGCGGGCTTTCTGCAGCATCAGGAATGCTTCTTGGGTTCGACCGAGCTGACTATAAGTCGCACCGAGCGTATTGGTCAGCGCGGCGCGTGTATAAGCATCATCGAACTGAACTTCGCTGAGCGCCTTCTCGAGCTCGGCGCGAGCCTGGTGGTAGCGGCCCTGACAAAAATAGACATTGGCGGTCATCTGCCGCACCTGCACCACGTGCCGATGATCTTGGAAGTCTCGGAGTATCGGCTCGATCGTCGCGAGCAACTTCAGCGCCTCTTCGTATCGCTCGAGCTCGGCCAGAACAATGGCGCGCGCCAGCTCCACCACAGCGGAGTCTTGGGCGAGAGCGTTCGCACCACCGTAAGCTCGCTGAGCCGAGTCGTAGGCGCGCAGAGCTGCGTCGTACTCGCTGATGTACCGATGCGCGGTTCCGATTTCCTTCCACGCCGCTCCTTCGATCTGAGCCTGGATCGGCGCCGGATAGGTTTCCGCGGGAATGCTCGTCGCAATCGCGAGCGCGAGCTGTGCGAACCCGAGACTCTCTCGCGGATTCGATTCGACGATCTCGTAGGCGACTGACGTCAGTTCCTGAACAAACCCTGCTGTCCGCCACTCCGATGGGATGTCCAGGTCCCAAAGCTCGGACGATGATGCGCGCAGCGCGGCCACGGCACCGCGAGCCGCCTCACGCTCTCCGGTGAGGCGGGCAATCGTTTGCAGAAACTCGTCACGACGCTCGCGCACGGCTGTCATGGCTCCCCTCGCTTGCGATAGCGATTCTTGGCCTGGCGAAGGCATCGGCTGATCAGCTTCTGGGCGTACTTCGGCGAGGTGTTCAACTCGGCCGCCACTTCCGGCACGCTGTAGCCCTCGAGATACCGCAAGCGCAGCGCGATCTGGCATTTTGCCGTCACGCATTCGAAGGCCTCCCGTGCCGCCAACCGATCGGGCAGGGCATCGTTGACGCGCTCGAGGCTCGGATCGGGGATCTCGCCCGACTCCGACGGCAGGGAGACGTGCCGGGCGCGTTTTCGAAGGAAGTACTTGGTAGCGTTGCAGATGGCGCTGATCAGCCAGGCCCGCGAATTGATCACCTCATGCGCTTTGAGGAAGTACGCCAGGAAGACTTCATGGGCCAGCGCCTCGGCGTCGAGTTCCGAGATGTGGTAGTGCTTGACGGCCGTCCGGACCAGGAGCTGATAGTTCTCCTCATAGATCGCGCCGAAATCGTCGGTTCGCTCGTCGAGCGCCGTGGCAGTGTGGACCGCAGCAGTCATTCGGGAAGTCTGAAAACTGTAACACAGGGAGGGTAGCAATCCGGCCCCGGCCGTCACTCTTTACTGATGCAGGGGCCAATGACGGATTTCCTCCGGTATGTCACTCTAGTCCGCGTGTTCAACGGGAACATCGGGCTGTGGCTGCACATCCTTCGCAACACCTCCCGCGATGAAAGCAGCGATGCCGACTTCCTCCGCTGGCTGCAGAGCCAGTGCGCGTCGGATCCGCATCTTATCGAGGAGATCCGACAAACTGTCGACGCCAGCGGTCTCTGGCCGAGGGAGCAGTCGTTATGATGCGTGCGCATGCTGGTCGACCTCAGCCATACGATCGAGCACGGGATGATCACGTACGCCGGCCTGCCGCCCCCGGCGATTTCTGATTTCCTGACGCGTGAGGACTCACGATCTCACTATGCGGCCGGCACGGAGTTTCACATCGGTCGCATCGACATGGTGGCCAATACCGGAACGTACCTCGACACGCCATGGCATCGCTTCGGCGATGGCTCCGATGTGTCGATGATCCCGCTCGATGCGGTGGCGGGAGTGCCGGCTTTGGTCGTGCGGGCAAATGGACGCTCGATGGAGGCTGCGGCGGTCGCAGGCCTCGATCTCCACGGAAAAGCGCTGTTGATTCACACGGGATGGAGTCGGCATTGGCGCACGGAGACGTATTGCAACAATCAACATCCGTTTGTGACCCGTGAGGCAGCCGAAAAGCTGGCCAGGAGCGGCGTCCGGGTGGTCGGCATCGACTCTTACAACATCGATGACACATCCGACTCGACCCGACCCGCCCACACGACGCTCCTCGGCGCCGGCATTTACATCGTCGAGCACTTGACGAATCTCGAATCGCTCCCCGATCTCGGCCCAATCCGTTTCTTTGCCGTGCCGCCAAAGGTCCGAGGACTCGGAACATTTCCTGTGCGCGCTTTCGCAATGGTGTAATGGGCTTCTTGAAGTTCAGCCGCTTTTCGAGCGCCGCGCGCGAATGGTGGTCGTCGCTCACGCTGCCGCCGGCGGCTTTAACTCGGCAACAGGCTGCGGTCGCTTGGCTGATGATCGCGCTCAGTGCGATTGCGCGTCTACTCGCACTTTCCAGGTCGGCGTGGGATTGGGACGAAGCCCTGTTTATCTCAGCAGTTCGGGACTACGACGTCACCGAACATCACCCTCATCCTCCCGGCTTCCCACTCTTCATCGCCAGTGCGAAGGTCCTTGCCGCCGCCGGCCTGAGCGAGTTTCGCGCACTGCAGACTGTTGTGCTCATCGCGGCGATCCTGCTCGTGCCGGCAATGCTGCTGTTTGGACGCGAGATCCGCTTCCCGTTCGAAGTGTCGATTTACGCCGCGCTCTTTTGCGCCTTCATGCCGAACGTGTGGGTCTATGGCGGCACAGCATTCAGCGACCTTCCCTCGATGGTTCTTGTCCTCCTCGCGACCGGTCTGCTTCTGCGCGGCTGCCGCGACGACCGTGCGCTGCTCATCGGTGGTCTTGTGCTCGGCGCGGCCATCGCATTTCGAACGCAGAATCTGGCGATTGGAATGGTGCCAGCTGCGATCGCAGCTGCTCAGGCATGGAAGCAGCGCCGCCGTCGCCAACTCGCGCTGTCCATCGGCATCTGCGTCGTGGTCGTTGCGTTGAGTTACGGCATTGCCGCGTACGTGAGTCACGGATTTGCGCGCTACCTCGCCAGCTTAAACTCGCTTGGTGACTACCTGCTCAAAGTCGATTCTTACCATAACCCCGCCCGCCCGCCGCTCCCAATCATGCTGAGGTATTTTTTCGTCCGCCCATTTCTGGCGCCAGCGATCAACGCTGTCTTCACGACCCTTGGGGCTCTCGGTTTGATCCTGGCGTTCCTCCGGCCGCGGGTTCAGAGCTGGTGCCTTCTCGCGATTTTCGGACCGTTTTGTATCTTCGCCTGGTTGTATCTCGACTTCTGGAGCATCAGCCGTTATGGGGTCACTTATGCGCCACTCTTGGCGTTTCTCAGCGCCGACGCCCTTTTGATCCTTAGACCGCGGTTCATCCGATATCCGATCGCCGCCGGCATCATCATTGTGATGATCGTGTGGACGACGCCGGTCATCAGCGAGCTTCACCGGCACCGCTCGCCGCCGGCTGAAGCGGCTGCCTGGATCGCAAAACAGAAGGATCCGCATACCGTCACGATCTGGAGTCATGGATCCATGGCGCCACACATGGACGCGCTGCTTCCGCAATTTCACCGGGTTGACACCGGCGACGGGGGACCCCCGCCGAGCGCGCGAATCGGCGATATCTATATTCGAGAGGGCATAATGCGAGAGGGATTGGCTTTCACGCGCCCGCGGCGCCACACGGAGGGAGTGGTGCGCAGGCGCTATTTTGAGGTTTCCATAACGCCAGTCGAACGGTTCATCACATTTGCCGACGGCTGGTATCAGGAGGAAGGCACCGGTCTTTCCACGTGGGATTGGATGGGAAACTACGGGAAAATTCTCTTCCCGCGGCTGGATCGTCCGGGGATCTTGACGTTCTCGCTGTTCGTTCCAATGCATGCTTTCAGTGAGCCGCCGACCATTGTGGTGACGGTCAACGGAACCACGATCGATCGGTTTATTCCGAAAGCCAACAATGTGTTGCGGAAATATCGGATCGAGGACCAACGAACGCCGAACCAAATCGAGATCACGACGACGCAGGTTGCGAAACCGAAGAACGATCCGCGGCTGCTCGGCGTTCGCCTCGATGCGCTGGATTGGTCAGCCGCCCCCCGTTGAGCCGGTAATCCGCTCGATCAGGGTGTGCCACGCCGGCGATGACCCGTCGACGATGTAACGCGCGCCGTCGATGTTGATTTCGTATTCGAAGGCATCGGCCTCGGCGTTCGGCGCCGCGCGTTCGATGCGCGCCCGTGCAGCGAGCTGCTCGACCATGCGGCGCTGATCGGCAGGCAACTTTGCAGTATCGATCTCGCGGCGGAGCAGGACGCCGGAAAATCCGCCGCTGCGCGTCAGTCCGATCCGCATCAGCTTGCCGCCCTCGGCCGCTTGCGCGTGCGCGGCAGATCGGCCCCGAATTCTCCAGCCGCCATCGGCGGAGTGAATACCGCTTCGCGCAGCGGCAAGCGTGGTTCCCCTGCCAGAACGGCCGCCGACAGCGGGAGGCCGACGGTCTTCCAGGCCTCGGCAACCGCATGTTGCGGCGCGCTTCCGATTCCGAAAAGCTCACCGGCGACTTCGTACGTCGCGTCGGCGCAATCCCGAAATTGTGCGGTCGGGTGCAGTTTGCGCGTCAGGGTGACGTACCAGATTTTTCCCGCCACCTCCCACGCCTTGCCGCCGAGGAGCGTGGCGGCCAGGTAGAAGGCGCGGTTGGGAATTCCGTTGTTGATGTGCACGCCGCCGTTGTCGCTGCGCATACGCTTGTAATCGTGCATGTGTGCCGGCTGCGGGTCCTTGCCGATCTGCGGATCGTCGTACGCGGTTCCGGGCGCTTTCATCGAGCGGACGGCGACGCCGTGGACGCGACTCGTGAATAGACCTGCGCCGACGAGCCAATCCGCCTTGTTCGCTGTCTGTTTGAGCGAATACTGCTTCACGAGCACGCCGAAAACATCCGAGAAATGTTCGTTGAGCGCCCCCGATTGATCGGCGTAGGCAAGCGCTGCGGTGTACTGCGTAACGCCGTGCGTCAATTCGTGACCAATGACATCAAGACATTTCGTGAATCTTTCAAAGAGCTTTCGATCGCCGTCGCCGTAAATCATTTGGCGGCCGTTCCATTGCGCGTTATCGAAATCGACGTCGAAATGCACGCTCGAGTCGAGCCGAAGACCTTTGTCGTCGATCGAATTGCGGCCGTAGACCTTGTGGTAGAAGTCGTACGTCTTGCCGGCGCCGTCGTACGCTTCGTTGACCGCGACGTCGCGCGTCGGGCCATCGCCTTCGCCGCGAACCAGTTTTCCGGGTAACGCGCGCCGGTTCTGCGCATCGTAGACGGTGCGGCGCTTCTCGCCGGTCGGAACGGCCATGGCTGACCCGAGCATCGCGAGTGTCAGCCGCTGGCCGCGAATCTGCGACGACTCCTCGAGCGTCGCCTGTGCACCGTCGCGCACGGCCTCGTCATCGGCGTGCTCCGCCACATGCCGCAGGATGTGCGGCGGAATGAATCCGCAGCGATGGGGCATGCCCTACATGTTAGGTCCGTTTTCGGGTGCTTGCCAGCGCGGCAAAGAAGAGCTAGCGTCTCGCAGAAACGGAGGTCCACATGCGCCGAGCATTGATCGCGATCGCTCCTCTCCTGCTCACCGCGTCTCTTTTCGCGAGCCCTTGCGACGATCCTTACATCACCATCGCCGGAATCGCCGGCGAGCTCAACAGTCCATGCCCCGGAGGAATCGATTTCATCTCCGCCAAAACTGTCGGGAACACACTCACCATCGTCAAACGCATCGACAAAGCCTCGATGCCGCTCTACGGCGCATGCCTCTCGGGCCAGCCGATCGCCGACGCGACCATCACGATCGCGTCTCAGAACAAGCGATATCACTTCAAGAATCTGATGGTCATCTCGGATTCGCAGTCCGCGAACCCAGCCGGCGAAACGGTCACCCTCAAATTCGGCGCGATGGATGTCGTCGATCCCGCCACGCCCGCCGGTGCTGCTGCGCGTCCGCTCGAGCTCAACATCACGGGAACCGCACGACCGACCGCGGTTGCAATCGCGCTGGTCAGCGGCAACGGTGCACCGCAAAACGCGACAACCTGGCAGGCCAGTGTCGCCGGAGGCCTATCCACGACATCGATTCAACTCCAGCCGCAGGTCGCAGCAGCCCCAGCGATGGTCCCGGCTGGTCGAGCGGCATCGGCATCCACGGTTTCCCCGATGCAGTGTGTCGAGTTGCGCATGGGTGCCGCGGTCGCAGCGCGGTACGTCGTGCAGGGAAACGTCCCGGCGCAGGGCGGCAATCTGCAGATCAGCAAAATGCAGATTCAAATTCCGCCCGGCCCGACGTGCAACTGGATACCGGGCGTCGCGACCTTCACGGTTCGCAGCCGCTGAACGCTACTCTTTGAGGATGTCCGCGATCGCCTCGAGCGCGCGTGGGTCATTTTTCTGCCCCAGCCAGAAGGCCGCCTTCTTGCGAACTTCGCGGCTGCGGTGGTGCTCGAGAAGATCGATCAAGATCGGAATCGACTGATCGTTCGGCAGTTGCGAGATCCCGAAGACAGCCTTCGATTTCACACCGGCTTCCGGGTCGTTATCGACAGCGTCCCGTAGCGCGGCGGCAGCCTTCTCCCCGGCAGCTTGCGACAGCCAGAAGAGCGCCTTTCCTCTGACCTCGGACCTCGGATGGTTGCGCGCGATATCGATGAGGGTGTCCGTACCGCCGGAGTGGAGCGAGATCCCGAACAGCGCCATATCGCGGGCTCCGTGGACGCCGCTATCGGCCACGCGCCTGAGAAAAGCCACGCTGTCCGACGAGCGGACACTGTCGATCCAGTAAATCGTCTGACCGCGGGCGGCGATCTCGCATTCGCCGGAGAAAATGCGCATGCGATCGACCTGCTTATCGCGGATGCGCGCGAAGACGTGAGCGGTCGTGGTGGCGGGAGCGAGGTCGTCATCAGACTCCGGGCTGTAGTAGTAGTTGTCGCTGGTCAGGCTGCAACGGCCGCATGAAGAAAAGCTTTTCGCGGTTGCGATCGAATACCCGATCCATCCGTTGTCGATTGACTCCGCCTGCGACAGCGAGGAGAGGCTTTGCACGCTGCCGCCGGTGATGCGCGGCGGGGCAGCCCAAAGAGGCGTAGCGAGGAGCAGGATAGCCAGCATCTTGGTATTCATGCTGGTTTAGACTGATAGGTGCGGTGCCGGTTAGCTCGATGAAGATTGAAGTCCGACATGAGAGGGACGTGACAGTCATGGTCCCGGTGGGTTCGCTCGTCATCGGCACGCCCGAACAGACCATGAACGAAGGCGTCACCCGTCTCCTCGGCGAAGGTCACAATCGACTGGTTGTTGATCTGGCCGAGGTCAAGAAGATCGACAGCTCGGGGATCGAAACGCTGCTGGTCGCGTGTCAACGGGCCCGTGAAAAGGGAGGCGATGTCCGCCTCGCTCGCGTGGCGCCGCGCTTCCAGACCCTGCTGGAAATCGCGCAGCTCACCACCGTCCTGAAAATCTATCCCGACGTCGAAACAGCCGTGCGCGATTTCATGTTGTATACTCCGCAACCATGATGCGTACGACTACCGGTCTGACGCGCACGACGACGGGCTCGCCGCCCTGTCGATGAATCTCCATAGACGATCATCATGACAGGGCCGAGCAATCGGCCCTGTTTGATTTTGAGGCGAAATTAAGAAGTCAAAACGGCTGAAGCAATTTTTCATTTTTCATTTGAAATTCGAAATTTGAAATTTCGAGGTTTGGAAATGCAGGTAGAACTCCCCGACGGTTCGAAAAAAGACGTTCCCGACAACGCCACCGTGGCCGACGTTGCGGCCTCGATCGGAAAGCGCCTCGCCAAGGACGCCATCGCGGGAAAAGTGAATGGCAAAGTGGTCGACGTCTACGCCAAAGTGCCCAGCGGCGCGAGAGTCGAGATCGTCACCCCGAAGTCGAGCGAAGGGCTCGACACCATCCGCCACTCGACCGCGCATCTGATGGCGATGGCCGTCCAGGAGTTGTTCCCCGGAACTCAGGTCACCATCGGTCCGGTGATCGAGAACGGCTTCTACTACGACTTTGGAACCGATCGCCCCTTCACCGATGAAGACCTGCGCAGAATCGAAGAAAAGATGGCCGAGATCTCGAAGCGCGATCTGGCCATTCGGCGCGAAGAATGGAATCGCGACAAAGCGATCGAAACCTTCGGCAAGTTAGGCGAAAAGTACAAGGTCGAGATCATCAGAGCGATCCCGGGCGACGAGACTCTGTCGGTTTACCGCCAGGGCGATTGGTTCGATCTCTGCCGCGGACCTCACGTTCCTTCCACCGGGCGGCTGGGAGCATTCAAGCTCACTTCGGTGGCCGGTGCGTACTGGCGGGGCGACGAGCGCAACGCCATGCTGCAGCGCATCTACGGGACGGCGTGGTCGGATGAAAAAGAGCTGCAGGAATACCTCAGACGGATGGAGGAGGCGCGGGCGCGCGATCATCGCAAGCTGGGCAAAGAGCTCGGACTCTTGTACTTCTCGCACTACGCTCCCGCGATGCCGATCTTCCTCCCCAGAGGCGCAATCGTTTACAACGAGCTTCTCGACTTTGTCCGCTCGTTCTATCGCCGCGACGGCTACAGCGAGCTGGTGACCCCGCTGGTGTGGGATACGGAGTTGTTCAAAACCTCCGGCCACTACGACAACTACAAAGAGAACATGTTCTTCACCGAGGTGGAGGAACGGGAGTACGCGCTGAAGCCGATGAATTGTCCGGGCGACATCCAGGTGTACGCCATGGAGCGGCACTCGTATCGAGATCTTCCGGTCCGCCTGGCGAATTTTTCGCGGCTCCATCGCTATGAGCGATCGGGTGTCACGCACGGACTCACCCGGGTGCGTGCATTCGCGCAGGATGACGCGCATTTGTTCGTCACTCCCGAGCAGATCCAGCCCGAAATCGAGCGCGAATTGAATCTGATCAAGGAGATCTATGACGTCTTCGGTTTCACCGACGTGAAGATCAACCTGTCGACGCGTCCTCCCAAGCGGATCGGCACCGACGCCATGTGGGACGCCGCCGAGAGCGCGCTGGAACAGGCAATGAAGAAGAAGGGAGTGCCCTATCACGTCAACGCCGGCGACGGCGCGTTCTACGGTCCCAAGCTCGACTTCAACGTGACCGATGTGATCGGCCGTCCGTGGCAGCTCGGAACCGTTCAGCTCGACTACGGCCAGCCGGAGCGCTTCAAGCTCACCTATATCGGCGCCGACAACGCCGAGCATCGGCCGGTAATGATCCACCGTGCAATTCTTGGATCGCTGGAGCGGTTCATCGGCATCATCATCGAGCACTTCGCCGGCGCGTTTCCCGTTTGGCTCGCGCCGGTGCAGGCGATCGTGCTGCCGCTTTCCGAAAAATTCGTCGACTACGCCAACCAGACCGCCGCGAAATTGCGCCAGGCTGGATTGCGAGTCGAGATCGACGGAAGCAATGAGAAATTAGGAGCGAAAATCCGCGACGCGCAACTGAAGAAAATCCCGTACATGCTGGTGGTGGGCGAGAAGGAAGCGTCCAGCGGAACCGTCAGCCTGCGCAAGCGCAGCGGCGGCGACCAGGGCTCGATGGCCGTCGACCAATTCATTTCCGAAGCGCGGGAGCGCATTTCCTCCCGCTCCTTGACTTTGTAAATCGTTGACCGTAGATTCGGACGCCCAACAACAGGAGGACTAAAGTATTTACCCGCCACGTAGAGGATCGCGATTCGACCGTAAACCCACCGAACCACAATCAAGAATCAATGACCTGATCCGGGCCAATGAGGTCCGGTTGATCGACCAGGAGGGCAAACAGGTCGGAGTTGTGCCCCTGCAGCAGGCGCAGGATCTTGCCAGAGAAAAGGACCTCGATCTGGTCGAGATCTCGCCGACCGCCAATCCGCCGGTCTGCAAGATCATGGATTACGGCAAGTACGTTTTCCAGCAGAAGAAAAAGCAGAGCGAAGCGAAGAAAAAGCAGAAGGTCATCGTCGTCAAAGAGGTGCAGTTCCGCCCTCGCATCGACGAGCACGATTTCGACTTCAAGAGGAACAACATCATCCGTTTCCTGCAGCACGGCGATAAGGTCAAGGCATCCATCCGGTTCCGCGGCCGCGAGATGAGCCACATGGAGCTCGGCAAGGCGGTCCTCGATCGCCTTTTGACGGACATCAAGGAATTCGGGACCGCCGAGAGCGCGAATCCCGACGTGCAGGGCAATCGGATGAACATCGTCATCGCGCCCAATAAGTGACGCGAACCGTCATCCTGACGCCGGGAATTCATTCACAGATCAGCAAGTTAGGACTCCCGCTATGCCGAAACTGAAGACGCACCGCGGAGCCGCCAAGCGGTTCAAAAAGAGCGGCAGCGGAAAGCTGCAGCGGAGCCATGCCTTCCATTCGCACATCCTGACCAAGAAGCGCCCCGGTCGTAAGGCGGCCCTGGCGTCCGAGACCGAGGTTTCGAAGGCCAATCGCAAGACCGTCAAGAAGATGGTGCCCTACCTGTAAGGGCGTTCGAGCGCGGCGCGGTTCTCCTGACCCGCCCGCTCATGAATTCCAAAACGAGGAGACAACATGCCCCGAGTCAAAAGAGGTCCCAAGAGAAAGAATCGCCGCGCCAAGATCCTGAAAGCCGCCAAGGGCTATTGGGGGATGAAGTCGCGCGGCCACCGCATCGCCAAGGAGCAGGTGAACCGCGGTCTCAATTTCGCCTACGCCGGCCGCAAGGATCGCAAAGGCGATTTTCGAAAGCTGTGGATCGCGCGCATCAACGCCGCCGCTCGCGCGCTTGGCATTTCCTACTCGCAACTCATGGCGGGTCTCAAAGCTGCCGGGGCGACGGTCGATCGCAAGATTCTGGCGGATCTTGCCGTCCGCGACAGCAAGGCCTTCGCGGCCTTCGTCGACACCGCGCGCGGCGCACTCGAAAAAGCGAAAAAGTCTGCGGCGCAGTAGACTGCGCCGCGTTGTCCGTTGTCGGTGATCGGTTGTCGACAACCGACAACTGACAACCGACAACCATGCTCGACGACATCACTCGCACGGGATCGGAATTCGACCGCGACCTGGCGTCCGCGAATAATGCGCGTGCCATCGACGAAGTCCGGGTACGCTACTTCGGCCGCAAGGCCGGGCTGATCCCGGCGCTCTTCGCGCGGTTGAAAGAAGTCCCGAAAGAGAAGAAACGTGAAATCGGCGATGCGCTGAACAAATTGCGCGATCGCACCGAAGAAGCGCTCAAAGAGAAAACTGCGCGGCTCACCGCCGACAAGACGGTCGGAGAACGGCCGATCGACGTCACCCTCCCCGGCCGCGCCCCCCGCCTCGGCCACCTCCACCCGACCACGCTCGTTCGCCGCGAGCTGGAGGAGATCTTCGTCGAGATGGGCTACTCGCTTGATCCGGGGCCGGAAGTCGAAACGGATTGGTACAACTTCGAGGCCCTCAACTTCACGCCCGACCATCCCGCCCGCGACATGCAGGACACGTTTTTTCTCGATGTCGATCAACTCCTGCTGCGCACGCACACCTCCAACGTGCAGATCCGATCGATGGAGCGATTCAAGCCGCCACTGTGCGTACTCTCCTGCGGCCGGGTGTATCGCCGCGACGAGATCACCATGCGCAAGTCGCCGGTGTTCCATCAGGCCGAAGGATTCCTGGTCGACAAAGGCATTCACATCGGCCATCTGCGCGCCACGCTCGAGCAGTTCATCAAGCGGCTGTTCGGCTCCGACCTGGCCATGCGGATGCGTCCGAGCTACTTCCCGTTCACGGAGCCGTCGGCGGAGGTCGACATGTCGTGCGTGTTTTGCCGAGGCAAAGGGTGCAACACCTGCTCGTTCACGGGTTGGATGGAAATCCTCGGCAGCGGAATGATTCATCCGCAGGTGTTGCGCAATGTCGGAATCGATCCCGATGTGTGGAGCGGATTCGCGTTCGGGTTCGGACTCGACCGCGCCGCCATGATCAAGTACGACGTCCCGAACATCCGCACGTTGTTCGAGAACGACGTGCGCGTGCTGCAGCAGTTCTGATGAACAGAGCGCGAACCCTTTCCCTCGCCGCAACCGCTTTTGGCGGTATTCTCGCCGGTGCGACCGCCGGTCGCCTTGTCGTCGAGCTGCCGGCGTTAGGCCGCCTCGGACCGAAGTTCTGGGCGGATTACAGCCGCAACGCTGATCTTTCGGTGCGAGGGGCTGCGTTCTATCCTCCGCTGGCCATCGGACACGCAGCTCTATCGGTTGCAGCTGCGCTGGCACTCGCAAAGGATCGGCGAGCGCGCGAGCCCGCGGTCGCGGCGGCGATACTCACCCTCAGCGGACTGGCCTTAACCCTCAAGGCCGCTCCCAACATGCTCTCGGTCCGCCACCTCGGCGATGACGCAGCCGCGCTCGAGCGGGCGCGGCGCGGCTTCAATTTCTGGAGCCGCATCCGCGGAGCGTGTCATATCGGTGCTTTCATCGCGAACGTCTGGTCGTTGCGATGAAGGTGGCCTCGAACATCGCGATCATCTTCGTTGCCTTCGAGCACGTCCTCTTTCTCATCCTCGAAATGTTTCTGTGGACCAAGCCGGCGGGCCGGCGCATCTTCGGGCTGACGTCGGAAGTTGCGCAATCCTCGCGAGCTCTGGCCGCGAACCAGGGGCTGTACAACGGCTTTCTGGCCGCCGGTCTGATTTGGTCGTTGTACTCCGGACTGACAGCGCAGGTATTTTTCCTGGTCTGCGTGATCGTCGCCGGAGTCTTCGGCGCCATCACCGCCAAGCGGACGATTCTGTGGATTCAGGCGATGCCGGCTTCGATTGCCCTCGTACTGGTGATCCTGGCGCGCTAAAAACCACCATCGTTCCCGTCACCGGCTTTCGAGGAACACCGCGGTATTGGGGCAGTCGAAAAATATCGTTTCGGCTCGGCACGACCGTCGAGGGCGGCGGACCAAGGAGGACGGAGATGGGCGCCGTTTCGAGGATGTCGGGAACCAGGAGCGGACCTCGATTGCGCACTGCCAGCATCGAGCCGTGCAACGCGAGGTGCTGCGAGAAGGCCGGATAGGGCACGATCAGATCGCCGATCGCGATCGTGATCAGCGCGTCCGTCTGCGGCGCCTGTTCCGAAATCGAGACCTCGAAGCTGCGGCTCGGCGCCGCGGGAATGGCGATGTCGAGCGCATCGCTGGCGTGCAACATGGGCTGGCGTTGGATGAAGAGCGGCAAATTGATCGAGACCAGGACCAGAACCTCGTCCGGTCCGTGTTCGCGGTTGAATCGAAACGTTCCATCGTCGCTCGCCGGCACCGATTCGGCCTGCTGCCCGTCAGGGCTGAACCAGTAGATTTGGCCACCGGCAATCGATTGCGGCCCGATCACGCGCCCGTGAAAGGCGTTGCGCGGCTGCATCGGAACGCGAAGCGTCTTTGTCTCGGTGGACGTCACTTTGAACGTTTCGGGACACGTGCGCTCGTAATCGTCGTGCTCGAGGCAGATATGGATTGTCTTGTCGGGTGACAGATTCACGATGGTGTACTGCCCGTCCCTGTCGGTGTGAGCGGGCGCATCGTTCTCGATCGCCAATCGGAAGTAATACGTCGACGACATCTCGTCGCTCCGGAAGGCGCCGTAGCGCACACGAGCACCAGCCACCGGCGCGCCACTCTTCGCGTCCACCGCCTCGACGGTGATCTTGTTGGACGGCAGATCGATATCGAACCGGGAATTCGGGGCGACATCGCGATCGACGATGTACGACGCGTCAGTCGCGCCATTACATGTTCGCAGCCGAAGAACGCGATCTTTCGCGGGCGGCTTTTCGATAACCGCGAAGTACTCGCCATGCGCGTCGGTCATCGCGCTTGGCGGTCCATTCCAGTCAAAATCGATTCGGATGGGCCGTTCCGGCTCTTTGCCGCCGACGGTGACCTTGCCGAAGAGAGTCGAGTAGTCGACCGGAAAGCGCTCGAGGACCTGATCGAACTTCCTGACCGCGATGGCGCGGCGCAGTGGCACGAGATTGCGATACCGAAATTCGAGCAAGTATTGCAATGGATCGAGATCGTCGAAGGCAACGCGACCGGCGCGCTCATTGACTGAGATGTCGCTTTCCTTGATGGTCACGCAGCGATCGCGATCGATTCCGCTGCACTTCAGCAGTGAAAGTGCGAAGGTGGTCTCGGCCTCCACTCTCGTTTTCTTGCAATCGGAAACCAGTCGTTCAGAAAGACTGGCCAGATCGACGGTGGTATACCACTCGACGATTAGCGATGACGATGGCAGGAGGCGCAACGGCTGATCGAGCATGACAACGCGATTTTCCTGCCTTGCGCGCATCTCCTGCCCTCTCCATGGCACTCCCGTAGCCGTGACGATGACGTCGCCATCCGGCAGGTCTGAAAAAATCTGTATAGCCTTGTCGAGGTTGATCGTCCCAACGATCGGGTTGATCGGCTTTACCTTCTGGTTCGCGAGGATGGTCGGAGGCCGCGGCTTGCGAGCAGCACGAAGCGCTTCGAGGTCGGCTGGCGCGATCGACAGCCACGTGACGAGGGCCCGCGATGCGAACGACGAAACGCGGATGGTCTCGCCAGCGTGCGGGTGAACGATCGGTGCGACGCCGATCATCTTCTTGTTCTCGACCAGCATCGGCACGAGATCGCGTTCGGCGGGAACGAGAATTTTCCCGGCGCCTGGAAAAAAGCTGATGGTGTCGGTCAGGTAAACGCCGCCCGCCCGGGGCAACTCGATGGTCGCGGCCGGTTCGAGGCGAAGCTCCGCGTCCGGCGTGTCGCTGAGGACGACGCGCGCGCTGATGAATTGAGTTCCCTGACGCGCGTAGACATTCCAGCGCCCCGGCGGCAATGTCGGCGAACAGTTGACCCTGTTCGATGCGAACTGCTGCACGAACGGATTCTCAGTGCCCGCGGCCGCGTAGTAGCAAAGCTCCGCGGCTGGAACGGTGACGCCGTCGCGAGTGACGCGCATCGCTCCCGTGGCGGGGAAGCCGGCGATCACGAAAAGAATCGTCGCAACCGCAACCTTTGCTTTCATGACCGCTTCAAAATGACGCGCTTCTCGCCGGTGACGGTATCCCACACTATGAGATCTTTCGCGATGTTCTGACAAAGGAGCTGCGATCCTCGCGCGGCGTATTCCGGCAGGAGCCCCTCCTCCGTTCGCACGACGACCCCGCGATCGACGTCGATCAGCACTGAAGTCGGCCGGCGACCCTGGTTCAACATGACGACCACCACCCGGCCGCCGCCGGCATTGACAAGGTACTTGATCTCCTTCGGCAGATCGATCGAGCGCAGCAGCGCGCCATCAGGACTGAAAATCTCCAGCGCGTTCTCTTTGGCCGCCGCGATCCTGCCGTCATCGAGAAACCTCACCGTGGTGGGCCTCCTGTCAATTTTCGTTAGAAGCGCTCCAGTGCGCGCGTCGTAGATTTCGATTGCCGGACGCTTCCAGTAGGCAGCCGCACGTGTGCGGTCGTGGTTCAGACGGAAGGCATCGGGCAGGACGCCGGTCTGGCGGAGAGTCTTCTTCACGACGTCGTATTCGAAGATTTTCGTGCCATTGCCATGCACGTAGATTCGCATGAGATCATTTGTGATGAACAGCGGAACGATGTACTGACCCTCGGCCAGGCGGACCGATCCCAGCGAAGAAAGAGTCGCGAGGTCATAGATCGTGACCAGTCGGCCGCTGCTTACGATCGCCGCGCGCGAACCATCGTCGGAGAGGGCGTAGTTTCCGGTGGCCGGGATTCTGGTCGCCACGGCGTGAGGAGTCTTGGAATCGACCTTCGCGACGTAGAACTCACCCACCGGCGCGTTCGGCGTTCGCGTCACCCACGAAAATGTTCGCTCATCGGCGGAAAACTGGATCGCAGCATATGGGTTCAATGCTGGAATGCGAACCGCACGATTGTCGCGGAGGTCGTACAGGAATGACGCGCGATAGTCTTCGCGGTGTCTTCCGCGTCCACCGATGATCGCCCACGATCCATTGGGAGAATGATCGGCGGATTCGGGGACCAAATCCGCGAATGAAACGGACTCGACCCACACGGCGTATCCGGCGATGATGACGAGCGCGCTTCCGAGCGCGATCCACAGAAATCGCGAGAGCTCGATGTGGCTGCGTTTGCGATCGGTGCGTCCCTTGGCGACCTGCCAGAGGCCGCCGGCGATGATCGCAATGGCAGCCTCAATGGCGAGAAACCGCCCCAGACGCTCCGTTAACCCGAATGCATAGCCCTGGAGAAGCGAGCGCATGATGAGCCAGATCGCAATCCCGCACAGCGTAGCGGCGACGAAATCAACGACGATCCACGCCGAGCGCGAGCGCGCGAACGTCCCGATCACGTGGCCGAGGAGAAAAAGCACGAGGGCGGCCGCGAGGATGATGCGGATGGTCGGCAATGACTCGCCCAGGTTGGTCCAGGTTCGGACGACACCTCCGATTCCTGCGATCGACGCCGGCAAGGCGATGATCGCGAACGACACGGCAATCAGCAGCGTAGCAGCGATCAATTTTCCGAACCAGATCGACGCCGCCGACACCGGCTTCGAGAAGTAGAACGACAGGCGCCCGTCGGACAGCTCGCGTCCGATGATGTTCGCGCCGAGGATTGCCGCCAGGCCGACCGTGAATCCGGTGGAGAAAATGAGCGACGCCATCGCCAGCGCGTTGCGTCTCTCGCTCGCGTGAACGCCGGGCATGAACGGCACGATCATGGCCAGGACGGCGAATGCGATCGCGGTCAAAAAGACGAAGCGCTTTTCAGTGAGCTCGCGACGCGCGATGACCAGAGTGTTTTTCATGACCGGGCTCCTTCGCCGGAGACGGCGATGAAAATTTCTTCCAGCGACATGGCCGAGACTTCGGCGTTGGTCGTGCGCAGGCGCTCGAACGCCACGTCGTCATAATTCGTAACGATGGCCTCGGCTCCCGCTCCCCAACTCCGCACCAACGCCGTGCGCAGCGCGCTCTGCTCGAGCGCCACCGGTTGGGCCGCGAATCGGATGCGGCGGAATCGCGCCTTGAGCGCGTCGAGATCTTCCTCCAGCACCAGCGTGCCGTTCTTCATGATTGCGACGCGATCGGCCAGCGTCTCGATGCCGCTCAGATCGTGCGTGGTGAGGAAGACAGTGATCCCGCGATCGGCCATCTCGGCGATGACTTCTTCGAAGAGCGACTTGCGCGCCACCACGTCGAGGCCGAGGGTCGGATCGTCGAGGACGAGCAGATCGGGCGACATTGCCAGCGCCAGCGCGAGTAGGACCTGCTTTTTCTGTCCCTTCGACAGCGAGCCGAACTTGCTGTCGAGCGCGATCTCGAATCGACGGAGGCGATCGTCGACTTCCTTCTGCTCCCAACGGGCGTAAATGTCCGAGCAGAACCGCGCCAGCTGATCGACCGTCATTTCGGGCGGCGCATCGGCCTCTTCGCTCAACACTCCCACGCGTTGCATGAGCGCGGTGCGCTGATTCCAGACATCGGCGCCGAAGAGATGGACGCGGCCCATTTGCGGCTCGCGCTGGCCGAGGATGCAGCGCACCAGCGAGGACTTGCCGGCGCCGTTGCGGCCTAACAGCGCGTAGACCGAGCCGCGCGGAACGGCGAACGTGACGCGGTCGACCGCCAGCAGGCGTCCATATCGGACGGTGACATTGGAGACTTCCATCGCCTGTTCGCTCATGCCCGTTTCCTCTCTTCGCGCACCAATCGGTGGTACGCGGCTTCCACTGCTTCCTTCGCTTCCTCCAGCTCCGCCCCCGCCGCCACGGCCGCGCTGACGTATCGCATGGCCGCCTCCCGCAACATCTCGTGCTTCTCCGACTTTCGCGGTTGCGCCGGCTGCTCGGCCACGAACGTCCCCTCCCCCCTCCGCACCGCCAGCACCCCCGCCTCGGTCAACTTCTGATAGGCGCGGGCGACGGTGTTGGGATTGACGCGCAGGTCGCGGGCGAGGTCCCGCATCGACGGCACGGGGGCCCCAGGCTTGAGCGCACCGAGGGCGATGAGCCGGCGCATGCCCTCTTCGATTTGCTTCCAGATCGGCGCCGGATCGGCGGTATTGATGGCGAACATTTATCTGACCAAAACGGAGGGGCCATGCAGCGCCGAGACGTCGCGACATCGCTTGGTCTTCGGTTTGTCCTCCGGTCGCGCGGCATGAGTCACGCTCATGATGAGCGCGAGGATGAGGGCGGCAAGGATGTGTTTCATGGCGGCCTCCTGTCTCAGTGTATTAGACAACTAATACACTAGGTCTGCGGGGCCGCTTTGTCAAGGGGTCAGATCTTTGATTCTCGTTCGGTTCTACAAGTAGAAGATCGACGTACGCACGCCGACGCGGCGCAGGGGCGTGTTTTTTCACGTTCCGGCGAAAAACGATCGTTGCCGGGCGACGCAAAGCTGTCGCCCGCTAAGGAGTGATTGAATAGCCTTCTTTGACTCTTCAGTCTCTACTCTTTGAAGAGTGAAGCGAGAATCAAAGACCTGACCCCAATGAGGGCATCGGGGCCGGCGCCGGCCGGCCCCATTCGACAAAGCCTAGAAAATCAGGCGCACGCTTCCCTGGTAAATGCGCGGACCATTGGCTTGTGCGGTCAGCGTTCCGAATGTCGCGCTGGCGATGTCATTGTTCGGGAAGCCCCACTGGACGTGGTTGAAGACGTTGTAAACCTCGAGCGACAGGCGGACCGTGGAACCGCTCATCGGAAGGTTGATGTTCTTGTACAGCGAGGCGTCGACGTTGCGCGTTCCATCGAGATAGAACGCGTTTCGCGGCGCCAGGTCCGAGAGCTTGTCACCATAAACGGCCCGCCGGAACATCGACGGTGTCAATTGTCCGCTGCGCGTGATGTGGCGATGCAGCATCGATCGATCGACGAGAATCGGCCGCTGATTCGATGTGCCGTCGAAGTCAATGTCGAATGCGGCGGTGTCGACGACCGTGAAGGGCGTTCCCGATGAGTACTTGATGACGGTGGAGAGCTGCCAGCCTCCCAGAACGGCGCTGAAGAAATCGTGCCGGTTCGCGAAGAACGGAAGCTGATAGCTGCCGTTGAAGGTGAAGCGATGCCGGGTGTCGAAGCGCGACAAGCCACGCGAAAACTCGTCGGCGCCGCTCGTGATCGGGAAGATGTTGATATCACCCGTCCCGACGAACGTCGCTTCCGAGCCATTGTCGATGGTCTTGCTGTAGGTGTAGTTGAAGCGGCCGAGGAATCCGTGGATGGGGCCCGACTCCCACTCGATCTGCCCGCCGTGGTACCAGCTCTTGCCGCGATTGGTGACTTCGAGGTTCTGCGAATAGCGAGGATCGGGACGCCGCTGATCGCTGCGTAGCGTCCGCAGGCTGACCTCGTTCGGGCCGATCGGCACGGGGACTGGGCACTGCGCGTTGACAGTGGCGGCTGTAGTTCCGGCGCACATCGAATCGGCGGCCAGCACGAGCGTCTGTCCCGCCAGCGCGCCGTTGAAGGGATGATTCGGAACGACAACCGGGCCGAGCCGCGGATCCTGCGCCAGATTCCAGGGAATGTATTGCAGCAGATTGCGTGCTTGCGTCCCGACGTAGCTCAGACGCAACCGTGACTGCGCGAAGAGCTGACGCTCGAAGGTGAGGTTCCATTGATGGGTCTCGGGCATCTGAAGATGTTGATTGATGGTTGTGATCGATACCCGTGTCGGCGCCGGACCGGGCGTGAATACGAAGCCGTTGGTCGGATCGGCGATGTTGGTGGAATTCGTGAAGGTCAGGAAGTTGGCATTGGGCGGATTGAAGCGAACGTTAGCGCCGCCCTGGGAGAAGATGGACTGAAACACGCGGCCGTGGAAGATGCCGAATCCGCCGCGAATGGACATCCTCCCCTCGCCGCCGGTGATGATGTCGAGCAGGCGATTCTCACCGCCCCAGCTGGGCACGTATGCGAATCCGAGACGCGGATCGATGTAGTGGCGATTGCTCATCTGGTAATCGACGAGACCGTGCCGCTCTTTTGGCGCCCCCACGAACTCCGGACGCACTCCCAGATTCAAGGTGAGGTTCCGGAAAATGTGCCAGTCGTCCTGAACGTAGAAGTTTTCCTCGCGAATCTGGTTCTGCAGATAGTTCGGACCGAAGGCCTTCTGGAAAGTCGACACGCAGCCGGCCATGAAGGCTGCGATTCCGGTCGGATAGGTCACGCCATTGCAAAGCGTTCCGAATGTCCAGAAGCCGCGATTGAAATTGTCGGCGCGATCGTCGAGCTCCGAGAGACGGATATCCGTTCCAGCCTTCAGGGTATGGTTCTCCCACAGCACCGAAGAGAGGTTGTAGACGAACTGGTTGTCGCGCTGCACGCGATCGATCGGGAAATTGCCCGCGTTGCCGATGATCGGCCCGTTGGTGATGCCGCTGAAGCGAACGACCGGGGTGTCGTTTCCGGCCGCGATGAGAACGTGTGTGCTGCGCAGACCCAGGCCGTAGCGCGCTTCCTGCACGGTGTTGGCGGTCAGAATGTTGGTCCAGGTCAAACCGAAATTCGACTGTCGATTGTTCTGATTGGCCTGTTCGCCCTGGATGATGTCGGTATTGGTGAAAATTTGATGCGTCCGTTGGTAGCGGGCGTTCAAGCTCTGGTTCACCTTGGCATTCCAATCCATGCGGGCCGTGCTATCACTGGCTGGAAAATCGAAAGGCTGAACTGTGATGATCCCGCGCGGGTTGGTGACATCGTTCGGCGTCAGCTCTTTCGGAAACAGCCCGACGATGGAATTCTGAAAGGCTCGGTTGGCCGGTGTGTCATTCCCCAATGTGAGACGCGGTAGTGCCAGATCCGCCTGCGTCAAAACCGAACGCGTGAACGTCCGCCGGCCCCCGTTCCGGATGCGATCCATTGACGCGTAGGCGAAGAGGGAATCTCGCACGATCGGAAACCCTACCGTCGCACCATATTCGTCGCGGGTGTTGGGCGCCTTGAGCGCGTTGTTGATCCGCTGCGAGTAACTCTTCGAATTCCACCTGCTCCGCTGCCCGTACTCGTAGGCATCGCCGTCGATGTTGTTGGTGCCCGATTTGGTCTGCACCAGTACCACCGCGCCGTAGCCGCGCCCAAATTCAGCAGAGTAATTGTTGCTGATGATCTGGAATGATTTGATGGTCGACAACGTGACGCCCTGCCGGTGCTGGTTTTCCGAGGAGTCGTCGTTGTTCACGCCGTTGATCTGAAAGGTAGTACCGCGCGTGCCGGCGCCGTTGAAGTTGACCGAGGAACCGGACGAAGCAGTCGGGTTGTCCTGACCGGAAGTTGGGTTCTCGTCAAAGCCCGCGAAGATGGTCGCCAGAGCGATGAAGCTGGCCGGATTGAGATTGGGGCGATCCATGATCTCTTTCGAGGTCAACGTCTGTTTGATCTCGCCATCGCTGACGTTGATGTGCGGCGCGTCGGCCGACACCGTGACCGTTTCCGTCAACTGCGGCGCCATCGTGAAGTTCTTCACGGTGGTCGTGTTCAGCTCGATGCCGACGTTCTGCACCGTCTGCGTTCCGAATCCGGAAAGCTCGGCAGTGATGCGATATCTGCCGATCGGTAGAAACGGTGCGCTGTAGATTCCTGTCGCATTTGTCGTGGTCACGCGTTCGAGTCCTGTCTCCATGTTGTGGATGGTCACGGTGACACCGGGAATCCCGCCTCCCGATTTATCGGTGACCGTTCCCTCCAATGTGCCGGTGACGGTCTGCGCGATGACCGCGAGTGGAAAAAGGACGAGAACGAACGAGAGGATGACAAGTCGACGGGCCATAACTCTCCTCCACGATTGATTAGGTGGAGGAGAAGCTACTTTGCGAGAGGGATGGAGTCAAGGCGCGGGGCGGCCAAAGGCCGCCCCGCTCGGGATGGAAATCAATACAGCACGCGGAGTCCGAGCTGGAACGTCCGCGGCGGCGACAACGGTGATGGAGCACTACTCGGGCTGGCAGTGGTGATGTATGCCGTCTGCGTCACTCTGCCAAACGTCGAGGGCGTGTTGATGTCGTTCCCGGGATAAAACCAGCGCGCGGTATTGAAAACGTTGAAGCAATCGAGGCGGACCATGAACGCGAGCGGGCCGGGCATCTTGAAGCTCTTGTACAAGCCGGCGTCGACGCTCTGCGTTCCATCGGCCCTGTATGAATTGCGGCCGATGAAGCTCTCCAGGGTGTCGCCATACACGGCATGGCGGAACGCGCTCACCGGGACCTTGCCGTTGTCGGAGGGGCCAGTGATATCGCCGCTGCAGAAGCTTTTGTCGACGCAGATCGGACGATTCGGCTTCATGCCCGTGCCGAGGAACAGCACGTCGGGCGCGCCCCCGTCGACGATCGTGAACGGCGTTCCACTGGCGTAGCGGATGACGGTCGAGACCGTCCAGCCGCCTAACGCCGATCCCATCCAATCGTTTCGATTCTTGAGCCACGGCAGCGAGTAAGCCATCGCGGCGGTGAATCGATGGCGCACGTCGAAGCGCGAGTAACCTTTCGCGTAATCGAATCGTCCATCACGGGCAGGGAAGACACCGACGTCGCCGGTGCCCTGGTCTGTCGTCTCGGCGCCGGTGTCGAGCGCTTTTCCGTACGTGTACGTCATGCGCCCGCCGAAGCCGTGATACTCGCCGGTCTCCCACTCGAGCTGTCCGGCGTGATACCAGCTCTCGGCGAGATTGCCGACCACGCGCACGTCGCCATAGCGGGCATCCGGACGACGCTCATTCGTGCGCGGAACGCGCAAGCTGACTTCGTTCGCGGCGATCGGCACAGCGTTCGGGCAAGCGGTAGTCGTTGCCGTATTAACGCCTGGAATCGTCTGACCGGTTCCGGCGCATTGCCAATCGGCCGCGACCACCCAGGTTGCCCCTGCTGTTCCGGGAGGCGCCGGGGCCACCGGAACATTGTCCCATCGATACTGAAGGAGATCCTTGCCGATCGTGCCGATGTAGCTGGCGCGGAATCGCGAATTCCAGAACGCCTGCCTCTCGAAGGTCAGGTTCCACTGCCGGGCCTCGGGCATCTTCAGATTCGGATCGACAAATGTCGCGGTTACGCGCGTGGCTTGAAAGCCCGGCGTGAATACGAAGCCGTTGAGCGGATCGGACAGGTTTGTGGAGGAGGTGTTGAGCGACGCCGCGTTGGGCGGGTTATAGCGAACGCTCGCGCCACCCTGCGAGAAGACCGACTGGAAAACGCGCCCGTAGAAGATCCCGAAGCCGCCGCGGATCGAGAACTGCCCATTGCCTCCCGTGATCGCGCGCAGAATTCGGTTGCGGTCCCAATCGGGCGTGTACGCAAAGCCGAGCCGCGGATCGACGTAGCTGCTGCTGCTGAAACCGTAGTTCACGAGACCGTTCCGCTCTTTGGGCGGACTGACATTCTCGTAGCGGGCGCCGAGGTTGAGGACGAGGTTGTCCACGGGACGCCAGTCGTCCTGCGCGTACACGTTCTCTTCAGTCAGCCGGTGCTGCAGATAGGCAGGGCCGTATGTTTTCGTGAACGAGTTGACGCAGCCGGCCCAGAACGCCGCGATGGCGGTGCCGTAGTTCGTTCCCTGGCACGTCGCCGAAAAACTCCAGAAACCGCGGTTGAAGCTATCGGCGCGATCGTTGAGCGATGATCGCCGCAAGTCGGTGCCGAGCTTCAGGGTGTGGTGTGTCCAGCGCGTCGAGGAGACGTTGTAGACGAGTTGACCGTCGCGCTGATTGCGGACGATCGGGAAGGCGCCGGCATTTCCGAGAATCGTGAACGTGATTCCCGTGCCGCCCGACATTCGGACGACCGGCGTCAGCGGGTCGTCAGTGATCGTCCAGGCGGTGTGTCGCAGGCCGATCCCGAGACGTGCCTCCTGAACGGTGTCGGACGAGAGCATGTTGGTCCAGGTGAGGCCGGCGTTGGACTGATAGGTCACCTGCCCGGCCTCTTCGCCGATGATCAATTCTCCCGGATGCATTTCCTGGTGCGACCGTTGATAGCGACCGGTCAGCACATTGCGGACGCCGCCGTTGAAGTCGAGCCGCGCCGCGCCATCGCGTTTTGGAACGTTTTGGTGCTGGAAGTTCAAGTAGGCGCGCGAGGCGATGTTGGTCGCGTTGGGTGCGCTTTGCGGGAATCGGGCAATGATCGAGTCCTGCCACACTCGGTTAGCGGGCGTGTCGTTGCCCAGGGTCAGCCGTTTGGAAGGATCGAGATCGCCGGGAAGGAAAACGCCTCGCACCGTCGGGATATCGCCCTTGTCCTGCACTTCGTCGGCGTTGACGAAGCCGAACAGCGTGTCGTGGACGATGGGGAAACCGGCGGTTGCGCCGAACTGACGGCGATAGTGCTTGCCGTGATCGAGCGAAGTCTGGGTACGGTCGCGCGAAACGTACTTGGCGTCCTGCCCGTAGCCGTAGACTTCGCCGTCGATGTTGTTGGTGCCCTGCTTGGTCTGGACGAGGACGACCGCGCCGTATCCGCGGCCAAACTCCGCGCTGTAGTTGTTGGTCAGGATCTGAAACGACTGGATCGTCGCCACCGGAACATTCTGGCGATGCTGATTTTCAGAGGTGTCGTCGTTGTTGACGCCATTGATCTGGAAGGTCGAGCCGCGCGTTCCGGTGCCGTTGAAGTTGACCGAAGATCCCGACGAGAGGGCCGGATTGTCCTGGCCGCTGGTCGGATTCTCCTGGTAGCCCGCGAAGATGGAAGCGAGACGGAGAAAGCTGGTCTGATCGGGAACGGGCAGGTTGGCGATCTCCTTGGCGCGGAATGTCTGCTTCACCTCGCCGTCGCTGACGTCGATGCGCGGCGCATCCGCCGCCACGGTGACCGTCTCCTGCAGCGCCGGTGCGAGAACAAAATCCTGCACCACGGTCTGATTCAAATCGACGCCGACGTTCTGATGCCGGATCGTGCCGAATCCCGCCAGCTCCGCCTGCACGTTGTATCGGCCCAGCGGAAGAAACGGCGCGTTGTAGAAGCCGGCCTTGTCGGTCACCACGATCCGTTCCAGACCGGTCTCCACGTTTCGAATCGTGACCGTCACGCCGGGAAGGGACGCTCCCGACTTGTCGGTGACCGTTCCGTTCATGGTGCCGGTGACGGTCTGCGCGAACGCTGGAATGGTGATAAGAGTGAGGATTGCCAGGACGACGAACTGCCGAACGAACACCTTGGTCATGTTTCTCCTCCACAGAGTGCCGTTGGACGATTGAAGTGCGAACCTACGCCGTGGGGCGCGCTGAGTCAAGCTATGTTTACATCCGTGAAGTTCGGCATCTATCGGTGTCCAACGTGCCACAGCGAGCTCAATTTCGATGCGAGCGCGCTGCGATGCCGGCGATGCGACGTGGCGTACCCGGTGAGCGATGGGATCGCGGACTTCGCAGCCGGGAAGTATTACGACAATTTCGACCAAGCCTCCGCACTCACGCTGGAACATCTTCGAGGGCTCGAGCTCGAAAATGAAGGAGCCATCAGCCGCATTCGGTCGTATTACCTTCGCCGTCTCAGGCCGGGCTCTCGTGTCCTCGATGCTGGATGTGGCAACGCGATTTCCGTCGATCTTCTCCGGTCAGAGGGCCACGATGCCTGGGGTATCGATCTCTCGTTGCTGCGTCGATGGCAATGGCGCGAACGGACGCATCGCGAGAACCTCGCGGTCGCGAGTGTTTCCAGACTTCCTTTCGTAGACGCGTTCTTCGATTTCGTCATCTCCTCAGGCGTCATCGAGCATGTCGGAGTTGAAGAGGAAGTCACGGAACGCTACATGGTCAGACCGCGACCGGATCGCGATGCGGAGCGGCGTGCAGTGATGGGTGAACTGCTGCGAGTTCTTGCGGCAGGCGGAACGTTGTATCTCGATTTTCCCAATGGCGCCTTCCCGATCGATTTTTGGCACAACAAGCGCGCGGGGCAGGCGAGATTTCACTCGATTCGTGAAGGCTTTCTGCCGACGTTCAACGAGATCAAGTCGCTTGCGATCGGAATCGATCCGCGCCTCTCGGTCGCAGCGGTTAGCCCAAACGGGCGCCTCGCATTTCGACAAGCGGGCAGGCACTGGTACGGTCGGATGTTTGGTGGTCCGGCGCGCTTGCTTTTCCGGGCGATGGACTACTTTCCGATTCTCGCCCGGTCGTTCCTCAACCCGTTTCTCGTGATTCGGATTCGTAAGCCTGTTCGCGGCGCATGACCCACCACAACGCGATCGCGGACGCGATCAGCGACGTGCTGAACACGATCAGGTTGCGCCGTTCGTCGAAAAGAAGCGCGCCGGTCGCGAACATGATCGAGTAGACCAGGATGACGCCCAGGACCCATGCCAGCGCGTTGCGCGTGATCTCGCCGTCCGGCGCGCGAATTCCGGTCTCGTCAGCGAATCTCCGCCAGCCGGCGCCTGCCGGCCGCGCGCGGCGATAGAACGCGATCAGCGTCTGGTGCGGCTCGGCCGGCGTTGCGAAGGTCACGATCAACCACACCGCGGTCGTAATGATCGTGGTGAGGATCAGATTCAGCGCGAATCCTTCCGGCCGCGAGGTATCAATGAAGAAACGAAGGACGAGCGAAGTGATCAGCGCCGAGACCATCGCGCTGACTTCCGACCAGGCATTGATGCGCCACCAATACCAGCGAAGAATGTAGACCAGGCCGGTGCCCGCGCCGAGCATCATCAGAAACTGCCACGCGCCGCTGATCTGATCCATGTACCGCGTTGCGATGATCGACAGCAACACCGTGATCGCCACGGCCACGCGCGATGCGAACACGTAATGCCGCTCGCTCGCGTCACGGACCATGAAGCGCCGATAGAGATCGTTGATCAGGTAGCTCGATCCCCAATTCATCTGCGTCGCGATCGTCGATGAATAGGCTGCAGCGAACGACGCGAGCATCAAGCCGCGCAGACCTGCGGGGAGCAGATCGACCATCATCTTCACGTAGTTGATTCCGGGATCGGCAGCTTTGACAGCGCCGCCGTAAAGGACGAGGGAGCAGAGCGCGGTGATCACCCACGGCCAACTGCGGATGGCGTAGTGCGCGATGTTGAAGAAGAGCGCCGCCGCCCGCCCTTCCCTCTCGCTGCGGGTGGCGGAAATGTTCTGCACGACGTATCCGCCGCCGCCCGGTTCCGCGCCGGGATACCACGTCGCCCACCAACTGACGCCCAGAAGCGCGGACAGCGTGATGGTCGGGAAGACCCACGCGCCGCTGCCGCTCGGCCAGAACGCCAGGGCGTCGCGCGCGTGACCGAAGATCGTGCCGGGGGGCGCGGCAGCCGGATGGGCGTCGCCGAGCTTCGAGTACAGGACATCGCCGCCGCCCACCGCGCGCCACGACACGACGGCCAGCACGATCGCGCCCCCCATCTCGAAGCAGTACTGCAATCCGTGTGCGGCCGTGATTCCCCAGTAGCCCGCCAGCACGGTGTACGCGAATGTGATCAGCAGCGCGATGATCAGCGCGTTCATTTTCGTGAGGCCAAGCGTGCCGGAGAGAACTTTCGACATGCCGAGGTTCACCCAGCCCATCACGATGATGTTGACGATGAGGCCGAGGTATGCGGCGCGGAAGGCGCGAAGGAAGGCGGCCGGCTTGCCGGCGTAGCGGAGCTCGGTCAGCTCGACGTCGGTGACCACTTCCGCGCGACGCCAAAGCCGTGCGAAAAAGAAAACCGTCAGCATCCCCGACGCCAGCATCGACCACCACAGCCAGTTCCCGGCCACGCCGTTCTTCACGACCATCTCCGTCACCGCCAGCGGCGTGTCGGCGGAGAAGGTCGTCGCGACCATGGCGGTGCCGGCAAGCCACCACGGCATCGATCGGTGCGAGACGAAATAGTCGAGCATCGATCGCCGCGCGCGCTTGATGAACGCGCTGGCCGTGCCGATCGCCAGCACGAAGTAGCCGGCGATGACCAGGAAGTCGATGGTGGTTAAGTGCATAGCAACAAGGGATGAGGGAGGAGGGATGAGGGATGAAAAAACCAACCTTCATCCCTCATCCCTCAGCCCTCATCCCTTCTTGATTCCGTGACCCCGAGGATATAGCCCCGGAATAGTTACGGGCAGATGGCCGCTGAACGCCGCGTTGCCGAAGATCGCGTTCACGGCGGCGATCTGCATGACCGGCTGAATGCCGTAGGCGCAGATGTAGGTGCCGATCGACGGCACCTCGCGAAGCAGATACGGCGAGCCGAATGCGATTGCGACGACCGGCACGTTCAGCGATTCGACGAGTTGGCGCGCGGCCGCCGGAACCGCGATCTGTCCCGCGCCGGATCGCGGGCGCACGGCAAATGCGATGACCACGACATCGGCGTTCGCAATCGGGGGCACCTCTTCGACGCGCGTGCGCGGATCGATGGTCACCGACGCGACGACCGGCCCGCGTGCGCGCAGCTCGCGTTCGAAATCGCCCATGGCGTTGATGTCGGAAAAATCATTCACGATCACTAGTGCCATTTTTGAGTCGCGCCGGAGTGGCAGAACAGCCGGCTGTTCGCGCACCAGCGTCAGGGCCCGGCGGGCGATCTCATTCGCGAGATCGCGGTGCTCCTGCGAGTCGACCACGCGAAAGATCGATTCCGGATCGGCGTTCGGCGCACCCGCGAACTCTTTGGCCGCCACGATTCGCTGCACCGATGCGTCAATGCGTGCTTCGGAGATCCGTCCGCTCTTGACGGCGGCCTTCACCGCAGCGATCGCCCGGTCGGTATCCGGCGACAGCAGGATCTGATCCTCGCCCGCCTCGATTGCGCGGACCGCCGCCTCGCCGGGCTCGAAATGTTCGACCAGACCGCCCATGTCGAAGGCGTCGCTGACGACGAGTCCTCGATATCCGAGATCCTTTCGCAAGAGACCGTTGATGATTTTCGACGACAGCGTCGCCGGCAGTGTCCCCTCCCTGGGGATCTCCTCCGCCTTGGTGCCGTACGGATTCTCATTGTGCAAGTCGGTTCGCACGGGAGCCGGCGTCGGATCGAGCGCAGGAATGGAAAGGTGTCCGATCATGATCGAGGCGACCTTCGCCGCGATGGCCGCGCGAAACGGGACCAGCTCGACGTTCTCGAGCCGGTCGGCCGAGACGCTGAGAACCGGCAGGGCCCGATGCGAATCGGTGTGCGTGTCGCCGTGGCCGGGAAAATGTTTGGCGGTCGCGATCACATGTTCGCTCTGCACACCTCGCGTGAATGCCGCCACGTAGCGGCCGACATCTTCCGGATCCTCACCGAAGCTGCGGGTGTTGATGACCGGGTTGTCGGGAGCGACGTTGACGTCGGCGACCGGCGCATAGATCTGATTGATGCCGACGCTGCGCGCTTCTTTGGCCACCACGCGGCCCTCGCGCTCCGCGAGTGTCGGATCTCCGGTCGCGGCCAGCGCCATTGCCGAAGGCCAGAAGGTGGTATCGGCGAACCGCATCCCCATCCCTGCTTCGAGATCGGCGCTGATCAGAAGCGGCACGCGCGACGCGCGCTGCAGTTTCTGATTGAGCACCGCGGTCTCGTAGACATTGGAGAGAAACCAGACGATGCCGCCGACATGATTGTCGCGGACCTGATGCAAGAGCCGCTGATATTCGGGCGACGACTCGCTCATGAACACGCCGTGCGCGCGCACTCCGAACATCTGCCCGATTTTTTCGTCGAGCGAGAGCGGGCGCTGTGATGCACACATCGGAAGGAACAGTACCAAAACGATGAACGATGATCGATGAACGATGAACAAAATCGAGTGGCGGTTCATCGTTCAGCGTTCATCGCTCATCGTTCGCCTCACTTGATGGTCGCCTGCACCGTGAAGGTCGCGCTCATGGAAGGATCCTTCTTCGCGTGCACGTCGACCCGTTCCTGCAGCGTACCTGTTTTCGCGCGCGCGCCATCGATGGTGACCGTGATTGTCTCCTGCCCCTTCGCCGGCAACTTGCCGTTGTAGTCGTAGAACAGGCAGCGGCAAGCCGAGCGTGTGACTTCGATGTCGATGGCAGTATCGCCGGTGTTGGTCACCTGGAATTGCCGCACCGCGCGTGTCCCCTTGCGGATCGTGCCGTAGTCGGCGTTGGTTGGAGCGACTTTCAAGGTGACGACAGGGCGCGGCGCCGGCGTCACGGCCGGTGGTGCAGTTGTGGTCGTGGTCGGGCGCTGCTCGACCACCGGTGGGGCGGCCTTGCGCTCCGAGCTGGCGCGCCAGATCAGCCAGCCGATGATGCCGAGGACGATGAGGCCGGCCAGGACGATGATGGCGATGCGGTTCTGCGCCGCGCGCGTGGCGGGCGGCTCATACGTCACCAGCGGCGGCACGCTGGCGGCCTCGGGAGCTCGAACGAGGGGGCGGTTCCCGGGAGGAACCTTGATGGACGGATTGGTATCGGTCATCGAGGGAACCGGCGCCTTTCCTTCCAGCTCATCGAGTTTTCGAACCGCCATGTCGATTTCGCTGATCAGCTTCTGATACTCGCCGGCCAGATGCTCGCTCGGGGCGTCGCCGATCATGCGGCTGAGCGATTCGCGATGCGCGCGATAGTGTCGGCGCAGCATCTCGATCTCTCGCTGCTGCGTCCCCTGTTTCAGATTCACCGTCCCGAATTCTTCCGGCATTCGTGCACCTCGAGCCGGTCATTGTTGCAAGAATCGGGACGGCGTCAACTTACAGCGGCAGCCAGTAGGAGATTTTCACCAAAAAAACATCATTGGAAGGTGCGTGCTGCAATGCTGTGACATCGCGGCGCAGACGGAAATTGCCGACGCCGAGTGTGTCCGAACGATTTTCATTCCACACCACATAGAGGGCCGAGCCGGGACGAAACTCCCATCGCGCCACCGCACTGCCGCGCAAGCTCCGAAAATTAAAATCGGGATTGCTGTCGTACGCGAAGGGAAGGTAGGTGCTCGAGCGCGGCCGGGCGAGCTCGCGGAAATCGTGATAGTCGCCGGCCGCCACGAACGGCTGCAGATACAACTGCAGCGAGAGCGTGGAGCTGATGGTCCAGTCGGCGCGCGTGCCCAGCTCGAAGATGTTCTGATCGAGCCCGCTGAAGACATAGTGCGCGCCATACGTCGCGGTGGCGCTCGGATCCGTGAGCGTCGTGATGTATTGGGCGTAGTCGTACTGGCGGGTGTATGAGGGCGACAACTGCAATTTCAGATTTGTGGTCGGACGATAGACGACCGTGATGCGGCCGCCGCGCTCCCAACTGGTGTCCTTCGATTCAAAGTCCTCGATCGACGCCTCGAATGACAACTTCTTGCGGCTGTCATTTCCGAGGCCCATGCCGCCATTCCAGCTGGAGGGCCGTTGCGACATCGGACCGCCGCGCGTCTTGCGGTCGTCGAGGACGCGCGCCTGGAATCCACCCCACCCGAATCCGTACCAGTAATTCGTCATCTCGGCGTACCAGTTGCCGAAGAGGCCGTTGGCGAGATTGTCGCGCCCCCAATTCCAGTTCTGATATTTGCCGACCCAGAATTCGCGATCGCGCCAATGTTTCGTCACGGTCTCGTTGACGTAATTGATGATGAAGTGCGACGTGATTTCGTCGGCGCGGGGCATGAAGCCGACATCGTTGGTCTCGAAGCCCGGCGTGTAGCCACTGACTCCGATGACCGGACGCCATCTGCCCGTCAGCTTCGAAACCATGGTCCGGAAACCGGTGCCGGTCAGCGAAGTGCGATCGGGGTCGTAGTGAAGATAGTCGGCGTCAGGCCGTCTATATTGATGGGCCGACGATCGTTGCGTCGAGGCGATGGCGTCCTTCGATCCGCCGACTCTTGTTCCGCCGGCCAGCCACTCCCACAGCCAGTTTTTCTTGAGAAATTTCGTGTAGCCGTCGAGTCCGATGAAGGTTGCATCACCGCGAAGATAGGTGAGCTCGCTCGGCAGCCGGCGATTCACCTGCGTGACCAGCATTCCGATGCGGGAGTCGCCGTACTCCTTCGATGTGCGGCCGACGAAATAGTTCGTCATCGGCTCGACCTGCTGTGAAAAGCGGAGGCTGCCCACCTCATAGCGCGCGCGTTCGGTATCGGTGATGGCATCGAGCGCGCCGACCGACCATCCCTTCCCCACCTTTCCGGTGACTTTCGCCGCGCCGAGGATGGTGGTTTGCGAAGGGGCGTCGATGAAGTCGTAGCTGATGCTCGAGGTCCCCTGCGGTGATCTGCCAATGCGTCGCGAATAAAACATCCGGGGGGGATAGAAATTGAAGCTGGCGCGGAAGTTCGCGGGACCGTTGCCATACGAATTGAAGATCGATGCGCCTTCCGTGAAGAACGGGCGTTTCTCGGGAAAGAACGTTTCGAACTGCGAGAGATTGAGGACCGCCGGATCGACTTCCACCTGGCCGAAATCGGGATTGACAGTTCCCGTCAAGGTCAGATTCGACGAGATGCCGTACTTCACGTCCAGGCCGCCATCCATTTTGTAGGCGCTGGCGCGCGTGAAGGGATCGCCGGCCGGCACCGGCGTGGTGAGATCGGAACGCGCAACGCCGTACGGCATCAGCTCCAGCGACCGCTCCGGATGAATGCCTTCGATGCCGACGAGATCCGCAAAACGCGAAACCAGTCCGCTCTCTCCCTTGGGCGTGTTGACCAGCCAATCCGTTTCTTTGTTCGATTGCGTGCGGCGCGCGAAATTGATGCCCCAGATCTGATTCGGGCGATCGGGAAAACGGAGCTGCGAGTAAGGGATCTTCACTTCCACCACCCATCCCCCCGGCACGGTCCTGGCGGCCGACTTCCATACCGCGTCCCAACTCCAATCGTCGTAGATGTCGTTGTAGAGAATCATGTCGATCTGGACGTTCGACGGATTGACCCAGAACCCTGTGCCGCTGAGACGATCGTGTTGCGAGTCGAGGTAAATGCGGAACCAGTCGGACTCCAGACCGCTGTCGCGGCGGCCCAGGACCGTCGTGACGGGACGGACGTCATCGATCTTCGCGGCGATGTAGACGGCTTGATCGTCGTAGGCGACTTTCACCACCGTTTTTTGGGTGGCAGGCTTGCCGTCATCGGGGTCATGCTGCGTGAAGCCGGTGATTTCGGGGGCGGCTTGCCACGCCGGATCGCTCAGATCGCCGTCGATGACGGGCGGGGTGGTGGCGCGGATGGCGTGAAAGGAGGGTGTCGCGGGCGGGTCGGCTGCCAGGAGAGGTCCAGTGAGGAGGAGGGACGCGAGGGCAGCGCGAACTCTTCTCATGCTAACTTGTGTTTCAGTGATAGGACGCTCTCGGAGCGTCAATGGTTAGCGCGAGATGAAGATTTTCATCGGGCAACTCAATCCGACAGTGGGCGCGGTCAGCACGAATGCCGAGCTGATCACGAACGCTTACGAACAGGGCGTGCGGGCGGGCGCCGATCTGGTCATGGTGACGGAGCTGGCGGTCACCGGCTATCCCCCGCGCGATCTTCTCGACCGCGAGGTATTCGTCAGCAAGTCGCTGGAAGTTCGCGACGCAATCGCGAAGATGACGGGAAAGACGGCACTTCTCTTCGGCTGCATCACCCGGAATGAGACGTGGTGCGGAAAGCCGCTGCACAACTCTGCCATCCTGGCGCAAAACGGCAAAGTCGTCTTTCAACAGCACAAAGTTCTTCTTCCGACCTACGACGTCTTTGATGAGCTGCGCTACTTCGAGCCCGGGCGCGCGCCGCAGATCGTCGACATCGCCGGCACCCGCGCCGCGATCAGCATCTGCGAAGACTTCTGGTTCAACGACGAAGTCCTCGGCACAAAACTCTACTGCGACAACCCGGTCGATCAATTGGCGCGCCAGGGCGCGCAGATTTTTCTCAACATCTCCGCGTCGCCGTTCAACTCCGGGAAACGGAAGTCGCGCTATGAGCTTTTCTCCGACATCGCGCGCCGCTATCGCATTCCCCTCGTCTATGTGAATCAGGTCGGCGGGAACGATGAATTGCTGTTCGACGGCTCGTCGATCGTGATCGACGGGCAGGGTCAAACGATTTTCTGTGCGCCGGCATTCGAGGAACATCACGCACTCGTGCCTCTGGAAGGACCGTCGTGCGAATCGGTCCTGGCCCTCGAGGAATCGGAGGAGATCGGTCGCGGATTGATCCTCGGCCTGCGCGACTACATCCGCAAGTGCGGATTCAAGGACGTGGTGGTCGGACTCTCCGGCGGCATCGACTCTGCCGTCACGGCGGCGCTGGCGGTCGAGGCGCTCGGAAGAGAACACGTGACCGGAATCGCGATGCCGTCGCAATTCTCGTCCCGCAGCAGCCTCGATGACGCCTGCGCCCTGGCGCGCAACCTCGGTATGGCCATGCACGTCGTGCCGATCGAGTCGGTCTATCAACAGTACGAACAATCATTCACACAATTATTTCATGATAATAAGTTCGATATTGCGAACGAGAACGTGCAGGCGCGGATCCGCGGAAACATCTTGATGGCCTGGTCGAATCGCACCGGCGCCATGGTGGTCTCGACCGGCAACAAGTCCGAGATGGCGGTCGGCTACTGCACGCTCTATGGCGACATGGCGGGCGGCCTGGCGCTGCTGGGCGACGTCTACAAGACCACGATCTATCGCGTCGCGGCGTGGATCAACCGCCATTCCGAAGTCATTCCGCGCTCATCGATCTCGAAGCCGCCCTCGGCGGAGCTGCGACCGAATCAGACCGATCAGGACTCGCTTCCGCCTTACGAAGTGCTCGACGGAATCCTTCGCCTGTACATCGAAGATTGGTACGAGGTCGATGCCATCGCCGCCAAAGGTTACGATCGCGCGCTCGTCGAAAAAATCCTCCGGCTCGTCGACAGCAACGAGTTCAAGCGCCGGCAGGCCGCGCCGACTATTCGCGTCTCTTCCAAAGCATTCGGCAGCGGACGGCAGATGCCGATTGCGCAGCGCTGGCGGCGCGAGCCGGCACGATTCGCCCGATGAAAAGACTCCTGGCGGCTGCGCTGCTGATCGCAGGCTGCAAGAGCGCTCCGCCACCGAAAGAGGTTTCGGCTTCTGCGCTCGTCGATCGTCTCGGCGATTTCATGGAGACCGCGGTCGCCGTTCCGGCCGACGCGCCCAACGGCGGTCTCGATTTCGAAAACGACTGGCTGCTTGCTCGGTTCGGTAAGTTTCGCCGTTACTTCGGCGGCGTGGGAGTCCAGAACGGCCGGCGCTACGACGTGGTGAAGATCGAACTGCCGAACGGCGAGAAGAAGACCGTCTTCTTCGACATCACGGAGAACTGGAACCGCGGGGGTTAGGACGTTGGGACGTTAGGACGTTGGAACGGGCGGTTGGGACGTCTAACATCCCAACCGCCTAACGTCCTAACTGTTCATCACTTGACGCAGTTGCGAACCGCGTTGGAATACTCCATCTGATACGCATAGGTGTGGCCGCCGACAGTCTCCTCGAACAGAAAGGCCAGCGTCGCCCCGCCCCAGGCACACTTGTCGTCGGCTTCGAAGCCGGCGCGATCAAACCAGGCATTGAGCTGTGGATCGCTCATCGCTTCGCGCGTCTCGTGAACGACGAAATGTTCCTGGTCGTTGAAGTTCGTCCAGCTCGCCAGTCCGTGGCATCCGGAGCAGCTCGGGTACGGCTGAATCGAATACTTGATGTTGGTCGCGAGATTCACGCCGTCGCCGTTGCCGTGATAGGCGCAGTACTGCAGGTTCGGGCCGCCGCAGGAAGTCGAGCCGCCGTCCGAGGAGTAATAACCGGCAGGGATGAAGACCTCGTAGATCGTGTCGGTCCGGCAGCCGCCCGCCAGCAAGGTGCAGGACACATTAGCTTTCGTCTGCACCATGGCATCGGTGACCGCGGTCAAAGGAGGAGGAACGGGGTCGAAGACATCCGGCTGCGTTCCGACAAGTCCGGTCGAACCGGTGTTGCGATACTGAGCCAGCATTCCGATGTGGGTGATCATGCCGTTCGCGCGGAACGAGACCAGCTCACTGACATACGGATCGGTGGTGTTCGAGGCCCAGCCCCAGAAGATGAAGACCACTTTGGCATCGGTGATCACCGGCCCGCCATGATCGACCAGTTGCCCCGCGCCGCCGGGCCTGACACGGGCCCCGTTGTTGGCGGGTTCGTTGGTTTCCTGGTCGTGGCCTTTGTCTTTGGTCTTGTGATTATCGGCAAAGACGGGGAACGAAACCAATGCTAGACAAAACAACACTGCCAGACATCTCTTCATGCGATTCTGTTCCTCCTGAATTTTTGGTTGTGAGAACGCTGCAAATGATAACTTAGAATTTGTCGCCTTGACCTCGCCCCACCCTCCGCTTCGGGCTTTCTATCGTCACCCTGGCGAGCGCGAGCATTTTGTTCGCGACCTTTTTGACGGAACCGCCCCCTGGTACGACTGGGCGATCGCCTTCCTCTCTTTCGGCTCGGGTAATTGGTACCGCCGTCAGGCTTTGACGCGAGCGGGCCTGCGGCGGGGCGATCGTGTTCTCGACATCGCCACCGGCACCGGCGTCGTGGCGAGGGCCGCGGCAGATGTCATCGGCGAGGGACACTCGGTGATCGGACTCGACCCGAGCATCGGTATGTTGATCGCCGGCCGCCAAAAAGCGCAGTTCCCGAACGTCCAGGCCAGAAGCGAGCGCCTTCCCTTTCGCGATCAGACATTCGACTGCATCACCATCGGTTTCGCGCTGCGCCACTTCGGCGATCTCGATCGTGTCTTCAACGAATGCGCGCGCGTGCTTCGCCCGAACGGCAAGATCGTGATCCTCGAGATCACCGCCCCCCAATCCCGCATCGCCCGCAGTCTCCTGGGCGCCTACATGGGCGGATTTGTTCCCGCGGCCGCAGCTCTCCTCACCCGACGTGCGCGTGTGGGAAAGATGCTGCGCTACTACTGGGCGACCACCCGGGAGTGCGTACGGCCGAATGTGATTCTCAGCGCGCTGCAGGGCGCCGGCTTTCGCGAGCCGCGACGCAACGTCGACATCGGAATCTTCAGCGAATATTCGGCCGGCCGCTGATCACTCGGCCTGCTGCGCCGCCGCCTCGGCCTGTTTCTGGCGCAGCTTGTCGATCTGAATCTGCAGGAACTCGCGCAGCGACGGCTCCTGCTCGGGCGGGATGGGATTGAATTGAATCGCCGACCGGAAGACGTACTCCGGCGCCGATGCGCCACGTCGCACCTGCACCACCGATCGAAGAACTTCGCACGGGATGTAGAAGCCGCCGTGGCTCGGAAAAATGAGCGTGCACGACGATCCCGGCTTGATCGGCGAACGATGAATGACGGCCGCTCCACTCATGGAGAGATCGATGAGCTCGCCGTTGATCTCGGAAAGTTGAACCGGAATGGACGGCGTGGGGAATCGCTGCGAGCGACGACGGTCACGGCCGGAGGCCATGATTCATTGTAGCGCCCCTCGCATCCGCTCCAGGAAATCGTGCGCGATCTTCGCGCCGGCATACTCCGCCGGGCCCGCACCTTCCGCGATCACGCCGAACGCGATCTTCGGATTGTCGACCGGCGAGAAAGCCATGATCAACGCCTCCAGGCCCGCCTTGCGATCGCCGGACGTGCCGGTCTTCATCGCCAGCGACAAACCCTCCACCGGCGCGCGACGTCCGGTGCCGCGCGGCTGCGTCGCCACCGCCTGCATTGCGTGAATCATGCGTTCCGCGGCCGCCGCCGTTGCGATGCGCGTTCTCCCTTGCGGCGGTGCCGTCATCACCACATCACCGAGGATCGAGCGGCGCTGGCGGAGAAGGCGCGGAGTGGTGAGCACTCCGCGATTGGCGACCATTGACGCCAGCATTGCCAGATGGATGGCATTAATCTCTTCGTGCTCGAGGCCGATCGCGAAGAACGCGGTCTCGAAGTTGTCGAACACGCGCCCGACGGTTTTCCCCAACGGAACCTGGAAGATGCCGAGGTTTGCCTGGGCGTCGAAGCCGGCGGAGCGCATGGAGCGTTCGAGCCGGTCGCGCCCCAAATGAAGGCCGAGGTCGGCGAAGAAGACGTTGCAGGAGACGGCCAGCGCATCTTCGAAGCTGTTCAATTTGCCGTGACCCTGCGGCACCCAATCGACGAAGCGACGTCCGTCGATCATCAACACGCCGTTGCATACGTAGGGAAACATGGCGTCGACGTTGGCGGCGCCGCTCAACGCGTTCAGTCCGGTGAGAACCTTGACGACCGAGCCCGGCTCATATTCGTTTTCGAAGGCGCGATTCGTGCCCGGGCCGCTGTTCGCGATCGCGAGGACCTCGTTCGTTCGCGGATCAATGGCCACCAGCGACCCGCGATAGTTGCCGAGGGCAGCCAGCGCCGCTTTCTGCACGAAAGGATCGAGCGTCGTATCGATGGTCGCATTCGGGCCGATCTCAGCGACGCGCGCACCAAACGTCAGCGCGCCGCCTTTTGCTTCGACCAGCGGCGCGAAATCAGGGTCGGTGGCGACGACTGCATGGTCGCGATACATGCCGATCACGCGACCGGCCCGATCGAAGACGTACGAGGCCGCGCCGCCCTTTCTCTCTTCGATTGCCGCTCGCAGGACGTTGTACTTCGGCGTCCGCGCGTCGATTGCCTGCAGCGTCGCGTCTGCTTTTGGGATCTGCTCCGTCGCCGCATAAGCAGCGGCGCGATACAGAAGGACCTGTGGAGGGTCATGAGAATCGCGGATCACAGCGTCGTACGCGAGAAAATCAGCGTACCGTTCGCGCGAAAAGAGACGCTGAGCAACTTCCGTTTTGTCCAGCAGCGGGAACGGCAACCACGACCACCGCTGCGCTATCGCCATGGCCTCGGCATCGTTGCCGCGGCGCCACGCATTGCGAGCCTCGATGATCGGAATCGAGACCGCGCCCAATGCCGCCAGCGCAACGACGATGACGAGAAGCGCAACCCGCTTCACGCCGGCACGACCGTGACGCGATGGCCGCGCTTCAGTTGCAAGGCCACCGCCGCGCTCGCTCCAGCGAAGGAGATCTCGATACAACCCGTCGATCCGACGATCAGGAATGGTCCGTCGCCGCTGTAGGTCGTCGCAATGCGAGTGATGTCGGGCGATTGCATCGCGAAACTCGCAAACGGAATCCGGCTTCGCTCGATGTCGGTGATCAGATTGCCGAAACGATCGATCGACACGATCGTTCCCTCGATTTGGCGGCGGTCGTAAGTCGGAGGCTGATATTCGATCCGAACCAGATCGTCGACACGCGGCCCGAGCTGCTCGATCGACAATCCATTCGCGAGCGCGGCCGCCACCGGCGCAATGCGATCGCGTCCGTGAAAGGTCGTGCTGCCGTTGGGCAGAAACAGCGATTCGTTTTCGACGCTGTGCGCGATCCCAATCACGAACGTCAGCACGCCGTTGTCGGGCGCGAGAAAAATCTGGCCCGCGGAATCGACGGCCACGATCCGTCGCGAGGTCCCCACCCCCGGATCGACGACCACCGTGAAGATTGTTCCGTCGGGCCAGTAACGCGCGATCGAGCGAATGTAAAAGGCCGCCTGCCAGACATCGAAGGGCTCAATGTCGTGCGTGCAATCGACGATGGGAGCCTCGGTGCGCGACGCGATCACGCCCTTCATGGCTGCGACGTACGGATCGCGCGTACCGAAGTCGGTGATCAAAGCAACACGCCGCACTGCGAGAACTATACTTCGCCTGTGTTTGCCACCCTCCCGCCGCCCCCCCAGCGGCTGCTGGTGTTCGCGCGGCTGCCCGAGCTCGGAAAAGTGAAGACGCGACTCGCCGAGTCGATCGGCGCCGAGAAAACGCTGGCGGTGTACGCAGCGATGCTGCACGATCTTCTGCGCGCGATTGGCGAGTCGACCGGCGATCTCGAAATCGAGATTGCCTGGGCGCCGACGCAGTCAGCGAACGGAGAAACGCTGCAACGCGCGTTCGGCGCGCACACTCTGGTCATGCAGGCCGGATCGAACCTGGGCGACCGGCTGTCGATGGCATTTTCAGAGCGGTTCTTTTTTCATCGCGCACAAAAGGTCATCGCGATCGGCGTCGACGATCCGCGCCTTTCGCGTGAGATCGTCGATCACGCATTCGGCCTGCTCGAATCGTGCGAGTGGGTCGTCGGTCCGGCCAAGGACGGCGGCTACTACCTGATCGGCTGTCGCGCCGCGGCATTCAATCCCGAGGTTTTCTTCGACATCGACTGGGGCAGCGATTCGGTCCTGCAGTCGACACTGCAACACATTCGCGATTGGAATCACGCCGCCGCAGTGCTTCCGACACGCGACGACATCGACGTCATCGAAGATCTGCAGCGTTTCGCGCGGGAGACGCGCGAAGCGGAAGGTGAGCTGCCGCAGCTTCTACGATCGTGGGGAATGGCGGCATGAAGAGGCGTGAAGTTCGAAGTTCGAACCTCGAACTTCGAACTTCTTCGAATCAGCCATGAAGATCCTGACCGCCGAGCAAATGCGGAACATCGATCGCCGGGCCACCGACCGTTTTGCGATTCCATCGCTTCTGCTCATGGAAAACGCAGCCACGGCCGTGGTCGACGCGATCTTCGAGCACTACGCCAATTGCGAACGCGTGTCGATCTTCTGCGGAACGGGATCGAACGGCGGCGACGGTCTGGCGGTGGCGCGGCATCTCGAGAATCGCGGCGTCGTGCCGGCGGTCTTCATGGTCGGCGATCGTCGGAAGGTCACCGGCGACGCGGAGACGAACCTCACCATCTGCGAACGCCTCGCGCTTCCGATGCACGAGATCACCGACGCCGATTCGCTCAATGCAGCGCTCGTTCACGCCAGCGATGCCGACGTCATCGTCGACGCGCTTTTCGGAACCGGACTCAATCGCGCGCCGGACGGGATCAACGCCGAAGTCATCCGCGCCATGAACGAGCTCGCGCTCCCGATCGTATCGGTCGATGTTCCCAGCGGCGCGAACGCGTCATCGGCCCAGCCTTTCGATCCGTGCGTGCAGGCGGCGGTGACGGTCACCTTCGCTGCGCCGAAAGTCTGCCATGTGTTCGAGCCGGCGGCGGTGCTGTGCGGCGAAGTCATCGTGGCCGACATTTCGATACCCGACGCCGCGATTCAGGACCAGGGCGTCACTCTGGCGCTCACCACGCCGGCGGAGATCCGGCCGTTCATCGAGCCGCGTCTGGCCGGCACGCACAAAGGAACGTATGGCCACGTCGCGATCATCGCCGGGTCGCCGGGCAGAAGCGGCGCGGCCGTGATGGGCGCGCGCGGTGCGATTCGCACCGGCGCGGGACTGGTCACCGTGATGACCGACGCGGAAACAGCGAAGCTCGTCCACGCCGCCTCCATCGAATCGATGACGTACCCGGGCGGCGACGTCAACGAGTTTCTGCAAAAGAAATCGGCGGTCTTGATTGGACCGGGATTGCCCGACACCGATCGCGCCTACAACTGGGTCCGCGCCACCGTGGCATCAATCGAGCTGCCGATGGTCATCGACGCGTCGGCGCTGAACGCGTTCGCCGGCCGCGCCACCGAGCTCAATCCGCACGGACGGCCGCGCATCATCACGCCCCATCCCGGCGAAATCGCGCGGCTCCTCGGAATCGAGACGACGGATGTCAATTCGAAACGCGTCGACATCGCGCGGCAGGCCGCGCGCGAGAGCAGGTGCATTGTGGTCCTGAAAGGACATCAGACGCTGATCGCCGATCCGGAAGGCCACGTGAACGTGAATCCCACCGGCAATCCCGGAATGGCCTCCGGAGGCATGGGCGATGTGTTAGGCGGGATGATGGCAGCCTTTCTCGCGCGCGAGGTCGATCCTTTCGACGCCGCCTGTGCCGCTGTCTACATCCACGGCTTCGCCGGCGATCTCCTCAAGGAAGAAATGGGCGACACAGGATTGGCGGCCACCGATCTGGCCGAACGCATTCCGAAGGCCATCCAGCGACTTCGATGACCCGGCGAATCCTCTCGATTTTTTTTCTGGTTGTGGCATCGGCACTCTTGCCGGTGCAGGCGCAGACAGGAGTGTCTGCGCCACACGATGTGCAGAAGCTCTCCCGCGGCGAAAGAAAAGAGCGCATAAAAAATCTATCTGATAAATATAGACAATTCTTGACAGATGTCGATCCGATCATGCAGCCCGAGGAGCTCGACACATTCCTGCAGCTCGAAAGCGACGCCCAACGCGATCTGTACATCGACGATTTCTGGCAGCGGCGCGCGAAAGCGAAAGGCGTCAGCGTCAACGAGGTCCGCGAGCAGTACTACGACCGCCTGAAGACCGCCAAAGAAAAATACCGTTCCGTCGCTTCTGATCGCGGAAAAATCTATGTGATCCAGGGCGAGCCGCTCGAGGTGAAGATGTACGGCGGCTTCACCGGTTGCAAGCTCATTCAGCCGCTGGAAGTTTGGACGTACGGCTACATACCAGAGATCGGACGCAACGTACGCCTGGTGTTCTATCAGCCGAGAACGGGAATCGACTACCGACTGTGGCTTTCGATGAAAACCGCCAGGGAGAATCTCGCCGATCTGATTTCGCAGGAAATCATGGCGCTGTCCGAGGAAAACGAGGCCGCGGCCATCGAGCGCGTCTTTGGCGTAAGGGTGTGCGGATATGAATTGATCACGCGCCTGGAATGCGAGTGCCTCGACGGCAAAGAGATCCTCAAGGTGATCCAGAGCAGTCAGATTACGCAGACGTCGTGGCTGAACGCGTTCAAGCCTCCGCCTGTGAACGCCGAAGACGTCCGAAAGATCCTGCACTCGATCGTACTCGCAAATCCGACCGCGCCGCAGTTGCCGGCCAATTTCTCGATCGCGTTTCCGGCGAGACGGGGAAATCGCACCGATGCGCAGATGACCATCCTCGTGCCGCGATCGAAGCTGGTGATGAAGGAAGTCTCCGGCGTAAAGCTCTACAGCATCGATGTTGTCGGCGAAGTGTTGAAAGAGGACCAGCTCTTCGAGACATACCGTTACCGATTCGATTACCCATACGAGTCAGCGAGCGACCCGATCGCAGTGGTGATCGATCGCTTCCTGCAGCCGGCCGAATACAAATCGCGCATCAAGCTCACCGATCTCAATTCGAACGCCGAGGCGGTGGTCGAAAAGATGATTGTGGTGCCGGACATCGGATCGGGTAAGCCCGCCGCGGCGGCCGACGACATCGAATCCAATCAGACGAAATTGCGCATCGTCCCGCTTCCCGATGCGCTGCTGAGCGGACCGCAACACATCGACACCATCACCTCCGGAGACGACATCAAAGCGGTCGAGTTTTACCTCGACGCCACAAAAATCATGACCAAGCGCACCCCGCCATTTGCGCTCGATCTCGACCTCGGCGCGGTCCCCCAGGTCCACCACGTGCGCGCCATCGCGCTGAACGCAAAAGGTGAATTCGTGGCCGGCGATGAGCTGGTGGTCAACTCCGGAGGGGGGGATTTTCGAGTCCGCATCGTTTCCCCGCGTGTGGCCATGAAGCTGTCCGGCAGAACGCGCGTGCAGATGGCCGTCACACTCCCGGAAGGAAAAAAACTTCAGAAGCTGGAGCTGTACCTCAACGAAACGCGACTGGCGACTCTCTACGAGCCGCCGTTTGTTCAAACAGTCGATCTGCCTTCACGACTCGGCTACCTGCGTGCGGTGGCGACTCTCGACGATCCCGACCAGCCGCCGGTCGAAGATGTGGTGATGATCAACACGCCGCAGTACATGCAGGAAGTCAGCGTGCATCTGGTCGAGCTGCCGACGACCGTCATCCGCGACGGTCATCCGGTCGGCGATTTGCCGCAGTCGGCATTCAGCGTGTTCGACGAAGGTCAGCCGGTGAAGCTGGCGCGATTCGAGCACGTGACGAACCTTCCTCTCGCCATCGGCCTTGCCATCGATACATCGACATCGATGCAACCGCGTCTGGCCGAGGCCCAAAAGGCGGGGGCGGAGTTTCTGATCAACGTGATGAAAAAGGGCGACAGGGCATTCCTCGTATCGTTCGACGCGCAACCGCACGTCGTGCAGCGCTGGACGTCGAACATCGCCGAGGTCACCACGGGGTTGGCGAAGCTGCGGACAGACGAATCGACCGCGCTCTACGACGCCATCGTGTACTCGCTTTACAACTTCGCCGGCGCAAAAGGGCAAAAGGCGCTGGTGGTGATCACAGACGGCAAAGACACCTCGTCGAAATTTTCATTCGATCAGGCCCTCGAATATGCTCGCCGCGCCGGCGTGCCGGTCTACGGAATCGGCGTCGGCATCAGCACCAGCGAGATCGACGTCCGCTACAAATTCGGGAAGTTCTGCGGCGAGACGGGCGGAGGCGTTTACTACATCGATCAGGTCTCGGATCTTCGCCGCATTTACGACGCAATCCAGAGCGAGCTCCGATCGCAGTATCTCCTCGGTTTTTATCCGGCTGAGAGCGCGAAACGCGACTCGAAGTGGCACGCAGTGACCGTGCAGGTCAGCGAGGGGAAGGCGAAGACGATTCGCGGTTACTACCCGTGAAGAGCTGGCTTTGCCGCACTGAGGAAGAGACGATCGCCGCCGGACGCGAGATCGCGCGCATGCTTCCCGCCGACGCGACCGTGCATCTGGTCGGTGACCTCGGCAGCGGCAAGACCTTTCTCGTTCGCGCGATGGCCGCCGCCCTCGGCGCCGATTCGCGTGAGGTCGCCTCGCCGACCTTTGCCATCGTTCATGAATATCCGCGGCCAGACGGTCCGGCCATCATTCACATCGATGGTTACCGGCTCTCCGAAAATCGACGCGAGTGGCTGGAGATCGGCATTCCGGAGTTGTTAGCCGCGCCGGGAATCAAACTGATCGAGTGGCCGAAACGCGAGTTCGAGGAGTTCGAAGACTCGCACGTCGAAATTACCATTCGCGTGCTCGATGACGGAGCGCGCGAGATTACAGCTTCCCTGTGACCGCGGCGCCCTTGGCGGCCTCCGACGCCAGCCGCATGGCGTTGCGTCGATTGGGAGAATCCCGCAGCGCGCGCCTGGCCTCGGCGAGGCTCTCTTCGCGCTTTCCGGCATCGAGGAGCATTTCGCTGAGCAGCTCGCGCGCGGGAATGATCGCTCCGGGCGTCACAGGATGTTTTTCAGTGGACGCTTCGAGATCGGCGGCTTTGCGCATCAGTTCCAGCGCTTTGTCGTTGTCGTTCAACGCGCGCGCGAGCCAGGCCGCCGCGCCTAGCCGCTGAATCTCGACCTGATCGGCCCAGTAGCTGTCTTTCTGATCGATGAGCGCCTGGTGAATTGCGATCAGGCGATCGACCGCTCGCTTTGCCACATCGAGTTGATTCGATCGCGCCGCTCCAATTGCGACTGCGAAATGAATGTTCGCCTCGGCGTACGGAAATTTCTCCCATGACGCGCCCGCCGGCACGGTCAGCGCGGCAGCTTCTTTCCACTGACGACGTTCGAGCACGCATCGCGCCGGGACTGCCGCCAACGCGTAGGCGGCCGCGAAATTCGGCACATCAACTCTGGCGACCCTGGCGAGCTGATCGCGCAGCGCCAGCGCCTTGTCATTTTCGCCGCGCTGGAGATAGGCGTATACCAGGTAATCGACCGCATGCAGCTCATCGAAGGACGCGGCGCCCGGCATCACGCGCGCGAGGTAACTGCGCGCCTTCTCGGCCGAAGCCAGATTCGACGCGATGGATTCATCCCACAGGCCGAGCCGGGTGAAGATGTGCGAAGGCATGTGCAGTGCGTGCGGTGATCCTGGCGCCAGCTTCGCGTATCGGCGGGCCGCGGTCAGAGCGAGCGGGGCGAGCTCGGGATAATCAAAGGTGTGGATGATGTAGTGCGCGACTCCAGGATGGTTCGGTTCGAGCTGCAGCACTCGGTTGAGAATCTCGGCAGCCCGCTTCTGATTAGCGTACGTCTTGTCCTTCGGATCGGCGATGCCGATGATCGAGAGTGCGTGAAAGATGGCCGCTTCATCGTCTTTCGGATTTGCGGTCGAGAGGCCGTCCATCGCTTTCTCATAGGCAACCATGCGCGCGCGATGGCTCGCTGCTGATTCGTCGTAGTAAGTGTTGATCGCGTCGATGTACCCGCGCTCGCGATCGGTTGCTCCCCCCACCTCTTTGGCCTTTCGCGCGGCTTCCACACCTGTCTTCCATTCGGCAGGCGTGGGTGGTGCCCAGATCGGATGCAGATTCGACATCGCCACACCCCACCACGCCAGCCCGCATTTCGGATCGGCATCGGCCGCGCGTCGGAACGATTTTTCGGCCTCGAAATACCAGAATGAGTGAATCAGCGCGACGCCGCGATCGATTTCTTTCTGCGCTGCGGCACGGCAGGAGGTCGCGAGATGCGTTTTGCCGATATTACCGAGGTCGACGTCGTGTTCGTGCTCGTGGGCCGGAACGGCAATCGGAAACACCAAAACAGTGGCCAGAAAAAAAGCGGACGCGCGCACGGAGCCTCCTTCGTCGGGAAGCCGCCATTTTAACCGAGGAACTTGTATCCCAGGCCGTGGACGGTGACGATGAATTCCGCGCCCACTTTCTGTCGCAGCGACGCGACATGGACATCGACGGTGCGCGTCACCGGCGTGGAGTCGTAGCCCCACACACGATCGAGCAGCTCCTCGCGTGTGAGAACCGCGCCGCGATGTTCGATCAGGTACCGCAGCAGCTTCAGCTCGAGTCCCGAAACATCCACGGCTTTCCCGTCGCGCATCACCTCGGCGCGCCGGAAATCGACGTGAATGTCGCCGAAGGCGTAGCTTTCCGGTGAGGTACCGACGATGCTCCGCGACCGGCGCATGAGCGCCTCCACGCGCGCGAGCAGCTCGATCATGTCGAACGGCTTGGTGAGGTAGTCGTCGGCGCCGAGCTTCAATCCCAGAACGCGATCGACGACCTGCCCGCGAGCGGTGAGCATCAGAACGGGCGTGTGCACGCCGGCGCCGCGAAGATCGCGGCAGATGTCGAAGCCGTTCTTGCGGGGAAGGGCGACGTCGAGGACGATGACGTCATAGACAGCGCGTCGCGCGCGGTCAAATGCTGTTTCGCCGTCGGACGCGACCTCGACGCCATAACCTTCGTTCACCAGGCGATCGCGGAGAGTGAGGATGAGACTCTCCTCGTCTTCGACCAGCAGGATGCGACGCATCACGGCCGGCTCTCCGCGCTCGGCAGCCGCAGCGTGAACTCGGCGCCGCGCTCGCGCTTCCGCACGACAGTGACGGAGCCGCCATGCGCGCGCGCAATGCGATCGACGATCGTCAATCCGATTCCACTCCCGCGCGTCTGCGCGTTCCGCCCGCGATAGAAGGGTTCGAACAAATGCGGCAGGTCCGCGGCCGCAATGCCCGCGCCGCGATCTTCGACCGTGATAGCCACAAACCCATCGTCCACCCCCGCCCGCACGCCCACCCATCCACCCTCCCCGCCGTGCCGGATTGCATTGGCGACCAGGTTCTGAACCGCACGCGTCACGGCAACGCGATCGCCGCGGACATTCGGGATGGTCGCTGCCACATCAGCTTCGACGCGGACTTCGCGCTCCTCGGCCAGGACGCGGCATTGCGCGATCGCATCATCGATTGCCGCGCGGGGATCGATCACCTCTTGGCGTGATTTTGCGACGCGTGTTTCCATGCCGCTGAATTGCAGGACCTGATCGACGAGATCGATCAGACGTCGCGTCTCTTTCACGACCGTCGCACCGTAACGCGCAGTGTCGACCGGCAAGCCGTCGGCGAGGTTCTGGCCCGCGGAGGCCAGTGCGGCCAGGGGCGTGTTCAGCTCGTGCGTGATCCCAGCGACGAATTCGAGCTGCTGACGCCGCAGCCTCTCCGCCCGCCGCGCCGCTGCCGCCAGGATCACCACGCTCGCGCCGAGCAACCCCAGGATCGCGAAGGCGATCGCGCGATCACGGCGTCGAGCGGCCGAAATCACTTCCGCTAACGGCTGGCCGTGATGGCGGACCAGCAGGCGCCATGACGAAGCGACCTCCGGCATCGCTCTCATCTCCGATACTTTCCGCCTGACAAAGACAATCGGCCACACCAGATCGGCCTGAGCGCCGCGAATCTGAGCCGGCCACGATGGATTCGAGCGATAGGCGATCGACTCGCCGCGAGTGACGGCCACATCGAAGCCGTCGAGACTGTCCGTGGCGAAGAGCCGGTGTGCCAGCTCCGGCATCATCCGGTGCGTCAGCTCGCCGGCGTCGAACTGAATGATGAGGAAGTGCGATCGCCATTCTGCCTCACGCTCGCCGCGCATGGGCATGATGAAGGCGGGAACGTCCGGCTCGAAACTCTTGAAGTGACCTCGCAACATTGCCAGCGCCGGAGGCCACTCAACGGCCGACAGCGTTGCGTTTTGCGGATCCAGCCGGCGCAGTGAGTCATTTTCGAAAACGAAGATGGCAGCAACCAGGCGCGGATTGTGCGCGGTGGAGGCCCAGGCAATGTAACGCTCCGAGAGCTCGGCCGGATTTGCGCGCCGCACCTCGAGAATCGAGACCACGTGCAGAAGCTCGCGGTCGATCTCCTCACTGAAACGCCGGGCTGCCCCTTCCACCTCGGCGCGCAGCCGCTGCTCCTGCGCCCGGTTGACCTCGTTGATCCATCGCGTTTGCAGCGTGGCGAGGACGCCGAGGGCGACGATCAAAAGGGCGACCAGCAGCAAGGGCCAACGGTTCGCGCTCTTCATGACTAAAAGCCGAAATTAAGAATTTCGAATTTCCAATGAAAAATTAGAAGAGGCCAAAGACGCGAGATAGTTTTCATTTTTCATCTGAAATTTGAAATTTGAAATTTCCCTTGTGCACTCGAATCGAGTCTAGCATCCGGATTCGCGTGCAAAGCCGTGCCGGTCCTCACTTTTTACGTCTCTTACAAATGCTTTGCGCCAGGTTGAAGATCGCATTGCGGAACGAGGCTACTTTGCTCCCATAAGGAGGCAACACAAATGAGACACCTGGCCATCACAGTCATTCTTCTACTGGCTGCCACTCTGACGTTTGCGGGCGAAGAGCCGCGTCTGGGGCGCGAGGTCGCTGAATTCCTGCAGCTCACACCGGCGCAGAAGACCGCCTGGGACAACGCGCACGCGGATTTCCGCACCGCCACCACCCCGCTTTTTACGCGAATCGAACAGCTCGGGCGCGACGTTGAGGTCGCGCTGAAGAGCAAGACCGCCGATGCCTGCGGCGTCGGAAGCATGTTGCTGGCTCAACAAGCCGTCCTGGATCAGGTCAAAGCGCAGAAGGAAACTCTGCAGCAGAAGATCGAAGCCGTCCTGACTCCAGATCAGAGGACGAAATACGAGGCCTTCAAGGCCGCGCAGCCGCAGGTCTACGAGCGTCGCAAAATCTCTCGCCAGTAATTTGTCGCCGATAAAACGCGGGGTGACGCCGGACGTCACTCCGCGTCGTCACGGCAGAAAATCCGTCTCAGGGCGAACCGGAGCGCTGAACGTCACGTCGTACTGGTACTTTTCGCCGCTCACATCGGCGTACGGTTTTTCGAGGTGCAGACGGCCAACGATTGCTTTCCCGTCGAACGTTTTCAGGTCGAGTTTGTTCGGCTCCTTGATCGTGGGCCAGCTTTGCCCGTCGTAGACCTCGGTGGAATCGAGAGTGCCGGACTTGTCGATACCGATGCGTATGGCGTGAATCTTTCCCTCGTTGATCTTTTTGATGAACACATCGGGAAAAAGGCCCAGCTGCTTGTCGCTCAGCGCGACGTCCGTGAGAAAGACCTTGTAAAACCGCTCGCGCGAGTCGGTGGTCATCGCGATGGCGTAGGCGTAAGTGAGTTTGTGCGCCTTGCCGCTGACGGTCAGCTTTCCGTCGGCTTTCCCGACGTCGGCCGCCGTCGCGGCGAGTGCCGTGACAAAAACCGGCACGAGCAAAGCAAAGCGGGGAATCATGGGCGGCGATGATACGCGATAATTCGCTCATGACCGCGATCACGCCGCAAGTCATCGCATCCCACGGCCTCACTCCCGACGAATACCGGCGCATCACCCACATCCTCGGGCGCGAGCCCAATCACACCGAGCTGGGAATCTTTTCGGTGATGTGGTCGGAGCACTGCTCGTACAAATCGAGCCGCGTGCATCTGCGAAAGTTTCCGACCAGCGGGCCGCGCGTCATCCAGGGTCCAGGCGAGAATGCCGGAATCATCGACATCGGCGGCGGGTGGGTGGCGGCCTTCAAGATGGAATCGCACAACCATCCCTCGTTCATCGAGCCCTATCAGGGCGCGGCGACCGGAGTGGGTGGAATTCTGCGTGACATCTTCACGATGGGCGCGCGTCCGATCGCATGTCTGGACTCGCTCCACTTCGGCGATCTCGATGCGCCGCGCATGCGATACCTCGTCGACGGCGTCGTGCGCGGCATCGGCGGCTACGGCAACTGCATCGGCATTCCGACGGTCGGCGGCGAGACGTCGTTCCACTCCTGCTACAACGGCAACATCCTCGTCAACGCATTCGCGTTAGGCGTGACGACGCGCGACAAAATTTTCAAGGGAACCGCCAGCGGCGTCGGCAATCCGGTGATTTATGTCGGATCGAAAACGGGGCGCGACGGCATCCACGGCGCGACGATGGCTTCCGCAGAATTCGATCAAACGTCGGAAGAAAAGCGGCCCACGGTGCAGGTCGGCGATCCGTTCACCGAGAAGCTGCTCCTGGAGGCCTGCCTGGAGGTGATGGACACCGACGCCATCGTCGGAATTCAGGACATGGGGGCGGCGGGGTTGACCTCATCGTCATTCGAGATGGCGGGCCGCGCCGGAACGGGCATCCGTCTCAATCTCGACAACGTTCCGGTGCGCGAAAGCGCCATGACCCCGTACGAGATCATGCTGTCGGAATCGCAGGAGCGGATGCTCATCGTCGCGAAGCGCGGACGCGAGCAGGAGGTCGTCCGCATCTTCGAGAAGTGGGACCTCAACGCCTCGGTGATCGGCGACGTGACCGACGACGGATTCGCGCGCATTTTCCGGCACGGCCAACAGGTCGCCGCAATTCCGGTCGGCCCGATTTCAACCGAGGCGCCGGTGTACGAGAGGGCGATTCAACGCCCCTCATCCGCCCCTTCGGGGCACCTTCTCCCCGCGCGCGGGGAGAAGGACCTCGAGATGACCGATACACTCTTCAAGCTTCTCGCCTCCCCCAACCTCTGCTCGAAGCACTGGATCACGGAGCAATACGACACGACCGTTCGCACCAACACCATCGCGAAACCGGAGCGGCGCGACGCGGCGATTGTTCGCGTGAAGGGCACTGGTCGCGCGCTCGCGATGACCGCGGATGTGAATCCCGTTTACTGCTTTCTCGATCCGTACGAAGGGGGGAAGCAAGCCGTCGCGGAGGCGGCCAGAAACGTCGCGGTCAGCGGCGGGCGGCCGGTCGCGATCACCGATTGCCTCAACTTCGGCTCGCCGGAGAGGCCCGAGATCATGTGGCAGTTCTCGGAGTGCATCCGCGGGATCAGCGAAGCCTGCCTGGCGCTGGGGACGCCCGTCGTTTCGGGCAACGTCTCCTTCTACAACGAGACCGAAGGGCGGGCGATCTATCCCACGCCCACGATCGGAATGGTCGGCATCCTCGAGCATGAAGACTCCGGCCGCGATCTCTATTTCCCCGAGCCGGGTCTCGACGTGGTGTTGTTAGGCGAGACGCGCGACGAGTTAGGCGGAGCGGAGTGGCAGCAGATGTTCCAGCCTGGCGCGAAAGTGGTGCCGCCACGCGTCGATCTCGATCGCGAAAAGGCGCTGATCGATCTGCTGCTGGCGGCTTACGATCGCCGGCTCATCCGCAGCGCCCACGATGTGTCGAATGGCGGCCTGGCCATCGCACTGGCAGAATCGTCGATGGAAGGAATCGGATGCCACGTCGATCTCGCCGGTCACGCCGATGACATCGACGCCATCGCATTGCTCTTTGGAGAGTCTCAGGGGCGTGCCATTCTTTCCACCAGCCATGTCGATGATGTTCTCGGATTGGCGAAGAAGCACGGCGTGCCGGCGATGCGCATCGGACGTACCGAGCACGCCACGTTCATCATCGAGCGCAATGTCGTCCAGCTGATCCGAACCACGACTCCGGAGATGTCTCGCATCTGGCGCTCGGCCTTCGCTCTTCTCCTGGGCGGCGACTCGATCGAGGACGTGATCCGCGGCGTGGGCGAAGAGGCTCCGGAAGTGCTCGCGCACTAATGGTGCGCTGATCTTCGCCGCTGCGCGTCGACCACTGTCTGGAACAGGGGTGCCGACAGGCTCGCTTGCCACAGATTCTGAGGGTTGTAAAGGCCGATGATCATGTGGCTGCCGACTCCGTTGAGGCGCAGATCGATCTCCGCGCATCCGTTCTGGAGCAGACCGTCTGAAAAATGAAATCCGGAGTCGCTGACTGTCGCCACGCCTTCGGCAGCGACTCCGTCGGAGGTGTGGACGCAGACGGTGTAATGCGCGAGTGAACCGTTGGGGACCTGAACGCTCGCGGGCCGCAGCGTGGTGACGGTCGGCCGCAGGGTGACCGTCTCGATGACGGCTTCATAGATTCCCGTTCCGACATAGACGCCGGTCGGACCGAAGCTCGGATCCCGAACGCAGTCGGGCAAGCCGTCGCGCGCGAGGCCGTGAAGCTCGTCGCCGTCGGCCGAAGAAAAAAACAGGCGGAGAGTGCCGTCGGTTTCCTCGATGGCTACCGGATCGATGACCGAGCCGTCGTATCCGGATCCATCGGCGAAAAAGCGAATGCCGCTGCGAACCGGAGACTCGCCGCTCCAATCGTTGAGACGCTGTGCCGTTGCGTAGCGAATGACAGCGGCACGGCGAAAGAAGCTCATGCCCGGGAAGTAGTCGGCCGTCGTCAGCGCGAGATACTGGCCGCGTCGCGTCAAAATGCTCGACAGCGGAGAGCTGAGCTTCAGGAGACTGATTTCATTGAGCGCGTCGAAGAAATCGGGAATCCGGCCGCTGTCGCATGTCACCCACCGGCTTCGATTCCAACTCCACAGCTCCGCATCACCACCGAGACCCCACTCGCTGCGGGCATCGTAGGGCACGCGGAACATCGCCATTTTGAGAACCCTGGCCGACCAGAATTGCGCTCCGATGTAGAAGTACTTTTGGAATCCCTCGTCGGCGACCAGCATGCTGACGCGCGTAACGCCCTTGTACAGCGAACCGACGCCCCGATCGACGGAATCGGGCGGACGGCCAATGAGCAACGGATGGGCGGGTGCGCGCTCACGCACCCGCCAGTGCACGCCGTCGTCGCTGACTGCCCACATCGCCACGAAGTACGACCACGGATCGGCACACGAGCCGCATCCGTTCGTCGCAGTGTGCTCGCCTGCGCAGAGATTGCGATCGTCCATCGATCCGACCAATGCCATGTAGTAACGCCCATCGAGCTTCACCACGCTCGGCGATGCCAGATGTCCCACCAACGACTCCGGATGCTGGGCCAGAAAATCGGCGTCGCTCATCCAGGAAAAATTCGATTGATCGATGACGGTGTTCCCTTTCGACCACGTGCCGTCGGCATTGCGCGTGTGGAGCGCGATGACATCGCCGAAGCGTCCCGCCGATCCAATCGGATTGCGGCAGTGATTCGTGATCTGGTCGGTCACCACGTACATGGAACCGACGCGACCGCTCTGATCGAGCAGCGGGCTCGCGCCGTAAACCCATCCCGAGCAATTGTCGGCGCTGCTGGATGGGTCGCGATCGATGATGCGCTTTCCGCCGATCAGGATTCCGATCTCGTCTGCCGAAGCGGAGAGGCACACCAACGCCAGAAGAGCGAATTTCCTCCAGTACACTGTCGCTATTTTGATCGAAATCCGCCCGCTCACCGGCGTCAGCTTCGAGACCATGACCGAAGCGTTCAACGACGCCTTCAGCGACTATGACATTCCGGCCAAATACAGCGTGGAGTACCTGACCAACCTCGTCGTTCGCCGCGGTTATCGACCCGATCTGGCCGTCGGCGCGTTCGACGGCCGGCGGCTGGTCGGCTTCGTTTTCAATTGTCTCGATGGCGATGGGGCGTACAACAGCGGGACGGGAGTGGTGATCTCGCACCGACGGCGCGGAATCGCACGGCAGTTGATGCAGCGATCCATCGACGCCCTTCCGGCGAAGCGCTACATCCTGGAAGTGATCGACACCAACACGCGCGCCGAGGCGTTGTATCGCGACCTCGGCTTCGTTGAGACACGGCGATTGCAGAGCTGGAAATTCAGTGGAGCGCCGCGGACCTCCGCGGCGGCCGCCGAGGTCGGCGGCCCTCCACCGAGCGATTGGTTCGATATGCAGCCGTCCTGGCAAAACTCGCTCGCATCGATTCAACGCGCTCGAGAGGCGTTCGATGTTCTCGGCGACCAGCGCGGATCCGTGGTCGTGTTTCAATCAAACGGCGACGTGCCGCTGCTGGCGGTGCGGCGCGACGTCCGGCGTCAGGGAATCGGTCGCGATCTCCTCCGCGCCGCGGCTGCTCATGTCGGCAAACCGCTTCGCATCATGAACGTCGAGGATCGTTTCGAAGGATTTCTCCAACGCGTCGGCGCGGAAAGATTCGTGCGTCAGATCGAGATGGTCCGCAGCTTGTGACTTTCTACGGAGCGTTCGGCCGGCGGGGAATTCTTTCTCGCAAATCTTCTTCGTCGGGAACCAGCAGGTCGTCCAATTGTTTTCTGGCACGCGATGCGATCTCCGGGTCTTTCGAATTCTTCAGCTTTTCGAGTAGCGTGCGCGCATTTGCGACGTGGCGGAGGACCTCGTTAGCCTTGATCTGCGTCCATTCTCGCGCTGCGCGATCCTCAAAAAGGGCGAGGCGGAGCTCTCGGCCTTCCGTGTACTGATCGTGACTTGCTTGGCTTAACCAGCTACGAAGCGCGTCCGCGGATTCAGTTGCTTTTTCGTGCACTCCTCGGGCGGCAAACCATCCCGCATATTGAGAATCAGGGAAGTCTCGAACCACATGTGCCGCGAAAGCCCATCCCTCAGGATGCGCAATGAAGAGCTCTGACCATTGTCCCTTGCTAACGTTAAACATTTCACGCCACACTGTGAGATCGACGCCGGTCGGTTCGACAACATGAAGGTCCACGGCCGTTGATCGAATCCCACTTTCGGGGACAGTGCGAATCCCATGCTCGGAGAAAAACTTTCCCGCGACTACTTGTAACTGAAAGTGCCCGGGATGATTCAGTCTCGGCTCATTCAGCCAATAAGGGTCATCGTTAAAGGAGCCTCTAGGCCTAAGATCGATGACGGCGCTGTCTCGTGGTGGAACCGGTGTGGTCCTTAACTCGCCGGGAAAGATCGGCTTTAAACTCCCGTCTAATGGAAACGTGTCACCAGATTCATTCGTCGCAATCAAAAGCGCATGCGGAGGCAAGGCCAACGGCACGTCCGTCGGATTCGTGAAGGTGATCCGAAACGTGACGGGAATCGCTGGCAGCGGTGCCTGCGGAATCACTTCCAGCGCAATGCGGAATTGATCCCACGTCTGGGCAGCGTGAGATCTCACGGTGCTCAAAACGGTGAGAATGATGGTGAATGCCACGCTATATCGTCGCATGCTGTTTCTCCTACGGGTTTGGAAGGAATGTCGACTGCCACGTTTGTGGAACTGGATCGGGCCGCGCGCGGATTCGTCGATACTCCGACGTATCCCATGGATCGTTGTGAAAACCAACGCGCCCATCGCCGCGTTCAGGGTTTGATCGATTCTGGTTCATCAAACATTTCCCGGTAGAATTGCTCGCCAGTGGCCCCCCGGGCTGCGGCGAATAGCCGGTGCAGTGGCCCCCGGTTTGAGTTCGTGGCTGATTGACGTCGAATGTATGCCCTAGTTCGTGGACCGATACTTCGCGGATTACGGGGCCTTCGCTGAGTCCGCTGATATCGGGACTCCATCCCGCGATTCCCCATGCGACGGCGGTGTTCCAAATGAAGATCGTTCCAGCGAACGTATTGGTCGTTCCGCAAGTGACGTCGCTATCCTTACATGTGGTTCCAATCGTTCCGCCCCAGGTTTGGGGAGTTGCCGCATCTGCGGTCGCAGATACAAAGTGCTGACAGCCGTCACGAGTCGCACTTCCGTTTCGTGTGTCGAAGTATCGGTCAGCGACCTCGCTGCAATATGCGGACGCAGGGCAATACGCGACGAACGGAAGAAATGGAACCATGTTGGGCACGGTTGGAGGGTTAGGGCCTGCCGAGCCTTCGGCGAGGATCATGAAATCTGTAAACAAATTATCGCAGGCGGGCGGACTCTGACAGCTTTGAGCGCCGAAAAAGTCCAACGCAAGATCGAGATACGTCGGAAAAACATCCGCAGCAGTAACATATTTTCCGATGGCGTCTCCAGAGTAGCGCGTTTGATCAGTCGTCGACACTGCAGAGTAATAGTTGCGTTGTAACGGAGGATGTCCCGAGCTTAGTTGAAAAGTGAGATGGCGGTTCCTTTCACCGGGTCGTACGATCCGGTTGTGAAAGAGAAAGGAGAACCGCCATGGAGAGAGCCTACCAGAAGAGAAGCGCCGG